>Ga0115011_10000497_pt1 | contig 32094 bp, 29 predicted proteins | sample TroAtlMetagenome_2_FD_88705 | JGI IMG/M metagenome (GOLD analysis project Ga0115011, IMG submission 88705) | Marine eukaryotic phytoplankton communities from Atlantic Ocean - Tropical Atlantic ANT8 Metagenome | ecosystem: Environmental > Aquatic > Marine > Oceanic | place: Tropical Atlantic...
ATAATATTTAATGCTAATCTTTTATGTAAATGCCATTTTTCAATTGCAAGTGCAATCATAAAACCACCTACAAAAAGAAATACTAGTTTGTGACCATAAGCAGCTGTAGTTGTGGAAAGATCCATCCCCCCAGTTAGCGGGAAAAGAACAATAGGAAGTAAAGCTGTTACAGATATAGGAACACATTCAGTTACCCACCAAACGGCCATCCATGCTGTAGAGGCTAATATGCATTTAGCCTGAAAACTTAATCCATCAGCTTCAAAAAATATTAATATTAATGAAAAGACGAGTGGTCCGAGAATTAATCCAATTATGTTTTTAGATAGCTTCATTTAATTAAACATCAGGTCGCATGCGTTGTTTATATTGGGACTTTCCCAATGACCTGCTCCTTGAACTATATGCAAAGACCAGTTAAAGTTATAGTTATTTGTCTCAGCAGTATTTTGACCACTTTCAAAAAAATGAACTGCTCTAGTCACTCTGTTTAATCCTTGTGCATCAGCATACTTATTATGTCTAAGACCTACTGCATTAGGGTCATTGTCTAGAGCTCCAACTTGAATATATAAATCTTTAGAAAGCAAATTATAAAAGTTAGTATTCATTAAAATACTATTATTGAGTCCATAGGGAAAAGGTATTGCAGAATCCGGTACCGTATACCAGCCTGCTGCACCAGCAACAATTTTTTCAAATCTTGCATTTGGTTTAAAAAGAATAAATCTATGAACAAATTGAGCTCCTGCAGAAAACCCAAATAAATTATATTTTTCTTCTGTAAGTGATAAAGCACTAACAACAGAATCAAATAAAGGTTCAATCACTGAAAAGCTCCACTCTTCTTCGTTGTTTAATGTTGTAGTACTTGGATTATCTCCATCTTCATAAACATTTCCGAGATTATACCCGTCACCTAATGGAAAGTTTTCAGTAGAAAATTTTGGAGCAATTACTATAAAATTATACTCATTAGATTTAGCTATTGTATTATCTCTAAGCCCCTCAGCGTCACGACCACCACCGTGCATTGTGAATAAAATTTTAGAGCTTGAATTATAAGATTCAGGCACATAATAAAAAACTTCAAAGTCAATATTGTTTTTGGTAAATGTAAATACCCCAGAACCAACATTGATTTCAGCTGGAATAATTGGCTCAGGGTTAGGATTGAAACTAGATCCTGCAGGTTCACACGAAACAATTATAAATAAAAAAAATACTGATAGTTTTTTTAAAATTATCTTCATAAAAGCTCTTATGTATTATTGTTATAAATAAATGAAATTTATATGAATAAAAAAATTAGAATTCATTTATTTTCTCTATGTTAGTATTCAATAAATATAACGTTTTAGCATATGAGAATTAGACTACTTTCCTTATTTGTGTTTTTATTTGTTTTTATGTCGTGTGATACAGATGATATTTTACCTTCTCTAACATTGACAACAAGTTCAAATGAAATCAGTGAAAATCAAGAACAAATTATAATAACTGCATCTTTAAACTCTGATGTTAATGAACAAATTATTCTTCCTTTATCATTTACAGGAACGGCAACATTTGATCAGGATTATGTAACTACCGAATCTGCTTTAATTATTCCATCAGGAAATAGTTCGGGCTCAATTTCGATTAGTTCAATGCAGGACAATGACATTGAAGAGATAGAAACAATTATAATTTCAGTTGAATCGCAAAATGATGTTATTATAACCAGTTCATCAATTACAATATCCATTTTAGATGATGATTCCGACTCAGATGGAGACGGTATTAATGATAGTGATGATGATTGTCCAAATGAAGCAGGATTACCAGAATATAACGGATGCTCTCAACCGTTGCTAATCATAAATGAAGTTCTATATGATCCTTCAAATCAAGGACTAGATGGAGATGCTAATGGGGATGGAACATATGTTCATGATGACGATGAATTTATTGAATTTGTAAACCTTGGCGGAACACTAGATATTTCAGGGTATTCGGTTCATGATAATGCTCAAGAGAGACATGTTTTTCCTGAAGGAACAGTGATTTCATCAGGAGGGGTATTAGTTTTATTTGGTGGCGGTGATCCTACAGGTGCTTTTGGAAATGCAATTATACAAACTGCAACTTCAGGAAAATTGAACATGAATAATGCTGGTGATTTTGTGACACTATACAATACAAATGGTGAAGTTGTTCTGACATTTGACATAGAACCTTTTTCTGACAATCCTAACGAATCTTACACCAGATATCTTGACTTAAATACCGAACCTGATGCTGACGGCAATCTATTTTATCAGCACGCTTCATTAACAGAATCCTCGGGTAGTTTATTTTCACCCGGTACAAAGATTGACGGAACAAATTTTAATTAATCATGAGAAACAAAATAATATTCTGCTTATTTAGTCTTCTTTCAATTATTGGTTTTTCACAGTCAATGCAAATGGAGTCATACAATTTTGGTGAAGGCTTGAGGTTTAATGGAGAATCTGGAAATTCAATAAGACTTACTGGATATGCTCAGCCAATGATTGATTTAAAAAACTATACTGACGTAGAAGAAAATTCTTTACTTGAAAGGTATAGGTTAAGAAGATTAAGACTTAGAATTGACGGAACTTCTAGTAACCAAAGATTTGGATACAGATTCCAAGTTGATCTTAGTGGAACATCTGAAGTTGGAGATAATACAGGAGACTACTTATTGGATGCTTATGTTTCTTATGCAGTAACAAATAGGATTAGTGTGCTATTTGGTCAAAGAGCTACTTATACTGACAATAGAGAATTATTTATGAATTCTAATTCTTTACAGTTAGTTGAAAGAAGTAGATTGACTTCTGCTTTTTCATCGATAAGAGAGTTTGGTTTATTTGTAACGGGTAGATTTAGAATGAATAATGGTTCTTATCTAAGACCATACTTTGCTCTAACAAATGGAGATGGAAGAAATGCTTTTGATAAAGATCGTGGAGGATTAAAAGTTGGAGGTAGACTTGATTATTTACCGTTTGGACTTTTTACCAACCTAGGACAATTTAGACAAATTGATGTGATGCGCGAGCAAACACCAAAGTTTGTTATTGGAGCGCATTTTAGTCACAATTCAGGAATGAGTAGTAGAAGAGGTAGAGCAAGTGGAGAAATAATTTATCTTAATGCAAATGATGAAGAATCTCTTCCAGATTATGTGAAGTATGGAGTTGATTTTATGCTCAAGTACAGAGGATTTTCTGCAATTGGTGAATATATCAAATCTGAAGCTACAGTTCCAGAAGATATTACTCAAAGGATAAGAAATAATGGTTCGATTTCAACAAGTTTTTTAGTTGATGGAATTCAAGATGTAGACTCATATGTACGTGGAAGAATGATGTTAGGGGAAGCATATAACATTCAAATGGGGTATTTATTTAAATCAGGATTTTCTGTTGATACCAGATACACTCATTTAATCGCTGATCAAAATTCATTTTTGAACAATGCAACTTTTTACAATAGACCTAATTATTATACATTGGGGGTAGGTAAGTTAATGTCAAGAAATTACGGTTTTAAAATCCAGGCTTCCGTCACCTATGTTGATGGTTCCTTAGGAATAAACAATAATTTAAGTGAACCAGTTTCAGGGAATGAAATATTATTTAGATTAATAACAACAATTTCATTTTGATAAGAGTTTTTATTCTAATATTATTTTTGTTTAATTCTGATTATATAATATCTCAGTTAAATCCTCAATCTAAAAAGGTTACAAACACTTTCTTTCAAGATTTTGAGGAAATTCAAGATGTAACACCTGGTTTAAAAAAGAAAAAAGGTTTTACAAACTATGAGGAGCTTGTTAGTTTCTTAGATAAATTTTCAATTAAATATCCTGAAAAAGTCAAAATAAAATATATTGGTGAATCACAAAAAGGAAAAAAAATACCAATTCTTTATTTAAGTGATAATCATAAATCAAAAAATAAACTAAAAGTTTGGATGCAGGGAGGTTTACATGGTGATGAGCCTGCAAGTACTGAGTCTCTTCTATATGCGTTATATATGTTGTTAGAAGACAAAAATTATCTTCATTTGACTCAAAAATTAGAGTTAGCTATTTTGCCAATGGCAAATATAGATGGCTTTATAAAAAACAAGAGATATGCTGCAAACAGTCTAGATCTTAATCGAGATCATACTAAGTTAATGGCTATTGAAACTCAAGTTATTAAAAGAGAATTTGCAGAGTTTGATCCGCATATTGCGTTAGATTTTCATGAATATAGACCATATCGTAAGGATTTTGCTCAGTTAAGTTCTTTTGGAATTGCTTCTATGTATGATTTGATGTTTCTTCACTCCGGTAATTTAAATGTTCCAAAAAATATTAGGACTATAGTTGATACGTTATTTGTTAAAAATGCTAAACTTGGATTAGATTCTTTGGGTTTAACCAATAGACATTATATGAAATCTGACAAGATTTTAGGTGAAATTCAATTCAGTACTGGTTCAAATACTGCTAGATCTAGTTCTAACTTTTTTGCACTTAACGGTTCTTATGCAACTCTATTTGAAATTAGAGGTGTGGGTATTGGAAAAACTTCATTCAAAAGAAGAGTAGGTTCAGGATTTTCTGTAGCAACTTCTTTTTTACAAACAGCTTATGATAATATAGATTTTCTTTTAGATGAATTAGATTTGGCAAATAAACACTCTGAAAATATTGTAGTAACATCTGAAAGAAGCATTTATAATGATACAATTTTAGCAATTGATTTGGAAAGTAATCAAATAATTAAGCTTCCAACAATAATGCGTGATGCAAAAAAATCTAAACCTATTTTAGAAAGGTCAAGGCCTGTTTTTTATGCGTTAAAATCGAATAATCTTAATGTTATCAAAAAAATAGATAATCTAGGTATTGAAAAAATTGAAATAAAATCAGACACAATAATCCAGGTTGAAAAATATTTGGTTGTAAATTTTAAAAATGATTTTAAACCTTATGAAAAGATGAAGATGCAAGAAGTTCAGACAGAGATTATAAATGATAAAATTAAATTTACAGAAGGAGATGTTTTAATCCCTTTAGAACAAAAAAAATCTAATTTAATCGTTGAGTTAATGGAGCCAGAAGCCCCCAACAGTTTTATTTCGTTTGGCATCATGAAAACAAATTTAGAAGATATATTAACAGTTTACAGAATAAATAATTAAATATTATGAAAAACAATATAATTACTTTCATACTGATATTTATCAGTATAAATAGTTTTTCTCAATCGGATGAGAAAAATAATGCAGAATATAATTTAGGTAACGGGATAAACTTTTCCTTCAACGAGGGTAAATACGAATTCAATATTTTTGGTTTTATTAGACCTTCATATATATATTCAGACGAAAAAACTTTTACTAATGAAGGGCAATTTTCTGATGTCTATAGACAATTCAAAAGTCAAAATTCAAATTTGTATTTTACAGGCAAAGCAGTTGATGAAAAGTTAAGCTTTACTATTCAGATGGATTATAGCTCTGCAGATCCATTAGTTGAGGCATTTATTGGTTATCATATAAGTGAAAATATGACCTTATATATCGGTCAAATGCAAGTGTATCATAATAATCTTGAAATGACTCAGAACGAAGATCAATTGAGATTTACAAACAGAGGATTAACTAGTCAAATATTCACTGAAAACGGAGAAGAATTTGGACTCTTTTTAGAGACTCGTTTTGGAAATTCATTTGTCATTGAACCGAAATTAGCGATTACGTCTGGAGACGGTAGAAATTCATTTGGAGATGACTCTAGAGATTCAGATAAAGGTGGCGTAAAATTTGGTTCAAGAGTTAATATTTATCCGTTAGGAGATTTTGCTTCTGGTAACAGGGAAAGTACAGTTGATTTGATTGGTGAACAGAAACTTAAGGCTCAAATTGGTTTTGCTTTTTCAAAGAATATCGGAGCTAGTAATTTAGTTGGTGACGGTCATGGAGATTTTATTATGTATGATAACTTGGATAATGAAAAATTTCCAGATTACTCACAGTTATTCTTTGATTTAAATTTAAAATATAAAGGTTTTTCTTTTGTTTTTGAATATGCAGACTCTTTTGCATCAGGGTTGAATAATATATATACTGATACTAATCTTACTATTTTACAGCCTTCACAAATAAGCGAATATTTAGTTTTGGGAGATAGCCAAGGAATACAATTTGGTTATTTGACAAAAAGTGGATACAGCTTGGATTTTATATATGAACAATTTAATCCAGAATTTGATTTAAATACAAATTCAATTTTAAATAAGTCTTCTAATTTAGGAGTTGGAATTTCTAAATATTTAGTTGGAAATAAACTCAAATTACAAACTAGTATTTTTAAAACTAATCATAAAAATAGTTTTGGACTTCAAGATGATGAATTTATGTCTGCTTCTTTTGTGGTTACGATAGCATTTTAAAAAAAATTAATTAGTTTCGTAAAAAATAATTTATGAAGAATATAATTTCGTCTCTAATAATAATGTGTACCCTAAGCACATTTAGTCAGTCAAATCAAGAGTTATTGTCTCACTATAAAAAATACTACAAACAAATGCAATCTCAGGCTGATATTCAAGGAGTAATCAATGCATTAACCCACCTTAACGTATTAGAGCCTAGTCAGGCAAGAAAAGATACACTTGCCACTTTGTATATGAATGAAGGGAGGCATGTTGAAGCATTAAACACAATTGGTGTTGAAAAAAATGATTCAGATTCAGATTTGGCAGTTCAAGTTAAGGCCTTTTCTTTAAAAGCAATAAATGATATTGAACAAGCTATGGTTCATTATGAGGAATTATTTAGAAGAAAACCAAATCCCTTTATTGCATACGAATTAGCCGAAATGAAAATTAGAACCGGAGACTTAATGGGCGCAACAAGAAATATAACTTTTGGAATTGCGAACTCTGATGGAGACATTGTCAGAAATTATTATGAAACTCAACAACCTTATTCTGTGCCCATGAAGGCAGCATTTACATACTTAAAGGGTTTAGTTAAAATAAATGAGGATAGAGAGAATAATATAGATGCTGCAATTTCAATTATGAATGAAGCTTTGGTAATAGCTCCTAATTTTAATTTAGCAAAAATTAGTATTGATGCTTTAAATGCTCAAAAGCCTACTGAATAGGATTCACTTCTTGTTTTTCTATAATTTTATCAATTTGAAAATTGAAATTTGAGAAAGAATTATTTATTTTTTTTACCAAATTTATTTTTTCGGATTCATCAATTGTATAGTTCGAAATAATTGACTCAAATTTTAAAAAATCTGTTTCTATAACGGTCAGTCTTGATTTTATTTCAGCTTTATTTATTAATTCAGGAATAGTATTCTTCAATCCATTAAAAAATCTGATAAGATATTTTTTATTATCTATTATTGAACTATAATTTTTTGAATTTATCTCTTCAATATAAGAAAATAACTCAGCGTAATTAATCCATTCCTCAATTAGTGTTGTACTTTTAATCGAATACACTTCTTCAAAATTCAGCTTAGTATAATTGATATTTTTTTCCGAAGAAATTTTATTTGAGGTTTCATTCTTAGCCTGATTACAACTGAATATAGCTAATGAAATTAAAATTAAAAGTCTAGTTATTGTTTTCAAAATTTTTAGGTTTTCCGAAAAAGAAAACTATTAATATTAAAATTAGTACAAATACCTCCCACCAATAAAGATAGGTTGGCCATTCTCCAATAACCATGGGATTATCAACTGCAGGCGGAACATTAACATACATATAATTCGAACCTAGTAGATTATTAATTTGAATAAGAATTATCATTAAAATATTTAGGGTAAAAAATGTCTTAACCCATGAATACTTTGTTAATTTCATTTCAAGATTATTTCTTAAATATATAGGAAATGCAATAATCATTGCATGCTTGAAAAAGAATTGAATATAAAAGAAATTGTAGCCCCCGTAATCGTCAATTAAAGGAGTTAAAATAGCTTGGACACCTCCAATTATTCCACAATAAAATAGAAATTCGAATGGAAACTGTCTTTGACTTTTTGGTAAAAACATTATAATACAGCATATTAATCCACTTATAGAACAAAGATGAACAGGAAGTTCTTTACTTAACTCCCATTTTCCTATAATAAAAAGAAAAGAATGATTAATTACAAAAAACCCGATCATTAGAAATGATAAAATCTTTGCATACTGTACCTTCTTGTTTGATGGCATTTTATGACCAATATATAAAACAGTAAATATCAAAGCAATAACACAAGCAACAGTAATTATCCAAGTGCTTGATAAAAATTCTAATGCGTATTTATTTATATCAGAGTTTCCCATTTAATGATTTTAGTAAAAAGGTAAATATAATAAAATAATAAGATGCTGCTAAAAATAAAGCCCTCATCAAAGTGAGGGCTTTATGTGGTACCTCCAGGAATCGAACCAGGGACACACGGATTTTCAGTCCGTTGCTCTACCAACTGAGCTAAGGTACCTTTAGAGCGCGTCAAAGATAGATTCAATTTTGTTATTCCCAAAATTATTTTATAAAAATGCTTTTGTAAATTTGAAGAGAAACAAAGGCAGATGAATTTAGTTCTAGATATAGGTAATAATTATTTTAAACTAGGAATTTTTGATAATTCTAAGCTAATTCATAATATATCTAATGAAAATAATGAAATTGAAAATGAAATATTAAAAGTTATTTCTAATTACAAACTTGTAAGCCACGTTTTAATTTCTAATGTTTCTTCTTATAATCTTAATTCTTTATTTGAAAAAAAAGATTTGAAAATATATGATTTAAAATACACGTTTAATCTACCATTTACTATTTCCTATAAGACTCCTCAAACTTTGGGTAATGACAGAATAGCATTAGCTGCAGCTGCCACAGTATTATACCCAAACTCAAATAATATAATTATTGATGCTGGCACTTGTATTACAATTGATTTTTTAAATGACAAAAATATATTTTTTGGAGGTTCGATTTCACCTGGAATACAGATGAGATATCAATCTTTAAATAGTCAAACAGCCAAACTTCCTTTATTAAATAAATCTTCGGAAATACATTTTCCAGGTAATTCTACGGAGAATTCTATTCATTCAGGAGTAATAGGTGGAATATGTCATGAAATAATGGGCTTTGTCAAACAAATAAATTCTGATTATAAAGAAGTTAATGTTATATTAACGGGTGGAGATGCTAAATTTTTGTCAAAAACATTAAAAATCACCATATTTGCGAATCAAATTTTTATTTTAGAAGGTCTAAATTCTATTCTAAACCTAAATAAACAATAATTGAATAAAATATATATTTTACTGATTTGCTTGTTTTTTGCGCCATTAAGCATAGACTCACAAAATAACACTTCATCTCCATATTCGTTTTACGGAATAGGTTCCCTTGATTTTAAAGGTACTTCTGAGAGTAGAGCTATGGGTGGAATAAGTGTATATAACGATAGTATTCATATGAATTTTAGAAATCCTGCCTCATACACTGGTAAGGATATGTTTTCATTTAATAATGAAGGTAGATTGGTTAAATTCACTGTTGGTTTAGGTCATTCAGAAACCGAATTAAAAACTTCTGCGAATAATACAGAAACTACAAATACAAGCTTTGAATATCTTGGATTAAATATCCCAATGGGTAAATTTGGATTAGGTTTTGGTCTAATTCCATATTCTTCTGTTGGTTATAAATTACAATCTTCTAATAACGAAGATCAACCCCAATATAAATATTCAGGTAACGGAGGGTTAAACAAAGTTTTCCTAGGATTTGCATACCAGTTGAATAATAATCTTTCTGTTGGATTTGACACTAAGTATAATTTTGGAAATATTCAAAATTCCGCCCTGGAATATTTATATGATGATGAATCTCTTCCGCTAGACTATCAAGCAAGGGAGCAGAATAGGTCTGATTTGAGTGGGGTAAATTTCAATTTTGGTATTATATACAAAGGTAGATTTAAAGATAATCTAGAAATTCACGGTACATTTGCCTTTTCTCCTGAATACAATCTATCTTCTAGAAATAGTCGAACCTTCGCTTCTGTTGTAATAAATCCTAATACTGAATTAGAATATCCAGTTAATGAAATTAATGTTGATTTAGAATCTATTGGACTTGATAAAACAGATCTATCAATGCCTTCAAAAACTAATTTTGGACTAGGAATAGGTTTTCCTAAAAAGTGGTTCATAGGCGCGGAATACACCATTTTAACTAGTAGTGTTTTTTCTAATGAACTTATTAATATTGAAAACAGTGAGTTTGAGGATTCGTCTAAATTGTCCTTTGGAGGTTTTTATATTCCAGATTATGCATCTTTCAGTAAATTTTGGAATAGAGTAGTGTATAGAGCTGGCTTTTATTCTGAAAAGACAGGATTAGTCATAAACAATGAATCTATAAATGAATTTGGCATATCATTTGGACTTGGTATACCTGCAGGTGGTTTATTTTCAAATGTAAATACAACCATAGAGTTTGGAAAAAGAGGAACTACAAATGCAAATTTAGTTGAAGAAAAGTTTATTAATTTTCAATTAAGTTTGTCCCTTAATGATAGGTGGTTTATAAAGAGAAAATATAATTAATTATGAAAAAGTTATTTGGATTTATACTGTTGTTAATGATTTCTTTAAATTCATTTTCACAGGCTAACGAAGAAGATATCAATGCACTTTCAATTTTTAGCGAATATGTAAAGGCTAAAAATTATGATGCGGCATTTGAACCTTGGATGGAGCTAAGGGAGAGAAGTCCCAAGTTTAATAGTGCAATCTATGTTTATGGAGAGAGAATATTAAAACATAAGATAAAAAACTCACAATCTGATGAAAAAGTGAATTTTATAAATGATTTATTAAAGTTATGGGAGGAAAAAAGAGAGCATTTCCCTCAAAAAACTCCACTTGGAGATATTCTTGCAAAGTCAGCTCAATTAGAGTTTGATTATAAAGAAGAATTAGGATTAACTAGTTCTGAAATATATGCTAGTTTTGACATTGCTTACAACGAAGATTTAACTTCCTTTAATAATCCTAAAAATTTATATACATATTTTAAGTTATTGGTTCAGTTATACGACAATAATTTAAAAAGCGCCGAAGATTTATTTACCAAATATGATGAGATTTCTGAAAAAGTAGAAAAAGAAGCAAAAAATTATACAAATAAGGTAAATAAATTTATTAGTAATTCAGAAGAAGAAATCACATTGTCAACCAAGGACCAAAGACGTGTTAAGTCATATAATAGTTTTTTGAAAGCTTATGATCAAATTACCAAGGGAATGGAAAAGGATTTAGGAGATAGAGGAAATTGTGACAACTTAATACCTCTATATGAAAACAACTTTGAATCTAATCAGAATGATGGAAAATGGTTGAGTAGAGCGATGAATAGATTATATGGAAAAGAATGTGATGACTCACAACTTTTTGTAAAAATAGTTCAGAAGAAAAATGAGTTAGAACCAAATGCTTCAACTGCTTATTATTTAGGAACTATTAAAGATAAGCAAGGTAATTCTTCAGAAGCATTGATATTTTATAACCAGGCAATTGAGTTAGAAACAGACTCATATGAAAAAGCCAAAATTTTATTTAGAATTGCAACCAATTTTAGAAAGAACGGTTTGTATTCTAAAGCAAGATCATATTATATGCAAGCATTGGGCTTTAATCCATCTATGGGTAGGTCATATCTTGCTATTGCTCAAATGTATGCTTCAAGTGCAAAGAATTGTGGTAATGATAATTTTAGTCAAAGAGCTGTTTATTGGCTAGCTTCAAGGGAAGCGATGAAAGCTTCAAGAGTAGATGGTACCTTAAGAAGTGCTGCCATTAAGAGTTCTAAAAATTATGAAGCCAAGGCTCCTCAAAAATCTGAAATATTTTCATCTGGGCGTGAAGGCGAAGTAATTAAAATATCTTGTTGGATAAATAGATCTGTAAAAGTCCCAAATCTTTAAAATTTGAAATATTTTATTACAGTATTAATTATCCTTTTTTTTTCTTGTAATGATGAAAAAAATTTGAAAACATTTCTTAGAACTGCAGATATACCAATTTCCTCAGCTATAGATATTAAAACTGTTCATACAGATTCTGGTCTAGTTAGCAGTAAATTAAATAGCCCCAAAATGCTAAATTTCAGCAATTCAAACTTTCCTTATTTTGAATTTCCTGAGAAAATTGAAGTCATATTATTTGATGAAAATAATAACCAGACAAAGATTGTTGCTGATTATGCCATTTCGTATTCAAATAGTGATTTGATAGATTTAAGAGGTAATGTAATTGTCTCAACCTACTTGTTAGATACACTTATGACAGAACAATTATATTACGATAGAGGTGAAGAATGGTTATTTACAAATTTTGATTTTAGATATGCCTCTGCGGATAAAGATATTTATGGAAAAGGATTTGATTCTGACAAGTCTTTTGATCAGATAAAGTTTTTGAGAGTTAATGGGTATGTTTCTCTTGAGGAATAATTATTTCTTTATGATGCTCATATTTTTATAACATTAGCCAGAAAAAATTACTGTATGAATAAAATTAAAATCTTAAATAATAATTAAAAAAGAATAATATATATTCATGCGATTTATTAAATTTGAGATAATTATTTTTCTTATTGGAACTATTAATATTATATATATTTTTAACAATTAGTCTGTCTTTTCTTTGCTCTATCCTTGAAGCAGTATTGTTAAGTATAAACACCACTTTTATAAAAATTGAAATAAAAGAGGGTAAAAAATATGCAACTACTTTATCGAATTTAAAAAATTCGATAGATGAGCCATTAATTATTATTTTAACACTTAACACTATAGCTCATACTGTTGGCGCAATCTTAGTAGGCGTACAAGCTAAAGTTGCTTACTCTGAGCTAAATATTAAAAACACTTTTTTTGCTGGAATTACAGATGAAGTTTTAGTTGGATTTGTTTCAGCAGTGATGACAATTATGATTCTATTGTTTTCAGAAATTATTCCCAAAACTATTGGGGCAAAGTATTGGAATAAGTTAGCAAAATTTACGACTATTTTCCTATCGTCAATAATCCCAATATTTAGATACACAGGGGTGTTGTGGATTTTACAAGCATTTACTAAATCAATTGGGGCATCAAAGAAAGATCTGTTTTTTAAAAGAGAGGATATTTCAACTATTGCTGACATAGCAAAAGAAGAAGGAATAATTGGAAAAAAGGATTCAAATTTTATCAAAAACATTGTAAAGCTAAGGAATGTTAGTGTCAAAGAAATTATGACTCCTTATTCTGTAATGGTCATAGCAGATGCAAATATGACCATTAATGATTTTTATAAAAAACATACAGAACTGATATTTTCAAGAATTCCAATTTTAAATAACAACAAAATAGAAGCTTATGTTCTTAAAGATACGATACTGGAAAACATAATAAACAATAAAGGGAATCTTAAGCTAAAAGAAATCAAACGACCAATCATAATTTCAACTGAAAAGACAAAGATTCCAAAACTTTTTGACCAACTAATTAAAAAGCGGGAACATATTTCTTTGGTAGTTGACAATACAAAAACCACCATTGGAATAGTTACGCTTGAAGATATAATCGAAACTATTTTAGGTTATGAAATTGTTGATGAGAATGACAAGGTAGAAGATATGCAGATGCTAGCAAAAAAAATAAGCTTAAATGGCGGCAATTCACTAGGCTCTAATACAGAAAAAAGTTAAATCAGATTTAGGATTAGTATAGTTTCTTTGCCACTATCCTAAAATTATTTTTTATAATTGATAATAAAATACTACTTTTGGCCACTACTTTTATCTAAAGAATATGGCAGTTTTAGGAAAAATAAGAGCTCTTGGACCAGTAGCGCTAATTAGTGTTATAGGACTTGCTCTATTCGCATTTGTATTTTCAACAGGATCAGGTACTGTTACGGACGTCTTCAAAGCTGATGAGTTCAACCAAAGTCGTGTTGCTATTGTTAACGGAATTGAAATGAACAGAACAGAGTTTATGCAAAAGGTTGATAATCTTGAAAAACAAAACAGAGGAACAAGATCTTCTATACAAGCTATGAATTCAATATGGACATCTGAACTTAGAAAACTTGTATTACAATCTGAGTATGCAAAAATAGGTATTCAAATTGAAAGAGAAATGATGAGAGACTTTCTTAAAACAAATCTTCTGGCTTTTGAAGATTTTCAGAATGAAAACGGAGAATTTGATGAATCAAAACTAAATCAGTTTATTTCTAATCTTAAGGAAATTTCACCTGAAACAATTGAGTTGCAGGGTTCTCTGGTAAATTACCAGTCTTGGAATAATTTTGAGGAAAATATAGGAACAATTGGCTTAGAGGAAATGTATTACAAATTAATTGATGCTGGTATGAATACAGCTCTTTTTGAAGGAGAGCAGGATTATTTTAATTCTAATGATGTAGTAGATTTTAAATATGTTAAAATCCCTTTTAGTAAAATCCCTGACACTGATATAAAAGTTTCTAAATCTGAAGTAAATAATTATATCAATGATAATAGAAATAATTATTCTTCTGAACCATCAAGAGATTTGATTTTTGTTGAATTTGAAGAGAAGCCCTCAGATTTGGATGTGTCTGAAGCTAAGTTAAACCTTAATGACCTTTTAGAAGACAAAGTTGAATTTGACTCCAACACGCAAAAGAATATCACTTATTTTGGTTTTAAAAACACTAAAAATAATGAGGAATTTTTAAATACAAATTCTGCTATTAAATTTTTTGATTCATATGTTTTTAAGTCCTCATTATCTCAATCTGTTGCTGAAAACATATATAATCTTAAAAAAGGGGAGGTATACGGACCTTATTCCGAAAATGGTTTCACTAAAGTAACTAAACTTATCGATTCTAAATTTATTCCTGATTCTGCTAAAGTTAGACATATTTTAATTCCTTATTTAGGAGCTTTCAGAAGCGGGCCTGAAGTTACAAAGACAAAAGATGCTGCTAAGAAGACAGCTGATAGTATTTATAATGTTTTAAAAAGAACACGAAGTAAATTTAAATCCTTACTTAGTTTATCATCAGATGAAGTAAGTAATGAAAATAATGGTGAAATTGAATTTGCTTATATTGATGGGTACGCACCTGAATTTAGAGATTTTTGTTTTGAAAACAAATCAGGTTCATTAAAGGTTGTTGAAACAGATTTTGGATTTCACATAATTGAAATTTTATCTCAAGGAAAAAAACAAAAAGCTGTTAAGGTTGGTAACTTAGCTGTTAAAATTGAACCATCTGAAAGAACTAGAGATAGTGTATATAATGTTGCTTCAAAGTTTGAAATTGCTGTAAAAGAAGATAATTTTAGAGAATATTCAAAGGAGAACGGAATTAAGGTTAATCCAGTGAATAATATTGGAGAATTAGATGAAAATATACCAATATTAGGTCAGCAAAGAAGTATTGTTAGATGGGCCTATGAAGATGGTACAAGTGAAGGAGATATTAAAAGATTTAGTCTTAAAAATGGAGGTTATGTCATTGCAATGTTAACTTCAATTAATGATAATGGAATGATGTCATATGAAAAATCTTCAATTACTGCATTACCAAAGGTTAAAAATCAAAAGAAGGCTGATAAAATTATTCAGAGTATCAATTCCTTAAATTTAGATGAAATTGCTAGTCAAAATAATGTAGATGTTCAAACATCTTTATCTGTAAATTTAAATAATCCTGTTATTTCAGGTATTGGTAATGAACCTTCAGTAGTTGGATATGCAATGGGTATGGCCAAGGATATTACTTCTTCTGCTATTATTGGAAATACAGGCGTATTTTATATTTATGTTACTGACAGAAGAAAAGCTTCTTCATTGGAAAATTATCAGAATATGATTAATATAATTAGTTCAACAAGATCTAGTAATATTAGAAGCAGCGCATATAATGCTCTCAAAGATAAGGCTGAAATCGAAGATTTTAGGGGGAACTTTTACTAGTTAATATAAACCAAATCTGATAAAGGAAAAATTGTATTAAATCCTTTATTTTTAAAATAGCTAAGATTATTGTTTCTTGTTGTAGCAAGGATAAAATCTCCTCCCCAAGAACCTAAACTTTTTATTTTCCCATCCTTATAATCTTTAAATTCTGTTTTTTGAATTGGATTAGTAGATAATATATTTGAAATAATTGATTCATGCAATTCAATTAAACTTTCAAGTTCATATAAATCTTGACAATCAATTATTTGGTCTGTAACCTTATTTATTTCTTGAATTGATTTAGTCTTGTTAAATGATTTATTATAATACGATTTTATTGAATTCTGAGTATTTTGTTTTCTTCCTAAATAAATTAAAAACACATTTTCACGGAATAAAGAGTTGAGTTTTATTTCATTAATAGAAACTGAATTATTAAGATTGGAATATGTTATTGGGCAATTTTTATCACAACAGGCAATATCATAACCACTCCCTTTAAAAGATGAATATAATAATTCATATGCATTAATTTCAGCCCATTTTGCAAGATTATTTACAAATGTCGATGATGTGCCTAGCCCCCAGTTTCTGTCAAAGTTAAGTTTTGTTATAAATTGATTGCCTAAAGAATTAGAAACATCTTTAAATTTATGAATGTGATTAAAAAGCTTAAGTAATTTTTCTGAAATTATATTTTTTTTACCTTCATATGTTAAACTATTGTTTTTCAATTTGAATATTTCTTCAAACCATAGATTGTTATTATGATCATAACTTTTCCATACAATAGAATCCATTGTTTTTTTTGTTACATGTAATTCTTGGGTCTTTTTAGATGGAAGTGCGATTGATTTAGCGCCATCTAATACCAGGTATTCAGAACTTAATAATATTTTACCATTACTTTGAAAAAACATTTTATCTGAGTTTTTGTATGAAGCTATCTACACTTGAGCTACTGACAGACTTATTTTTAAAATATTCAATTGCTTTTTGTTTTTCAAGCTCTGTGACATCATATTTATTTAACAAATTAGTAAGATGCATTTTCATATGTCCTTTTTGAATACCGGTTGTAACTAATGATCTGAGGGCCCCAAAATTTTGAGCTAGACCAACACTGGCAATTATTTTCATGAGTTCCTTTGAATCGGGATTATCTAATATTTCTAAAGCTATTTTAACTAATGGATGAAGACTTGTTACTCCACCAACAGTTCCAATGGCTAGAGGTAGTTTTAACTCAAAATAAAACATGTCATTCATTATGTAAGCATTGGATAAGCTTTTATATCCACCTATTGATGCATAAGCATGTGCACTAGCTTCAATTGCTCTAAAATCATTTCCTGTAGCTAATGCTACAGCGTCTACCCCGTTCATAATTCCTTTGTTATGAGTGACAGCTCTATATACATCATTATTTGCTATTTCGATTGCTTTTACTAATCTTTCAGCAAAATTTTCAGTCTTTGGTTCTAAATTATTTAATTCATTTATATTGCACGAGACAACAGATTTTACAATGCAATTTGGAACATGATTAGATAGAATACTCATGATAATTTCAATGTCATTGTTATTTAGCTTGTCATTTCTAAATAATGAAGTAGAATTATAAAAAATGTGTGAAAATTCTTCAAGACAAGAGTTGATGAAATTTGCTCCCATTGCATCAACTGTGTTAAATGTTGCAAAAATCTGGAAATAACCATTTATATCGGATGTTTTATCAACTAGAAAAATATCTAATATTCCACCCCCTCTTGAATTCATTTTGCTTGTAATACTTTTAGTTTTTTCAAAAAATAATGGTTTAACAAAATCAAAATAATCAGATATAATTTTTTTATTTCCATGGAATAGAAAATGAACCTGTCCAATTTTTTCGGTTGCGATAACCTCAGCTTTAAATCCTCCGTTATTCATCCAAAACTTTGCTGCTTTACTAGCCGCAGCTACAACTGAACTTTCTTCAATTGCCATAGGAACTGTGTAAAGCTTTTTATTTATTAAAAAGTTAGGTGCAATTGCAAAAGGTAAGTAATAATTTGAGATAGTATTTTCTGAAAATTCGTCGTGCAATTTTTGAAGATTATTGTCTGAATTCCAATATTGTTTAAGTATTTTTTTTGCTTTATCATTTTGATGAAAGCAGGTTTTCGTCAGCCATTCAATTTTTTCATTTTTCGATAATTTGGAGAATCCCTTAATTTCTTCTGACATTATTAAAATTTTTCAAATCAAAGATAATATACTTGTCTTTAAAATGTTAGATATAATTTATTAATGATTAATTAATATAATTAGGTAAAATATAATATTTTAGTGAAATCTAAAAAATAAATTATGACAACCAATTCAATATCACAAGAAAAAACAATATTTGGGCATCCCACAGGCTTATACATCTTATTTTTTGTAGAAATGTGGGAAAGATTTTCGTATTACGGTATGAGAGCTATCTTAACATTATTTTTAGCTGCTCCAGTAATAATGGGTGATCCACAATCAGGATACGGTTGGACTAATGCTGAAACTCTTTCATTCTACGGTACATATACTATGTGTGTATACCTAATGTCTATTCCTGGTGGATGGATAGCAGATAAATTTATTGGGCAAAAACAAGCAGTTATGTTAGGGGGTTTATTATTATGCTTAGGTCACGGAATTCTTGCAGTTAATGCTGAATGGGCTTTTTTCTCTGGCTTAATCCTTATCGTAGTTGGAGTTGGATTTTTAAAGCCTAATATCTCAACGATGGTTGGTGGTTTGTATAAAAAAGGTGATAATAAGAGAGATACTGGATTTTATATTTTTTATATGGGTATAAACATTGGCGCCTTTTTAGGGGCTCTTACTGTAGGTGCTGTTGCTGCCAAATATGGCTGGCATTATGGTTTTGGCTTAGCTGGTATTGGAATGGCTTTGGGTCAGTTGGTATATTTTTATGGACTTAAATACCTAGAAGGTGTAGGTGAGTTTATTGGAAGCGAAAAATCTCCAGACAGAGAATTAATGAATAAACCATTAACCAATATAGAGAAAGATAGAATGTTGGTAATGTTTTTATCTTTTCTGATTATCATTGTTTTTTGGGGTGCTTTTGAACAAGCAGGAGGTTTAATGAGTCTTTATACTGAACAAAAAACTGATAGAATGCTTTCTTTTTCATTACCATTTATTGGAAATGAAATTCCTGCAGCTATTTTCCAATCTATTAATGCATTCTTCATAATTATATTTGCAACTGCTGTTGCATATTTTTGGAGTGATTGGGCAAAAAAAGGTAAAGAATCATCTTCGCTATTTAAAATGGCAGTTGGATTAATAATTATGGCATTTGGTTTCTTTTTTATGACAAAAGCTTCTACTGAAGTTATAATGGAAGGCGATGAAGTTGTTCAAAAATCTGCTATGATATGGCTAGTTTTAGCATATTTATTTCATACCATTGGAGAGTTATGTGCTTCTCCTGTAGCTTTGTCTTTTATAACAAAATTGGCGCCAGTTAAATATGCTGCATTTATGATGGGTGCATATTTTGCAGCTACTGGATTAGGTAATAAAGTTGCAGGATTTGTTGGACAGCTTTCTGAAGGAGCAGGTGAATTCCAAGTATTCACTGGAATTGCTATTTTCTGTACTTTATTCGGAATTTTAGTTTTATTACTATTAAAGCCTTTAAAGAGATTAACTCATGGGGCAGAAGAAATGGATAGTTAATAATGAATAATACTGATCAATTTTTCAATAGAACTGTGATAGGCCACCCCGCCGCATTATTTGTCTTGTTTTTTACAGAAATGTGGGAGAGATTTTCATACTATGGTATGAGGGCTATTTTGGTAATTTTTTTAACTGGAGCAATACTTGGGGATAACCCTGGATGGGGATGGAGTTCATCATCTGCATTGTCATTGCTAGGAACATATGCTATGTTTGCATATTTAGCTCCTCTTGTAGGAGGTTGGCTAGGGGATAAAAAAATTGGTTACAGAAAAGCTGTTGTTATTGGTGCTTTACTAATGACAATTGGACATGCTGCTATGGCTGTAGAAACACCTGTTTTTTTATACATTGGAATTTCATTACTAGTTGTTGGAACTGGGTTTTTTAAGCCTAATATTACTTCAATAATATCAAAAATTTATGAGGGAAGAGACGATAAAAAAGATGGCGCTTTTAATATATTTTATATGGGTGTCAATGCTGGTGCGTTTTTAGGGATTATGCTATGTGGATGGGTAGGTGAAAGAGTAGGATGGTCCTTTGGTTTTGGTTTAGCAGGAATTTTTATGCTTCTTGGAATGATACAGTTTTATTATGCACAACCGTTATTTGGTGAAATCGGTGATGTTCCTGAAAAATCTAATCAAAAGTTAAGTGTAAAAGCAGCTACAAAAGAGAAACTTAACCCCTTTTTGCCAGTAGACTATTTTTTAATAATAGTATTTGTTTTAAGTGCCTTAATCTTTATAATTAATGATCCTTTAAGTAAAATAGGTGGAATAGATGTTTTAAACTTCACTTATCTAGGAATGGAAAATTCATTGTTTTTCGCTCTTCTTGCTTTTATTGCATTTATATTATTATTATTTATTAGAATACCTAGATATACTCCGATTGTGAGAGATAGAATGATTGTATTTACTATATTTTGTGTTTTCACTGTTTTCTTTTGGGCTGCTTTTGAACAAGGAGCAGGATCTTTACCATTATATACTAGAGATTTTACAGATCGTTTTCTTGAAGGTAATGCTGCACTAATTTTTAAAATTGTAGATATTTCTGTGACCGTTATTCCGCTTTTAATTATCACATATGTGTTAATCAGTTTATTTAAGAAAACATATAGTCAAATTCCTTTGTCAAATATTATTCTGAGTATCAGTTTTGTTATAATCTGGGGAATTATAATTTTTAAAATATATAGTGAGTCACAGTCAACGTCAACTGAGGTGCCAATTACTTGGTTTGCAATACTTAACTCACTTTTCATAATTGTATTTGCTCCACTATTTGCAAGGTGGTGGGATAGTAGCTATAATCCCCCGGCTTCAGTTAAATATTTCTTAGGTTTAGCACTTTTAGGAGTTGGATTTGGATTTTTAGCTTTTGGGGCAAGAAATGTTCCAGCAGGTGCTGATAGTGCAACTTTGAGTATGATTTGGTTAGTACTAGCATATTTATTCCACACTTTAGGTGAATTATGTTTATCTCCAATGGGACTTTCCTACTTGAGTAAACTAATTCCTGCAAGAATGATTGCTTTTATGTTTGGAGTATATTATTTAGCAGTTGCAATAGGGAATAAATTAGCACATTATATCGGGGGAGATATTGAAAATATTACTCAAGAGTATAGTTTATCCGGATTTTTTCTAATATTTACAATCATCCCTATAGCTCTTGGATTGATTTCCTTACTATTGCACCCTCTAATAAAGAAGTCTATGCATGGCGTTAAATAGTGCTAAATTTATTTTAAATATTGTATTAATTAATTTCTTATATCTTTTCTTACTTTTGTCAAACATTATATTATGATGAAATTAATAGTATATATAAAGCTCTTGTTTGTTTTTTTATTCTCGATTAATTCTGTTTCTCAGGAAATAAAATGGATCACACTTGAGGATGCTGTGTATTTGCAGGAAGCTGCTCCAAGAAATATAATTATTGATGTTTATACCAATTGGTGTGGACCTTGCAAATTACTTGATAGAAACACATTCGGCAATAAAGATGTCGCTAAATATATTAATGATAATTTCTATGCTGTTAAATTTAATGCTGAAGGTGATGATACTGTTAATTTTAAGGGATACACATTTGAAAATCCTAATTATGATCCAGCTAAAGCAAATAGAAGAAATAGTAGTCATCAATTGACTCAGGCATTTAGAGTTTCAGCATTTCCTACAATAGTTTTTTTAGATAAATCATCTAATTTACTGCATAAACTAAGGGGGTATAAAACACCAAAGCAACTAGAATTATATTTAAAATTATTTACTGATGATAACTATAAGCAATATCAGTCTCAGGAAGATTTTAATAAGTTTTTTGAAACTTTTGTTTACGAGTTTGACTCTAAATGATAATTATAAATCCTTACAGCTGTATCTTTACTTGCTCCTTTTTTATCTAATAAGTCTTCCAATTCATTATATAGTCTAATAATTCTTTCTCTTCCTTTATTTTCAAGAACAAAACCTAGTTCTTTTCTAATTTTATGCGTGTTTAAATCTTGTTGAATAAGTTCTTTTATGGCTTCTTTTTTAAGAATTAAATTAACCAATGATATGTACTTTAAATTTCTTAATAAGAATTTTCCAATTTGAAATGAAATCCAGCTTGATTTGTAGCAAACTATTTGAGGTGTTTTAATCAGTGCAGTTTCTAGGGTAGCTGTCCCTGAAGTTACTAATGCAGCTCTAGCTCTTTTAAGAATGTCATATGTTTGGTTTTCAGCAATTTTAACATTTACAAAGTTTTCGTTATCTAGATATTTATTATAAAATAATTTATCTTTTGACGGTGCAGCACATATAATAAAAGTATAGTCTTTAAAAAACTTAGTTGCACTTAACATTATAGGTAATATTTTGCTTATTTCTTGATCTCTGCTTCCTGGCAGCAATGCTATTATTTTTTCGTTTTCTTTTGATTTAGTCTTTTCAGATTTTTTAATCACATCTAAAAGTGGGTGACCTACATAATGAACTTTATAATTTAGATTTTTATAAAATTGTTTTTCAAAAGGTAAAATAACATACATTTGGTCAATTACTTTTTTGATTGTTTTAATCCTATTTTGTTTCCATGCCCAAATTTGTGGAGATATATAAAAGTGATTTGTAAAATTCTTAGATTTTGCCCATTTAGCTATTCTTAAGTTGAAACCAGGAAAGTCAACATAAATTATTGCATCAGGATTGTAAGAAAGTATATCCCTTTTACACAGAGAAATATTTTTTAATATTTTCCCTAAGTTTAAAAAAACTTCTAAAAAACCCATGTAAGAATATTCTTTGTAATGCTTAACTAAATGATTAGTTTGATTTTTAATCAAATCACCTCCCCAACACCTAAATTCTGAATTTGGGTCTAATTTTTTCAGTTCTTTAATTAGGTTAGCACCGTGTAAATCACCAGAAGCCTCGCCAGCTATTATATAATATCTCACTAAAAATTATTTATATATATGGTTAAAATTGCTACAAGAAAAGTTGCTATTAAAACTCCTCTTGCTCTTTCAACATAATTAAACTTTAAAAAAATAAAAAATGCGATTAAATTAACTATCGCTCCAAGACTGATAAGTTTTGTTATAAAATTATTATCTATTGATTCGTTAATAATTCTAAATATATTAGAAATACTTATTTCTTGAAATAAAAAAATAACTGTAAAAATTACTCCTATAATATTAGAAATAAGGCCAGTTGTTATTCCGAAAATTATATCTTTTTTACTCAATTTAATTTCCAGTTTTTTATTTTTTTAAGATCCTCGTATGAAGTCATATCATAGCTTATTGGTACGACTGAAACATAGCCTTTACTTAATGCCCATTCGTCTGTTTCCTCACTATTTTCTTGATTTACAAAATTTCCTGTTAGCCAATAATATTCTTTTCCAAGTGGACTGATTCTTTTGTCATAAGTATCCTCCCAATATCCTTTAGCCTGTCTACAAACTTTTATCCCCTTAAACTCTTTTAAATTTGAGGGAAAATTTACATTTAATATGAGATTAGATTTTTTCTGTTTTAACATGTTTAAACAAATTTTCTCTATATGTTTTTCACAAGGTTTAAAATCAGCATCCCAACTGTAATCAAGTAAAGAAAATCCAATAGATTTTATTCCTTCAATACCAGCTTCTACGGCAGCACTCATAGTTCCAGAGTAGATAACGTTAATTGAGGAATTAGCTCCATGGTTAATACCTGAAACACATAAGTCAGGTTTTCTATCTAAAATTTCACGAATAGCAAATTTTACACAATCTGCAGGAGTACCGGAAATACTATACTCTGTTTGAGGCCCATCATCAATTTTTTCTTTTTTTGAATATAAGGTATCACTTATAGTAATTGCATGTCCCATTCCACTTTGAGGGCTATCTGGTGCTACTACTACAACTTCACCAATTTTATTCATTACATGAATCAGTTTTCTTAGACCAGGCGCTGTTATACCGTCGTCATTTGTAACAAGAATTAAGGGTTTTTCCATATTTAAATATATGAAGACAAAAGTACACGAAATCTACTTTAACAAAAAATTATAAAACTAACCATATTTTTTGGTCTAGAATTTGAGTACTTTTATTCCATGCAAAATAATTTTTTCACCCTGCTTATTGCTTTTATAATGTGCCTAGCATCTTGCAGTTTTGTGTCTAAAGATTTTGATACAAGTGATAAAGACAATCTAGTAATTCAGTTAATTACTTATGTTTTAGACCAAGCTCATTATTTAGATAAAGAAATTAATGATGAATTTTCGGAGAAAGTGTTTAATACATTTCTTGAAAATTTAGATCCTTTTAAGAGATATTTTTACTCATCTGATATTAAAGATTTCTCTGCATATAAATATTCAATTGATGATGCATTCAAAAATCCAAATCTTGAATTTTTTGATTTAGTTTATGAGAGATATTCTAAAAGAATGTCTGAATCAGAAGAAGTTTTTAAGGACATTTTATCTCAACCCTTTGATTTTTCTAAAGATGAAGTTTGTGAATGTGATTTTGAAGTGCTTGATTATGTTAAAACTAAAGATGAATTATACGACAGATGGAGAAAACTTCTAAAAATATATGTTATTGAAAATTACCATGATGAAATAAAACTTGATTTAAAAAAACAAGAAGAAGATATTGAATTTAATCCAAGAACTCTAGCTGAAATAGAAAAAGAGACAAGAGATGCTCTGAGTGTAACAATGAATGATAATTATCGATTTATCACTCAAGAGATACAAAGGGGAGACTGGTTATCAGTTTATATTAATTCATTTGTGTCTCAATATGATCCCAACACATCATATTTAGACCCAGAATCTAAAGATAGATTCGACGTAGATATGTCAGGTAATTATGCAGGTATAGGAGCTAGACTTCAAAAAAAAATTGATAAAGTTGAAATAACTGAGGTAATTTCAGGTGGTCCAGCTTGGAGAGATAATATACTTGAAAAAGGTGATGCTATTTTAAAGGTAAGACAGGATGATGAAAATGAAGCTGTCAGTATATTAGAGATGAGACTTTCTGAAGCTGTAAAACTCATTAAAGGAGATAAAGGAACTAAGGTCCATTTGACTATAAAAAAAGTAGATGGTAGTATTAATGAAGTTACAGTAAAAAGAGATATAGTATTATTAGAAGAGACTTACATAAAATCTTCAATAGTAGAAAAGGGTGATAACTTTTATGGCGTAATAAATATTCCGAAATTTTATATTGACTTTGATAATCAAAGTAACAGAGATGCTGCTAAAGACTTAAGAACTGAAATCAGTAGATTAAAAGAAGAAGGGGTAAAAGGATTGGTTATAGATTTGAGAAATAATGGTGGAGGAGCTCTTAAAACAGTGGTGGATATGGCTGGTATGTTTATTAAAAGTGGGCCTGTAGTTCAGGTTAAATATTTTGATAAAGAAAAACAGGTGTTAAGTGATAGAGATAGATCTATTTTGTGGACTGGGCCTCTTGTAATATTAGTAAATGAAGGGTCTGCATCTGCATCTGAAATTTTAGCTGCTGCTATGCAAGATTATAAAAGAGCCATAATTATTGGTGGTAATCAAACATGGGGTAAGGGTACAGTTCAAAATGTATTTCCTCTTAACAGAATGGTCAGAGGTAACACAAATGGAGATTTAGGTGCTCTGAGATATACTACTCAAAAATATTATAGAATTAATGGTGGATCTGTACAGTTGGAAGGAGTGAAAAGCGATATAAATGTTCCTTACAGATACAAGTATTTAGACTTTGGAGAAAAAGATTCAGAGAATCCTTTACAATGGGATGAGATAGATGATGTTGATTATACTAAATGGCAAAGTAATTTTGACTTTGAAGAGGCTATTGAAAAAAGTAAAATCAGAATTACTGATAATGAATATTTAAATTTAGTTGAAGAGAATGCTAAATGGATTAAATCTATTAGGGATGATAAAGTTATAAACCTTAATTATGAAAAATTCAAAGAAGAGTTAGAAAATAATTCTTTAAAAACAGAAAAATTTAAATCTTTAAATGATTATTCACTTGATTATAAGTTTCAATCACTTCCTTATGAGCTAGATTTAATAAAAAAAGATTCAGTACTTGGAATAAAGAGGGAAAGATGGCATAAAAGTCTAAATAAAGACTTTTATATTGATGAGGCTTTAAATGTTCTTTCTGATTTAAGATTTTCATACCTTGAAAATTAACTTGTGATCTATGTCTACATTTATCAAAAAGTTTTTTGATTTTAGGAAGAACTTCCTTGGTGTATTAAGTTTTTATTATATTTTTTCCGTATTCTTAATTTCTGTTTTTGCATATGTGATTGCACCTGATAATTCATTTAATGCAAACAATATGAATTTGTCAATCCATTCGAAAAAACCTGGTTTTAAGGTTACAATGATAGTCCAAGAATCAGTTAATAAAAACTCATTTAAATCATTTTTTTTAGGCCTTGAAAATCAAGAGAATCATATCCCAGTAACTAGCTATGAAATAAAAGATGATATTGTTTATTATTTGCCATACGATATTTCCGATACCATTATTAAAACCATAGAATTAAGTAAGGTTAAAATAGTAGATAAAAAATATTACTTTGGAACAGATAAATTTGGTAGAGATGTTTTGAGTAGAATCATTATTGGTTCTAGAATTTCTTTTTATATCGGATTTATCTCTGTTTTAATTTCTTTAATTATCGGAGTAACTTTAGGATCTATATCAGGTTATTATTCCGGTTTTGCTGATAAAATTATTATGTGGCTAATTAATGTTACTTGGTCTATTCCAACTCTACTATTGGTTATTGCTATTACACTTGCTTTAGGAAAAGGTTTTTGGCAGGTTTTTATTGCGGTTGGATTAACCATGTGGGTTGAGGTTGCGAGAATTGTTAGAGGTCAAGTTAAACAATATAAAGAAAGGCAATTTGTTGTGGCGGCAAATGTTATGGGTTTTAATGATTTTAGAATCATAACTAAACACATTCTTCCAAACATAGTCTCGCCATTAATTGTTATTTCAGCAGCTAATTTTGCAGCATCAATATTAATTGAAAGTGGTTTAAGTTTTCTAGGTTTAGGCGCTCAGCCTCCTATGACAAGTTGGGGTTTAATGATTAAAGACCATTATAATTATATAATATTAGGAGAACCATTTTTAGCTATAATCCCAGGATTATGCATTATGCTACTTGTTTCTGCGTTTATGATTCTGGGTAATTCTTTAAGGGATATATTGGATGTAAGAAATTAGTCTTTTTGAGGAGGAAACTGTAATAAAATTTTATTAACCATTGCCTTAATTTTTTCACTTTTTTTATCTGCCTTATCGGTATAAATATATCCTTTCCCTATACCTTGCCATACAAGCTCGTTTTTATTATTATCAACTATATCAATAAAAAGAACTCCCTCGTTGTACTTAAATGAGTTAAGATACCAGCTACCTGCGTAAACTCCCATACCACCATAAGGTACAGCATAACCATAATAATTATTTGATGGATAAAAATCAACTTTTTGATTAGTTTGCGTGAAAAAATTAATGATGAAATCAGGCTCAATTGAACTTTTTCTAAATCCCTTATTGTATAGTTCAATATCAATAGCTTTTAAAATCCTCTTTTTGTCAATATCATTCATTTTTACTTTGTCAATTCCTTTTTTAGAAAATGCATAAGTTTTTAAATCAGAAAATTCTATATTTTCATTAAAGTCTGATGTCACTCTAATAGAGTCGCAGGACATAATAAATGACATTGCTAAAATTAAAAAGGATATTTTTTTCATATTATAAATTTTCTAATAGTTTATCTTCCACTAAGTTAGGTAAAGTTACTTTAAGTTCAGGATTTTTTTCCATAGCTCTTTTAATTTGATCAGTTGCGCCTTGGTTTCTAGCCCAATTTCTTCTAGCTATTCCATTATTAACATCCCAGAATAACATTGATTTTATTTTATTTTCACTCTCTTTAGATCCGTCAATTAGCATGCCAAACCCCCCGTTTATTACTTCACCCCATCCAACTCCACCTCCGTTATGAATGCTTACCCAAGTTGCACCTCTAAAACTGTCACCAATAACATTTTGAATTGCCATATCTGCAGTAAATTGAGATCCATCATAAATATTCGATGTTTCTCTGTATGGGGAGTCGGTTCCTGAAACATCATGGTGATCTCTTCCTAAAATGACTGGGCCAATCCTTTTATTTTTAATAGCTTCATTAAAAGCTTTTGCAATTTCTATTCTACCGTTTGAATCTGCATAAAGAATTCTAGCTTTTGAACCGACAACTAAATTATTTTCTTTAGCAGCTTTTATCCATTGTATGTTGTCTTTCATTTGTTGTTTAATGTCCATTGATGCACTTAGAATCATTTTTTCCAAAACTTTACAAGCAATATTATCCGTTATATCTAAATCTTCTTCTTTTCCAGATGTACAAACCCATCTAAATGGTCCAAAACCATAGTCAAAACACATAGGACCCATAATATCTTGAACATAACTAGGATACTTAAAACTTCCATCTTGGTTTAAAATATCAGCATTAGCTTTTGAAGCTTCTAATAAAAATGCATTTCCGTAATCAAAAAAATATGTTCCATTATTGACGTGCTTATTTATTATTTCAACATGTTTTTTTAAAGTTGTCTGTACTTCTTTTTTGAATTTTTCAGGGTCTTGATGCATTAACTTATTTGACTCTTTAAAAGTATACCCTAAAGGATAATAACCACCTGACCATGGGTTATGCAAAGATGTTTGATCACTTCCAATATCAATCTTTATTTTATTATCGTAAAAAGATTCCCATACTTCAACAATATTTCCATGATATGCTATTGAAACAACCTCTTTTTTTTCTTGAGCAATTTTAACTCTCTTAACTAATTTTTGTGAATCGTCTATAACTTCATCAACCCACTTTTGATTATATCTTGTATTAATTGCTTTTAAATTAACTTCTGCACAAATCGTAATACAACCTGAAATATTTCCAGCTTTAGGTTGTGCTCCACTCATTCCTCCCAGACCAGATGTTACAAAAATTCCACCCATGGGGGGTTTACCAATTTTTCTAAATGCATTTAGTACAGTTATTGTAGTGCCATGTACAATTCCTTGTGGACCTATATACATGTAACTTCCAGCAGTCATTTGTCCGTATTGACTTACACCTAAAGCATTAAATTTTTCTAAATCTTTCTTTTTCGAATAATTTGGTATTACCATTCCATTTGTCACAACAACTCTAGGTGCATTTTTGTTTGAAGGAAAGAGACCTAAAGGATGTCCTGAGTACATAACTAAGGTCTGATTATCTGTCATTTCAGATAAATACTTCATAGTTAAAAGATATTGAGCCCAATTTTGAAAAACAGCCCCATTACCTCCGTATGTTATTAATTCGTGGGGATGTTGAGCAACCTTTTTATCAAGATTATTTTGAATCATTAACATGATACTTGCAGCTTCTTTTGATTTATGAGGGTAATCTTTTATAGGTCGCGCGTAAATATCATAATCAGGTCTGAATCTATACATATATATTCTTCCATATTTTTCAAGCTCTGATTTAAATTCATGTATTAATTCTTTATGAAACTTTTGGTCAAAGTATCTTAAAGCATTTTTAAGTGCTAGTTTTTTTTCATTCTGATTTAAAACACCTTCCCTTATTGGTGCGTGATTAACACTAGGGTCATATTTTTTTACTTTTGGTAATTCGTTAGGAATACCTTGTAATATTTCATTTTTAAAATCCATACTAATTTAATTTTGGATCATAGCCATAAGGGCAATGTTTACAATTACTTTTACAACAATATCCTCTTTTAAGGTGATATTTTTCCGTGAAACATTTATATCCATCTTCAGTTATATAAAAATCTTCATTATTCATTAATATTGGTGCAATTGTAATACCAAAGATAAATTAAAAGACAATAATTTCGATTATCTTTGTGCGTAGTTATTATAATGAAAAAACTCCCTTTATACTTAGCTATTATTTTCTTCACTTATAGTTGTGGAACTAAAAGAGTTATTTACAACAACAAAAAGATTGAGACTAAAAAAGAGAAAAAAATAAAGAAACCTAAATCCAAAACTAAAAAGGTCAAGAAAGTTGTAGCCCCAAGGATTTTAAATACCGAAGATTATGTAAATTATTATTCTAACATAGCTATGGATGAGATGATTCAGTATGGTATCCCAGCTAGTATTACCTTAGCTCAAGGTATTTTAGAGTCAGGAGCAGGTAGGGGAAGACTAGCAGTTGAGGCTAATAATCATTTTGGAATAAAATGTCACGATTGGAATGGTAAGAAAATATATCATGACGATGATGAAAAGCAGGAATGTTTTAGGAAATATGATAATCCAGAATACTCTTACAGAGATCATTCTCTTTTTTTAAAAAACAGAGGCAGATATTCATTTTTATTTGATTTTGATAAGGACAATTATAAACAATGGGCAAAAGGATTAAAAAAAGCAGGCTATGCTACAGATCCTAAATATCCACAAAAATTAATTGATTTAATTGAAAGGTATGAGCTTTATAAGTTTGATAATATAGTCTTGAAAAAGAAAAATAAAATTTACAAGGTAAAAAAAGGCGACACCTTGTATTCAATTTCAGCCAGATTTAATATGCCAGTAGAGTTGATAATAAAAATGAATAATCTTGCTACAGAAGAGATTAATGTAGGGGACACACTAATCATAAAAAAATAATATTCAAGTCATCAACGTTTTGGTGTAATCAATGTAGTGGACCAGTGAGGATTGTTTGATTATAGCCTGAACCAAAAGCTTGTTGATGATCTTGAATATTACATTGGTCCAAAAATAATTTAAAAAATAGTTTGAAAAACTTAACTACTGGATAATAAATCAACAGTCTTTTGTTAATAAAGTGTAACTAAACTCTATCAACTGAAATTATTAATGATCCAGAATTTCCACCCCAATTATTCTCAGCTCTAAATCCATTTTCAAAGCATATCTCTTTTACAATTTGTTTCATCTGTTCACTGTTCCCAGTGACAATTTCAAAATCATCAACTCCGTTATTGTAATTAGTAATCAACCAGTTTGGAAGTATATCTTTAACCTTTGCGTAAGTGAAACCGTGCAAATCAATTTTTAACAAAAAACCTCTATTTTAGTTTATGCTTTATAGAATTAAATTTCTTAAGCTCAGTATGAGACAAAACTCTTAATAACATCTCTTCAGCCTCTTTGTCTAACGATAATGCTTTTTGTGGAGCAGCTCCATTTGAAGCCATATGTTGTGCTTTTTTGTAAGTTGAGTAAATAACTCTACTTACATAATTCATTTTATTTTCATCTAGACCAATCTCTTCGAATAATTCAAAATTCAGAGACTTAACTTCCTCGATAGATTTGTAATCAGAATTAGCAAACGAAAAATTTAATGTTAAAAGAATTATTATAAGGCTTAAAAAATATTTTTTCATGTTATTCTATTTCTCTAAATATAGTTAATTTATTTTTGAAATATATATCTCATTTTCAATTTTTTCGACTTTAATTAAATCAAGCTTTCTTAGTGATTTTATTGTTTTGTCCCATGCTTTATTACTTAATCCAGATTGGTCTTTTAACTCATTAATAAGTTGATTTTCATTATTGATAAGTTTGAAAATCGCTTCTTCTTTTTCAGATAGCACGATTTTTTTCTTTTCAGGTCTCATTTGTGGAAAAAACAATACTTCTTGTATTGAAGAATTATTTGTCATAAGCA
>Ga0115011_10000498_pt1 | contig 32091 bp, 37 predicted proteins | sample TroAtlMetagenome_2_FD_88705 | JGI IMG/M metagenome (GOLD analysis project Ga0115011, IMG submission 88705) | Marine eukaryotic phytoplankton communities from Atlantic Ocean - Tropical Atlantic ANT8 Metagenome | ecosystem: Environmental > Aquatic > Marine > Oceanic | place: Tropical Atlantic...
CCGACTCCGAGGTCATCCTTCACCTGATCGCCCGCAGCCGTAAGGCCAGGGTGGTCGACCGCTTCATTGACGCCCTGGCCCGGATCGAGGGCGGCTATGCCCTCGTCGCCCAGACGCCGAAGAAGATGATCGGCGCGCGCGACCCGCTGGGCATCCGCCCGCTGGTGCTGGGGCAGCTGGGCGACGCCTGGGTCCTGGCGTCCGAGACCTGCGCGCTCGACTCCATGGGGGCCACCTTCGTCCGCGACGTTGAGCACGGCGAGGTCGTGGTCATCGACGAACAGGGCCTCAGCTCGCTCAAGCCCTTCCCGGCCCGCGCCGCCCGCCCATGCCTGTTCGAGTATGTCTATTTCGCCCGCCCCGACAGCGTGGTGAACGGCCGCTCGGTCTATGAGGTCCGCAAGCGCATGGGCCAGGGTCTGGCCCGCGAGCATGGGGTCGAGGCTGATGTGGTCGTGCCGGTGCCGGACTCAGGCGTGCCTGCCGCCCTCGGTTATGCCCAGGCCAGCGGCATCCCCTATGAGATGGGCATCATCCGCAGCCACTATCTGGGCCGCACCTTCATCCAGCCCAGCCAGGGCGCCCGGCAGAAGGGCGTACGCATGAAGCACAGCCCCAACCGCTCGGTGCTCGAGGGCAAGCGGGTGGTGCTAATCGATGACTCGATCGTACGCGGCACCACCTCGGTCAAACTGGTGCGCGCCGTGCGCGCCGCCGGCGCCGCCGAGGTGCACCTGCGCTCGGCCAGTCCGCCGATCCTCTATCCCGACTTCTACGGCATCGACATGCCCGAGCGCGGACAACTGCTCGCCGCCAACAAGACGCTCGAGGAAATGCGCGCCTACCTCGAGGTCGACAGCCTCGGCTTCCTGTCGGTTGACGGCCTCTATGCCGCCATGGAGGCTGGTCCGCGCGACCCGGCCAATCCGCAGTTTACGGACCATTATTTCACCGGAGACTACCCGACCCGCCTTCTGGACCGCGAGATTGCCGAAGGCGGCCGTGACGCCGCACCCCGCCAGCTCTCCCTTCTGGTCAGCGCCTGATCCATGGCCGAGACCAGGGTCCTCGACGGGCGTATCGCCCTGATCACCGGCGCCTCGCGCGGCATCGGCTATGAAGCCGCTATCGGCCTCGCCCGGGCCGGCGCCCATGTGGTGGCCACCGCCCGCACCCAGGGTGGTCTGGAAGAGCTGGACGACGCCATCTTCGCCGCGACCGGCCAGCACGCCACCCTGATCCCGTTCGATCTGGTCGACGGCGGGGCGATCGATCGGCTGGGCGGCGCCCTGTATGAGCGCTTCGGCCGACTGGACATCTGGGTCAACACCGCGGCCACGCTCGGCGCCGAGGGCCTGACCCCCGTCGCCCATGCCGACCCCCGCCAGTTCGCCAAGATCGAGAAGGTCAATCTGACCGCCGTCTACCGGCTGATCCGCTCGCTGGAGCCGCTGCTGCGAGCCTCCGAAGCCGGGCGCGCCATCCACCTGACCACCAGTCTGGCCAATACGCCCAAGGCGTTCTGGGGCAGCTATGCCGCGACCAAGGCCGCCGCCGAGGTGCTGGTGCGCTGCTGGGCCGATGAGATCGAGTCCACCCCGATCCGCGCCACTGTGCTGGATCCCGGCCGCATGCGCACCCGCCTGCGCGCCCAGGCCTATCCCGGCGAGGATCCCGAGACCCTGCCCCACCCGTCCGAAATCGTGCCGCTCATCGTCGATCTGGCCCGCGGGGATCAGGTGCCGGCGGTGATGGTCAGCTTCAAGGCGTGGAAGGCCGCGCAGGCCTGAACAAGGTCCTTTTCGACCTGCGATTGCGCTGCTAGCGTCATCGCGAACCGGAGTATTTTTCCATGCGTTTTGTTCTCGCGGGTCTGACCACCCTTCTGCTGCTTCTGACGCCCGCCGCGGCCTCGGCCCAGGACCCCGGCCGGTCCGAACTGGAAGGTGCCATGGTCCAGATGTTCTCGACCGAGGACGTCACCCTCCTGAATGTACGGGGCGACGAGGGCACGCCCGAGCACTGGTACATGATCCGGGAAGTCAGCGGCGCCCGGGTGACCTCCAACTGCTTCATGGAGCTGGCCACGCCAACCATTCTCGAAAACAGCCCCAACGTCAGCCCGACGCCCTATTATCGCATCGCATGGGCCGAGATGAGCGAGCTGGAACTGGATGGCGACCTGGTCATCTTCCGGGCCGCCCACATGGCGGAGGACGAGATCGGCGGCATGCTGTTCGAGAGCGAGGAGCTCGCCGAAATGGTCTGGGCCGTCTTCCAGTTCATGATCGACGACTGCAGCTGAGGCCCGGCTCACTAATAGGTCGGGCCAGACTCCCAGCCGGTCAGCGACAGAAGATGAAGCCCGACGGCATGCACCGGACCGTCCTGCGGTGACTGCCGGTAGTGATACCTGTAGCCGACCTCCGGATCGGAGGCCTCAACTATCCAGGCCGCCCCATCGACCGTCCCGCCCGTGCAGCCGCTGGATGGCGCCTCAAACACCCCGGTCCCGACCACGACAGCGGCCAGAGCCAGCGCTTCGGTGCCGGACAGAACCCTGACCATTTCTCCCGAGAACGGGCCGTCCCGATCGGGCCGGTAACCCGTCGCCGGCTGGCGCCTGGCCGTCATGACGAGGCGCCCGTCCTCACGGGTGTCTACCCGCACCGCGACGGGCGGATGAAAACTGCGTATCCATGTGAAGCGGACCGTACGCGGTGAGTTGGCGGGTCGCTGGAACAGCGACGGCTCCCTCAGATCGGCCAGCACGCCGCCGAACCACCGGGCCTGAAACTCGTCCTGCACAGGCTCCCGTTCAATACGGCCCGGCCCAACCTCGCAGTCACCAAACTGCGTTTGCAGCCCTGGCGGAAAATAGATCACCCGCCGGTTGCTGTACCATCCGGCAGAGACAGCCGCAGCAATCACCATCAGGGTCAGTACGATGGCGAGCCCTCGCGTCATCGTACCCTCGCCCTACTTCTTCGGCGCGTGCTTCTGGCCGGTGCGGATGCGGCCGGAGCGGCTGACCTGGCGGGCACCGCCGCGGGCGCCCTTCTGCACCGCGACGCTCTGGCCCGCCTTCTTGGACGACCGCGCCTTCAGGCCGCTGATGACCTTGGGTTTGGGGCCGCTGGCCTTTTTCTGCTCCAGTGCCTTGCCGGGCAGGTTCGACAGGGCCTCGGCCTTTTCGGCCTTCTTGATGCGGCGCGGGGCGGTCTTGGCCGTGCCCTTGTAGCGTTCCGGCCCCGACTTGGCGCCACCCTCGGCATAGGGGTTGGCCCCGCCCGACTTGACCGTCAGGCGGATCGGCGTACCCGGCAGATCAAAACTCTCGCGCAGGGTATTGATCAAATAGCGTTTATAGGTGTCGGGCATGGCCGAGGCCCGGCTGGCGAACAGCACGAAGGTCGGCGGCCGGGCCTTGGTCTGGGCCATGTATTTCGGCTTGATACGCTTGCCGTCGACGGCGGGCGGCGGGTGCCGCTGGGTGGCCATGGCCAGCCAGTCGTTCAGGTCGCGGGTCTTGACCTTCACCGACCAGGTCTCGTGTGCCTTGAGGATCGCCGGCATCAACCGGTCGACGCCCCAGCCGGAGTGGGCCGACAGGGCCACGAACGGCGTGCCGCGCAGCTGCGGCAGCTTGCTGTCGGCCAGACGGGTCAGTTCGGCCAGACGCGCCTGGGGCTCTTCCTCGAGGTCCCATTTGGAAGCGACATAGACCAGCGCCCGGCCCTCGCGCTCGACCAGATCGGCCAGCTGCAGGTCCTGGATGTCGAAGGCATTGTCCTTGTCCATCACCAGCACGACGACCTCGGCGAAGGTGATGGCGCGCAGGGTGTCGGCGACCGACAACTTCTCAAGCTTTTCCTGCACCCGCGCCTTGCGCCGCAGGCCGGCGGTGTCGACGAAGCGGACGGCCCGGCCCTCCCACTCCCAGTCGACCGAGATGGAGTCGCGCGTGATGCCCGCCTCGGGGCCAGTCAGCAGACGGTCCTCACCCAGCATCCGGTTGACCAGGGTCGACTTGCCCGCATTCGGGCGGCCGATGACGGCGATGCGGATCGGCTTGTCGGCTTCATCCTCCTCGTCGGCGACAAAGGATTCCTGCCCGGCGGCGGCGACGAGCGCGGCATAGAGATCCGCCATGCCCTCGCCATGCTCGGCCGACAGCGGCACCGGCTCGCCAAAGCCCAGCGAGTGCGCCTCGCCCACCCCACCGCCGCTCTCGCGGCTCTCGGATTTGTTGGCGACCAGCACGACGGGCTTGGGCTGACGACGCAGGCGTTCGGCGAAGATGCGGTCCAGCGGGGTCACGCCCTCGCGGGCATCCATCATGAACAGGATCAGGTCGCCGTCGCTGATGGCCGCCTCGGTCTGTTCGCGCATGCGCGATTCCAGACTGTCGTCGGTGATGTCCTCGAAGCCCGCCGTGTCGATCAGGGTCAGTTCAAGGTCACCAAGGGTGCCCCGGGCGTAGCGGCGGTCGCGGGTGACGCCCGGCCGGTCATCGACCAGCGCCAGTCGCTTTCCCACCAGCCTGTTGAACAGGGTGGACTTGCCCACATTGGGGCGGCCGACAATGGCGAGTTTCAGGGCCATAGCGGCGTCTAACGTGTTTCTCTTGCAGCCGGAAGGCGGATCAGCGGACGCTGATCACCTCACCGCGATCCGTGACGACCAGAATGGCCCCGTTGAAGGCCGTCGGCGCCACATAGGAGGGCGCGCCCAGCCGCAGGGTCGAGATCACCTCGCCGGTCTTGGGATTCAGCCCTACCAGCTCGCCATCCGAATTGGTCAACACCAGCCGGTTCGACGCCAGCAGGGGCCCGGACCAGGTCGGGCGCACCGTCCGGTCGAAGAAGCCGAAGAAGCCGCCTTCCTGACGGACCCGGCCCTCGTTGAGATCACGCGTCCAGTAGACCTGACCGGTCTCGCGGTTCAGCACGCTCAGCTCGCCCGACTTGGACACGACATAGACCACATCGCCGACGGGCAGGGGCGCGTTCACCGAAGCCACCGGTACCTGCCAGCGCGGCTGGCCCGTACGGACGTCCATGGCCGCCAGGACGCCCGAGTGACTGACCGCATAGACGAAACCGCGGCTGATCACCGGACGGCCGGCGATGTCGCGGATTTCCGAGAGGGCGCTGGTGCGGGTCGCGCGCGACAGTTCTTCCTGCCAGACCGGCTGACCGGTCGTCGCCCGGAAGGCAAAGACCTCGCCCGACGACATGGGCGCGATCACGGTGTCGCCGGTGATGGCCGGGCTGGAGGCCCGCATGATCCGCGCGGGCTCGACGATGCCGCGGTAGGACCAGTCGACCAGCCCGGTGTTCACGTCAAAGGCAATGACCTGATTGTCCAGATCGATGGCATAGACCCGCGACCCGGACACCGTCGGCGCGCCGTGGATCGGCACGTCCACCCGGGTCTGCCACAGCATCGCGCCCGTGCCCTGGTCGAAGGCCGTCATGGTGCGATAGCCCGACGAGACGAAGACCTTCCCGCCGCCCAGCGCCACACCGCCTCCGAAGCCACCGCCTTCGCGTCCCTCGGGCTTGACCGAGGCGCGCCAGATGACCGAGCCGCTGCGGGCGTCGAGCGCCGAAACCGTATCCTCGCCATCCAGGGCAAAGATCCGTCCGTTCTCGGCCACGGCCGGTGCCATGACCTGGCGGGTCCGCGACGACCCCGCACCGATGTTGCGACGCCAGGCGATGGTGAAGTCGGCGCCTGCGATCACATGTTCGGGATTGTTATCCGCGTTTCCGCCCGGCATGGGCCAGGCCACGACCGCCTGGGGCCCGGGCACGAAGAAGTCACGGCCAGCCAGCGCGGGGGACGGCGCAAGGGCCTGGTCAAACTCCAGCACCGACAGGCGATCACCCTCAGAAGCCACGGGGGCCGCATCCGGCGACCGTCCGAGGCTGAAGGGAAGAATATTGCTGACGGTGCCGCAGGCGGTGACGGTCAGGGCTGCCCCGCAAACCAGAAGCACTCGGCCGAACTGTTTCATGGGCTTACTCCCGATCACTGACGTCATTCGTCGCCCCCGGCCTGAGCCGGGACGGACGGGGCCTGACCTTCCCCTGCGGGCGAGACCACGACCGGCGGAGCCTTCTGGGCCTCGAGGATATCGGACAGCGAGCCGAGCGTACCGCTGTCGATCATGGCGATCGCCACCTGGGCGCGCTGACGCACGGGGTCCGGCACATCCTGCCCCAGCTGCAGCTGCACGAAGGTGGCGCGGGCCTCGGTCGTCTTTCCATGCTGAAGCTGGGCCATGGCGAGGGCTTCGAGAGCCTGCGGCCGGAACGGGCGGCCTTCACGGATCAGCGGCGTCAGCCGACGCTCCACTTCTTCAAAGGTGCCGGTGTCCATGACCAAGAGGGCGGCCTTGTAGGCCGACGGGTCGGACAGCAGCGGATCTCCGACAGCCTTGGCCGACTGGTCGAGCAGGGCAATCGCCTCGTCGACGCGATTGCCGGCCAGGGCCAGACCCGCACGCTGCGCAAGGGCCATTGACCTGTAGGCGCCATTCCCTTCGCGCTCGGCCTCGGCAAAGGCGGATTCGGCGGCGGCCAGATCATTGGCCTGCAAGGCCTCGATGCCGCGCTCATAGGCGACGGAGGCATTACCCGCGCGCGACGTCTGATAGGACTGCCAGCCCCACCATCCCAGCGCAGCGATGAGGGCAAGGACCAGGATCCCGCCCACCACCGGCAGCCAGGTTCTGGCCAGTCGCTTGTAGCGATCGGAGCGAAGCTCCTCCTCGACCTGCTCGAAGATATCCGTCACGAAAAGAACGCCCCAAATCGTTATTCTGAGTTCGGCGCGACCCTAGACCATTTTTGGCCCGGGTCGAGACATCACCCCTTGAAAAAGCGCACAATCGGGACCGTTCGGGAGAACCCCGTCAGGACGCAACCGGCTTTCGCGAGAAATAGGTCTCGACTTCGGCAGGAAAACGGCGAGATCGGACGTCTTCTGCATAGGCCGAAACGCCGTCTGAAATCGCGGACCGCAGATCGCCGTAGCGCCGGACGAATTTCGGGGTCCAGTCAAACAGGCCCAGCATATCGGGGGTCACCAGAATCTGCCCGTCGCATTCGGCCGACGCGCCGATACCGATGGTCGGGGCCCGGATCGCGCGGGTGATCTCGCCGGCCAGATCGGCCGCCACCCCCTCGACGACAACGGCAAAGGCGCCGGCGTCGGCGGTGGCCTCGGCCTCGGCCATGACCCTCAGACGCTCGGCGTCGGTCCGGCCCTTGGCCCTGAAGCCGCCCTCGGTCAGCACCGCCTGGGGCCGCAAGCCCACATGTCCCATCACGGGGATGCCTCGTTCCACCAGATAGGCGATGGTCTGCGGAACCGTCGGGCCGCTCTCCAGCTTGACCCCCTGGGCGCCGGTTTCCTTCATCACACGGGCGCAGTTCTCATAGGCCTGTTCCTTGCCGCCCTCATAGCTGCCGAACGGCATGTCGATCACGACCATGGCCCGCCGGGCGCCCCGCATCACGGCCTGCCCGTGCAGGATCATCATCTCCAGCGTTACGCCCACCGTGTTCGGCAGGCCGTGCACCACCATGCCGACGCTGTCACCGACCAGCAGCAGATCACAGTGCGGGTCCAGCAGGGCCGCTGTGGGCGCGTCATAGGCCGTCAGGCAGACGAGCGGCTCGGCGCCCTTGCGGGCCGAGATGTCGGGAGCCGCGAGGCGACGAACGGTTTCCTGTTTCTGGCTGGACATGGGACCTCCGCTGCGGCTTTCGCAGACGCAGCATACCGGTCCGGGCCCCTCCCGTCACCCGCAGGTGTCACACGTCCTGCGACAGGCGGACCACACCGGCCAGGGCAAGCGCCGCCACGGCCGCTGCACCGATCCAGAACATCTGCATACTGCCCAGCCCGCCAAGCGCCATGTCCGCCAGACCCCAGCGTTCCAGCCCGGCCTGGATGGCCGAGACCACATCCAGATTGATTGAACGCCCTGTGGCCTCCGCCAGGGCGGCCCCCGGCACGTCTTCACCGGTCGGGACCTGCATATCCAGGGTCAGCATCTCGCGCAGGGCCACCACCCCGCCGATCGCACCCGCCACCCCGAGGCCTACCGCCCGGAAGCGGGCCCCGCTCTGCAGCCGGGCATCCAGGTCGGCCACGAACAGGGCCGTATCCGGCATGGGCGGCGCGCGGTCGAAGGCGCGCTCGATGAAGGGATCGAATTCGTCAACCGACATGCGACTCCCTCCCTGCTTCGCCAGTCCCCGGCTGGAGTATCTGGCGCAGTTTATCCAGACCACGTTTGACATGAGACTTCACCGTTCCAAGCGGCAGATTTAGGGCAGTGGCGATCTCCGGATGGGTCATCCCGGCCCCGTGGCCGAGAGAGACGCACAGTCTTTCCGGCTCGCTGAGGGACTGCAGGGCCGCGTCCAGATCGAACCGACCAAGCGGATCGATCGCTATCGCCCAATCTTCTGCTTCCAGTTCCGATACATACCGCGCCTCTTTCTCACGTCGCTTGAGATAAAGGCGCGCCGCGATACGCTTGACCCAGGCCGCGAAGGTCCCCTCACCCCGGAACTCGGTGCACCGCTCGAACGCCAGGATGAAGGCATCCTGGGCGATGTCGTCGGCCAGCGACGGCTGGGCTCCCATCCGCCGCAGCAGCGCCCGCACGGTCGACGAATGCCGCCGCACCAGTTCGCCGAACGCCCGCCGGTCACCGGCCGCCGCAAGGGCGGCCAGCTCCACATCATGCCGGTCGGACAGGCCGGGTTGGGTCATGGTCGAGTCCCCCTTCGATCCCGGCCTCAGTCCTTGTTCTTGTTGAAGAAGCTCAGGACGAGGAAGGCCAGACCGATGGTCGCCGGAATGACGGCGATCGCCAGCATACCCTCGCCGACATTACCGCCCCAGTCTCGATCGCCCATATCATTGATCAGACCGAATCCGGCGATACCGATGCCGACGGCCAGCCACATGACTCCGCGGCGGATGTCCCGGGTCCGGGACGGAAGATTCTTGGTGATGTCCTTGCTCAGCGCCTCGATCACCTCGGGCGGCAGCGGCTGGCCCTTGTCGATGGCGCTGCGGACAGTGGTCTGGATTTCCCGACGTTCACGGCTCTTCAGCCAGCTCGGGCCAACAACAATGGCCGTGATGGTGCCGAACACCGCCAGAATGGCCACAACAGGAATGAAGTCTTCCATGACGGATCCTCTCAGGGGCCTGAAACAGAATGTTCCCGGCTTCTATGGGGGAAGAGGCACCGACAGGGTTGAACAGATGCGCCGCCCCGGGTGAAATCTTCGTAAGGTTGCCGCCGACAGTATGGAGTACCGCCTCATGACCACCCGTCGCCGGCTGCTGGCCGCCCTCCCCGCCCTGTCGCTCGCCGGCTGCGCTACGGGTCAGATCGGCGGTGCTGGCCGGGACCTGACCGTCGCCACCTTCAACATCTGGCACGATCAGGGCAACTGGCCCGCGCGCCTTCCCCTCGTCGAGGCCACCTTGCGGGCGACGAATGCCGACGTCATCGGCCTGCAGGAAGTCCTCCAGGACGGCGACCGACTGCCCAATCAGGCCCAAACCCTCGCCGACCGGCTGGGTATGCAGTGGGTCTTCAGCTCGGTCGATGCCGAGGATCAGCCGCGCCGCTACGGCAATGCCCTGCTGACCCGCCTGCCGATCCTCGAGTACGACTGGACCCGGCTGGAGCCACAGGACGACTACCGGACCGCCCAGCGCATCCGCTGTCGGATGGCCGACGGCACAGCGGTTGACATCGCCAACACCCATTTTCACCACACGGCCGAGGGCGGGGCCATTCGCGCCCGCCAGATCGCGCACCTGCTGGACTGGTTGCCCGACGACGGCACGCCGCTGATCCTGATGGGGGACCTGAACGCGCCGCTCGATAATTCCGAGATGGCGCCGCTGCGCGACCGCTTTTCCGAGGCCTTGCGCACCCTGCATCCGGATCAGGCCGACCGCACCACGCTCAACACCGCGCTGGGCCACCGCTCGGTCCAGATCGACCACATCCTCTATGAGGCGGGAGCCTTCACCCCGATCGAGGCCGCCATCCTCGGCGACCAGCCGGTCGGCGACGTCTGGCCCTCGGACCATTTCGCCAAGGTGGCAAGGTTCAGGAGGGTTTGAAGCGCCGCACCAGCAGGCCCGCCGTCGCGAGCGCAAGCATGGCCATTCCGCCGACCATACCGACCTCTGCGACCAGCGGGGTCAGTGCCGACCCCGTTTCCCTCATTACGGGCCACGCAAATACTGTCAGCAGGCACGCCACCACCACCCACGGCAACAGCGCCAGCTGGCTCATCCAGAAGCGACGACGCGCCACGCGGCCGGCCACGGCCAGTTCGAATGCATAGTCGCGCGGCCCGGGTGTCGCGGCGGTGAGGAAGGCTTTCAGAGTATCATCCTGCGTCATGGGCGCCTCCCAGAACGGACAGAAGCCGGGTCCGACCTCTGCTGACATGAGATTTGACCGTCCCGAGCGGCAGATTCAAGGCCGCTGCCGCCTCGGCATGCGACCAGTCCTGCGCGAGACACAGCAGCACACAGGCCCGCTCGGGCGGTGACAGGCCGGACAGGGCCCGGCCCAGCGACAGGGCATCCTCGGGCTGCACGCCTGGTGGCGTTCCTTGCCCCTCCAGCCAGGCCAGATCGCGGGCTGATCTCCGGCGCGTCGAGCGGATGCGGCTGAACGCCTTGCGCCAGGCAATCCCCATCAACCAGGTGCGAAAGCCCTCGGCCCGTTTCAGCTCCAATAGCCTCTGCCAAGCGGTGACCAGCGCCTCCTGCGCCAGGTCGTCGGCCTCGGCCCAGCCACCGCCCATCAGCGGGCGCAGGAACCCGCGCAGCGCCGCTTGATGCCGCTCGACCAGCCGCGAGAAGGCCGCGTCCGACCCGGACCGGGCGGCCACGACCAGTTCGGCATCGGATCGGCTGTCGATCACTGCCCTGCCCCGGCACTTACCTCAGGACCGGGGGCGTCGCGTCGTGACTGCCGAAATTAGCGCCCACACCGCTACTGCCCCCATGACAAGGGCCACCACGGTGAAAGGGAAGCGGATGTCGAAGTCGATACCGAACGTATCCGGCATGTAGGCGGCCACGCCAAAGCCTCCGGCGAGCACGGCAAACAGGCCGAACAGCGACCAGTAGTTCGTCGGACTGGAAGAGCCAGTCGTCGCCCCGGCCCACAGTTCGCTTTCGGAATCGATCGGGCGATCCAGAATTTTCAGCAGGGACTCGGGTGGTTCCTGTCCCTTGTCCGCATAGGTCTTTAGCAGCTTCAGCGTCTCGCGCTGCTTCCGGTAATTCAGGAAGCTCGAGAAGCCCCCGAACACGAACCACGCCACCGGAAACAGCAGCCACCAGTAGGAATGAAACAGGTCTTCCATCTCTCGCTCTCCGCATCGGTCCGACGATTGTCGCCGGACTCTCAGTGTGTAGTCGCCGCAGTCGTACTGATCGGATGCAGAGGCGCGACCTATTTCAGCGCCGCCTCCCACTCCTCACGCTTGAAACCGACCAGCAGCACGTCCCCGGCCTCGAGCACCGGCCGCTTGATCATCGAGGGTTGGGCCAGCATCAGCGCCACGGCCTTGTCGGCGTTCAGATCCGCCTTGTCGGCCTCGGGCAGTTTTCGAAACGTGGTCCCGGCCCGGTTCAGCAGCCTTTCCCACCCGGCCCTGTCGACCCAGCCACGCAGCCGCGCCTCGTCGATGCCCGCCTTCTTGTAGTCGTGGAAGGCATGGGCATGCCCCGCCCCCTCCATCCACACCCGCGCCTTCTTGACCGTATCGCAGTTCGGAATGCCGTAGAGAGTGGGGGTCATGGGAAGCTCCTAATCCTCGCCCCACATCCTGATGAGATTCGCGATCGTCTTGTCGAGTGTCAGCGCGGCATCGCCCTCTGCGGTGTCGCGCATCCGATCCAGATCGAACAGGATTTCCCGCTGATCCTGACGGCGGATGCGGCTCTGGATCCAGCCGACACAGGCCAGCCGCACACCGGCCGTGACCGGCGTGACCCGGTGCAGGACACCGGTTGGATAGAGAACCACGGAACCCGCCGGCGGCCGGAACTGTCGCTCGCCCCCGAGGTCCCGGGTTAACAGGGCACCGCCGTCATAGGTGTCGGGATCCGACAGGAAGACGGTGAAACTGACATCGGTCCTCAACGGCCATCCGGTCGGATCGTACATGCCGGCGTTGTCGACGTGGAGGCCGTACTGCTGGCCCGCGCGGTACCGCGAAAAGATCAGGGCCGACCAGCGCGCCGGCCGTACAAGGCTCCGCACAACCGGGTGACCTTCCAGCGCCAGCCTTACACGGCGGTCCAGGGCGATCACCCCGGGGTCATCGCGCCGCGCCTGTTCATTGTGCTTGACCGTGGCCGCTGCCGGCCCCGCCGTGGCCTCGCCACCTTCAAACGGGACCTGTGCCAGTCCCGCACGAACAGCCTCGACTTCCGCTGACGAAAGAACACCCTCGATCACGAGCATATGCGTCTCCTCCAGCCAGTGTCGCACCCGCATAAATCGGCTGCCGGGCAGGCCCCGTCACCTCTGCCACCTTGCCACACCGACGTCGGCGCACCATCATCCTCTTGCGGACCGGGCCCCTCTGGCTGCGCCTCCCCCCGGGCGGTTGCGGCGATGTCGGACGCGCTACGTTCAGCCCCGGGCCCGATCGCACCCAGCGCATCGTGCTCCCGCATTCGAAAGAGACACGCAGATGCCCCTGCTTCTTTGCCCCAATGACAACAGCTCCATGCAGACGGTCGACCGCTCCGGGGTCCAGTTCGACATGTGTCCCACGTGCCGCGGCGTCTGGCTGGATCGGGGCGAACTGGAAAAGCTGATGGCCGCGAGCGCCCAGGAGTCCGCGGCCTCCGCCCCTCCCCCGTCGCGCGGCCCCGCCCCGCAGCAACCCTGGAACGCCGGCTACGGCGAGCGGGGCGAATACGGAGAGCGGGGGGAGCGAGGCGAACGCGGCGAGGGTTATGGGTTCGGCGGCTATCGCAAGCGCCGCGGCTCGCTGTTCGACATCTTCGACTGACGACCGTCGGACACGGGCGGCGCCGGGTCCTGCCCGGCATCGCTACCTTTGCCCCGCCGGAAGCGGCCTAAGCAGACTGATTCTCGTCCTGCGGCACGGCACAGAAGATATCGTGCAGCATCGCCATGATGCCCTGCACCCGGTCGTCGGCGATCGAATAATAGATGGAGCGGGACTCCCGGCGCGTCTTGACCAGACCGGCCTGTCGCAACTCGGCCAGCTGTTGCGACAGGCCCGGCTGTTTGAGACCCAGGTCGCGTTCCATCTCGCCCACGGCCCGCTCCCCGTGGGTTATGTGGCACAGGATCAGCAGCCGGGTGGGACTGGCCAGTTGGCGCAGCAGATCGGCTGCCTCGGGCGCCTTCTGCTTCAGCCGCGCCATGGCCAGCAGATCGGGAGGCGGCCGGAGATCTTCGGTCATGTCGGGCATTTGCGGATCCGGAGCGTCCTGTTCCCGCATTTACACACTTGCGGTAAATATGAAACTGTCTATATCAGGTCTCTGTAGCTCGGAGAACCCTGATGCCGGACCCTGCACGCGACCACGCCGCCTCGGTCATACAAGCCGCCCTGAGCGATTCCGTCAAACGTCCGGTCGTGAAATCCTTCTTCGACGAGGCGACGTTCACGATCAGTCACGTGGTCCATGACCCTGCGACACGGCGGGCAGCCCTGATCGACAGCGTGCTCGATTTCGACCAGCCCTCGGGCCGCACCTCCCATGCCTCGGCCGATGCCCTTGTGGCCCATGTCGAGGCCGAGGACCTGACCGTCGACTGGATTCTCGAGACCCACGCCCACGCCGACCACCTCTCGGCCGCCCCCTATCTTCAGGACAAACTCGGCGGGCGCCTCGCCATCGGCCATGAGATCCTGACCGTTCAGGACGTCTTCGGGAAAATCTTCAACGAGGGCACCGAATTCCGCCGCGACGGCAGCCAGTTCGATCAGCTCTTCCATGACGGCGACCGGTTCGCCCTGGGCTCGCTCGAGGCCACGGTCCTGCATGTGCCCGGCCACACACCGGCCTGTCTGGCCTATGTCATCGGCGACGCCGTCTTCCCGGGCGACACCCTGTTCATGCCGGACTATGGCACCGCCCGTTGCGATTTCCCCGGCGGCGATGCGCGGACCCTCTATCGCTCGATCCAGCGCCTCCTGAGCCTGCCGGACGAGGGCCGCGTCTTCCTGTGCCACGACTACAAGGCCCCGCCCGGCCGCACCGAGTTCGCCTGGGAAACGACGATCGGCGCCGAGCGTACCGGCAATATCCATGTGCGCGAGGGCATCAGCGAGGACGAGTTCGTCGTCATGCGCACCCAGAGGGACGCCACCCTCGCCATGCCCCGGCTGATCCTGCCCTCGGTCCAGGTCAATATGAACGGCGGCCGACCTCCCGCGCCGGAGTCGAACGGCACCCGTTACCTCAAACTGCCGCTGAATCTGCTGTGAGCGGCTCTTCCTTCATTCCGGCCCGCACGGCCACGCAAAAAGGAGCCCCGGATGGCCGGACGTAGACTGGACGACACCCTGAGCACTTCCCCGCAGGTGGCCCCCGAGGAGCTCGAGATCGTCGCGGCGGCCGGTTTTCGCTCGATCATCTCCAACCGCCCTGACGGCGAGGATCAGGGCCAGCCGACGGCCGCCGAGATGCAGGCCGCGGCCGAACGATACGGGCTGGCTTTCCGCCACATCCCCGTCGCTGGCGGCAATATCGGCCCGGTCGACGTCTCTGCGATGGCCGAGGCGCTGGACACCCTGCCCGCCCCCATCTTCGGCTTCTGCCGCAGCGGCACTCGCACCGCCATGCTCTGGGCCCTCGCCCGGGCGCCACACTCGGACCCGCACACCCTGATCAACGCCGCCCGCGAGGCCGGCTATGATCTTTCCGGCTTGCGCTCCCGCCTCTAGGCGCGAGGGGTCTCCGAGGAGCTTCCGTGGATCTTTCCCTGCTGCAGTACGGGCTCGGCGCGGCCGCCGGGTCGCTGGTCGGCTTCTCGCTCGGCCTCGTCGGTGGCGGAGGATCGATTCTCGCCGTGCCGCTGATTGTGTATCTGGTCGGAGTCAGGGAGCCGCATCTGGCCATTGGCACCAGCGCCCTGGCCGTGGCCGCCAACGCCGCCGCCAACCTGGTCAACCATGCGCGCCACGGCACGGTGAAGTGGAAGATCGCCGGCCTGTTCGCCGTCGCCGGACTCGTGGGCGCCCTGCTGGGCTCGACCCTGGGCAAGGCCGTCGACGGACAGCAGTTACTGGCCCTGTTCGCGATTCTGATGGTGGTGGTCGGGGTTCTGATGTTGCGCGGGCGCAAGGGAGACGGCGATCCGGATGTGACCCTGACCCCGGGCAATGCGCCCAGGCTGGTCGTCACCGGCACCGCCACCGGCATCCTGTCGGGCTTCTTCGGCATTGGCGGTGGCTTCCTGATCGTGCCCAGCCTCATGTACGCCACCCGCATGCCGATCTTCTACGCGGTGGGATCGTCGCTGGTCGGGGTCACCGCCTTTGGCCTGACGACGGCGGCCAACTACGCCCTGTCCGGCTGGGTCGACTGGCCGCTTGCTGGCGTCTTCCTGGCCGGAGGGGTGGTCGGTGGCCTGATGGGTGCGGGCCTCGCCAAAACCCTTTCGACCCACAAGGGCGCGCTCAACACCGTCTTCGCCACCCTGATCTTCGTCGTCGCCGCCTATATGCTCTACCGCAGCGCGGGGGCGCTTGGATTCATCGGCTAGGGGATCACTCCCACTCGATGGTGCCCGGGGGCTTGGATGTCACGTCATAGACCACGCGGTTCACCCCGCGCACCTCGTTGACGATCCGCGTCGCCGTGCGACCCAGTACATCCCACGGGAACTCGAAGAAGTCGGCGGTCATGCCGTCGGTCGAGGTCACCGCGCGCAGGGCCAGCACCTTTTCATAGGTTCGGGCGTCGCCCATGACGCCGACGGTCCTGACCGGCAGCAACACGGCAAAGGCCTGCCAGATCTTGTCGTACAGGCCGGCCTTGCGGATTTCCTCCAGATAGATGGCGTCGGCCTCCTGCAGGGTCGCCACGGCATCCGGCGTGATCTCGCCCGGGATCCGGATTGCCAAGCCCGGCCCCGGGAAGGGATGGCGTCCGACAAAGGCGTCGCTCAGGCCCAGCTCGCGGCCCAGGGCCCGGACCTCATCCTTGAACAGTTCGCGCAGCGGCTCGACCAGCTTCAGCTTCATATAGTCGGGCAGGCCCCCGACATTGTGGTGGCTCTTGATTACATGGGCCTTGCCGCTGGACGAGGACACGCTCTCGATCACATCGGGATACAGCGTTCCCTGGGCCAGAAACTCGGCCCCCTCGATCTTGCCAGCTTCGCGGTCGAACACCTCGATGAACACCCGGCCGATGGTCTTGCGCTTGGTCTCCGGGTCGGACTGTCCTGCCAGGGCGCCCAGAAATTCTTTTGACGCATCAACGTGGATCAGCGGGATGTTGTAGTGATCCCGGAACAGGGTCGTGACCTGTGTCGCCTCGTCCTTGCGCAGCAGGCCGGTGTCGACGAACACACAGGTCAACTGGTCGCCGATCGCCTCGTGGATCAGGACAGCGGCGACCGAGCTGTCGACCCCCCCGGACAGGCCGCAGATCACCCTGGCGTCGCCCACCTGCGCCCGGATCTGCGCGATCTTCTCCTCGCGATAGGCGGCCATGGTCCAGTCACCCTTCAGCCCGGCAATTCCATGGGTGAAGTTCCTGAGCATCCGGTCGCCGCGCGGCGTGTGCATCACCTCGGGGTGGAACTGGATACCGTAGAAGCGCCGCGTCTCGTCGCCGATCACCGCATAGGGCGACCCGGGCGAGGTGGCGATCACGTCAAAGCCCTCGGGTATGGCGACGATCTTGTCGCCGTGGCTCATCCAGACCGGCTCATCCTCGCCGACGCCGGCCAGGCCCTCCAGCAGGGGCGAGGCCTTCCGGACGCTGATCTCGGCCCGGCCGAACTCGCGATGGTGCCCCCCCTCGACCTTGCCGCCCAGCTGCTCGCACATGGTCATTTCGCCATAGCAGATACCCAGCACCGGCACTCCGGCGGTGAAGACGGCCCCGGGCGCCCGCGGACTGCCTTCCTCGTGCACGCTCTCGGGTCCGCCCGACAGGATGATCGCAGCCGGGTTCATGTCCGCCATCGCGGCTTCGGCCTTCTGGAAGGGATGGATCTCGCAATAGACCTTCGCCTCGCGCAGCCGCCGCGCGATCAGCTGCGTCACCTGGCTGCCGAAATCGACGATCAGGACTTTCTGGTGTTGGGTCTGGCTCATGCGGTCGGTTCCGGCGCAACGGGAGGGGAGATATCGGAGGCTACGGGGACGACGCGGTCCAGCGCGGCGAGGCCCTCGGCCTCAAGCACGCGCGTCAGCCGATCCCACGCCGTGGCGAGGTGTTCGTCAATCAGATGCAGGGTGCCGGTCCAGTCCTCCAGCGCCTTCAGCTCCGTTCGGCCGTCTGACACGCCGCGCAGGGCGACCAGCGGCACGCCAGAGGTCTGCGCCGCCCGGACCAGCGCCCAGGTCTCCATGTCCACCATGTCGGCCTCGATGGCAGCATAGGCCCCGCCGGATACGACATTGGCACCGGTCGACAGGGTGGCGCACGGCACACCGGGGATCGGACACGGCAGCGGCAGGACCGCCGGCAGCTCCGATAGTGGCGTCACCCCCTTCGGAAAGCCCAGTGCGCTGGCATCCATGTCCCGGTAGCTTACCGACGACACCTGATAGACCGCCGCATGGTCCAGCGTCCGCGACCCGCACGACCCCAGCGACACGATCAGGTCGGGCAGCTCCTCCTCCCCGGCCAGCCGAGCGAGGGTGGCGGCCAGCGAGACGGCCGCCTCCACGGGACCGATGCCGGTCATCAGGGGATCGATGCGCGCCTTCAGATGCGCGCCATACTCGGCCGGCGCCGCCATGACCGGAAGGACCGTCAGTTCACCGCAGCGCTCCAGCCGTCCGGTCATACCGCCCACTCATAGAGGGCAAAGAAGAAGCCGTCAGTGTCGGTCGTCCCCGGAGAGAGACGCACCCGCGTCATTGGCCCCTCGCCCCAGGGCGGCGTCACGGCGACCGGACGCAGGTCCGGATGCGCCGCCTCGAAGGCATCGGCGCTGGCCTCGTTCTCGCTGGTCAGCACCGAGCAGGTGACATAGGCCAGCCGCCCGCCGGGCTTCAGCAGCCTTGCCGCCTGATCAAGGATGCGAACCTGCAGCGCATGCAGGCGCTCGACCTCGTCGGGCTTGAGGCGCCAGGCCGCCTCGGGGTGGCGTCTCAAGGTCCCCGACCCCGAACAGGGGGCATCAACGAAGACCAGGTCCGCCCGACCGTTCAGGTCCTCCAGCCCTCCACCATTCTGGCCGATCAGACGCAGGTCTGCCTCGACACCGGCACGCTCCAGCCGGGGCCGGATATTGTCCAGCCGCTTTTGCACCACGTCCGATGCGATCAACTGCCCCTCGCCCTGAAGCACGGCCGCGAGCCCCAGGGTCTTGCCCCCTCCCCCGGCGCAATAGTCGACAACGGTCATGCCGGGCCGGGCCCCGGCGAGGGCACACACGACCTGACTGCCCTCGTCCTGGATCTCGATGCGACCCTCGCGGAAGGCATCGAGTGTCTGGATATTGGGCGGCGGCTCGGCCGTCAGTCTCAGGCCGACCGGCGACCAAGGCGTGCGCTCGGGCGACAGTCCGGCGGCACGCAGCTCGCCCTCGACCGCTTCAAGGCTGGCCCGGCCCGTATTGACCCGCAGGTCGATCGGCGCGCGCGGCGCCATGAGGGCGCGGGCTTCCGCCGCCCAGCCCTCACCAAAGGTCGCCTTCAGGTCCTCGACCACGAACTCCGGCAGACCCGCCTCGACCCAGCCGGGCAGTTCACTGTCCTTGATGGCCAGTCGCCCGCGCTCATGCTTCGACAGCGGTCCCGGGCCATAGCCCTCGCCCGTGTGCAGGGCCTCGATCTCCTCAAGGGCCAGGCCGTCCAGCACGCCCAGCGAACCGATCACCAGCGCCCGCCCGTCCTCGCGTCCGCCCATGATCCATGACAGCCGCCCGCGCGCGCGCAGCACCTTGTAGACCCGATCGGCGATCGCCTTCCGGTCCTTGGAGCCGGCGTAGCGGTTCTGCTGGCCCCAGGCCTTGATCACCACCTCGGCCGGCTGGCGGCCCTGTGCGATGGAATCGAGGATTGAGGCCGCGGCGGCCAGTCGGGCAGCAGGGGTCATTCAGGGCTTTCAGACAAACAGGACGGCGATCACCATGACCAGTCCGGCGGCCGCGACCATCCAGACCAGACTGCGCACATAAGGCACACCGAGGGCATAGATCGGGAGATAGGCGAGACGGCCGAAGAAATAGAGGTGAGCCCCCAAGGCACTCAACTCCCCGGTCTTGCCCGCCACTTCGGCCATCAGCACCGCCGCGATGAACAGCGGCAGCGTCTCGAACAGATTGTCCTGCGCCCGCTTCAGCCGTCCGGCCAGCTTGCCCGGCGGCGGCGTTTCGCCGTCGCGCGGCCCGGCGTTCCACTTTGCACCCAGCTCGGCTGTCCGCGCCGCGCCGGCTGCGAGAATCTGGACGAGCGCCAGCCCCAGCGTGAAGGCCAGCAAGATGAACTCGGGTGTCATGTCCATGGTTGGGTCCCTCCCCTAGCCCTGCCGATAGTTGGGCGCTTCACGCGTGATCATCACGTCATGGACGTGGCTTTCGCGCAGGCCCGCATTGGTGATGCGCACGAACCGCGCCTTCTCCTGGTAGTCCGGAATGCTGGCCGCCCCGACATAGCCCATGGCGGCCCGCAGGCCTCCGACCATCTGGTGGATGACCGGCGCGATTGGCCCCTTGTAGGGCGTCTGACCCTCGATCCCCTCGGGCACCAGCTTTTCGGACGAGACCTCTTTCTGGAAATAGCGGTCCGCCGAGCCCCGGGCCATGGCCCCGACCGACCCCATGCCGCGGTACGACTTGTAGGACCGGCCCTGGTAGAGGAAGACCTCGCCCGGGCTTTCATCGGTGCCGGCGAACATGGAGCCCATCATGGCCACGCTCGCCCCGGCTGCGATGGCCTTGGCCAGGTCACCCGAATATTTGATCCCGCCGTCGGCGATGACCGGCACGCCGCTGTCGCGCGCCGCGCGGGCGGCGTCCATCACGGCGGTCAGCTGGGGCACGCCCACGCCCGCCACGATGCGGGTGGTGCAGATGCTGCCCGGCCCGATGCCGACCTTGACCGCATCGGCCCCGGCATCAATCAGCGCGCGTGTCGCGTCATAGGTGGCCACATTCCCGGCCACGATCTGGACCCGGTTGGTCTCACGCTTGATCCGCTCGACGGCCTTTGACACCTGCACCGAATGCCCGTGCGCCGTGTCGATGACGATCACATCGACGCCCGCATCGGCCAGCGCCAGCGACCGCTCAAAGCCGCTGTCCCCAACGGTCGAGGCCGCCCCGACCAGCAGACGACCCTGATCGTCCTTGGCCGCGTGCGGGTGGGCCTGGGCCTTTTCAATGTCCTTCATGGTGATCAGGCCGGTGGCGCGCATGTCGCGGTCGACGACGATCACCCGCTCGATCTTGCGCTCCCGCAGGATGGCAATCGCATCGTCGCGCCCGGCCCCTTCCGGCACAGTGTACAGCGGCTCGCGCGTCATCAGTTCGGCGGCCTTGCGGTCCGGGGAGGTGTCAAACCGCATATCGCGATTGGTCAGCATGCCGACCAGACGGCCGGTCTCGCGGTCTACCACCGGAAAGCCCGAGATCTTCTTGCGGGCCACGATGTCGCGCACCTCGCCCAGCGTCGTATCGGGGTGGATGGTCACCGGATTGATGACCATGCCGCTCTCATAGCGTTTGACCACCCGGACCTGCTCGGCCTGTTCCTCGACCGTCAGATTGCGGTGCAGCACGCCCAGCCCGCCCGCCTGGGCCATGGCGATCGCCAACCGGCTTTCGGTCACCGTGTCCATGGCCGAGGACACCAGCGGTATGTTCAGCTTCAGGCTGCGGGTCAGTCGCGTCGAGACGTCTGTCTCGGCGGGCATGACCTCTGACTTGCCGGGTTCAAGCAAAACATCATCGAAGGTAAGGCCTTCGCGTATCTCCATAGGGGAGTCTCCGTTTTGCGGGCCGCGTATAGCGGGGCGCTCCCCGACTCGGCAAGGGGCAATCGCGTCGGACCGGCGGATTGCTCCCGGTCGCGCATCACCGCTTATGGCGAGGATAGAATTTATCTCATTGCAACCGCTGTTGATCCCAACCATTTTCGGCAGCGATGGTGCGACTGATCCTCAACACGGCGCGCAGCCTTGCGCTCAAGATCGCCAGTTACGGCGTGATGCACCTGCTGGTGGCCATTCTGGTCGCCTACGCCCTGACGCGCGACTGGCGCCTGGCTCTGGCCGTCGGCCTGGTCGAGCCCTTCTTCCAGACGATCGCCTATTCCATCCACGACCGCATCTGGCACCGGATTGAGCGCAGAAGGCGGCTGACCGGTTTCGAGGAAACGGCGGAAGCCTTTACGGCCCGACTCGAGCTGATGGACGCCCGCGAACAGGCGCGGTCGCACGGCCATGCGGGCCACAGCCATGCCCTGCCGGCTTCGTTCCGCCAGATCGCGATCAAGACCCTGACCTACGGCGTCATGCATTTCGCCGTGGCTGTGGCGGTCGCCTTCGCCATCACGCGCGACATCCGCATCGCCCTTGCGATCGGTATGGTCGAGCCTCTGGTCCAGACCCTGTTCTTCACCGTCCATGACCGTATCTGGTCCCGGATCGAGGCCCGCCGGGCGCGCAAGGCCCGCGGCCTATCGCCGGCCTAGGGCCACCAGATAGACCTCGGAACTGTCCTTCCGGCTGGACGCCGGCTTGACGTATTTCACCTCGCGGAAGCCCGCCCTCAGCTCGGCCAGAACGCCGCCCGCGTCCCCGCCCTGAAAATTCTTGGTCACGAAATGCCCGCCGGGCTTCAGCGTGCGCAGGGCGAATTCGGCGGCGCTCTCGATCAGGGCGACAATCTTCAAATGGTCGGTCTTGCGGTGCCCGATCGTATTGTGCGCCATGTCTGACAGAACGACGTCCGGGGGCCCGCCCAGCGCTTCGATCAACTGCCGGTCCACCCCCGGGTGGGTGAAGTCCGCCTGGATCAGCTCGGCGCCCGGGATCGGTTCGATCATCAGCAGATCCACGCCCACGACCGCGGTCGCCCCTCGCGCCAGCGCGACCTGCACCCACCCGCCCGGCGCCGCCCCCAGATCGATCACCCTCGATCCCGGTTTGATCAGGTGAAAGCGGTCATCAATTTCCATCAGCTTGAAGGCGGCACGACTGCGCCAGCCCTCGGCCCGCGCCCGGTCGGACCAGGGATCCGCCAGCTGCCGCTTGATCCACTGCTGGCTGGACATCGACTTGTCGTCCGCCGTCTTCATCTTCGTGCCCATGCCCCGGCCTGCCGCCGTGCCCCTGGTCGGCGGTCGCACCATCCGGCGTCGCGGGGCGGGGTTTTCTTCGTCAGTCATGGTTCCCGACATAGCGCCCTGCGCGTTGAGCCGCTATGACCCCGCCACGACAAAAGGAGCCCGCATGACTGCACAGACCCTCACCTTCACCCTCGACACCGGCAATGACACCGGCGGCGACGTCGTCATTCGCCTGCGCCCGGACCTCGCCCCCGGCCACGTCGCCCGCATCACCGAACTGGCGCAGGAGGGATTCTACGACGGCGTGGTTTTCCACCGCGTCATCCCCGGCTTCATGGCCCAGGGCGGCGATCCGACGGGCACCGGTACCTCGGGCTCGAACAAGCCGAACCTCAAGGCCGAATTCTCGGCCGAGCCGCACGTGCGCGGCGTCTGCTCCATGGCCCGCACCAACGACCCGAACAGCGCCAACAGCCAGTTCTTCATCTGCTTCGACGATGCGACCTTCCTCGATCGCCAGTACACCGTCTGGGGCGTGGTCGAGTCGGGCATGGAACACGTCGATGCCCTGCCCAAGGGCGAGCCGCCCCGCAATCCGGGCAAGATCGTCAAGGCCACGGTCAACTAGATCGATTTCGCCGACTCGGGCGGGGTGGCGTCAGTCCCCCGCCCACCAGCGGAAACCCACTGCCTGCGGCGCCCCCTGTCCAAGGGTGAGCGTGCCGTTCAGCACGGCCCCCTCCGCGCCCAGATTGCGGCGCGCGGTCGCCAGCGCCTCGTCATTCAGCCGGGCATCCAGTTGCACGACCCCCAGCGCCTCCGATACCCCGACAAACCGCAGCAGGCCGTTCTCGACACTGTAGAAGCGCGGCAGCACCCGCACCCGGCCGGTGTGTACCTCGCCGAGCTCGGTCTCGACCGTGGGGCTCGATTCATCGACGAATTCCAGCATCACCGGGGCGAACTGTCCCTCGCGCGTGCCGGCCTCCCAGGCGGAAAAGTCCTCGGCCCGGCCCATGAAGACATGGTCCAGCCGCCAGCTCCCCTGACGCACCTCGATGGTCGGCATATAGAAGCCCGACACATCGTCCGGGATGTTGCTGGAAAAGCCCTCGGGCAGACTGGCCGTGTCGACTGACTCATTGGCGGCGGTGGCATCCGCAGGCTCCAGCGGCGGCTCGCAGCCCGCCAGGGCCAGCGCCGCAATACCGCAGCCCGCAAGGGCGATCCGTCGAAACATCATGGGTCGGTCCTCCTCAGCCTCAGCGGCTCATGCCGCTGTCGAGAGCCCGGAAGGACCGGATCGACAGGTCGGTCGCGCTCTGGAACACGGCAGGCGTGATCCGTTCGGCGTCATCGCTGGGCTTGTGATAGTCCGGGTGGAACTCCACGCCCAGATAAAGGAAGGGCACACCCGCCGCGTGGAAGGCCCCGTGGTCCGAGGCGCTGACCCAGTTGTCCGAGCCCGTGTCCTGCGGCGTATCCTTGCCAAACGCCAGCGATACCGGACCCACCGGGCCGATCCCTTCCAGCAGCGGGCGCAGGGTCGGATGCTGATAGGTGCCGGTCACCCACAGATAGCCATCGGTCTCGGCCCGCGCGGTCATGTCGAAATTCAGGTTCAGCGCGATGGCCTCCAGCGGGAAGGGTGGCGCCTCGACAAAATGTTTCGCCCCCAGCAGGCCGCGCTCCTCACCGTCGAACGCCACAAACAGCACGCTGTGCTCGGGTGGATTGCGCTTGAGCTCCTCGGCCAGCGCCAGCATGGTCGCGACGCCGGAGGCATTGTCGTCGGCCCCGTTATAGATCTCGCCGCCATAAATGCCGACGTGGTCATAGTGGGCCGTCACCACGATATAGCGGTTGCCGACCCGGGTGCCCGGGATCAGGCCGAGAATGTTCACACCATTGAACGTCTTGCGCCCTTCATGCGACCGCCCCTCCGCGGTGAACGGCTGCAGGCGTCCCATCGGCGGCGCGGCAATGCCCAGTTCCTCAAAACGCGAGACGATGTAGTTGCGCGCCCGCTCGCCGCCGGGCGTGCCCGCACCACGTCCTTCCATGTCGTCCGCCGACAGGATGGTGAGATCGGCCCACAACTGGGGCGAGACCGCCGGCCCTGACGGCCCGGAGACCTCCGGCGTTCCCGGCACACAGGCCGCAAGCGCTCCCGCAGCCAGAAGGGCCAGCAGGGCAGACGCAGACTTTGACAGACGACGCATGATACCTCCGGAGGTGTTCGCACGGACCCTAGACCCGGCCGCGACCGCCGTCAGATTAACTTCCTGTCATCGGCGGTGGGAAGCCGGGCCGACGATGCTAGACAGGGGCCTGCAGATTCCCGGACCCGACCATGACCGATCCTTCCGCCGCCCCCGACATCGAGACCCTGACCCTCGATCAGGCCCGCACGGAGCTGACGTATCTGTCGGCTGAACTGGCCCGCCACGACGCCCTCTATTTCGCCGAGGATGCGCCCGAGGTTTCCGACGCTGACTACGATGCGCTGAAGCGCCGCGCCCTCGCCATCGAGACCCGCTTTCCCGAACTGACCACCGCCGACAGCCCCTCCGTCCGCGTGGGCGCTGCGCCGTCCGGCACCTTTGCGGCCGTGCGCCACGGCGTGCCCATGCTGTCGCTCGACAATGCCTTTGACGAGGGCGATATCACCGACTTCGTGGCCCGGGTCCGGCGCTTCCTGGCCCTCGACGCCGACACGCCCATGGCCTTCATCGCCGAGCCGAAGATCGACGGCCTGTCCGCCAACCTGCGCTACGAGAGGGGCAAGCTGGTGGTCGGCGCGACCCGCGGAGACGGCCGCGAGGGCGAGGACGTCACCGCCAACCTGAAAACGCTCACCGACATCCCCGACCAGCTGTCCGGCAGCGGCTGGCCGGACGTCATCGAGGTGCGCGGCGAAGTCTATACGCCCACCGAGGCCTTCCTCGCCTTCAACGCAGAGGCCGAGGCCGGAGGTCGTCGCACCTATGCCAACCCCCGCAACTTCGCCGCCGGCTCCCTGCGCCAGAAGGACCCGGCGATCACGGCCAGCCGCCCGTTGCGCTTTTTCGCCTACGGTTGGGGTGAGGTCTCGGACGACTTCGCCGAGACCCAGAGCGGTGCCACCGACCGGCTGGCCGACTGGGGCTTTCCGGTCAACGACCGCCGCCGCGTGGTCGAGGACGCGGCCGGCCTGCTCGAGGTCTATCGCGGGCTCGACACCGACCGAGCCCGCCTCGGCTATGACATCGACGGCGTGGTCTACAAGGTCGACCGCCTGGACTGGCAAAAGCGCCTGGGGTTCATCGCCCGCAGCCCCCGCTGGGCCATCGCCCACAAGTTTGCCGCCGAACAGGCGCGCACAATCCTCAACGCCATCGACATCCAGGTCGGCCGCACCGGCTCCCTGACACCGGTCGCGCGGCTGGAGCCGGTGACCGTCGGCGGCGTGGTCGTCTCCAACGCCACACTCCACAATGAGGACGAGATTGCCCGCAAGGACGTCCGCATCGGCGACACCGTCATCGTCCAGCGCGCCGGCGACGTCATTCCCCAGATCGTCGGCATCGTGCCCGAGCTGCGGCCGGACGGCGCCGAACCCTACAAGTTTCGCACCGACTGTCCGGTTTGCGGCTCCGAGGCTGTGCGCGAGGAAGGCGAGGCCCGCCGGCGATGTACCGGCGGACTGATCTGCGCCTCCCAGATCGTCGAACGTCTCAAGCATTTCGTCAGCCGCCGCGCCTTTGACATCGAGGGGCTCGGCGAGAAGCAGCTGACCGCCTTTCATGAGCGGGGCTGGATCCGCGAGCCCGCCGACATCTTCCGCCTCGCCCGCGATACCGCGCGTCTCGACGAACTGCGGGCCGAGGACGGCTATGGCGAGACCAGCGTCGGCAATCTCGTAGCGGGTATCGACGCCCGCCGGACCATCCCCCTCCAGCGTATGATCTACGCCCTCGGCATCCCCGACATCGGCGACCAGACCTCCTTGCTGCTCGCTCGCCATTTCGGCAGCTGGTCCGCCTTCAAGGCAGCGGGCATCGAGGCCTCGACCGGCATCCAGACCGAGGCCTGGACCCGCCTGTCCGGGGGCCACGGCGTGTCGGCGCGTGTGCTGTCGATCCTGGCCGACGCCGATCTGGCCGAGACCGATCCCTGGCCCGAAGCGCCGCTGGACCAGAAGCTCAGCCTCGCCTTCCCGGGCCTCGCCTCGCCCGCCCGACGCGCTCTCGCGGATATGGCCTCCGACTGGGCCGGCATCCGCCGTCTGGCCGACATCGCCCGCACCGAGGGCCCCGGCCTCGCCCTGACCGGCATTGCCTCGGTCGCCGGGGTCGGCCCGGTCGCCGCCCGCGAGATCGCCCACTTCTTCCACGAGGCTCACAACCGCGACGTGGTCGAGGCCCTGGAAGCGGAGCTGACCGCCATCGAGGACGCCGAACGCCCCGAGGCCGACAGCCCGGTCACCGGCAAGACCGTCGTCTTCACCGGTTCGCTTGAGCGCTTCACCCGCGACGAGGCCAAGGCCCGCGCCTCGTCTCTGGGGGCCAAGGTCTCGGGCTCGGTATCGAAGAAGACCGACTATCTGGTCGCGGGGCCGGGCGCCGGCTCCAAACTGGCCGAGGCCGAAAAGCACGGCGTCACCGTCCTCACCGAAGACGAATGGCTGGCGCTGATCGGCGGCTAGCGGTTCAGCGCCCGGATGGTCGGCGAGGCGTCCAGCACGGTGTCCTCGACCGGGTCGGCCTGCAGCGAGAGATGGGCGAACATCGTGCGGGCCCCGTCCAGTTCGGCGCCTGAAACAACGGCGGGATGAGCCCCCTGTCCTGCCACCAGCGGCAGCAGGGTCAGGCTGACCCCGTTCAGCACATTGCCGCCGATCACCGCGACCGTGTCCTCGCCCACCCGCACCACCACGTCGCAGTGGCTGCCGACATAGCGGCCCAGATCCCGTCGCCGATCCGCCAGGGTGCGATAGTCGACCCCGCCGCGAGAGTTGCACAGCAGGTCCCCCGGCCGGATCGGCACCTCGCCCCGGTCATGGGCAACATAGGCGGCCTGCGGGCGCTCGCCGTCCCGCGCCCGGATGGCCTGATCGATATAGACACGGTGCGAGATGTCGCGCTCGAACTGGGCCATCTCGCCCAGCCCCGCCTCGCACATCACCCAGCTGATGAAGGCCGCCGACCACGGCTCGACCCAGTTGATCTCGCCCTCGCCGTCCCGCCATTGGCGGTTCTGGCGGGACAGGATGTCGGCCCCGTCCGGCGTCGCGCTCCAGTAGCCGGCGATGGTCGCGGCCAACCCCGGCATATGCTCCCAGCGCCCCACCGCCACTATGGTCCGGTCCTGCTCGGGCGCGCCCAGCCGCGGATTGAGTGCATCCGGCACCACCCCATGCGGCAGACGCCGCTCACGCACCCCGCGCAGGTCGATGGTCTGGAAGCCGAACACGCCCCATTCCTGCACCGCCACATCGACGATCCGCCGTCGCGCCCAGTGGGTCGGGCCGACCCGGCAACCGGACTGCACGATCCGCATTGTCCCACGCCATCCCTCGACCCGCTCCGATGGCGGAATGACGTCAAATGTGTCCCGCGGCAGCCGCTCCACGCCCTGCGCCCCGGCGGGGCCCGCAAGGGCCCACACCGCAAAAAGGATCAGAGCGCGGCGCACTGCACCGTCAGCCAGTCCCGCACCGCGCCGTCCAGCAACGGTCCGACCTTGGCCAGCACCTCTGCGTGATAGGCATCAACATAGGCCCGCTCGTCCGCCGTCAGCAGATCGACATCGATCAGCCGACGATCCAGGGGCGCCAGCGTGAGTTGCTCGAAGCCGTGCATCGGCCGCTCGCCGCCCGGAATGGCCTCGGGCGCCGTCACCACCTGCAGGGTCTCGATGCGGATGCCCCAGTGACCCTCCCGATAGTAGCCCGGCTCGTTCGACACGATCATGCCGGTCAGCAGCGGCTGGGTGTTGACCGCCTTGGCGATCCGCTGCGGCCCCTCGTGGACCCCCAGATAGCTGCCGACCCCGTGGCCGGTGCCGTGGTCATAGTCGTGCCCCTGCATCCACAGCGGCAGCCGCGCCAGCGCGTCCAGCTGATGCCCCGTCGTGCCTTCGGGGAAGCGCACCACGGCCATGGCGATATGACCCTTGAGCACCAGGGTGAACATGCGCCGCTGATCGTCCGACGGCTCGCCCACGGCGATGGTCCGCGTCACGTCGGTCGTGCCGTCCAGATACTGGCCGCCACCGTCCACCAGCAGCAGCGAGCCTTTCTCCATCCTGCGGATGGTGCGGGTCACGGGCTTGTAGTGCGGCAGGGCGCCGTTCGGCCCGGCCCCGGCGATGGTGTCAAAGCTCAGGTCCATCAGGGCGCCCGTGCCCTCCCGGAACTGCTCCAGCTTCTCGACCACGGCCCGCTCGTCGGGCAGGGTCTCCTGCGCCTCGGTGTCCAGCCAGTGGAGGAAGCGGGCCAGCGCCGCGCCGTCGCGGATGTGCGCCTGACGCGCGCCTTCGATCTCGACCGGATTCTTGACCGCGCGCGGCAGGGTGCAGGGATCCTGGCCACGCACGACGGTGCCCCCGGCCGCTTCCACGCGGTCGAAATACCAGGCCGCGCTCTGGCCTGGATCGATCAGCACAGACCGGCCCCTCATCTCGTCAAGCGCCGAGGCCAGGGTCTCGGGCGTTTCCAGCGTCACGTCCTCGCCCAGCCAGCCCGGCAGCTCATCGGTCACCTTGGCCGGGTCGAGGAATAGCCGCGCGCGTCCGTCCGCCTCGACCAGCGCCTGCCCCAGCGGCAGGGGCGAGCGGATCACGTCCCCGCCCCGGATGTTGAACAGCCAGGCGACCGACGTCGGCGCCGTCAGCAGGGCCACATCGGCACCGGCCTCAGCGACGGCCGTGCCGATCCGCGCCCGCTTGTCGGCCGCGTTCTCGCCCGCATACTCGATCGGATGGGGCACCACCTTCGCCTGCGGCTGAGCCGGGCGCTCTGTGCCCCAGGCCGCGTCCAGCGGATTGCTGTCGACGGGCTTCAGCACGACCCCCGCCCGCTTCGCCGCGGTCTGCAGACGCTTGAGCGCATCGGGGCTGTGCAGCCGCGGGTCATATCCGACGACCGACCCCTTTGGTTGCTCGGCCAGATAGCGGGCCACCGCCGTTTCGTTGAAATCGCGCAGTTCGAACTGGCCCTGATCCACCTGGGCCTTCACCTGCACTGTATAGCGGCCGTCAGCGAACACGGCCGCCTTGTCCTTCATCACCACGCCGGCCCCGGCCGAGCCCGTAAAGCCCGAGATCCACGCCAGCCGGTCATTGGCCGCGGGAAGATACTCATTCTGATGCTCGTCCTCGTGCGGTACCAGAAAGCCGTCCAGGCCCCGGGCCTGCATCTCGCGTCGAAGCAACGGCAGGTGGCGGGCACCAAAGCCGGGATCGGTGGTCTCGTCGAATGTCTGTCTCATCCGGCGAGACCTAGCATCTCCCGGGGGCCAATTGGGAGGCCCTATCCGCCGCGCCTCAGCACCAGCGCGCTCCAGGCGTCGCGATGGATGCGGCGCTCCAGCCGGAACCCCTTCGACGTGTAGGCCGCCGTCACCCGGCGCTCTTGGGTGCGCAGCAGGCCCGACAGGACCGCCACCCCGCCGGGCAGCAGGGCCGTCCGGATCGACTGGGACAGGGCCACCAGCGGCGGCGCCAGAATATTGGCGAACACCAGATCGTAGGGGCCCTGCCCCCGCACCTTCCGGTCATTGAGGCCCGAGGCATGGACGAAGCTGGCCTTCGCCTGGTTCAGCGCGGCGTTCTCATTGGCAATGCGTACCGAGGGCGCATCGATGTCTGTGCCAAGGGCCACCCGGCTGCCGGTCTTCGCCGCGGCGATGGCCAGCACACCCGTGCCCGCCCCGACGTCCAGCACCCGCTCGAACCGCTCGCGCTTCAGCAGTTCGTCGAAGGCGATCAGGCAGCCGACGGTCGTGCCGTGGTGACCCGTGCCGAATGCTGCCCCGGCATCGATCTTCAGATTGACGGTATTGACCGGCACACGGCCCTGATCGTGCGCGCCGTAGATGAAAAAACGCCCGGCCCGAACCGGTGGCAAGCCCGAAAGCGACATGGCCAGCCAGTCAGCATCGGCCAGATCCTCGACCGTGCTGGTCAGCGCGGCATCGCCCTTCAGCGACGATATCAGCCGCTCGACTTCGGCCTTCGTGGTCGGAAAGGCATCGATGCGCCAGATGCCGCGATCCTCATCCTCTTCAAGAATGGAATAGGTCACACCTTCCAGCAGGGGATCCGCGTCCCACGCCGCAACCCGGGCCTCGGTTGCCTCGCGCGATCCATGAGCAATTATTTGAACAGCGGACTCTGACATTTCTCAAACGCCGCTATCATGCCGAATCGCATGAATCGTCGGCGCGGCGTCTCGCGTCAAATCCATCCGAGGGGTCGGGGAATACATGGCCAAGGTTCCATCCAAGTCGAGTACGTCCAAGACGGGCGCAACTGCATCCGCCGCTTCCAAGCCTAAAGCCGCGCCGAAGTCTACGGCGAAAGCGGCGGCGAAGCCCGCTGCGGCCAAGCCAGCTGCGGCCAGGGCCGCTCCTGCCAAGGCCCCAGCTAAGGCCGCCAGCAAGCCTGCCGCCGCCAAGGCCCCGGCCGCGAAGAAAGCCGCCGCCGCGAAGAAACCGGCTGCGGCCGCCAAGCCCGCTTCCGTGAAGAAGCCGGCCGCGAAGGCCCCGGCCGCCGCAAAGGCCCCGGCGGCTGCGAAGAAGCCCGCCGCCGCGCGCGCCACTCCGGCTCGTCCCGCGGCTGCCAAGAAGGCCGCGACGCCGCGCGCCGCCGCCAAGCCGGTCACTACGCCGAAGGCGGCGGCCGTGACACCGGCCCCGGTCGCCCCCGCTCCCAGCCCTGCGCCGTCTCCGGCTCCGGCTGCCAAGCCGGCCGAGAGCAAGAGTTTCGTCGGCAAGATTCTCGACGCCATCTTCGGCAAGCGCTGACAGGGCGACGCCTCAACGACAAAGCCCCGCCGGATCGCTCCGGCGGGGCTTTTTGTTGGCTCTGTCTCAAGCCGTCAGGCGGGCGGCAGGTCCTCGGCAAGGATCGCCATTTCGAACATGAAGGAGCCGTCGCCGTCCTCATCCTCGAAGACCAGACCGACGAACTCGTCATCGACATAGACCTCGACCGAATCGGCGGTCTTGCGGGTCTTCAGCTTGATGCCGCCATGGTTGAAGGTCCGCTTCAGGTGGCTTTCCAGCCGGCGTTGGTCGTTCTCGTTCACGGCGTGCCTTTCAGTTCGTTCGGCGCGGACCCTAGAGAAGCGGACCCGCGAGGGAAAGCCCGGACCAGGCTAGATGACAAAGTCATACACAATGTCGGCCAGGGTGTGGTCCATGGTCCGCGCCGGCGTCGCATCGGTCGGACAGTTGACCAGCCGCGCCGGCACCCCGGCTACGGTGCATCCGGCGGGCACCGGTTTCAGCACCACCGAACCCGAGGCCACCTTGGCATAGTCGCCGACGGTGATGTTCCCCAGCAC
>Ga0115011_10000499_pt1 | contig 32075 bp, 17 predicted proteins | sample TroAtlMetagenome_2_FD_88705 | JGI IMG/M metagenome (GOLD analysis project Ga0115011, IMG submission 88705) | Marine eukaryotic phytoplankton communities from Atlantic Ocean - Tropical Atlantic ANT8 Metagenome | ecosystem: Environmental > Aquatic > Marine > Oceanic | place: Tropical Atlantic...
ATTCTCACCAGCCGTAATGGTAGTAACAATACCAGTAAGATTGATACCGTTACCTGAATAACTGGTAGCAGTAACCACACCAGAGGAATTGATATCACCAGAGGTTACTTGACCCTGGAATGTTGATACTCCAGCAACATACAGATTATTGACAGTGGCTAAACCAGTTACTTCAAGTTGACCGGTAGTAACAACACCTGCTAATACATCACCCTCTAGAGGACCTTCAAAACCAACAGAAGTGACGATACCAAGAGAGACGATACCCTTTCGAGCAGTAATGATACCAAGGGAGTCAACTTCAGTTACGTCTTCTTTAGTAATAGTACCAGCAACGTTGACATTACCTAGAATCTCAACATCTCCTAGAATAAGAGAAGTCTGTGCCTGGAATGCACCACCAACTGTTAGATTGTTACTGAATAAACCACCTGTAGCGGTAACAAACCCGACACTCATTCCGAGTCCGGCAATATTGTCTGACTCTAATACGTGTTGTAAGTCAGTGTCACCAGGGGTCAGTGCAGTACTTGCAATACCAACCCACCGGTCTTCTGAATGATCCCAAATCAGTATAGTTCCATCGGGAATGGGTGGATAACCTGTAGGACCAGGACTACCAACATTGACATCATCCAGATCCCACATCCAGACGGCGCCACCACCACCTTGTACTTCTACTTTGGCTTGTGTCTGTGCAAGTTGTTTACGAAGTAAATCAATTTGTGCCTGAACACTATCCTGTTGTTCTAGGTTTTCAGTAATCCAGTTCTCTTTCTGTTTCAGATGGTCAAGACTTTGTTTCCATTTCTCAACACTTTCACTCATCTCATATCTCTCTGCACCAGGTGATGGTTTCAGAGGTTGAGGTTTGATGATATCATATGACTCTATTTCTGTAGGTTTATAATCTTCTCTCCAATCATCAGTCTTAACTGGTTTCGGGGTTTCATCGCAAAACAAATTTTCAAGAACTTTATGTTCTCTCTTTATTTCTTCTAACTGCTTTTCTTTTTCATAGAGTTCTTTCTTAACTCTATCACTTTCTTTCTTCTTTTCTTCACCAATCAGTGAGAAAAATTCTGATAAATTATTATCCATTTATTATACCGATACAGTAGCGTTTACCATAACAGAACCCTCAAATACCTTTGATACTATACTAGAACCAGATGTAACAACGATATCATAATAATTTCTACCTACTTCTAATTCTGAAGTAACCGTAGTTCCCATGGACAATGTTATAGTTCCAGTAGTTGAGGCAATACCCACTGCAAAACTTCGAAAATATCCGGTAGATTCTGGGTACTTTCTCACTTTAGATACACCAGTATATCCAGTTAAATTGATAATACTTTGATCAGGGTTTTTCATCACAAAATTTTGTGAAAAATCTGTCCCCTTTTCAATTTGTATATTTACAGATTCAACAGCCATTTCACTCTTTTTATGTATTTATATCTTTACTGACGTTCTTCAACATCTTCTGAAGGTCCATAAGTTTGTCTGTAGCATCAGACACACTCTTGATTAACTGACCTGCAACCTCATATGCCCTAGGCATCTCACTCTCCTGAGCAAGTTCTAGAATACCATTTATTGCTTCTTGTCCTTTCTCAATGATCGAATATAAATTACCCCTGGTATACTCATAGTCTTTACGAATATCTTCTTGGGAATTTTCATACTTTTCTAGTCTTTTCTCAATAGCATTTTTTTCTGGTACTACTTCAATTGGTTCAACGTCAAAAGTTTCATTGAGCTTTTCATACTTATCCATGATCTACCTCAGAAAATATTCCCATCAAAACCAAAGTCATCTCCAGTTTGAATAAGAACGTTATCTGCTTGAGTTATTGTATATACCTTTGCACCAAGCAAATGAGTTTGTAGTGGTGTCTTATCTTGTGCTCTCTTGACTAACAATTTATTGCCAGTCACATTCTCCACATACATTTCTTCTTGGTTGATATAAATGTAAGAGTTGTTTGGAATCTTACTTCCATCATCAACATCAATTACATTCTCTACCATATCAACATTTTCAGCCAATAGCGTTGCAACTACACCATCATAATCTTTAACAGCTCTTGGTGTAACTTGATAGGTAACATCTCTCTGATAAGCAGTACCGGCCAGATTACCAGCAACATAACCAACAGTAACCTTCTTGATGATATCCGAAGAAACATCTTTGAGAGGTCCAAAGACATAAGGTTTGGCAGTAAACGTTAAAGTGTATATAAGTGCTCTTCTCGTATCAAAATTACCTTCATAGTCATCACTCATATCAATTTTATCCAGTTGAACTGGGACATTGACTACTTCTTGTAGATCTCCCAAGAACTTGATGGGCAAGGTATAACCAGGTTGGAAGTAAGGAACAATCTGTTCAATAATTTGAAGCATGTCATCATTCAATTTAGTGTAAATTGAAAGAGTGATTGTCATATTGTATGGAACGGGAAGAAAACCCTTCTTCGTCTCTGTTCCATCAGAATTTGTATAAACTACTGTCTGTGTTTGAGTTGATTTTCTGGATGAGTCATATGCAAGATTTGTAAATTCAAATGACATCCTCGGAAGGGTCATTTGAACTGGTGCATTCAAATCTGGATTCTGTTGCAGTCTTGCAAGGAATTTTTGAGTAGGTCCGTATGCAAGAGGAACTTTGATAATACTAACTGTAGAGTCAGTATCATCCTTATGTTTAATTTCAATTCCATTAAACAAAGAACCAAACCCAATAATGACAGATCTGAAGATCTCGTTGTAAAAATACTCAAACATTATCTTGAAGCACTATACCTCTATTTAGGGCATTCCAAATGGATTTGTCGAAGAGAAGTCAAGAATTGCATCTGCTGCTATTTCTATAGTCTCATTATCTGCAAAAGGAGTGACTATATCATAGGTATCTATAGCATCAATTATGAATCTTGCTCCAGACTCACTACCAGTTAGATACTCTAGAGGAACAAAATTACCATCAACAATACTAATCTCTATAATATTTGTAATTGCATTCCACTTCTTGACTCTTGCAGTTGTGCCGGAGATAGAACCAGTGACAATTTCATTGAATATGAATGCACCACCAACTGATATATTGGGGTCATCCGCTAATGGTGGTTCAATAATTACATATGGTTCACTTTCATAACCAGATCCTCCATCAATAACATAAATTGCAGTGACAATACCAGCACTAATTGTTGCAAGTCCAACAGCAAATCTAGTTGGTGATGTATAAGTCGCATCAAAGGCAAGAACAGAAGAATTCCAATTGAAGAATGTAGAGTCAAATGTTGGGTCAGATCCTGGAGTCAAACCAATAGAAACTCTTGGTGCTCTAGCGTATCCAGAACCTCCATCAGTAACTGTAATTGTTCTAACAGAACCAGTTGTTGCAATACCAGTAATAGCAGCCGCACCAGAACCACTATCACCAGTTATAGAAACCCAAGGCGCAGTAGTATACCCACAACCAGCATCTGTCATATGAATTGCAGAAACTCTACCACTCTGACCAGTACAACTTGGGTAGTTGTAACTAACTGATGCAATACCTACGGCAGTAATTCCTCCAGGAGGTGCAGAAGAGAATCCAACTTGAGGTTGTGTGCTATAGTCTTTACCCATATTGATAATAGTCACACTATCAACTGCACCGGCAGGACATATTTGTGCTGTTGCATATGCTGTTTTACCAGCACCAATCAACTTCATTGTCTGAATATAACCAGTTTGCACAAGTTCATCATCAATTTGTTCAACACCAGTATCCAGAACTTCATCTTCATATCTGAATAGTTCACATCTCAACTGATAAACATAATTTTTCTGGAGTTGATAGAAAGGTTGTTCATGTTCTACAAACTTAATCTCAAATAATCTATCACCTAGAGGGAAGTAAACTAAATCCCCTTCTTTAGGTCTAGATGCAAGTTCAATATCTGGAATATCTTTGATAAGTGGTCTAATATAGTCTTCCCATCTTTCTTTTGAAATGACAAGTTGCAGGTCATCTCTGTTCTCAATACCAAACTTCGAAAGAATAGTTCCTTGACCAGTATATCCATCATAGTTGTCAACATATGCCTCAATTGGATATGCATTAGTGAAATCAGATTGAATGACTTCTCTTATAACTTTAGTAGTTGTAATGTATCTTCTGGGTAGATAATATACCTCTATTCCATACATCCTCAACTGTTCGTTGACAAGACTCTGGACTAGATTCTGCTCAGTTTGACTACCGTTCAGGAAAAATGGATTGAGCATAATATATTACGCAATAATATCTAAAGGTGGAAGTTCATATGTCCATGGCATCTTCTCTTTAATCTTATCGAGGTCTCTTTCACCATCTTCATATATTTGTCTTCCATTAAATTCAATACCACCTGGAAGTTTCACACCTTGGAACTTAATCAAATTCTGACCCCATTGTTTTTTGACAAGAGCAGTCACATATGGTTTCAGGAATGAGTCATTCCAAATTCTTGAATATTCAATCGGATTGTTTGCCATCCAACAGTCAATAACAAGCCACTCCCCAACTACTACATCATCCCAATTAATATCTAGATACAATCTATCTGTTCTCTGATTGAATCTGATTTGTTTGTGAGTATTTAAAATGAAGTTGACTGTCTCCAAATAACTCATAGTCATTGAGTAGGAGGTCAAATCATAACCAGATGCACCCCATCCATTGAGACCAATAAAATCATTCAATGCATATTGGTAGTTGAGATTCCACATTCCAGTTCCCATTCCAGCACCAAACTGGAATATCTTATCTACTCCAATAATAGAAGGGGGAATCTCAATATAATTACTATTCTCATAATATGTAAATGTAGTTGCAGTTCCTACCATATTTGCAGTTGCTGATATTGATGAAATACCAGTCTGTCCAGCTGGACTCAACGGCGGTGCACCAGGGGGTCTCGCCCTACCTCTATCAACATCAGCTTGAGTTAGTTGATACTTTAGATATACTTCAGTTACACCATCAAAATGTCTCTCATTGAAAAACTGAAGTGCATCATCGATACAATCTTGAACTTGTTCATCGGCAACATTGACCTCCAAAACAGGAGCACCAAGTTGTCTCAAAACATATTCAGTAAATTCTTTTCTGTTAGAAGGCTTAGCCATTTATATAAGAACTTCTATATTGACTATTTAGTGTTTGACTTTAAGAGTGATGTGATATCAGATAACATATTTTTAATATCTGACACATCACCCTGTAAAGTTGAAACTTCATTTTGGAGAGAATCGAGTCGTCTTCTCTCTTCGGTCATTTTTTCTCGGTTCTTGATATATGATTGGTATTCTAGTTTATTCTTATTCAGAATGGCTCCTGTTACAGAGTCTCTAAAATAACCCTCCATTCCTTCAACTGGGATTAAATGTTTCATATTATGCAAAAGAGATTGCTCGAAGTGCTCTTACCAATGGTGCATCAGCCTGATTGGTAGAAGTACCGATGAGTTTGATGCGGAAAGAACCAAATGGTATCAATTCATCAATGGTGAACTTATACTCCCTGTAGAGGTTTGTAGATGGCTCAGGTTGGTAAGAATCAGTTGTAGGTACTTTCCGGTCAGGTGTGCCATTATTGTTCGATATATCAATAATAGAACCATTACTAGCAATATTAGAATAACCAGGGAATGGAACAAAGATAGTTTCTTCTGGTCCGGTAGATTGATTCAATGCATAGAATGCTCTAATATCTGCATCATTTGAGATGTGTGCATCCAATATAACTTGGAGAGATGTTGCAGGATTCTCAAGAGTTACATTTTTCGATACATAGATGAACGAATTTGGATCGTCCTCAACACTATTGACTCTCCAATCACCTGCATAGTCTGTAATCGGACTATTTACTCTATTAGAAGTAAAGACCACAGAAGCATTATCCAAGTCAATAGCAGGTGTCAATCTATTGTCAAAAGTTGACAAATTGAACTGCATGGTGAATGACTTCTGACCAGGGAAGGTATTAGATCCCAGATATATTGCCTCATTCAATGGTGATGCAATCATTCTTTGAGAATCAAAGTAATTTTTGCTAAAGAGATTGACTTGTTGATAACCTTCATCAACATATGATGGTTGATTACCAGAAACACTCGATGCAGAGATTGTTCTTACCTCACTAGTAAGATCAGTACCAGTTGGCATGATTGTAATTACTTTTGGTAAGATCATAGAGAATGGTAGGTTGTAAGAACCCTTAACCTCTGGACCACCACCAACAGTTCTTTCATTGAAATACAGTGGTGGGAAACCTTCTGAATTATTAGGTGCTCTGTTGACACCACTCAGATTCATTTGAATCTTGATGTAGTAATAATCCAAACCAATTGGTTCTTCTACCAGTTCACTATCAACAACATTAGATAGTAGATGCTGTCTATTGATTCTTCTCAATGAAACACCATTGAGTTCATACTTACTGACGATTTCACCTATGTTGTGAGTAGCAACTGTAGTATTGTCAATTCCTCTCGTAATACCGATCAGAGTTCTACCATTTATACCAGTATAACTGATAATTTCTTCACCAATTTTCACATAACCAGGGTTAGTTGCCCCAACTCCAATATTTTCAAAGAACTCATAACCAAACTCAGGACTGATAGATTCAATTGCGATAAACCCAGTAGCATCAAAACTATATTCTTGTGCCAGAATATTTTGTGGGGTATCACTATCTACTCCATAAAGATTGAGTCTACTTATCTCAGAGTATAGACCATGATTTCTTTGGAAGACCTTGATATAATCACCACTATTTACTGTAACTATAGGTGAAAGAGGAACTACCTTACCACCAACCGTACTATTAAGTTCTGTCGTAACACCAACACTATTCTCAAAGAAGAGAGGATAACTTGTGTTACTAACAAAGTTACCTTGAACCTCGTCAAGTATTAGAACATTGTTTCCAAGAATGTTTTCAACAGAAAGTTGCATTCCAGAACCAAGATTAGAACCACCAAGGTTGACTGGAGTCAATACATCACCAACAACATAACCAATACCACCATCATCTACAGATGCTGCTGTTGCAGAACCATCAACAATAGTAATATTAGCAGTAGCATTTATACCTGTACCAGTAATTGAGGTGAGTGCAACTCCGGTATACGATACAGTACCACTTGCGGGTACATATCCACTACCAACATTCGTGAGAGAAAGAGTTGATGTTGCAGAACCACCATATCCAACCAAAGAACCAGAAGCACCATTACCAAGTTGTTTGACTGTGTTACCCAACTGAAGGTCATCATCCACAACAGTTGTTCCAAGACCAACTCTAATTTCTCTACAATCCATAGACAAACCGTTAGGATCAATTAGAGCAAGTGATTCTGGAAGTGTTGGATTGTAGAACTGTACACTACCTGTTGGAAGGAAGTTAGCTCTAAATATATCAAATTTAAGATCTTCGTACTGACTTGGAGTCCATACCGATGCGTTTTGTGATTTGAACAAAGAACCAAGCAATGGTTGTTCTGTAACTAGAATCTGACCTGCTTCTTGAGTTGTGGTTCTCGTATCAGATTCACCCAACCTACTAATCCAAACTTTCCACTCAACAGAATGTGACAGTAGAACCATCGCATATTCAGTTCTACCATTGAGATACACAGGTGAATCTAATGTGACTGTATATGGAATAGAACCATCATTACTTACTGTTACATCCGCAGGATCAATATTGATCTCAGAGAATGGGAGAACTATTTCTGTTGGTGTTCCAAGTCTACATTCTCTCAGTTGGAAAGTAGCAGGAGTATTTGCATCCTTTGATTGGAAGTAAATATTGATTTTGGTTACATAAACACCAGTCTCATCATCAACCATAAAGGTTTGAGCAAGAGGGTCAATACGTCTTCCCCATCCAAAACGTGGTGGTATAGGTGGTTGTGGTAAACGTCCTGGAATATTGGGATTAGTAATAATCTCATTAGTTACATTAGTAACTTCGGTAATCTCAGTAATCTCAGTAAGATTAGTTACATTCGTAATCTCATTAGTTACATTAGTAATTTCATTAGTAATAAACTCATTAGTTATAAACTCGTTAGTAATGAATTCATTGGTGACGTTAGTAACATTCGTAATATCATTAGTAACATTAGTGATATTAGTGATATCCTGTTCGATTGTTGTGGTAACATCAAACCCACTCTCAATTGCAATTGTGTTAGATGTGGCACTACCACCAATAGCTCTTATCTGACTAAAGTCCTCAGTGTCAACTCTTGCATTTCTCAATGACAAAGTTGCCTCTTGAGTAGTGTCTACATCACCCTGAGAATAGAATGTTCCATCTCCAGCAGTAGATGTAGCACCTTCAATTTGACTATTGATACTACTACTGGTAAGTCTAAATGTTGACCTACCTGTCTCAAACGTTGGATTTGAACTATTTGCACCATTAGGCACGCTGAATGATGCTTGTATAGTACCGAGTCTATCACTAACAAGTCTTACTACAGTTACTTTTGCTTGAGCACCACTGGTTCTACCAGTCAAAATCATGTCTTTTGCGACATAACCAGTAAATTGTGGGAAATCTTCAGATGAAAGACTAAATGTGTCTACATTTATAAGAGTTGATGATTCTGAATAGATTGCAGGAATTGTAGTATTTCTATCATAAGGACTTTGTTCGTATATGTCCCCAGGATTATTGTATTGACCATACTTGTGATTACAAGTTGCAACTCTGAAATCAATACTTGGTACAGAACTTGCATTCAATACTTGTGAACCTCCATTATCCATTCTACCAAAAACGGTTTCTCCGACAGAGAATATACCGTGCATCATTTCGATTTCAACGAGCTTCGGAGTAACAAATTTATTGACATTTACTTGGTCAAAGAACGAATACAATCTCGTATATGGTCTGAATTTTGTTCCAGTAACACTAATGTTACGAGACCTCATAAAGTGAATAATATCTCTACTTACAGTCCTATCTCCAAGAGATTCTGTATTGATAACTTCATTGACTGTAGATTGTGAACCAGATCTTTGTTGATCTAGAGAAACACCACCAGAAGCATTGATATCATTTATAATTGCATCACTTGCATCAACAATTTGATTGACTCCAACATCTACACCACGTAGAAGATTGTCTACAAGACCATTTGAGACAACATCAGCTGCACCTTGGACGAATTGTTGGTTGTTTGACAAAGACAGGTCTAGATTGACCCCAACAGTCTCCCAAGAATCCCAAAGAACAGGACTTACACCAGTCCTAGTACCATCTGCATTAGTTGTTACTTCGGCATTTAGAGAATCAGCAAGGCCTTGGAATGAACCCTCCATCATCACATTATTGATTTCAAGTCTATTGACATCAATCCAGATATCAACATCTGGTGTCAATTGAACATTACCTTGCCAGAATTGAATCAAGAAAGGAGTTACACTCTCAATTCTTGTTGCATATGGTTGAACTAACCAAGCTTCTTCAGAATAACCCAGAGTAATAACTCTACCAGTTCTCCTGATATTAGCACCAACAACTGGAGCAAACTGAGAATCTTGGTTTGAATCTGTAACTGTTCCAATTCCAGGAATAGCAGTTGTTCCCAACTGAAGATTTAGTGCAGTAGTGTAGTGTGAAGGTCTCAGTATACCCTTTCTAGTATCAACACTATTTTTGATACCAATCTTAGAATCTTGAGGTTCTAGTGTTGAGAAGTTATCTACGAAAATACCAGACTTAAGTCTGTTATTACCATTTGCATCTTCTACAAACAAATTCAGAGTGTTTGACTCAAGTTGATTCAATGAGGTATAATACTCAAGATTTCTAATTCTTTGATCAAGTTTAGCGATATCACTCATCTGATATCTCTTGTGTTCTATAAAGTTGATTTTTGCATCTGAAGTACTATAGAGATATGCAGGTAGATATACATTTGCAATATTCATTGATCCACTGACACTATCAGCCAATCTTGGTTGATCGTCTGGAGTACCTTGAATCACACTTAGAGCACCAGTCTTATCAATATAAATTCTATCTGCCCTAGGAAGATAATATTCATATCCCAGAGTCATTACTTCATCTGAAGCAATAATATGACTAGAACTATTTTGACTGTCATTTACACTTGCAAAAGACCTACCTTCAAATTCTAATGGTGATCTTTTATTAGGTTCAACAACATAATCAACCACTCTTGGTCTTGCGTCAATAATATCAGAATTTCTACGACCATTCACAGTCGCAAGAGTTGCATAATCAAAATTACCATAAGAATTTACTGTAGTGATATCACCATTATCTGCAAGAGAATAATTTGCAGTTTGATAGTAAATTTTCAGCATCCTAGCAGGAATACCGGATGATCCTTTTCTAATAATTCTTGAGTAGTCATAAAAACCACCCTTTTGTCCATTATAGAACTTAAAGTCTTTGGTGATATTCTTAGAACCAGCCTTTACTCCATTTGCAGTACCTTGAGTTGATGATGAACTACCAATTATCGTTTCACCATTTCGGAAATTCGTAGTATTCAAATATATGAAGTATATTTTAGTATCTGTAAATCTCTCAATGTATATTGCCTTAGCACCACTAGTTTGACCTGTTAGTGTCTCACCAATAAGGAAATCATTCGTTGTTCCAGTAATACCATCTATCTGAGATACTATCATATGTGGTGAAGTTGGCTCACCGACATCATCAGATTGGAATATACCGTAAATTTTAGTTACATCTGGAGTATTGAGAGAGATAATTTCATCTTGTACTCTTGTTCCAAAAGGATAATTACCAGGAACCAAACCATCATCCAAAGTTGTGGAACCAATTCCTGATGCTACAGAACTTGATTTGTCTACAATAAGAACATTAGAAACAGAGTTTAATTTAGTTTTAGATGTAATATTACTTTTTCTAATGGTGGTGATAAGTCTTGTATTTACATCATCTTCACCTAGACCAGTAATTTGAATGGATGCACTACCATTTGTATATTCAAACTTATCTGCAGTAAGTATTTCGGTTTGACCATTAGATCTGATCAGAGTATATCTCTCCTCATCAAAAGGCAAGAATATCTCATTGTCACCGGCAGTAATTACTGGAGTCCTATTCAATGTAATATTTGTATTGAACTGTTTTCTGATAACAAGTTCAGAATCAATCAGGTCTACAGATGCAACATTATTCTTGGGGAATGCACTGTAGATTGCTTCATTATTGGTAATATTACCAGAACCCGCATTTCGTTGAGCTCTAGTACTGATTATTTGTACATTGGATACTGTCTCAAAAGTTCCTGTGGGAAGACCACCATCACAAATACCAGGAACTGTTGTTACACCACTAACAGTAAAGTTAGTTCTTGCAACTCCAGTAACTCTTGCAAATGTTGCAGCGTCGAAATCAGTTCTAGAGAACCTTACAAGGTTACCAACAGTAACAATACCAACAAAGGAGAAACCGGGGTCAATTGGAATTGAAATTCTTGACGAATTAGCAATTTGAGGTGAACAAGTTGCATTACCAATATCATATACTGGAGTCTGAATAACATCTGCAGTGAAAGTATTACCAGTTCCTACAATACCATATACGGCCTTAACATCAGACAAAGAAAAATTCCTTGACTTGATAACAAATCGTGCATCATCAAGCACTCCATTGAAAATAAGTCTCTCTCCTTTGAAGAAATCACCTTCTACACTATATGCAGTAAGTCCCACTCCAGAACTTACGGAGTACCTAAGATATCCAGTTGCACCACTTGATTCACCTTTGATATGAACAGATGTGTTCAGTGTTACTGGCTCATTTACAATAATATCGGTATGAGTCTCAACATCAAACAATGAAAGGTCCCAAACATTCAAATCTGGGTAAACTGCATCATAAGAACCTGACTCAAGTGCAGAGTCATAGATTCTTGCATTACCGATTTCTTTACCTGGTGCAGTTTCTGAGTTTACACCAACTCTCTGACTTCTAAGACTTAGAGTAGCTGTTGTATTGATACCAATGGTTGGTGAACCATACAATCTATTAATTGCGAGTGTTGGTCCAAACCCAAAATTAACACCTTGATTGCTCAATTGTTTGGTGGTTCTTGGTTTTGGAAAATCAATCAGTGATGATGTAAGAGTTTCTACTTTATACCCTTTAACATATGCCTTACCGGGAGAAATTTTATAGACTCCCAAATTATCACTAGGAATATTACCAGATTCGGTAATTTGACCAGGACTGTATATTCCTCTATTTCCTTCTTCGTTGTTTAGACAGTTCTTGATAGTTGTAACAAATTCTTTGACATAATAGTTACCTGATTCGTCAAAAGTTCTTTTAGCAAACTCATCACCTATAAAATTATAATCAGTCTCTTTGTTGATTGTCCTTAAGACACCATTATTAACTTCTGAAAGTTGTACAAAATTACTCTCATTGTAACTATTCAGAGATTTTTTTGCTAATATTGCGGTTATTCTAAGTCTATCTGCACCGGGTGCAGTATAGTTATTGAAACCCTGAGCATTGTCGTTGAGAGTGGGGTCAATATCAGAAGAAATAACCTCTTCTAAAACATCAAGACCAACTCTATATGATGGATTATTGTTATACTGGTCAAGAATTAGGGTTTGGGTTTTCACATTGACAAAATAACCCCTTAGAAAATAAACACCTTCAGAGAGGTTATATGATGAACCAACGATAGGAGCATTTTGGGGGATTGTTGTGCAGAAACCTTCACCAGTGGAAATAAAGGTTGATGCATAATTAATATTAGTACTTGTGGTTAAAACTTCTCCACTGATAAAAGTACTTACATTATCCTCGGAAGAAGAGTTTTCATAATTTACATATAAGGTATAAGTTCCTCTCTCTGACTCATCATTAGTGATATATGTTACAACTCTTGCAGTTACATTCGAAGACTGACCAGTTATAACAGTACCAATTAACTGGTCAAGATATAAACTAACAGGTATACCAAGAAACTCAGGCTCAATCTGAATCCCATAAAAGTTTTTAACATAGGTTACATCACCAGGAATAACCTTCGCACCTTCTTTGAAGAAATGGTTTCCCATATCTTCAACCTGATTCTGGAGAATTGACTGTAAATTAGTTAATTCTCTAGCCTGAACTGGATAACCGGGTTTGAAAAGAACTTTATAGTAATTCGATTGAGGGTCAAAGTCGTCAAAATATGGAGCGACATTGAGATTAGTTTCCTGTGGCATATCTCTTAGAATTGCAAGATAACTTTAACGTCTTCTTTCTGGGAAGAGGATCGGGTAACAGAAGGTCTATTATCAACATAGATGATATCACCAGAATATTTTTGTGATTCTGGATTTGATACTCCTTTTGTGAATTCCTGACCCAAGTAGTATGTCCTATTATTTATTGCCGTAGAAACACCCGTAAAGTTCACATCAATACTCAAGGTATTACCTGTAGTAGGAACAATAGCAATACTACCGCCTGCAGTTGGAGATTCCGTGAAGCGTAACTGATTAAACCCATAAACAGGGGTTGTATCTGGAGTTCCATCGGTATTAAAACCTGCAGTTCGTTTGTCCTGCCAGTACTTTAGAATACCAGTTTGTGTGTCATAAGAAACAACTCTTCCTACAGCAGTAGAACCAAGACCAACAGTCTGAGTTACAAAAGAGTCTGCGACAAATGTCGCCTGACTATAACCAGTACCTACAAGTTTGAGTGCATATAGAGCACTAGCCTTGTCTCTTGTAAGATTTGAAGAAGAATCATAATTTGTTGGATTTTTTACAATTCCAACTTGGGCAAATTGGTTTCCTGTGATAAAATCTGGGTTTTGAGTGTCATTTTCAAATCTTGCATAAGATAGAACATTATATGCACCCAACTCAGTATAGATATTAGCACCATGACCACCTGGAGGAGGTATAATCACATCAAAGACTGGTGCAATTGTTCCACTTGGAACACCACCATTTTTCAAATCTAGTGTGCCAAAGGTATAACCATTACCACCATTAGATACAGTTACAGACTCTACCTTTGCATCATTATTGACAACAACAGTAGCTTCTGCTCCTCTACCATTACCTAAAATAGGTACTCTTGTATAAGTAACGTTTGCAGTTCCAATACCAACACCACGATTTCTAATGGTTACAATTTTGATTTCACCACTATTAGCAGCATTTTCCCTTACTGGAGCATAAGTTGGACTAGTAAACCAATCAGTTGGTACTGCTATATAATTAGTAGAATCAAACTTGATAATCTCATTTGGTTTGATAGTATAAAGATATTTCCAAATATAACCATCACCACTACTACCAGCCTCTCTAGGCTCCAAATCAGTGAAATTTGGTTCGTCTAGTGATGGACCACCTCTATAGCTATTCTCTGGATTTGCATTATTGAATAGACAAATATAAACTTTATACTCACTATTCATTACATAGTAATTTGCATCATAAATGTCATATGCATTAGAAGGGAGAGATGGGTTATCCCTTGTAATATCATTTCTCCACATATCATATGTGGTTCCAGACTGCCATATAATTTTTCTAACAACTTGGCTCACATCCGACGCATTGATTCGTTTCAGAGCCAACATATCATCCCAATAATTATTGGAATCATTTAAACTGTCTTTAGGTGCTGGAGGATTAGAATCCCAGTCACTTTGAAATGCAGTAGCGTCAGGTAAACCAATCCACGCATAGTAAGAATTTGCGGAATTCTGTACATCATCCACAAAATTCTTCGCATTTAATATGCGGAGTTGATCTGTAATTATAGCAGCCATTTTTACCAGACTTTTTTGTTATTTATTACGATAATGTAAGAGTTGTAGATCCAATACCAGCAACACTAAATGTCAATGTAGATCCTACTACGGAAATCTTAACCGGGGTACCAATTCCACTTGTAAATCCACCAGTTGCGGTAATCGAAGAAGATGCCGAAACTGTGGATAAAGTTGTTACACCAGAAACCGTCAGAGATTTCACACTAACATCACCAGTCCCAGTGGAACCAAGACCAACGGCTGTAAACAGTTGAAGAAAATTACTATTAATCTTTTCGGCACCTACAATTAGAGAGTCACCTGAACCCGTATTGGGAGATGTACCCGTATTAATACCTTGATATGCCATCGTCTATACGAAATCCTTTTCTATGTTTGTATTTATCTAAACATTGTAATTATTGAATTTCAATGGTTCCAATCTTTGGATAAGAGGTGATGTTGACATTCCACTATAAGGTTGAGGGTAGAACTCTAGTGCAGTAGCAGGAACTCTGTTTATGAAACCTATTTTACCCCATGTATATTCACCATAAATTCTTTCATTATAGAATACACCGGAACCAGGAGAGTAACCCTGACCGGTAAACTCAATTCTTCTAACTTGGGTTACACCCAAACCTAGGTTTGAAAGATTTTTAGTAACAGTTTCTGCATTCTTGACCGTATAAAGTCCATCAAAATTATTACCAGTAAATATACCGACATTTGAGACCTTGACCATAAAGATATCATTCTTAATTATTTGACTGACTGTAACAGCACTACCAACATACTCAGGGTCTCTCATATAAGAATCTTCTGGGATATAAAGTTCAATAAATGCCGTATTGATACCAGAATGTGCATAACCAACAATATCACCATAATCACCAAAATATGATGAAACTCCAATCCTTTCTAATCTTGGAGTTGGTTGTTGAATAAGAACAGTAGGTGCTTGAGTATATCCGGCTCCTGGGCTAGCCACAGAAATAGATACAACTCCATTACCGACTACAGATGCAATACCAATTGCTCTAGTACCACTTGGGTCATCAGGTAAAGAAACTGATACTGATGGGTTTGTCAAGTAACTATAACCAGAACCGACATTAGTTACAGTAAATGAGGAGATTATTCCTGCTGGTCCAGTTGTTGCTGTTGCAGTGGCAACATCAATTACTCCTTGGTCTAGAATTGAAATTTTATCTTGATAATCAAGAAGATTTGTCTCAGCACTAGAGTTAAACAATGGTCTAACACTATCAACATAAGCATAACTACTAGTAAACCCAACATAAGATGTGAGTAGTGCTGCAGGATAGATATATGGTTCCTGGTCAATTCTGTCCTTAGTTACAAAAGTACCATTGATTGTGATATCATCAGTTTGCTTACACCAAGTGACAGGTCTTACAAGTGATGTATTTGTAGTAACACCAGGACCAGGATATGCAAGAGTAGTTACAGTATCAAGAGTAGTAATTCCAGTCACTACTCTTGGGTCTTGATACAAACTGAAAGTTTGACCCTTTGAACTATCATTTTTGATTTGGAGTGAATCACCAATCTTAACAGTTTCGAGGATGTCAACAAAAACAACATCAACTCCTGGAGTACCCATGTAGAAGATAATTTTACAAGAATCACCTTTTTTGGGAGGTTCTGTAAATTCTACATAACCACCACCAGTGAACTTATATGCCTCTGTAGGAATCTGTAGAACATCATTGATTGTTATGATTAGTGCCTGGGAAAGATTGATATCTGAACCTTTCTTTGCTTCAATAGCATATTGTTGTTTTGCGATTGTGAGGGGGAATTTTTTAGCCACACCATCAAACAACTCATCAATAACATCAAATACCTCTAGTTCACCGATAGTGAAACCATTGAAGGTGTCACGATATACATCAGTAACAGTTAGTTCAAAGGGAGTGAATGGGATGCTAGCATCTGTTCTAAGACCTGTCGAACCGCCAATAGCAACGTTGAGTTTATCACCCAGAGTGTAACCAAAACCACCACTAACTATATCGAAATTGATGATACTGGAACCCTGACCAACAGTAACATTAACTCTTGCACCAGTACCAACTCCTGCTGGAGCAGTAGGACTGTAAACCAACGGGATATTTGAAAAACCAATTGGTTGGTCTATAGTAACTACAGGTGGATTATTGAAGTCAAGGTCAGAACCAAGGTTATAAAGGTCAATACTATCTACATGACCATCAATAATATTTGCAGTACCAATACCAATAACAGTGGTTATACCTACAGAAGATGTGATAATACCAACACCCACATTCGTCTGAATACCAGTTCTATAACCAGAACCAGTATTGCCAAGACTAATCGAATTGATTGTACCACCAGAGTTGACAAATATAGAAGCACCAGCACCAATTAGTGGTTGATAACCAAGTCCAGGAGTAGAACCAACAGCAATAATTGTTCCTCCTCTAGGAATTGTTGCTTTGTTCGGGTCTTCTTCTGAAGAAACACTCTGACCTGTATATGTAATACTGGTAACACCAGCAACTTCAAGGAAACTAAAATCACCTGTGGTATCTTGACCACCTTGTGGTTCTTGAAGAATATTTGAATTCAATATGATTGCCTGATTAGTTGCAAATCCAACTAAGTTTTGACCATTTTGAGTGAGACTGAATTCCTTTCTTCGACCATCGAAACCACTTTGAATATTGTCAAAGGTGTAGTTAGTGCTATAAGTATCTTGGTCGGTATCACGAACACCACTTCTAATAAAGGTTCTACCTTGGAAACTAGATTGTGTTGTAATACCAGTCCAGTCAACATTGTCAGGACCTGCTGTAGTAGTTCCAATCGGTCTTGCGCCCGCTGGAGCAGATGAGAAGTAAACTGTGCTATCGACAATATTGTAGTTACCTCCAAGTAAATTGACTGAGGTACCTATATTGTGTGATGTAACTTTTGTTCCTAACTGACCCCTCAGAACCTTAAGACTGTCATCAGAAGTTACCCCAGTACTCTGAACAGTCATAATTTCCTCATCAATCTTCACCAAATCACCTGCCTTGAATGATTCGATTCCAACAACGTTGAAGTCAACATCAAATACAATACTTTCTGTCAATTGTGTTTCAATATTGACTTCAGTTACTGGTGATTGAATCATATTATCAACTGCCATCAATGCTCGTGCATTTTGATTCGTACAAGTCAGTTTATGGAATGTGCCAATACCAACAGAGGTTATATCTAATAAATCAGGAGTAACACTTAGTGCGGCCCCTGCACTTTTCGCAAACCCTACAGCCTTATTACTGAATTTTACAATATAGACAGTAGATGGAAGTTTATCTGTAGCTACACCAGCAATTACAGTTGTTCCAATACCAATAGCATTTGCAGTTGATTGACTGGAGTTCTCATAACTGTAAGTAACTTTCTCACCCGTTACAAAGTAGTGGTCATCAATAATAACATTATTGTTGTTGGTTTTGACTACAAGTGGATCGTTACCAGCAAAACTTCTTTGGAATATTGGAAGATAGTTGGAGTTCAATAAGAATGAAGTCTTCTTGTCAAACTCTGTACCAGTATAAGTTCCATATTCTGAGAATAGTACGTTATTATTGAGGTTGATAGAGGAAATACCAGTAATATCATTGTAATTCTTGAGAGAAATACCAAATGCTCTTATTTGAACATCAATATTGGGGTCTGGTGTAAATACAAGATTGGTTTCATTACCAGTATTTGTAACACCAACAGTTCCTAGACCAGCATTAGTTATTTGGTTGGTTACTATATCACCATATTTGACAATCCTATTAGTAGAATCGAAACTGAGAATGTTCACTTCATACATCTCATACTCATTGTTTGTAGTATCTTCTATCGATAAAATAAAGTACTCTGAGTTGAATGGTGTAGAGTAAGAAGCAACGACATTTTCAACGGGAGATGCAGAAGCTGCAATCGTCTTACTGTAAGATGAAAGATTTGTAACTACCATATTTGTTGTAGATACACCAGTAGAATTACTATCAGAGATAGCAACAATACTTACATTTGCAGTAACTGCAGTCCCTACAGTAGGAACAATATCAACCTTAATCAATCCTCCAGAAATGTAAGTGTGGTAGGTTCCAAAACCAGAACTTTCCAGACCTGCAAGTCCAACTTTATTATCATTTGCACCATATTGAAGAGTAGTTACTCTTGTTCCATCGTGAATTATATTGAGTTCATTACCATAATAATTGTCTTCTGCATCTTGCATTTGAATAAGGAGTTTAGCAGCCCTATAAGTAGATGCAATTGAAACCAGATTAGTGGTTGTTGCAACAGCAACATCAGTACTTGCAGTAGAAATTCTAACTACATCACCAAGTTGTTGAGTTCCAATTCCAGTTACATTATTCAATCCACTGAAAGTGAAGTAAGAAATATCATAGTTATTATACTTGTATAGGAATGGATAGAAGGTTAGACCCCATTTGTCCTCTCCTGCCTTAATATAACCATAATAACCCAGAGGCCTTGCAGACTCTAAGATACTATACTCATTGACAAAACCTCTCTTACCATCCTGTACTAGTGAGACAATACTAAATTGATTTCTGTTCCTGAGTTCCTGATCCCGAACCAAAATAAAGAACTTGTTAAAGAAATACTTGTTATCAAAGAAATCTACAATAGAGTATCTGGTTGACCTTGGATTACTATTGAATCTTCCACTAAAGTCATCAATGTCCAATACTCTATTACCTCTAGATTCGAAGTAATCCAGTAGAATTTTGTTTTCAAATATAATTGTGTCAGATACTATCTTACCATCACTGATATTGACAGTAGTTTCTGTTACACCATCAAAATCAGGGAAACAATACAAACTACTCTCACCAATAAGGTCAACAACAGTTTCAACATCCACTTCTTTGACTGTGGTAATACTTGCTGCACCATTATCAATAATAAGGTCTGCAAATTTCTCAAAACCTGCAGTATGGTTGAGAGAACTTACTGGGTCATCCCAAGTCTTATAAGGAACTCTCGACGAGAGTGAATATGAGAAGTTCTGATAGTACTCATTATTGGGAATAACTTGAAGATTGTCATTCAACATACCAGAGTTGGATTGCCAACCATCAATAAATGTTGTTCCTGCACCAAGAGTAACAGTTGAGTGGAAATCAATTTTAGATTTGATTTTAGACTTAATTTGTGATGTTTCAGACTCAATAATACTGCCAACTTTAAAATCAGAACCAGTAGAGACAAACAGATACTCACTAACGGGGTCCCATCTCTCGACAATACCTTCATTACCGGCATTATACACCTTTTCCCCATTAAAGAAATTGGAGATTTTTAATTTTATATTAAAAATTGGGAAATGTGTTTTTGGAGTAATTTTTCCAACATTAAAATTCGTTACTTTACCTGGTTCTTCATTAGGACCGAGATAATCTGCCAGACTATACTTAATGTATGCACCAGAACCACCAAGATTGCTATCAAGCTCAATTACCGGGAATAATGCATACTCATAATTCGCTGAGTTGTAACCTCTTCCGTCAGTACTAAAACCAATGGCAATATCTTCAACAATTATGGTCTCACCCAATTTGAATGGCCAATCTTGAGGGTCACTAAACTGTTTGGACAATGAAAGTTTAACAACCTTCGATGTTGAGTCATAAGAAACAGAACTAATACCAAACCCGTTTGAGTTATTGGTTGGAATAATTGATGGAAGAACATTATTGAGTGAAATTGTGTTCTCAACAATATCAACGTTGGTATCACCCAACTTATAAAATAATTTTACATCAGTTATTTGTTTTTTTGTTACACCATCGATTACAACAAGGTCTGGTGCCTCATAGTAGTTCAAACCATTAGAACTAATACCAATATGCTCAAATGAACCCAAAGGTTCAATTTTCATAACTTCTGGTAAGTTACCAACTGCATTCAGAGTTGTATCCGATGGATAACCAAACCCAATATAATTTACCTTCGTTGATAAAATATTACCAATAGAAGTACTAGTTGGTTGTAACAGTGCTCCAAAACCCTTAGCACTATTCACAAAAAGGAATCCAGGAAGAGACCTGTAACCTTTTCCATGGTCCAATATTGCAAATTGTGCAATAGGTCCAATCGTGTTGGGAGAACTTGTCACATACTTCATAATAGCAGTCGTTGTATCGTAACTATCAATAGTATCTCTATTATATGGAATATTATAATCAAAGGTCATAGATGTGATACCAGTAACCTTATAATCACCATCAAATTTGTTTTTGGTGATATTAATCTGATTATTGTTATATACAGTCGTATCAGTATATTCTTTCAATTTTACTGGTAGGTTGAAATCAACATTATCAACCTCAAAGTTATACCATAGATTAGTGGGAATATCATCATTAACTACAAGAGTCAAGTTTGCATCTGTATCGATACCAACAACTCCGGTTTTGATAACATCAAAGGAAGACGAATTTCTTCCAATCCAGAATTTATTCCTATATGAATCATCTTTATAGATGAACATATCAAAGGCAGAAAGTTTAATACCAGAATTTGAAAAAGATAGTGAATCATCAGAAAGATCAAATCTTATATTTTGATTTTTCTGAACTTTCAGTTCTGGATTGATTCTGGAGAGTGTAGTGGTGTGTGCAGTTCCGATATTGACAAAGGCAGGTGTCTCCCTACTCAGTTCAGATGCATACTCAACCAACTTAATCTTATTGTTGTCAAAAACATAAACATAATAAAGACCCTTATTAGAAAGATTTGGATCAGGATCTACTGAACTGTAGATAACCTTGTCACCTAACTGATACTTGTCTTCAGGAACAACAAAGGTATTAGCAACTGTATTAATACCTGCAGGTTCAATAGTATCAGGATCAAATACAATTCTTCTATTATAATCATCATAGATGACAGATATATCTGTAACTGTAGTTGGGTTTACATCAACAGTAACAATATCTTTAGGTTTCAATCCATGTGTACCTGCAGTACCAACAGTAACAACGTTCTTAGAAACTCTACAACTGAATACTGATGGAAGATTGGTTTGGAAACTATGGTAACTACCAAGACCAACTGAAGTGGTAAAGTATAAAAGACCACCTGTGTCACTAGAAATACCAACGTAGTGACCTGAGGTACTATCAATACCAACCTTGACTGTAGCAATACCGATTATATCTTTAGTAAACGGAACTGCAAAAACGTGTCTATTCGATTCTAACGGGAATATATTAGAACTAGTAATTCCACTCCAAACATCAATAGATGTACCACCATTAGTATGGTAGGTCATTGGAGTATTCAATGTAAGGTTATGACCTGGTATGTAAAGTTGTTGTTGATCGACTCTCATTTGAGTCTTACCTGCACCAGGATTAGCAAATACTAATGTTGTTGCAGTACCAACAACTTCACTACCAAGACCTACTGATTCATTAGGTTCGAAGTAATATTTTCTATTTGATGGTAAATCTTTTGTTGTAGTAATACCTGCAGATATAAATGCAATTAGTCTTGGGTCATTACTGACCAAAGAACCAGAAGTATGAGTAACAGACAAGGTATCGTCGTAACCCCTCTTGACTCTAATCCTACCTGAGAGTTGATCGATATTCAGAACTTTGAACTTCTCATCATCAATCCTCAAAATGTCATCTGATTGTATAGTAGAACCATCAAGACTACCAGAAACATATATGTAAGTCACAATACCGGTAACAGGACCTGTTTCAATACCCAGAGAAGTGAACCATCTTGCACTACTAATACCAATACTATAAGAACCTTGGAAATTCTTATACGTATCAGAAAGTCCATCGATGAAAACAGTATCATCAGAAAGGAAACCATGTGGTGCTGAAGTCAATCCAACAAACAAATTAGAAAGAGTACTTGAATAAACTTCAACATTATCAATATAGGTTGTAGCAAGACTTACAGATTCTACCTTTTTAACTTCAACTCTAGAGACTACAACATTTAAATTCCTACCACCAGTATCAGTGTTATTGAAGATTGCTTTGTCATTGACTCTATAATCCTGACCACGGTCAAACACTTCAACATTATCTACAATTCCAGCAGATGTTGATGTAACATCAATAGTCTGTTTTCTCACAGTATTGGAATTGAAGATATATTCATATCCACTCTTTCCACCATTCGTGTAATAATACTTGGTGTTTCTGAACCAACCCTTACATTCAATATCATAATCAGTTTGATTAGACCTTGCCAAGAAGTTATATGCTATAGGTGTTGACCTATAAGTATCACCAATCACATATGGGAATACTGGAATTCTGTAATTAGTGAATGGACCAGTAGAAGCAACCTCTTCTGAAATAGTACAGAAGTATGCGTATATTCCATCAGGATAATCAGGGGTTACACAGAATCTACCATTATGAACATCCAAATCCCCATCACCATTGAAAATATAGTCTTTTGTAAAGAACCCATTTGGGAATGCACTATAAGGAGGTCTACCTTTTTGAACTTTTGCCAGTTTATAACCGGACTGCATTCTCTTGATAACACCTGTACCATCAATATTTGCAAAACCATAAGGGCCATAAATCGGATTACCATCATATGCCCATCCAACGATAGGTGAGTGATAGATATTAGGTGCCTCTTCACCTGTCTCTGGAACAAAACTTAAGTCAAATATACCATATAACTCATTATTTTCTTCAAAACCATTTATCACATTCAGACTTCTTCTGAGAGGTCTAGGTACATATGCAGCACAATATTCTAGAGTATCATTCGAAATATTCTCCTCAATAAATCCATCATCATCAAGGATATTATTATAATTTTTTTCAAATAGATTGACATTCCAGGATTGTGTATTTGCATTCACTCTAGCACCCTTACCGGATGCTATAACATTGATACCAGTCTTACCTGTAACATAACCAGTACCACCTTTCGATATGATTATATTCTTAAGACAACCATCTTCAATGATAGGAACTAAAACAGCATAGGCACCTGTCTCACTCACAATCTGTAAGTCTGGAGGAGAATTGTAACCTTCACCTGGAGTATTGATAACAACTTCTACAATTTGTCCGTTGTTGATGATTGGGGTTACCTTTGCACCCTCACCAGTACTAAACACAACTTCAGGTTGTCTTACAAAATCTAGAATATCTGAAGAACCATAACCAACACCACCATCAGTTAAATCGATACTCTCAATAGACCCTCTAAAGATGGGTTGAACTTTTGCATCATACAGAAGAATGTTACCAATAAATGGTACATCACTAATCAACCATTCAGACCTTGTATTTACTTCAACATACCATTCATTTGGTACTGTACCATTATTTGTAATCTCTGCTTCAGTGTCTGTCCATGCAAGAGTTTGAATAGGTGTAATGATATTTTTTTCAATTGGAGACTCAATAATGAATAGTTCTTCAAAAGTTGCCACGAAGGTCTTATCATAAGAAGCTGCGGCACCTTCAACTTCTACAGTAATTGGTTGATAGTTGAAAGAACCCAAACCTTCATTTATAAAGTTGATAATAATACCACTATCATAATAATAATCTGTTGATACAGGTTCAACACCAATTTCAGTCAATGAGAATGCATTATCACTAACCTTGACGACATAGTAGTCAGTCTCTTCCTCTAGTCCCTCAACAGGACTACCAGAAGCTGGTTTAGTATATCTTACAATTTCTTTTGATTCATAACCATGATTTATAATTTCTACTTGGTTTGCTGCAGTATTAACACCTACTGGAGGAATAGTTCTTTGCTTGTTTTCGTAGTTCTGTCCTGGATTAGTGACTACAACTGAAGACACAACCTGTTTTAGATCTGCTGCAACAAAGTATTGAGTACCAGATCCATATTTTGTGAAATTGACTGTATTGATACCTACAAGTGAATCACTTTTACTCGTATGAAGTTGGATAGTAACTTGGTCTACAACAAATACAAAGTAAGAACTATCAGTTCTAAGACCAGTAATAACTTCAGTACCTCTGGGTTCGTAGACTATCTTTTCACCATCCAATAGTTTGTGATCACTTGGAAAGGTGATTGTATTGATATTCAGATCAACTTGAGATGGAAAATCAGCAAAAAACGAATTTTCATGCTTAATTGATACCATTCTTGGTTCAGCTTTTGCACCCGTACCATTACCACCAGTAATAGAGATTGTGGGGGTTTCATAATACCCAAGACCAGTGTCTATAACGTCAAGTCTTAGAAGTGAACCTTTTACATTACATATACCAGTGGCACCAGAACCAACTTCATCAAAAATTTTCAATATTGGAGGATTTATAATGTCATATCCTTGACCACCAGCAGTCATGGTCATATTATCAATCTGACCATAATAAACACTACTTTGGTCCTTATAGTTTACTAGTTCAACACCATTGATGAACATGCCAGTATAACCGGCTCTAGTGGTATAAGAGTTCTGATCATTGATAGGTACTGAAATCTGCCTATACAATCCTTGGGGTTCTATATTCTTCTGATAAAAATCAAGATATGCAACAGAGGCATCAACTACAGAACCATTGAAGGTAATGTAAATCTTTCTAGACAAATCAGCCTTACTTCTAGAAAGTTTGATAGATTTCTCATCAATTCTATACACAAAGTATGAAGCTGAAGGTACACCTTCAAAACCATTACCCTCAGATGTAAAAAATACTGCATCACCCGTATAAAAGCCATGATCTGGCCTTGTTGTGGGATTAGTTGGCAAGATAAGAATGTCTGTTGAACTCAAATTTGCACTAAAAGTTATTTTTTTGTCATAAGGATCAGTTTCAATGTTATTATAACGTGCAATAGAGTTGGAAGCAATGATTAAATCGCCATCATACTTGCTATATGTGTTCTGAACGTTCGCAATGTAGTTTTTTAAGTAAGGATATGTCTGAGAATCACCTTTTAAGGTCTGATTTTCTATAATAAACTGTCCTTTTAGGTTAATTTGCTGCGCAAAAGTCACTCTGACTTCTCTTGCAGACACAACTCTCGAAACTTTACCAAAAATTGAGTAAGTTCCGTCTAAATTTTCATATCTTACCTGATAACCTTCTCTTAAAAAGTGATCTTTTAGGAATTTGAACTCATATACAAAGGCATCGGCATCAATAACGTTAGTATCTACAACATCCCAGTAAGTTTTTACATTTAATACGTAATTATTGGATTTTTTCGTCTCAGATTCATACCCAAGAGACTGCAATTCTACAGTATCATTTTTCCTATAGTAAAAATTGGGTCCATTTGGGATAAAATCTTGTATAGTAGACGTAAATCTGACTTTTATTTGTTTTTCAGTAGTAATACCGACGTATGCATACGAATACGTGTCTAAAGTTATGTCTTCTTTCTTTAAAACTTTATTAGTGACCCCACTTGTATTGAAAAATTGGTTCGAAGTCTTACCACTATATGCAATAGATACCTCATTATTGTCAATATCCAATACACTAAGGGTACCAAACTCAGGAAACCCGATTGTGGAGTCAACATCAATGATAGTTGAACCAACACTTACGTTGTTTAGAATTTTTGTAAGTGGATTTGCCTTGAATTCACCAAAAATAGAACCACTTACATCATCATCTCTATCATAACCTGAGTCAATACTGATCTGATAGTATTGAAAATTCTCATAAGGTATCTGTTGTACGTTGGTAACAGACCCTCTTGCACCAGTTAGTTCTTGATATATGGTAAGATTCTTTAATTCTAGTGGATCACCTTCAAGTTGTTCTACAACAAAGTCTTTGGTAACCTTATAATCTGCATTAGATGGTGTTAAAAGGAACTTTGATGGCCGAATAAGTTCTACATCTTCACCATATAGTGCCCGAAAGAGTATTTCGTATGATTGTTCAGTACCTTTTGACTTATAAAAACTATCAGAATTGAGTATGAAGTTTCTTTGATTCAATCCTGGATAAAAATTTCTATCAGAAAACCCTGGAGTTACCTGCCTTTTTAGTTTAGTTAGAAATTGTTTCAGAAAAAGAACGTTTAAATTCTTTACATTTGCACCAATTAAGTGAGTATCTGCAATTGATGTAGAAAATGTCAGTTCATCAGGTGTACCAGGAGTAATATATGTTGTAACCCCACTAAAACCTCTAGAACAATCTACAAATGAAGTCTCAGTTTTGGTTTGATAGAATACAATTTCATTATTAATCTGTATAATACCATTATTTTCAGAGAAACCTTCTGTTGAGAATACATCAATAGTATCTTCAACTTGGTTTATTGATCTAGTCAATACAGTAGAGTCAACAACATCACATAATTTGTCAACTTTTACATATTGATCGATGTTATCAAGAATATCAATAGGACCACTTTCAAACTCCTGAGAGATATAATACTGTTTTAAGAAATCACCGAGCAACGGAAAATCTTCCCTAACATATCTAGGGAGTTGACTCTCAACAATTTGTTGGAATTTAACTCTATCTACTGTCATTTGTATTCGGTCTTCTTATTAGTAAGATGATCTTGTTCTTCTAGTTATACCTGAAGTTGAGGTAAAGTTTATGTTGGGACGATCTTGTAATTGGCTAGGTGTTACTTCGTTTTGAAATATCAACTGGCCTCTAACCAACACATTAGAACCATAACTTGAAGACACAATATAGTTACTTCCTGATACATCATTTCCAGAAGAAATATTGTCAGGGATAACGTTAACTGTTGTATTATTTACATCCAATTGTAGATAGAGATCTTGGAGTCCGATCACGTCATTTGAGTATGGAGTAGCAGAAACTTCAATCAAAGGAGCCCCTCTGTTCACAATCGTAGATATGACATTAAGTGGGTTGAGTTTAATCTCTCCCTTAATATAATCAATTGTACCTATATTTTGTTTTACAATAAACGGTTCTGATGAAGACTTCAGTTTGAACAAGAATATTGTTCCTTTAGTCAAATCACCATAGGGTTTATCACCTAGGTATACAGTTCCACTAATACCACTGACAGTAAAACCGGATGACTTAATATTATATCCAACAATACTACCATCATAATTTGCACTATGTCCATGATTTTTTACATAAAAACGATTTCCGAAACACAATTCATATTCAGCAAATGTGTTCAATTGTGTATTAATGTCTCTTCTTATGTCAATATTTGTAATGTTTGACATAACAGATTCTTGACTTTGGTCAATTACCTGTTGATACTTAGAATACTTGAACCTTCCACCAAACTTATTGACATCAGATGATTCAGCATACTTAACAATATTCTTCAGAACTAAGTCCTTAACATATGATGCAGTTGGTGCCAAATTAGCATCATAGTATACCTTACAGTTTGATTCAATATACAAATACTTCAGGTCAACAATCTCAGTCAAAATACCTGCAACAGAATAATTTCTCATATACTGTTGTAAGTTTTGTTTGATTGCACTCGATAAGAAGACACCATTATATGGTTTGATACTTACAAACACCTTACCATAAGAAGGTGGAGATAAATCTTCACCACCAAATGCTGAAACTGATTCGGCTTCAGGATAAATTTGTGGAATCAATGCTTCATAATCAGCTGCAGTTACTGCTCTGTTTTGTGATGCATAGATTTGAGGTGCATATTTTTTGATAGATTCAACTGATTCAATTGATTTACCACCACCAGATGATGCCTCTGTAGTTATAATTGATACTCCAGAACTTACGGCATCACCATTAGTAGCTCTGAGATTACCTATAAATGAGAACTGGTTAATATTATTTGCTAAACTTCCATTTGTAATAATATAACTTGCTTCAACATAATTGTCATTCTCTAATGCAACACCAAAAATACCATCACCAAACATCAACTCATATCTCTCTTGTCCAATCTCTTGAATAAAATATGCTCGAGTTGATGCGGTAACGTCAAATAAACTATCAAATAACTCAAACTTTCTAGTTACAGTTGAGTCTTTAGTATCTCTTACGACAACTGATAATAAATCGGTATCAATACCAGAGTTAGGTAATACAAATTTCTGTTGAGGATTAGCAGTATCGACAGTAAATGTTTGAGTGACATATGTTCCCTCATATACATCAATATTGAAAAAGTCTGCAAAACCTGCAGAATTGACTGGGACTGTAATATCATTTGGTATAGAGAATGTAAAATTCTTCATACTATTGACACCAGTTGACCTAGATGCCACAACTTCACCAGCCTTGAGTGTTATAGCTACAGCAGTTGTATTTGATACATTTACTGTAAAACTAATTCTTGCTACTGATGACTTCTTTGATCTAGGTACATATCCTATGTTACGTGCAAGAGATACTACATTCTCCCTTAACGTTGCACTATCAATGAATACTTCATTTGTTGCCATATTGGCATTATATGAAGTGATATACGTATTATAAGCTAACGTATCGATGATTGTACTTAGATTAGATCCTTCAAAATCATAATCCGTGAAATTTGTATTTGCACGAAGATAATCAACTATTGAAGTTTTTATCTGATCAAAATTTAAATCGCTAAAATTTACTAAAGGCATTTACCTAGTGGGTTGTAATGCGAATGATAATTGTTGTTGAGCAACATCCAAACCAATAATATCATATCTGATAGTGACTTCAAATATGTTGGCATCAAAATTTGGATTGACAGTTACACTTCTTAAACCTGCTCTAGGTTCAAATCGATTGATAGTATACTCAATCTGAGATTGAATAGAACTAGCAGTAAGTCTATCTAAATTTTCAAATAACAAATTAGTTACCTGACAACCAACACTAGGTTGAAATGGTTTCTCACCAGGAATAGTGAAAATTAAGTTACGAATAGATCGTGCAATTGCATTCTCATTTCGTACTACAATTAAATCTAGATTTACTGGGTTGATTTTAAATGATGCACTTACATCCTTAAACCCTTGACTGACTCTTTGGACAGGCACGTAATTTGTCCACAACAATTATGAGTTATTTATTACAAAAACCTTAGAGTTTTAATCAATCAAAGTTTGCTTGGTATCTTCATTTTCCCAAAAGTCTTTATAATCTGCTTCACTTGCTTCGTAAAATCCATCCTCACGAATCTTCTTCTTATTCTTTGGTGTCTTTTGATCGTTATTGATCTCTCTGAGAAAGTTTTGTTCCATGATAACTACCTTTCTTTTATATATCATTCCATAAAAAAAAGGTCCCTATAAGAGACCTTTGATTTATATTCTATCGTCCTTGTCCACGATAACGTTTTCTTTTGGGATTACTAGAACTAGCGGATAACTTACTATGTTTACCCATTCCTTGTCGAGTCTTCTTTGGTGTTGACTCAATCATTGCCTCTCCAGTCAGAGACTTCTTCATCTTAGCCATAATTTACCTCAAATAACACGGGTCTTTTCATGACCCACTCGAATCCGTGGATCACACCAAATCTCATATCCTGATTCAATAGCATCAAGACAGAATGATACATCCTCTCCACACATATCTTGCACGGCACCACTCTCAAATACTTGCATCTTTGGAGCAAACCATGGATACTTCATACCTTCATTCTCAAAAACACCCTTCTGAATTAAAACCCATCCAAATCCAGTATAGTCAACAGTAAATGGCTTCTTTCTCTTTGAAATACCATCTACCATCTCATGATTCATTACACCTCCATTATTACGGAAATCATCCTCCTCTAACCAATGAGCAACAGAAGTCGTGCGACCATCCTCCGTTGAATACCACCCAGCGCTAATAGGTCTCTCCGTGCCATCTTCCCCTAAAGCTACATCACATAATTGCCAGAACTTCTCAGTGTTGAAAATAATATCACTATCAATCCATAACTGATAATCATACTCTAATTTACCATCCCATGGAATTTGATCTGGCCCACGTAATACATTTGCTCCAAGACACTTACAACGAGCAAAGTTTACCATTGATGAATAATCTTGACTGATCTGTATACTCATCTGATTCTGTACTAAATCAAAACATAATTGTACAAAATTCTTCATGAATGCATAACTACATCCCCTCCCAGGTAAACAAAAAACAATTGATTTACCTCTCATCCTTTCCTTAATTGCATCATAATCCCATGATGCTGGACCTTCTTCCTTTTTCTTTGGTGTTGATGCCTTGACTGTAAAACCTTTGGCCATGCTGTAATATCACTCCAGTTCAGTTTTTATTATACTTCGATATTTAGTGTCTGTCAACTCGAAATCCCTTACGGTCTTCCTCACCTACGGGTTAAAATGAATTGTCTGACAAATTACTGATATCCTCTCTTTCATGTAGTATTTCTACTACCTCATATGAGAGATCCTCAGCTACATAGTCAGTCTTCATTAAGCCCACAATCATATTCAAACACTCCCAATTATACTTAAATTTCTCTACATCTAACGAAGGAAGTATACACTCATCCTTCAAATATATGTGGTATATCTTTGAAATACTCATACTAACTCGCGGGTCTACAGAATTTTTTTTATATAGAAACTTTTTTTTATTTGCAAAATATATAAAGGCCGTCCGTAACACTTTGTAGGTTAGACTTGCCGCAATTTCTTTTAATCGGCCCTATATCATAAATCCTTCGATATTCTTGGGGAACCGCTGGGAACCGCTACACCAACCCGGCGCGCCAACACGAATCCGCGGATTACTGTCGCTATGCATAAACAACTGTTGCTTACTAATTATAACATAAGGAGCCACTATGTGTCAACAACTGTGGCTCTCTTATGTTACACACAGTGTCTGTCAGTATGTGACACTAACTGTGTGCTCCATCGTTATCACTCTGTCTTGCGACTATGTAATCAGAACTCAAGCTCCATAAGTGTTGGCTCATTAGTAGCGGGTTGTTGTACATTAGTGTCGCTAGCTAAACTCTCAAGAATTTCAAGGATTTGCTCACCATTGTTACCCTTACGGAGCATGGAGATCATTACAGCTTTGGTCATAATAAAGTGTTAGTTAGTGGTGTGTGAGTTAGTAATAGTTTAGAGTCATTTCGGACTATCAATCAAAGCGCTGATTTGCGTCTACGTTTGATTTGAGAGGGTAGCACAGTGACTGTTACTTTGTGGTGTCCATTAGCCTTGAGAGTGTCAATGGTCTGTAGCAGTTGTTGTGTAGAGCTCATAGCTAGCGAAAGTGTTACTTA
>Ga0115011_10000502_pt1 | contig 31893 bp, 14 predicted proteins | sample TroAtlMetagenome_2_FD_88705 | JGI IMG/M metagenome (GOLD analysis project Ga0115011, IMG submission 88705) | Marine eukaryotic phytoplankton communities from Atlantic Ocean - Tropical Atlantic ANT8 Metagenome | ecosystem: Environmental > Aquatic > Marine > Oceanic | place: Tropical Atlantic...
TAGGCAAAATGTAGTATGCAACTTAAAACAACGTTCGAGAATTAAACCAAACATAATATCTACGTTGAGACGTTCCAAACCATACGTTTCCAAAGCGTTTGGGGCTTGTTCAAGTACGCTACCTACAGCCTTTTTACCCCATTCATGAATCTGGGTCTTGAATTGTTTGTTCTCTTCCATTTTCGCCTCGTTTTGCTGCTTCGTTTCTTCTTTTTTAGCTGCTTGCTGTGCCTTTGCGAATTCCCTACTCACAACAGACCCACGTGTCGATGCTTTTGAACCGTTGTGTCTCGATTTTCCAGACTTCCCTTTTCTGTCCACGAAGTTGACAGCAAACTGAATATCATTTCGTACGTCCGCTTTCACCTTTTTGCTGACCTTGCTGCTGACAGCTCTACCGGCTCCCGGGAGGACATTGTAGTTCTTCATCTTTGTTTTGATTACATGCAGCAAGTTTTTGAATCCAGCATAATGATTTTGCAGTTGCTGCATGCTGATTGATCCATCTTTGATCTGAGCAATAAATCCCACTCCTCTATGCGTTTCATTACGGTTGGGGAAATCAGTCTTATCCAGCAAAAAACTCACTGCACTCTTACCGGCGCCATTTCCGTTTGATCTAAGGCCTTTGTAATAATTCCAGTAACCGGTGTGCATTGTTTGCCGGGGGACTTTATGTCTTCGGTGCACATTTGCGTGGAATGCATCTGTCGTAAACATGTCACTATGCTCAGCAGTGTCCAGGAGGTCATCGTCACTAAAGCTCCTGTTTACTTCATCGTCTCTACAACCTTCGTCTGTAAAAGTCGCGAGTACCTTGCTTTCGATCACAGAATCATTGTTATCGACGTTACAGGCCAGCATACTCGGTTGATCGACGGATGTCTTTGTATCTACAAACAATTTGTGGGACATAGTTCGACTCAAACGTAAATACAAAATTTTCATGACACGCATCATTTATTCAAAACAAAACACATCAAATTTCTTTGTGGACAGTTTTTGAGTTGCAAACAACACCGTCAACCCCCAAAAAAACATCTACTTTCCACTGCACCCCCTCATTGACTCTAATTTCCACCGACAGTTTCAAAAAAGCTTTGTTTATCACAATTCTCTTTGAGTTTTCTACTACCTCTCCACCAGAGCATTCCACGTGCATCAAAAGCTTGTCCGCGCTAAGGTTACGATCGTTAAAAAAACACTTGACGCTACGCCCAACCTTTGGGGGTCCCCTGTCGCAATCGCCAAAAAACACAGTGCACAGCAGCTTTGTGCACTCTGCATCTTCCTTCATTGTCTCCTGTTCCCATTTTCCGTGCTCAAAAAAAGTGCCAAGCAAAACTTGATAGAAAACCGCCTCTTCCTCCTGTATTGAGTACAAGCTGCAGAACGTCTCTACGTTTGAGAAAAGTTGCATCGAAATATTTGGATATTGTGCTCGTTCATCCATGTATTGCTTTCCTACCACCGCTATTTGTTTTGCCACATCCGTGTGTAAATAATCGAGTATCTTGAACATCGCATCGGTCATACGAGTGTTGTTTTGCAAAACACTCTCCATGGCTGCTTTGAGCTCAATCTTCTTCAAATGTGTCATTATTGTTACCACATCCTCTAATTGTTGCGACGCTTGGACAAAGAGCTGAAATTTCTCATCCTCCTCTGAAAACGCCGTAAACTTTCGTTTTGAAGGCAAAACAACAGACATTTGCTCGAAAACTCCCTTGCCTTCTACGTTCATTGATGACCACATCATCTTCGTTTCTTGTTTGAAGCGCTCAACTATACCATCCCATACATACACCACTGTTGTCAATGGGTTGCTTCCAAATTGGCATTTCAAGTTCAAACTTGGCAGCAACATTTTCGTCTCGTTTCCAATCTTGACAGCTTCTACTACAGAATCATCCAAGATCTTTTGTTCTTCGTCTTTGTAATTCTTCCGTAACCTTTCGATGTTCTGCAGGCTGGTTCGAAGTAATCGGTAATTGGCGCTGTTTGCAGCCTCTTGCCATTGAAACTCACTGGTGATTCCTTCAAACCACGGAGATTTATCGCCATTGTGCAGTATGGTTAACACATCTCTCACGCTATTTTCCGCATTAATTTTCGTGCCACTAATAACATCCGCATTAATGTTCGTGCCATTCATAACACTTTTCCATCCCACGCCGAGTCTACCTTTAAATAGCCATTTTTTTTTCAAAATAATAAAATTTTAAAAAAAAATAAAAAATTTATTGCATGTCAAAAAATTTCCATGCGTCCATGGTCCTTGTGTATTTTGTACCGCCAATTGCGTCCTCAAATGCCAGAACATAGCACGCGTCACGTGCACCCTTGCGCACTAAAGACACCTCTACGATTGTTTTCGTGCCGGCTTCGAGTTTGTTGCCTTGTTCAGAGTGCTGCACGTCAACGCAATATCCGAGACTCAGCTCACTTGCTATACCATCGCGCACCAACCCAGCAGCCAGTGCACCTTCCACGCTGCTTTCATCAATGTCCAAAACACAGTTGAGACAGCCGTTTGCATCCAGGTAACTTGACACAACTTTTCCGAGCGCGTTGCCGCGGTGCTCTGCTTTAACAGGCACGCCGTTGAATGACTTGCTGTCAGCAATTTGCCGCAATTCGTCGTGTTTGAAGTAGAGCCCGTTGTAATTTCGACCCTCTCCCGTCGGATTGGCAACACCCAGCACAAGCATGACAGGGATAATCATTTATATTTTTTTTTGCGTAAGAAATAAAAAAAAAACGAATTTATTTAAGCAATGTGCTTTTGGCACGAGCAACATGATTTCCGACCGCATGCGACAAGCGGATGCACAGCAGCAGTCGTACCCAGCGCTTTCTAAAATTTACGGACAGCTTTCAGAGACTCCTATTCGACATCGCTTTCAGCATTTGTATTGTGGTACACAGGGCACTGAGCAGACGGCTGAATATCAGGTGTTGTTTCACAAATACATACAACTCAAAAAGGATTATAAGGCTCTACAGCAAGAACTGTCTCTGTACAAGGAGGACTACGTCAACGAAATGATCAAGAACAGCAGGCTTTAATTACACAAACTTGAACAAAGCAAAGAGCGCGGTTTTACTAGTGGGTGCGGTCCAGTCTTGAAAAAAGTTCCACTGTGCATGCAAAGAGTTCAAATATGCATGTGTATTCACAAGTGCCGCGAGAAATGGAGGTCCGTTTGAGGCAGCTTCGCAAATTGCTGCAACGTGTCCGTCGTCGTGTGGAACGCCCAAAACTTGTTTAATCCAGGCTTTTGCAAGAGCCTGTGTTGTGGCACTACAATCAGAGAACAGAAACATGCCACGACGCAAAGGATCGTACTGCAAATATTGATAATCACATGTTGCCGTGGCGCGACATGCAGAGCGAAATTCGGGACGGAAGTCAAGCACGCCGTCATGTAATGAGGTTGTGTTTTTCAATAAATGTTGTGCGCTTGGAAGCGCGTGCGCTGCAAGTAGTGCGGTAAGCTGCACTTGCGTGACGTGTTTGAGCGTCGCTGTAGCAACAAGTGTTGAAAGCATGCCCAGGCGACCGTATATTGTTGACTCGGGTGTCGGCAAAACTACACGATTGTAAATTGCAGCGGCTCCTAAACCATGTGAGATTTGAACAGTTCCGGCATTTACAGACAATTCTGGGCTGGCTACGCACAACACACTTTGCAAAGACAAATTGCGCCAGACCGCCACTTGCATGACACTGTCCGCGCCAAGGTCCAGCGTATACCTCAGCGTGCACGACGCAGGCAACCCACCTGGCGAGAGCAGAAACGTGCTGAACGCTGCAGCTTCGCCAATCTGTAGGACGCGGTGCGAAGATTCTTCACTGGCTGTGCCAATGGAGTGTCTTGCACAGGCGCGTAGATCTTCCTCCTCATCTGTCTCGACAAGACCAATTCCATGAACAGATACGTTCAGCGCGTGCCCAGACGCTTGCAAATCCGTAGTAACCATCAACACCACTCCAGCGTCCGTGACAAATGCTACGTACACTTCAACGCGCAACTTAGACAGAGGAACGTAGCGATGCTCCTGGCCAGCAGCTGCAAGCATTGTGCTTCCAACACGTGATACATGCACTGGAACAGAGTATGTGGTAAAAAGAATAAGGTCCACGATGCTGACTGTCAGTGTACAGTCCAGCCTACCGTTATCTTCCACACACGAAGCCACTTCTTGCAGTCGGCGGTCGGGTAGTGCAAAAGAAAGTGTCGTGTCGTCCAAGCGTGCTGCAGGCAGCAGTGGTGCTTTGCTGCAGTGTTCGCTCGCATTCACGGGCAGTCCCATCTGCGTTGTTTGAGAAACACGCCAGAGGTTGCTGTAGCAGCAATCGTCGGCAACCACACGGCTTTCTCGTCCAGTGCATGTTGGTTCGCCCGCACCCACCACCACTACAAAGCGACTGTGTTGCGTGTGTACTACTGTCAGTGTAAACCCAGACGCGTCGTCTCCGAGCGTTGCTGGTCGGTCAATTCGACTAACATTCACAAAGTGGTGTGCAAAGTTCTGATCTGAAGCAGATAGAGCACCGAGCGTGCAGTCAGTACTATTTCGACTTTTTTCAAAGCCTGGCAAGCACGTAAATCGACACTCGACATCAGAGGGGTCTTGCGAGAACACCTTGAACAGCACATTGCCTGTTTCGCACGTCTCACAGCCGAGATAATGTGCTTCTGTGTTGCGCAGCCGCGAGAAAGACAGACATGCGCTTTTGCACGAGTACGGGTCGTTGTACACGCGCCCGGGCGAGCCACCCACGTGCAGATGCGCTCCTACGTACAGCGTGTCGTTGTAGCGGCACGGCAAACAGCGTGTTTGTGTGTGTGTGGTGTGTCCACCCGCATACTGACCGTCTGCACACTGCAGATCGTACGCTATTGCTGTGCACTCTCTGTTGCTCAGCTCAAAGCATTCTTGAGAAATAAAGTGCGTTGTGAAATTGCACTGCTGGCATGCCGCACACTGCGTGTCCACAAAATCCTGGCACGGCGACGTCTCGTACCGGTCGCCCGTCTGTGAGCACACGGTGCACGGAATGCACGTCGCGTCGTGTGTCGGCGCACACGCCACGCCTTGAAAAACAAAGTCAATGCTCGCGCTGCACACCGTACACTGTCCGCACTCGTGGTTTCCAATTGCTGTTTTGAAAGTCGCGCCAGCAACGCAGCTGTGGCACGTGTGTGGCTCGCTTGCGTTGACGGGGTGGACATGCTCAAACCCGGCAACGCAAAGGCAGTCGCTCAGCGAAGAAGACCCTGCTGCCGAAACCGAGTCCGCCGGACACGCGTGCTCCGCATCGTCGCTGCCGTCACAGAAAAAGTCTTCTGTGCACGTACCACACGTTGTCACCGGCAGCAGTGCGTAGGTGTCGTGCTGTCCAGTGATTTCCGTGCCGTTAAAAAATGTCAGCAGCTGTGGGTCCAGTACAGACGTGGCGTCGGTGTCACTCTCTCCCACTGTTCCATTAACAAAGTGCTCTGGAAACGCACAAATTCCACAAAGACTTGTCAATGTAGGGCCAAATCCTAAATTCAAAAACTCTGAGTAATAATAGAAGCCTGCACAGAGCTGATTAGTGCAAACTTCCTTACATTCTTCCAGCGTCGTCTGACTCAAGGATTGCGTGTAATGACACCGCGCGTTTGATGCTGCCACCACGTACTGCCGTCCACCAACGCCTCTGGCCAGTCCAGGCCGACACAGACACTCAGCTTGCCCGGTTTGTCCGTTCGTCCACTCGTTTGCGACACACGCCGTCTGCGTTCCACCAACACAAAAGTGGTCCGCCGCACACTCGGTGCAAGCTGCGCCATCGTTGTAGAAACCGTCCATGCACACACAATCCGCAGGACTTGACGAGCCAGGCTCCGCCAGCATGCGCGAGTCGCTGCAGTTGTACAGCGAGTTGTTATAGCAGTAATCATTGGGCGTGCACAGTGAGCAATTGAACTGCGCTTCGTCCGCCGGGTTGCGGTAGAATCCAGCCAGACAGTGGCAGTCGAGCCGCTGCGAGCTTCTGCGGTGCCGTGTGATGCTGTGAGCAGGACACGCGATGGTTACGCCAGAGCCGGGGCAGTAAACGTCATATTCACACAATGTGCACACATTTTCCAGTCGATAATACCCGGGATTGCACGAACAATCCGCTTCCTCGTCACTTCCCGGCGCACTCAAAGCGTTGTCCGGGCACACGATGGGCTGCACGTCCACGCCAGCGCCTTCGACGCCTCCTGGACAGTAGAAGCCAGCCGGACACAGCACACATTCCGTGTCGCTACGGTCGTAATCAAAATTCAGACCACAGGATTGATTGGCATACTGGCCAGGGGGGCATGCTGAGCACGTCGCGCAGATTATATCTTTGGTGGCGTCACATTCATCTGCGACGTACGTTTGAAACGTGGTGTTACCTTGGCTTATTGTTATGTTACAATAAGAAGTACACAGCTCACAATACTGACTGCCAATTGTATCCGAGAACGTGCCGTCTGCACACGTCTTGCATGCGATGCTGTTGTTCACATTTGTAGACCTTGATTCTCCAATGTCACACACAACGCATTCGCTACCAACAAGTTCGTATCCAGCGTTACAGAAGCATTGTCCTAACTCTGTCCTCCCAACAGACGACCAGCTGTTATCTTGACAGGCCTTGCACGCTATATCCTGAAACCGGTCACAAACTGTGTCTACCTGTTGGTCAGCACCACAGTGACTGCAATTTTGACAGTTCGGCTCGTCGTAGCTCGCATCTGTCTTAAACTTGCCTTCGGCGCAGTCCTGGCAGTCACTCAGCACATTAGACGATTCACGCTCCGTGCCGGCATCGCACTCGCAGTATGTTTGACCCAAAAGGCCGACTGTTGATTTGCCTGCTGCACATGATGCACAGGAATGCTGTTCATACCCACTTGTAAACGCATTGATAGCACAGTCTGTGCAAAACTCATTCACAACAAGATTTTTGAACTTTCCAGGCACACACGATGCGCACTGAAGGTCGGGATGCTTGATCAAGTACTGGTTGTAAATGTATTGACCGGCAGAGGCACCCGTGATTGCATTGTTCTTGCCGCCAAACCAACCCGTCAGCATTAACTGGCGAAGAGTTGGTGTCAACCAATTTGACGTGCCAACTGGAAGTGAAAATTTGTGAGGTGGAGAGTATCCACTCCAAGAACTTGGAGGACCTGGGTAAGAGATAACATAAGGCGATGGAAGTTGATCGCATGATTTATAGACTCCAGTTTCTGATTCATAAAAGTTTCGGAGAAAACTACATGAGACGAGAGGATTGGGCGTGCGCCAAGGTTGGGATTCTGTATTTTGAAGAAAACGGCCGTTTCCGACTCGCAACAAGCGGTTTGCATCCACAATTGCTGCATCCAAATATACTTCAAAGCCCAAAATACATTTACAGTCGTACCCAGCTTCTGACCCAGCTTCTGATATTGAGTGATTGCGGCAGTCCGTACATGATTGATCACGATTATATCCAGGCTTGTATGAGCCAGCGCCACAGATTATACAACTCGAACCATCGATCGAATCAAAATAATATCCAGGTTGGCACACACAATTGTCAATATCTATACTTGCTTCAAACTCAGTCACCATAGTCGCTGCACACGGCGTGCAATTGTAATTGCCTGGTCCCGTCTTGTACGTATTCACAGGACACGCCGTACATTCGTGAGCCGCCGCTGGATCCGGCTCAAACCCGGTGTCACACACACAATCTGAAATGGAACTGCTTGAATCACTGAAATTGCGAATCGAGTTAGCAGGACACGCATTACACGGCCCGCCTGCAGATCCATAAAAGTCAGCAACACACTTGCAGCTGTGTACACCAGCATTCCAGTTATCTTCTGTCGAAGGCTGGAACAAAGAAGTATCAGCAGGACAAGCCACGCATTCTGAAGGTGCGCCCAATCCACAGCCGGCACCATTGTTGGCATTGTCGTAGTGATCATCATATGCAGCATTAGTAGCTGTGTTACACACCTCACACTGCGTGCATTCCGCGAATGAAGTCCATGGGAAATCACTCTGTTCAGTGTAATAACGATCACCACACTCTGTACAGGTGGCAGAATCTAACGTATCAGTATAATGGCCGGCCAAGCACGCCACGCACATGTCTGGCCCGTCTTGTCTGTAACCGAGGTCACACTCACAATCGGCCTGTGATACCGACGCCAAATCAGATACTGAATTGTTTTGACACACATCACATGCAGCTGCTCCACCCGTGTAATCTTTGAATGTACCAATTGGACAGGCAAAGCAATTGCCGGAAGGACATGATTCTGACTGGTTTCCACCGTCAGGCGCACAGAGGTATCCAGCATGGCACTGACACGCTACGTGCGGATAATCGTACGAGCTTGAATTGGCCGGGCAGTCCTTACACACAGTCAGGCCAGCCACATCAGAAAATTGACCATTCGTGCAATTTGCACAACCGTCGGCAGTAGCAAACGTCCCTGCTTGACACCCAGTGCACGTCCGTGCGTTATATTGATCTCGAATTTCCACATATCCGAGACCCAGATCACACACACAGTCATTCGAAGAGTCACTTGCACTTGCAAACGTTTTAGCACCATCAGAATTCAAGAATTCCACACACGACTCGCATGCAGTTGATGCCGAAGTGTCACTGAAAAAGTTAGGCGTGCACTCAGCGCATGCTGCACTGCCGTTCGCGGCTTTAAACTTGCCTGCCAAACACGCGGTGCATGCGCCGCCGTCTGGGCCATCAAAGCCAGCATTACAAACGCAATCCGTAACCACGACGCTTTGCATGGGCGAGTGTGAGTTCGCCGGACACGAAACACACTCTAATTCGTCCGTTTCGGCACTGACAGCAGCTTCTTTGTACGCACCCGCCGCGCAGCTGTCGCATGTATGGTCACCCGTATCGTAAAAACCTGCGTTGCAAAAACACGTCACTGGCGTCGCCGACGCCTCCGGCCCGTTTGCGTTTGCGTCACACTCGAAGCACGACGTCTCTCCACTTCCCGCTTGATACGTGTTAGCTGCGCACGGTGTGCAATCGGGTCGCGTGTCCACAGTGTCCGCTTGTGTATATCCAGCGTTGCACAGGCATCTGTCGCGCCCCGTGCTGTGCGCCGAGCTGTCCAGACACGATACACAGCTTGTTGCGCCTTCAAATTCACTGAACGAATTGTCCAGACAGTCCGAGCACGCTTCATTTGCAATGGAGTCCTTGAACTTGCCGACCGCACACAGCACGCACGGCCCGCCGTCGGCGCCGCTGAACCCAGCATTACACTCACAGTCCGCCAGCTCATCACTTCCCGCTTCGGACGATGAGTTGGCATGGCAACTCTCGCATGTTGCCGCCGCACTAAGCGAATACTCGTCCGCTTCACACAAGGTGCACGCAGCGCTGCCCGCCCCTGCTTTGAACGATCCAGCCGCGCACGCCGTACACGGTCCGCCGTTGGGTCCGGTAAACCCAGCGTCACAAAGACAGTCAGTTGCGTTCCGCGACTTTGTTTGCGAGTGTGAGCTATGCACAGCACACTGCACACACGAAGCATTGTATTGCTCATTATAAAAATCAGCCGCACACCCCGGACACGCCACGTCGCCGCCAGGTTCGCCTTCTGTGCCCGGCGGACAGACACACTGCGATTTGAGCGACGCGCCGGCTGTGACAGTAACTCGATTGTTGCCACACGAGAACTGCAGACCGTCCTGATAGTAGTACGGCGGCGTGCCCAGGTTGCAGTGATCGCCTACGCGCAGATATCCAGACACGCAAATACACTCCTCAATCGTACTTGCGCTCGGATCCGGCGCCGAGCTGTGCTCCGGGCACTTGTAGCGGTGGCCGTACTTGCAAAAATGGGACGCGTTGCACGCGTGACACGTCAAATCAACAGTGTCTGAGTGAAACAGTAATTCACGTGACACCTGCGCCGACACACCGATAAATAGCAAACAATACACCAGCAAATTCAAACATATTTTGTTGCCAATATACATGCTCACCTTCTGACGATATATACTGATTTGCATACGCATGCACATTCGAGTCGCAGACTACAACACTATATTAGATACAACCCACACATGATGTCACAACGTTATGTTGTGTTGGTAATGTTGGCTTTGCTTTTCAATAGTTCTGTGCAAACATATACCTGTCCAGGAGGGTATTACTGTGTCGGAGGAGTGTGTACATCACTTGGGGATTGTGCGGTGTGCGCCAGGGGCACGTACAGGGACTTCTCCATGACAGATTATTATTGCACGCCCTGTCCAGACCATCAATATTCAACAGTGGAAGCAGCACAGTCGTGCACCGACTGCCCAGATGGGTCTTCCACTGCACATATAGATTATAGTTGTTGGACCCTTGGCGAGGACTGTGCAGACGAACTCACTGACTGCAAATGCCAAGAAGCATACACTGGACCGGATGGTGGACCGTGCACCCTTTTGCCAACAAGCTGTCCAGACGGGTATTACCAGCATACACCCTTTGTTTTTGATTCGGTCGAATCTTCATGCTCGTTGTGCGACCCGGGCACGTGGAAGACCGAAAGTTATGATGCATACACTTGCCAAAATTGCGATGCTGGCAAATATTCAACGTCGACAGGGGCAACGTCAATGGACACGTGTTTGAACTGCCCACTCGGATCTTCTTCTCTTGCAGGCTCGGGCGCGCTAACAGACTGCGAGTGCCAAACGTTGAATGAGTATGATGGAGGACCTGACGGTGGGCCGTGCACGTGCTCAGATGTGGCCGAACCTTTTTACATCAACACGGATTACGTCGCACACACCGACAAGACTTGTGCTTCAAGCATAATGCACGACGGCTACACAGAACCTGAGTGCAAATCGTGGTGTGACATACACACGACCTGCTTTGGGTACTCGTATTCAGATGTATATACACAGTGTCAGACTTGCCAGAGCACGGCATTAAGTTATTATCCCACATATACAACATACCTTTCAAATGCGGATGTGAAAACTTGTAAATATTGTCCTTATACTCGATCGTGCATCAATGGCGAATGCACACACAACACGGACTTTACGAGCGACGGCACCAAATGCGTGTGTCAGCCTGGATTTGAATTGCACGACAATTTGAAAGCTTACGATGCTCCACAGGAAATGAAGTCCTGCGATCCATACACAAACGTCATCAATCCACTCAATGACGACTGTAGAAGCGAATGTGATTCTCGCTCGGATTGCAAGGGATACTTCACTGCCGGCTCACTCACTGGCGGCTACGGCGACTGTCGAATTTGCCTTGGAACATCGATTTATACATGGACGACTAAAACCCTATACATGGTAACTGACTTCCATTTCAAGGAATGCATAGCTTGCACTAGCGGTAAGTACAGCGAAGACGGCGTCGCGTGCGTGGGATGTCCAGCAAACACCGTGAGCTCCGAGCCGACCCAGATTACCGACTGTGTGTGCAGCCCAGGCTATACCGGACCGGACGGCGGTCCGTGCGAAGTGTGTGCACACGGTAAATACAAAGAGACACCAGGCACTTCACTTTGCTTAGACTGTGCGGATGGATACGTCTCGAGCGAAGACCGCTCATCTTGCGAAGCGTGTCCGAACGATGAGTACGAATACTTGGATACATGTTTGCCATGCCCTGAAAACAGTGGGTCGATTGGGTCGGAATCTGCGGAAACGGTTTGTGCTTGCAACGCCGGATACCAGGGGTTTAGTGGACCCGACGACCGCACATGTACTGAATGCCCCGTAGGCAAGTACAAACATTTTCAAAATTTTGACGAGTGCTTTGACTGTGGTGCAGGATTTGGATCAACGGGCAAGCCATATGCTCCTTGGAGCGAAGCGTGTGAACCGTGCAGCTCCGGCTCCTTCGAAATGAATGGCATGTGTCACCTATGTGCCCATGGCAAATACTCTGATCACCTTTATACCAACACGGAATGCGTTTGGTGTGAGCCTGGATTTTTTCCAATCGACGTTTACGACAACTACGTCACACTTGGAGCCAAAGACTGCCAGCCGTGTGCGCCCGGCACGTACTCTACAGAGCCCGCGTCTCCGTGTACAACGTGCGATGTAGGCCTATTTACACTCAGCTTTGGAATGACGCATTGTGAGACATGTGCCGTCCTGAACGACGACAAAACCACGTACGACAGCTCCACGGGTGAGTGTGCGTGCGTTCCCGGCTACTTTTTCAACCCGAATGCAGCGTCGGCGGTGGAGCAGCGCTGCGCAAGCAACCCCTGTCCAGCCGATACGTACAAAGCAGACGTTGGCAATCAGGAGTGCACTGTCTGCAGTGATAGTGGTTATGTGGACGCCGTTAATTATGCTGCTGATTCTGCCGAAGTTACGCTGTCTCGAACCGCAGTTTCGTACACGTTACCACCTGATGAAGTGCATCAATATTGGGAAATCACGCTCACATCCGTGCCGGGCGCCACCGCGCAGAGTCAGTGTGTGTGTCCTCCAGCCAACGTGCCGCGGCTGGACGGGTTACAGGTGTACTGTGACGCATGCCCGCTCGGGTTTTATCAAGAAGAAGATCAGTGGATTCAACCCGCGGCACATTGCACCCAGTGCCCATACGCTCAGAGCACGTTTGACCTTGCGTTCATACAGGAAAATAGACACGCGTACAACAACGCCACGCAGCGCGTTGCAAATGGAGGACAATACCTGCCAACCTTCTATGGCTACCACCTCGCAGCCGGCTATGCCAATTCTGGTTCCACATCAATATTTGAAATTGCTCACTGGGGAGCGTTCTCGTCGGAGCAGTGCTCGTACTGTCCCTCAAACTACTATGCCGCCGGCCGGCCCTCGCTCACAAACTATCCACACGACCACTACGAGGACTACCGCTCCACAATACGTCCGTACATGGCGCCACTGCCGCTTTCCCAAAACTATTACGGTGTAATGTGCATCCCATGTCCAAAGCACTCGTGCTGCAACCCGCTTCCAGCAGACTCGATCAGTGGCTGCCAATGCAATCCAGGATACTATCGATCACAGGCAAGCGACGCGACGTCGTGTGTGCCATGCCCAGTCGGCACGTTCAAATCCACGCCGGGCAACACCGCAGAGGAATGTACGGAGTGTCCAGCCGGCTATTACCAGCCGCTTGAGGCGCAAACTGAAGCTAGTGCGTGCGTGCTGTCGCCGGTAAACACTTTCAGTGCGCGAGGCAGCTCCGCATACTCCACCTGCCCTGAAGCATCGCACGCACTGGCCGGCAGTGCGTCTCTCCTAGATTGCTTGTGCTTACCCGGCTTCTTCGGCACCGATGAAGGCACGTCCTATTTCGCCTGCACCCGCTGCGACCTGGATGGATACGCCGGTTTCAAAAACGAATCTGGCAACACGCACTGCACGGTCTGCCCGATTGGCTACGGCTACGGCACACTCTCGTGCACGCGACATTTTCATGCAGACGGGCATATTGAAGTTCACGAAGCAGATGCACTTGGCGATTGTGATGAGTTTGTGTTGTGGAGCGAAGCGCATCAGCTTGCACACGACCACCCCGATCTACTCGACGCGGCGAACACGTACGTGCCCGACTCACGCGACGCGTGCGAGCCGTGTCCCGACGACACATTCAGCCCGACGCAGCAGCTGCAGACTGGCAACTGGCTTTTTGGTCGCCAGCTGACTGCGCCGGTGGCAGTCTCTGGCTTCACCTGTAACGCGTGCCCAGAAGGCAAAACGACACACGGCCTCACGGCTCAAACGTCGTGCTCGTGTCCGCAAGGCTCGTATCCACTGCCTCAGTTCTGGACGCCCTTCAGCTACAACGTCGACGGCTCGTACAACGCTGGACCGTACTGCGACATCTGCCGCGAAGGCTTTGTCCTCGATTTCAGCATTGAGTACGAGCAGAAGTGCCGGCAGTGTCCAGACGGCCACGTATCACAGCGACAGCACCGCAACCGCAGCCCGACCGAGTGCTTCCCGTGCCCCGCAGGCACGTACCGCGAGTACGTCTACGCCCGACTCTGCTTCAACGGCACCGACGACACGCGCTGCAAGCATTTTAAAGGTTGCTCAGTCGGCACGGAGTCGTGTGAAACCGCGACGTCGTATCCCGCGTGCATCCAGTGTCCTGTCGGCTCCACGTCGCCTCCTGGTAGCGAAGGCCTGCACTCGTGTCAATGCCAGGTCGACGGCTCCGTGCCGCAGAACAACGTATGGGAAAGCGCAACGTGGGCGGAACAGTACGACGGATGGAACTGCACTGGCATCTGGGATCTGGACAAAGATAGACACTGCACGTTTGACACGCTGAGCACCGACGAGTGTCCAACGTGCGCTTCATCGTCGTGTCCCGACGGCGAGTACCGCGTGGGCTGCGACGACGCGACTTTTACACCGGGCGTATGCACAGCATGCAACGCCACTGCCCAGTGCCACAATGCACTTGGTCATTTTGCTGTTAGCAAGTATGACGAAACTGTTGCAGACGCTACGTTATTCACAGACGCTGAGCATGCGGCTTCGACTAGCTTGGCGCGTGAGTTCTGGGGCGACAATTATTTTCTGTACGGCTGCCACGGATTGTACGCCGGCAACTGCTACACCTGTCAATACAGGTACATGTGGACAGCAACCTGGGTAATATACAATGGATCATGGTCTGCTGGAATGACGTACATTCCAGGTTATACCGATGAGCAAGGAATGCATCCAGATTACTACAATTGGAATCCTTGCCGTGATATTCCACTCGATGTCGAAGAGCAAAAGACAACGTATTACATGTCTGAGTGCGGCGGCTTGGACGGCGGCCAATGCACCGAGTGCGCCGCGTGTCCGGCGGGTCAGTTCCGCGCAGGATGCAACAACGGCTCGCCCGGCGAGTGCCTCTCGTGCGCCGAGCGCGCCGCCATTTGTGACCGAGTTAGTTGCTCGAGAACCGAGAACGCGAACTTTGAAGCGTGGAACTCTACCAGCAACTCAACTTATTTGTACAGCATGAGCCCGGAAGCTTGTCTTGAAACTAACACAATTTTCTATCTGTCAAACTGCGGCAGCTTCAATTACGTGCAAGCAGACTACTCAAGAATTGGCCACCTCGTAAGGAGAACATATGCAGATGATGTCGAGAACGCGCACTACCAGCTGATGCGTGATGGTGCATCCAGAGTTACGTACGGCGGCGTCTGCCAGGAATGCGCCGACTGTCCGGCCGGCCAGTTCCGCGACGGCTGCGACGATCAATACGCGGGCTTCTGCTCTTATTGCGTCTCCTGCGCACGCAACGAGTACCGCATTCGGTGTCGCGGCGCCTACGCGGGCGAGTGCCATGGCTGCGAGTCGTGCGGCGCAGGCAACTGCCGCCAAAACTGCGGCGGCGACACGCCTGACAGCAACGGCACCTGCATATCCTGTGAGCAAAAGGCGCTGCAATGCGCAGATGGAGAGTATCTGGCAGGCTGCGGTCAATTCACCGTAGACGGCACGACTTTTCCCTCACAAGTCGAGTGCGGTTCGTGCACGCCGTGCCGGGCCTGCAACAGCGGTTTTGTAACCACCGAGTGCGGTGGCCAGGACGCAGGCAAGTGTGTGTGTCCGCCAGGAAACTCGATTGTGTACGGCGCCACGCCGTCCGAAGACGTCTGCGTCCCGTGCGCTGCCAACTACTACCAGAACGAAACGCTGGTGTACGGCAAAATGCCAACTGGCAGTGACCATCCCGAATTTTTCGACCAGACACCGCGCAGCCAGGAGTTCATGAACGAAGTAAACATGTACGCACAGTGTACACCGTGCTATTTTAACCGCGTGTCGCCACCAGGCGCAACGAGCAGCGACCAGTGCGTGTGTCCGACCGACTTTGTCAGCGTCAGAGACGTCGTCTGGAATGTAACCAACATAGAGACCATCGACGGCATACGCACCACGACGCCTGCAGAACTCAGCTTGTCGCTTCTGTGTGTCTGTCCGGCTGGATTTCAGATCGAGGATGACGAGAGCAGTCCTTTGCGCTGCATGTGGGCGCGACAACCCGAATTCATCACCTTTCCAAATGGAACGTCTGTTGCTGACCCGAATGCCGGCCAAATCATGTACAATTATTGCGCGTATGATGGCATACCGGAGGGCGACTTAGGCTTTGTGCATTCAAACGGCATACTCAAAAATCACCACCCGGGTCTTTCGCTGGAAGACAGTCAGCATTTTGCATGGAGCATGGCCACTTGCGTCGCGTGTGTGCACGGGACGTATTCGACCGCAGACAAGTTCGTCGACGGCAGACAGGATCGCTGTTTATCCTGCCTTACCCGCGCATACCAATGCCGCCCCGACCTGGACACCATGAACAGCGGGTACAAATGGCTGGACGGCTGCAACGCCACGCACGCAGGCGAGTGTCGCGACTGTGAGGCGTGCGCAGAAGGCTCGTTTCGCATTGGTTGCGACAATGACGACCCAGGGTTCTGTGGAACGTGTCCGGATGGCTATTGGTACAACGAATTCTACCGCCACTGCCAACACTGCGAAGCCAACCCGTGTATGTGGGGTGCAAAGCGCTCTCGCTGCGGCGGCAACAGCATGGGCACGTGCGCGTGTCCGCCTGGCACCTACCGCACCGCTTCACCCGACGTTACAGTCAGCCATGCAAGCGGGTGCGAGTCTTGCCCAGCTGCCACCTACAATCCTTTGTGGAACCAGCCGCAGTGCCTCTCGTGCCAGACGGCGGTTTCGTTGTCCACCTCCGCGCCTGGCAGCGCGTCCAGTGAAGACTGCGTGTGCCCGGCTCCGATGGCCATCGACGTCACCTGGCAAGAAGTCACCGGCGAAGACCGCTGCGCGTGCGGCCGCGGGCGCTACATGGTCGAAACTGCTACAGGCTTCGCCTGCGCCGACGCCGAGAGCGGCACGTACCAGCCGTTCTTCCACGCCGCCGAGGCGCTGCCGTGCCCCGTCGGCTGCGACTCGCCGCCGCTCAGCACCTCCGTCGACGACTGCGTCTGCCGCAACGGACGCCGGCGCCTCTACGGCTTCATCGAAACTTACAATTTTACATCTGCGCGCCGTCTGCTTGCGGTGCCCGGCTTTGACGCGCCCGCTGACGCACTCGAGCGCTACCACCGCGTTTCGGTCGTCGACCGCGTCTTCGTCTGTGCGTGTCCACTCGGCACATACTCGTCCAGCTGCCTCCCATGCCCCGCGTGTGAGCCGGGGTTCTACCGCACCGGCTGCGGCATCAAAGCCAATGCGACCGTCATATCCGCTGCCGAGCTTGCCGCGCAGCTGGCCAGTAACGGCTCGTGTGTGCCGTGCGAGGCGTGCGAGCAAGCAGACGACGCCGGGCCGTTCATGCGCGTCGGCTGTCTCCACCACGCTGGACACAACGACGCGGCGGGCGAGTGCAAATCGCGCAGCCTGCTGGTGCGCACGCCGTGGTGTCCAGCCGATCGCGGCGTGCCGCCAGTCAGTCTCGGCGGCTTCACGTACGCCGACGTCTTCCACGCAGAGTATGACACGGTCAACTTCCTCTGCAGCCGCCCATGCGACGGCCGCGGCGACATCGACCTTGGCCGGTGCGACGGCCCGTTTGCGTGCAACACACTGACGTGCATGTCCGAGGCGGCCGACCGCAGCGTCTTTCCGGCGCCACCCGTTTTCGCGTGCCCAGTGCGCATGACGGACGCGGAGCACACTTTGTCCACTGCCGCCACGCCTACGGACGTCCGCACGCTCAAGCGCCAGCAACGCTGCGTCGCCTGCTCGGATTGCGGTTACACCAACACACAGGACGCCGCGCACTTCGATTACTGGGGCGCTGGTTGCGCGCGCGAATGCAGCAGCCTGCTCTGCCCCACTGACAAGATTTGGGATTGGACCGCCCGCGCCTGTCGCTTCTGCGAGGAGCTCTCAGACGCGCGTCTGTGCAGCACCGCGGACCTCGACAGCAATGACCTCAACGGCCGGGACGTCACTGGCAATCTTCCGCTCATTCGCTTTTCGCAGTGTCTGCCCGCGCGCTGGGGCATGCACGCCGCGTACGGCACGTGCCGCCTCTGCGAGACGCTCACCTGCGCCGCTGACGAGTACCAAGCCACGTGCCTGCCACAGCTTGTCGCCGGCGCGTACGACCCGGGCAGCTCGCGCGTCTCCGCGCTTGCCACCTCGCCGTGTCGTTTCTGCGACCTCCGCCGCGAGCCCGCCGCCGCTATCTTTCGTCAGCAGTATCTTCACATAGACGGGTCCACGGCCATCCTGTCTTGCCAAATCAGCGCCTGCCGTCCACGTGACGGTGTTGCCATGACGGGCATGCGCAATTACGGGCCAGTCTGTACACACGCCTGCCAAACACTCTCTTGCCCGTCTGGCTCCGTCTTTGTGCCTTGCGCACTGCCGCTCCAAGCGTACTGCCGTCCACTCTTCTCGGTCGACGCCGCCGACCGCACGGCGCCTGCTGCGCTCCTCGACGAAGCAAACTTTCTCGCCGAGCCACTCTCGTTTCGCGGCGCGGACGGCGCTATTCGCCGCCACGGTTTTGCGTCGTTTGAGAACGCCTTTGTCAACACACTCTCAGACACCGTGCACCACCAGCACCAGTGCGTTTGGAACGCCGCCGGCATCACGGACAGCGAGCATCTCCCGGGCGGCATCTCCCAGGTCTTCTGGCCGCCCGCGTACGCCTACGCCGAAGTGTTCGAAGCCCGCGGCACCAAGTTCTGTCGCCAGTGGAGCCGCGCCGACGGCGTCACGTATCCGCTGCTGCCGCTTCAGAACACCGTTGCGCTGTCGTGCCTTGACGTCGTAGATTGCTCGATCAGCGCCGAAGCGCGCCGCGTGTTTGCCGACACGCCTGCCCGCGCCGCCTCGTACGCGTTCTCGGGCGAAAGCGGGCTCTCCGACTTCAGCTTCTCGTCCGACGTCAGCATTCATCCACCCCAAGCAGCGCCGGCCGCAGACGTCGGTGGCGCCGGCCAGCTGTACCTGCTGCTCGACGCCTCCAACGCCCCGCGCGTGTCCGTGAGCGTCCACGTCCCAGACGACCGCGGCCTTGAGCAAGCGCCGTGGCTCCGCGCCTTTCTCTTCACGTTCCTCGCCGCGGACGCCACTCTGCCGGACCCGAACGCCTCCCCCGCGCCGCTCTCAGCAACAGCCAGCGTGCATGCTGACGAAACCTTCGGCGCGTCCAACTGCTTGAGCGTCGATCACGTTGACCCGCGCTTTCTGGCGCCGCGCTCGTTCGACACTCTGTTTCAAGCCAGACTTGCGCCGGATGTTTACGGGCACGTCCAAGATTGGCGCGCCCGCGGCACGGAAGCGGTCGAGCACACCCTCCACATGTTGTCCGACGCGCACGGCTCCAGCACGCCCATGCGCGTCGTGCGCCGCGACGCGTCCGCCGCCCGCATCGTGGTCCAAGTCGCGCCCGCCGTCGTCCTCGATCTCGACCATGCCATGTCTGATTCTTACGGCGTCTACCCGGGCTTGTACGCACACCGCGATTCCATGGCGAACTGGAAGCTTAACCCAGAGCCAAATGACCTCTTCTTCACCTTCCGCGCCGCCGTGCTCCCTGTCGCCTTCCAGCTGCGCCAAGCAGCATGGCCGGCCGTCCAACTATACTGGAGTACTCCGCACAGACTCCTGTGCCCGGTCCTCCTCGCCTCGGCGTCTCAACTGCTCTGCGCGCACATGCAAGGCGTCGAGGACGTGACGCCGGCCATCGACGAGCGCCAGATCCTCGGGCCGGTGGCCAAAATCGGAACAACGCACGACGAAGGCTTGCTCGTGCTCGTGCGTCCACTCACGGCGACGGGCATCGACATGCGCACGGCCACGCTCATGGCCCGCTGGGACATCCGGTTGCCGCGTTTCACCGTTCGCGACAGCACGTGGCGCCGCACCGCCGCCCCGTTCGCCAGCCGCGTGCTCGCCATGGCCGCGTTTCCCGACGAGCTCTGGGCACTGGAGTACGCCGCCCCCGCGCTGCACATCGTCGTGCATCCCGTTGCTTTTCCTACGGACCATACCGTGCAGCCCAGCTTCGTGCCAACCTTCGGCGCCGAGCGCGCCAGTGCCGCCGTCGAGCTTCCGGTCGACGTCTTGCCCGATCCCGCGTCCACTGCATGGCTTCACCACTGCCGCATAGAGGTCAGACAGTACACCTGGCCGCCACAGCAAGCTGTCGTCGCGTGCGCGCTTCCCGACGCCGCTACCAACCAGCTTCTGCTCGCCGTCGTTGCATACAGCTTCACGCATACAGCTGACGCGTCCAACACTTCCGCGGCCACGCTCGTCGTCCACGCCCGCGCCCACGTCGCTCTGCCGGGTGCCGCCGCCGAGTACACGCCTGCGTTTCTATCCCTGTACGCAATCAACGACAACTTCTGGGCGCTCGCCGCGCACGGCCTCGTGTTCCAGTTTGACACGCGCGCGCACGGCGGACTGCGCCGTGTTCCAAGCGTGCTCGACGGCATGCACATTGTTAGGGTCGCCCACACCGTGCTTTTCACGCTCGCCGATTCCACCATCAACGTCACCACCTTCCTCCGTGATTGCGTCGAGCTGCCACCCGCGGTCCTCGACGTCGTCACGACACACGGCTTCTCCATCTTCTCCGTCGGCGACGGCGCCGACGTCGTGTATTCGCGCCAAGGCTTTCCGCTCGACCGCAGCGGCAACCCGCTCGTGCTACCGCCCGACACCTTCGCCGACCCGCGCTACTGGCGCGACCTCCTCTTCGCCGCCGACCCGCGCCACGTCTCCATGCCACTTGCCATCGTGCAGCCGGACGGCACCAACACCTCGCTCCGCGACGCCGCGCTGCAGATTGACCTGCAACCCGCGCGCCGCAACGGCACCTCCGAATCCCTGCACTTGCCTGTGCTGCTTAAGCTGCGCGTGCCGCCCACAGCAAGCGTCCACTTTATGGAGCTTTTGGGGAACGGCTCCAGCGTCCCACGCCTGAAGGTGCTCAATGCAGCAGATGCGGATTCATTTCGCGTCGTGCTCCTCCAGGACACTGCCATTGACATCTACGAGCCCGACCCACAAGCGCCGCGCGTGCATCTGCCCGTCGTTCATGCCATCCATCTGTTTGGCGCAGAGATCGTCGCGTGTAACTTTCTTCACTTCGTGCCAAGTGCCCACGAAATACACGGCGCCCTCGCCATTCTCCAGGCCGCGCCTACGACCGCTGTCTCCGCCTTCACGCGAGCACACGCCCTCTCGGCCACCTGGCAGCGCGTCCGCCGGCTTTACCCCGGCGCCATCGCCGCTCACAGCCGTCTGTCTGTCGACTTCCACCGCGTCGGCACGCCCGAGCAGCTCCGCCAGCATGCGACCATAGCGCTCGACGATCTCCAATTGCTTCCAGTGCTTTCACACGTTCCCTGTGCGCGCCACGACAGCAGCCTCCGCACCGTGCTGTACGTGCCATCTGCCGCCGACCTCATCGTCCTCGGCATGCCTGCCGCACTCGAAAGCCCGGCCGACTGGGCTCGGCTGTACGCCACCGCCGCCGTCGACCTGGACGTGGCTGCCGAGACATCCTGCCGCTTCCGCGTCGCCCTTTTCCACGTTGACTCTGACGGCCTGCCGGTCCGCGACATAGAAGACGACAACCTGCATCGCATGGGCTGCGACCTTCGGCCAGCAGGCGCCTACGCCGAGTGTCTTCTTGAGATTCCACTCTCTGCGCCCCACGTCCAAGTGCGCTGGGTCGGCGCCGAGCTTACCTGGGATTCGCCAAGCTGTGCCGTCAGCGACCTCCACGCCTTTTTTCTGTTCATTCGCCCGTTTCAGCCGCTGCTCCGCTGCCCGCCCGAGCATTTCTTTGACGCCGCCCTGGCCGCCTGTGTGCCATGCAACACACTGCAAACCGCCATCCACTGCCCCATCGGCCAGCGTCTGCCGGGCTGCCCCGCGCTGCAGCACGACACCGCGTGTGTTGTGTGTACCGACGGCTTTGCTGAGGTTGCCGCCGGCCGCGCGGAATATCTGCCGACCGCCACAAGCAACGCCAGCTGCGCGTGGCAGTGCCGCCCGGGCTTCTTCCGCGACGGGGAGACGTGCGCGCCGTGCACCGCCACGCTTCGCTGCGCCGCGGGCTTTTACCGGGAGTCGTGCACCGTTCAGCTGCCAGAGCGCTGCGTCGCCTGCACGCCGTTGGAAGAGATCCATGGTGAGTTTGCGAGGTACGAGCGTTTCGTCGCCAACTGCTCCACCGAGTGTGTGGCCAGCGCGTACCGCAGCGCGCGCGGCTCCTGCCACCGCTGCTGGACGCGCGAGGAACTGCTCGTGTCCGCACTCACAACCTCTCTCCCCGACACGAGCCACGCCGCAGGCTCGCGCTTCTACCGCTTCCACAGCTGCTCCGCCAACGCCAACGCCGCTGCCCGCCTCTGCGTCCCGCGCAACGGCTCGCGCATCACCGCACACGCTGCAGACTTCGACACAGACTGCCCGCGCGAGTGCGGCGAAGGCTGGCACGACACCGTCGCCGGCTGCCAACAGTGTCCACCAGTCCTCAATCCATCCGGCCACGCGCTTGCACACGCCCGGGCGTTCGACTACCTGCAAGACTGCGCAGTCCACTGCCGCGCGCCGTACGTCAACGCCAGCGCCCGCGGCGAGTCGGGCGACTGTGTTCTCTGCAACGCTACCTGCCCCGTCGGCCAGTATCTCGCCGGCGCCGCGTGTGACGAGTGCCGCAACTGCTCTTCCAGTCATTCCGACCCGCGCTTCCACTTCACGTCGGCAGGTGTTCTGGACGACCCACGATCGTGCGTCGAGCACTGTCGCCCGGGCTTCTACAATCGCTTCGCGCTCGGCGTCTGCCATGCGCACGCCACGCCCACGTGTCTCCCAGGCTTCTTTCTCCGCCCAGGCACTCACGCCCAAGACGCCGCCTGCGTGCCGTGTGGCGTCTGCCCGGGTCAGCGCGTCGCTCGTCCGTGCAACACCTCCGCAAACGCCGTGTGTGCGTCCTGCGGCGATGCACCGCCCCGCGCGCGCTTCGTCGACGAGCCCGCTCGGTGTACTCTCGTCTGTGATGACGGATTTGTACTCAATCACCGCCTTGCGCTCTGCGAGCCGTGCACTGTTGCGTGCCCACTTGGAACGTACTCGCCGCCGCCTGACGTCCGCGCCAACTGTTCCGACTGCCACCCTTGCACGCCCAAGCCCGCCGCCAGCGTCTGGGTCGAAAACACCGCCGGCGACCGCGTCCGCGCCGCCTGCGCCTGGCGCTGTCGCGTCGGCCACACGCTCACCAGCGGCGCCTGTGTCGCCACGGCACCGAGCTACCCCCCCGAGCTGTCCACCAACTACGTGCTTCGCTGCAGCCCGGGCTACACGCTCGACAGCACCTTCCAGTGTGTCAGCTGCTTGTCTGACAAACTCGACATGCAGATACCAGACATCGCTAAACTTGGCTCCACGTGGACCTGGCGCGCCGTCGGCGCTCCGTGCGCGTGGTACTGTCTCCCCGGACTGCACCCGTATCGCCGCGGACCCAGCGTCATCCACTGCCTCTCGTACGCCCAGCGCCGCTACGCCGCCGTCGACGGCGCCGCTTCCGCCGACACCCAGCTCACGCCCATTGTGTCCGCGCCAGCGCTCGTCGCCCCTCAAAGCACGCCAACACAAAGCACGCCAACACAAAGCACGCCAACACAAAGCACCGCCGACGAACAGCTCGAGCGCTCCATGCTCGGAATTGCGCTTGCTACGGTCGTCGGCGTCGCCTTCGTCGCTCTCAGTCTGCTCTGTTGTTTTGCGCTTGCACGCTGCTGGCGCCGCATCGAGCAGCGCGACGCCGCGCCGGTGTCAATTAGTAGTGTCCGAAATTAGTGTCCGATTTGCATCGCGAACTGCGGGGCAACAATCCGACCCCGCAACAATCCGAAACGTTTTGTTTTGAATTTTTATTTTGAACAAACGATATTCCTGGCTTGCACGTCTACTCACCTACTCACACACGCTCAAAACCGGCCACAGTCGCGCGCATCGCGTCCATTTCTTGCATCACGTTGCGCACGTACTGGTGCATACTGTTCTCCAAACTGTTCACTCTCGTGTGCATCCTGAACAAGTCCCACGCTATGAACGCAATTGAAATGCAGGCAAAGACCAAGCCGCCGCCCACCGCTTCCACAGAAACCATGCTCGTGCTTTCCGTTAACGTGCTCGTGCTTTCGGTTGACATGCGTACGGTTTAGCCACAGGATACAGTTTGATCAGGTTATATGCACTTTTTTTTTTATTTTATTTTTAAAAAAAAAGGCCGTCACATGCTGTACTTGTCAATCACGCGCAGCGCCTCTCGGCGCAGCAGCAGCGGCTTGCGCGTCGTTGTGAGTGAGGCGTTGTAAATCAGCAGGCTCGTTGCTTCCTTCTCCAAAAACTTCACATCGTCCGTGATGACTATCGCTTGCATCGTCTCGCTCAGCGCGCGGTGCACGCGGTCCAGACGCTCCTCAATCAAAGCCAGCTTCTCAGATTCGCACAGACACACACACTGTCCATTCGCGTGCCTCTCCTCGCGCAGCTCCCGCCAGCCGGGCCACTCGCTCGGCCAGCGCTGTGGCATCTCCGAGGTCGCGCTCGTTCCGCGGCGGCCGGGCGGGTGCGTCGGCCGCGGCCTCAGCATCGGCGTTCCAGGCGCTGCCCCAAATGCACGGGTATAAGTCGCCAAAACAAGACACAAAAATAACATTCTAGCGTCCACTCTCATGATGGATTTATTTGGCTTTCTTTTTCGCTCAAACACGTTTATTTTTTTCACTGGCGTAAAAGGCCTCAGCACTCCCCCCGCCACCTCGACGGCTCCAACAGCTGCTCGTCCACGCCAAACCGCGCCTTCCACGCCTCCCACCCCCCCTCACTCTCCACGCACGTCAGATCGATCGGCGTCTCCGCACTCCCCAGCGCCCGCAGCGCGCAGCTGCACGGCATGCTTAGTGGCGCGTTAAATATCTTCAACTCTGCAATTATGCTAGTTTCCGCCTTTGTGCTTCTTTGCATTTCCCGCCCCAACGTGCGTGGGTGGGTGCATGCATGCGTTTGCTCCACTCTCGTACTTCCTTTTCTCCTGCTCTTTCTTCTCGGCTTTTACCGCCCCAGCTCCACTCTCGTACTTCCTTTTCTCCTCCTCTTCCTTCTCGGCTTCGCGCCGCTCCTTCATCTTCTGCTTCTCTTCCTTTATCCACTCCTTTTTGCGCTTAATCGCGTGAGTCTCCACCACATTGCAAGACCAGTGCTTGCAGTGTTTGTTGTAGAAAATTTTTTCACTGCCAGAGACAAAGGCGCGGCCGTAGAACTCGGCCACCCACGGCCCCACAAACTCTTCCAACTTGAACGCCTTCTTCTTGTCGAATCTCTGCGTCAAAGCCCACGCCGGCACTTTGTCTGCGTCCGCGATTCTCAGGATTGGATACCGTCCAGTCCAATCATTGCCGTGCTTGTCCAGGTACGTGTACGCATTCTCCACCAAATGATTCATCTTGCTGTCATACGCTGCGACACAAAACGCTGCTCCCACGACCATGAAGTAGAGTTCGGTCAGGTGCTCGTGCCATTTTTTCTTCGACCATTCCGTGCCGCCAAAATACCAAAGCCTCCCCTCCGTAATTTCTTCGCTTGGAAGTATCTTTTTCAGTGCCTGCTCCAGTACACCCTTCACCCACCCGTGCATGCTCATCACGCCCTTCGTTTTGTCCGGCAGCATGCCCGTTGCCATTATCGGATACACAATGCCAGGCCCGCCAGATGATTCTGTCAGATAGCACAGAGGATACTTGTACGTCTCGTTTGGTTTGTCGTTTATCTTTCCACTCACAAAATCGACTCCAGGAAACCGTTCAATGAGAAGATTCTCCGCCAGCATCTGCGCCATGTAGACATACGCAGTCCGACACGCAAAATCTACCTTGTCCGGCTCAACATCCTTCAATGCCCTGAACAGCAGGTTCATCTGCTGCTTGCTGGAGAGGTGTGCAAAGCTCGGCTCAGAATACTCTGAGATTGCAAACTTGTTCAGCACTTCGTCGATGAAAAACGGCACGAACTGGTCGTTGTCGCCGAACTCCTCAAACTTCCTCTTCCAGAATATGCGAGAAAGAGGTCTTTTCTCGTCAAAGTGGTATGTGGTCACGTCCCAGCTTTTGAGGCGATCACGGCCGTCCTCGATCACAATGCGGCCGACGGCGTCGCGCTGGTACTCGATCACCGGTGGACGCAGCAGACGTTTCGGCGCAGGCAGAATATTGCCGTCCGGGCCGCGCAACAGGTGCTCAAAGGCCGCCCTCTGCTTATCTGCCTCCGAGTGCTGAACGCCACCCATCACAGTTCAAAGTAAGCTCTCCGGGGAATCTCCAGGGTTTATATAGACTCTTTGAGAAAAAAAAAGATAACAATACAAGTACAAATGATACGTAAAGAATAAAAAAAATAAAAATACAAATAAAAATAAAAATAAAAAAATAAAAAAATAATAATATGAAAATCAAGTAAAACAACTAAAAACAAGCAGCACAAACATCACAGGACGAGTGAGAAGAATTCGCATGGACTTTCGCCAACGCGCACGGCTGTCCGCCAGACCATAAAGTTCAGCGAATGCCGCTTCGTCGTGTTCATGCCACTCACCGGCCCAAGCACGTTCGTCGCGGCCGCCAGGTGTTCTGCTTTTGTCCACTGCCGCTTATCGCGATGCGACATGGCGTGTGGAACCTGAAAGTTATTCATCGTAGCCCGCCCAAAGCTTTTCCGCAGCACGTTGCTCAAAGGCTGCAAAACTTGATTGACGCTCAGAAAGTGGTAGATCTGTTTGGGCATGCCCATGTCCTTGTTCGGCACAAGCCACGCTCCCACCCGCAGATGTAAACCCAAATCAACACCCTCGTTTTCTGCCTTCTCAGATTCCTCTGCTCGTGTGCATCGCAAGTGCACACCACACACCTGCGTCCGCAAATGCACGTTTTCGCACTGCACCTCCAGCACACCCTCGTGGCGCATTCCACTCCACCCATACTCACTCACATCGGCACCGTGCGCAGACACCAGCGCACAGTCGTTCAACGGCATCATCACACTTTCAACTGTTTGTCGTTTATTAGCAGCTGGAACACTAACCCGTAGCATGTTTTCTCCTACTTCAAGCAGCTCAGTCGGCCCGTGTATGTCTGGCTTAATCACATTGAACGCCGCTTGCACGGTCTCGAGCATGCATCCGTCGTTTTGCACGTCAACCTTAAACATCTTGTTGAACAGCACTTTGTTCTGTGAATTTTGTACTGTGACGTGTAGAGAAACACACGAAGTGCTGCTTCCTTGACGATTCATGTTACATCTTACTCTTAAATGGGTGGATGACAATACATCACAACAGGCGCGTTCACGGTTCTACATTGGAAACATCATTAACATCATTGGCCGCGGCTGTTTCGATTTCCGACGCTCCAAATACATACACAACCTGCCATCCAAGCGTCGGATAATACGCGGGAGTTTGCGGAGCAGACACTCTGACACCCATAATTCTTGTCGGTCGTCCGCGCGTTCTCCCAGGTTATTATAGAAGTTTTTTTTATTTATTTTTTTTTAAATTGTTTATTTTTTTTCATTTCTATAAAGAGAGCTTGAGCGCTTTTCCATGCAACTTTGAAATATGTCAAGTTATGCACTCACAGCCTTTGGAATACCGGAAGCGCAGCAAAATCAGTATACTTGTCCGACCAACCTGTGCTACCTGATGCCTGCACAATCCACGTATACTGCGATTACCGCGTATACCGCGATTACCTCGTATACCGCGTACACCGCGTGTCCAGTAGGCTTGGTGTCTTCACTCAAAACGTTGTACGCGATCAAGCACATTACTAAACAACGTCAACAAGTTTGCACCTTCTATCACGGCTACGACGTCGCCAATCAGCCCGTCACCGTGTCACAGCCTACCGATCCTTATCAGAATCGAGTGGCAGGAGGTAAAACGAGTCACGCCAAGAAAATGGAGAAAGAGCGTTTCAACCCGATTCCACCAAAACCTAACAAGCTTCACCCGATGCAACCGGAACCTGAAAAGCGGTTGCAGATGCCAGACATGCAGCTGAATACGACGCCACTGTTCCAGTCAGAACTGCGTCTTGGCGGGCGCATCTCATCCTCGATGCGCAGTATCGACACTGCAAAGTGGGTGACTAATGCTGCGTGCATGGCAATCGAGGGGGATTTCGAAGACGTGCCTTTGATCGATTATGACGATGAGAACCTGAAGACGACAATCGAGGCCTTAGTGGCAATGTAAACATTTATAACATTGCATATCATTAATCGTGCCAACTTTCTTATTAAAGATTCTGTTACGTTCATGACTTTACGCACAAGTCGCTGTTTGCCACGACTGTCTGTGTTTGTCCTCCTTACTGCTGGCTATGCAATAGCACAGCAGAGTCAACACGCGCTGCCGCTTGTCATCTGTCGCGAGCTTGCCGCTTCTGTCGCGGCGCTGCGGCACTTAGAACTTATTGAGCACACTATGCTAGATTTTGATGCCACCACCCCAACGCCCTGGCTCTCGGATTGCGCGTGGATCGACCCATGCACTGAGACCTTCCAGGACGGCCGTCCCGCGCCCGCGGCTTCGTGGCTGCACCTCGACGGCCGTTTCCTCAACTCCACACGCGACCCACACACCGCCTTCAACGCAGGCGTCGAGTTTGCCCGCGTCCCGGCCGGCCTCAGCGTGCAGGCGTGCGAGCCCAACTTCGACGTCCTGCGCCGGACGGGACAGTACACGTGCAACGAGGACACGCTGGTCACCATTGTCGACGGCGCGTGTCCGCCTGACAACGCCGCCAACCACTCCCTGCTCGACTGCGTGCGCCCTCTCCAGCACGCCGCCACACAAATTGCGCTCCACTGGCGACCAGAGGACGAGAAGATGCATTTCGGCACACTGACGCGTGCGCAGGCCTGCTCCACGCCGCCCAACATGCTTGCCGACACCTTCTGCCAGCTTTCGGACTTGGCTTTGATTCACATTCCAGAGCCTGCTGACGGCACCGCTGTCCGCTTACTTCGCTACGAGCTGCTGCCCGACTTCACCTGTGCCGCTGCCGACGCCGACCGCTACCACTCCCGCGCCCGTCCGCCGCGCCGCCTCCTCGCGTGTCCGGCGGACCCGCACGGCACATGGACACCCACCGCGCATCTGCTGTCCTGCGAGCTCACCTGCGCCGCTGGCTTTGTCCCGGAAGACGACGTCTGCGTCTCAACCTGCCAGCACCTGCCCACGTCGTGCCCGCGCGGCTTCCACGCCGTAAGCACATGCACCACCAGCGCCGAAACCCACTACGAGTGCGAAGAATGCGCGCCGCCCGACGGCCACCAGACACTCGACTGGGGCCCGCTTGCACCCTGCGCTTTTGAAGCATGCGATGCAGGCACCTTTCGAGGCCCAACGGGCGACGCCCATCTGTGCACACCATGCCCCGTAAATACGGTATCTGACGCTGGTGCCGCCGAGTGCATGCACTGCAACACTAGTCACACCGGACTCTACTACGGCGCCGAGGGCGGCACCGCGTGCCTTCCGTGCATCGCGCCGGCGCCGGCGCCAGCCCAGGGCGCAGACTGCCCGCCCGGCCGGCAAGTCGTGACCGACTGGCCCAGAGTGCAGCACTTGTTTGATTTATACGGCGAAGACCTGCAGGACTATTACGCCACATACTGCTCTTTGGGTTACGCGTGTATCCCATGCGAACCTGGCTTCTACAGTCCAGAGCCAGGCTCAGCGGCATGCACGCCCTGTGCCTTTGGCGCGTTCAACCCCAACTTTGGCGCCACCGCCTGCACCGCCTGCGCGAGCGGACAGAACACAACCAAAGTTGCGTCGAATGCCGCCAGCGACTGCGTTTGCAATCCGGGATTTGAATGATTAAAAATATAAATATAAACGCGAGCGTGCGCTCATGTCCGGAAAAACACCCGACGACGACGATTGTCTGTCAGCGTGTCAAAGAGCAGGGTGGTGTAACCCATTACTACTTGCATTTATGTGTTTTGTACTTTTTGCATTTTATGTTTTCATGCGTTTGTCTGAAAACTAAAAAAATACACAAATGCCTCCCAGCGTACAGTGACTACCATCTACAGAAAATGTTCTACGTGCACTTCTGGGTCGATCAGCTGCACTACCTGCGTGCGGTCGAGGTCGACGACACGCACTACATCTCCGTCTACGACACAGTCAACTACGCGTACGGCCGCATAAGCCAGCAGTTCACCCGCTCCGGTGAGCCCAAGAAGGACCATTTTGGCTTTCTGCGCATCAAGAGCTTGCTCAGAAACAAACGCAAGCACCGCTCCGTGGTTGACATGTATAATAAGCTTGTCCATCACTTTAGCTTTCCAAGCATGGGCAGCATCAAGACACCATACTTGCGCGTGCAAGGGCTTGAGCTGCTTGTGGCGTGTTTCACAAATTGCGAGAAGAGCAATAGAACGCTGCTTCATGACACCTTTCAAAAGTACTTGAATGGCGACCTGTCTTGCATCCAGAGAGTCTGCGTGACACGCAACAACAAGACAGGACGCCAGAAAATCTGCGACAGCAGCGCTCCCGCGTCATTTGTATCTATGCCCGAGATCAAACAGACAGGCATGGCAGTGGACGCCAATCCTGAAAAAACGGACGCAGACGCTGCCTCTGTGGAGCCAAACACAACGACCCCGTCGCTGAACCAGGCAGAGCGCAGTCTTGTATTTGCTAAGGAAGTTATATCCATGTACGACTCTCTTGATCCAAAATGGAAGCAAAATGCAAGCGCACTGGCGTCTGCTAAGCAATTGCTGGCAGGCGCGGTCGATGCGTTTAACGGCCAGTAAAACAGTTTACATCTTTATTGTGTACGCCACCACGAACGTGTCGTTTCCTATGTACCGCACCTCCTTAAACTCCTTATGCCAGCAGTCGCGCAGTTCCGCTTCCAGTTCCAGCGCTGACATGTGCGTCCACAGACTCGCAATTTCTTGCCGCTGCACGCATGCCTCTCGCTGCAACCGTTTGTTTGCAAGCTTTACCTGCTGCACACTCGCAATCGCTGCCATCGTCGAGTTGCTCAGCACCTCGTGCGCCTGCGCCCCCGGCCGCCACCGGCGGTACGGCCTGCGCGCGTGTACTTCCGAACGCTGCAAACTGTCCTTGAGCCGCATGGGCACGTACCCGACCGGCGGTGTCCAGCCCGAGAAGGCGTTCAGCGCAGATAGTTGTCCCATACTAAGCACAATGACTAGCAACAGAACGGCTAGTGCCCGCATTGCCATGCACAGTGTTCTACTTTAATATTTTATTTTTTTTTTATTTTTTCTTCGCGTCTATAAATTCACCCAAATGTTACAACCTCCCGCACAAAACACACCAACTGTATATAAGAATAGTGTTAAATGCGAATATAGTATGCCGGGGGGTGGCGTTCGCTCCCGTCTCCAGAAAGAATTGGCTAAAAGGGCTGCTGCAGCCACAGCCGAAGCCGAAGCCACATCCGTGCTTATGCCTGGCGTAGAGATCAATGGCACGAGTTTTCACCAGGTGCGTGGCGACGACGGACAGGTTGTCGTGAGCTGCACCATCGACCGTAGCAAATTCCCTGGTGGCCACACGAAGACGATGGAGGAGATGGTACTGGAGCTGGGCCAACATAAGACCATGGTTAAAAAATTCCAAACGGAGAAGACGAAATTCCACGCCGAGGTGATCGATGATACCTGGAAACAGTACATGGAAGTGCTGAAGTACAAGGAGGAGAAGCAGAAGGAGAAGCAGAAGGAGAAGCAGAAGGAGAAGCAGAA
>Ga0115011_10000503_pt1 | contig 31888 bp, 42 predicted proteins | sample TroAtlMetagenome_2_FD_88705 | JGI IMG/M metagenome (GOLD analysis project Ga0115011, IMG submission 88705) | Marine eukaryotic phytoplankton communities from Atlantic Ocean - Tropical Atlantic ANT8 Metagenome | ecosystem: Environmental > Aquatic > Marine > Oceanic | place: Tropical Atlantic...
ATCTGTTCCTTATCAGTGGAACGTTCTGCACTACCAATGGTTTCCATACCACCGAGGATCACATCGATCTTCTTACTGGTACCGTCAGTGTTACGTGCCATATTCCAGAAGGGTGATGTCCACTCAGGGAAGTCTGTAATCATTCCACGACGAATCTTCTTCTCGTGATCGTGATCTAGTTCTTTAGTGTTAAATTTTTCACCCCACTCACCATAGGTCTTGATGTTAGATTCATCTAATGGTACACCTAACCATCGACACAATTCAATCTCCATCTCTTCCAGTTCCTTCACACCTCCCTTCATTTCAAACTCAAACATCGGGAAGATAGTTTCGTGTCTACCTGGTACTGGGTTTGGTTCTGCCCTGTATGATGTGGAGACACAGAAAAACCCTTCTGCTGAAGGGTTACTTAATAACTCGTGTTCTAACCACATCTGACCTGTTTGTGGTAGTGGCCAAATATTATTACCGTAGTTATATGTTGCTACTGTCTCTGGATCTTCACAAGCAGCAAGTATACTCAGACGATTTTGTGTATGAACTTCATAGAAATTTTTCGACAAAAAAAATGACCGTAATTCGGTCACCGCATCCGTGTATTTTTTAGGGTCAATCAGACTTGTCATTATTTTTGGTCAAACTGAGTTTATTTAGCAGTTTTAGGAACCTGGTTCTTGTAATCTGTTGGATTCACCATTCCTTTTACTCCACCAGTCTTCTCTGGCCAAGCTTCCCATAAAGCTTTCTTAACTTCTTCACTAACTATTTGTCTGAGTTCAGTTACTTCTGCTTCTCTACGTTTTTCAGGACCACCAGTCTGTTGGTCGAGGATGTTACCCCCACCAACGATACCACCAGTGCCTACAACAGCAGCAGCGGTGGTATATGTTGCAACCTTTTGGATATCCATTATTGTGCTATTCCAAATCCACCAGGAGCAGAAGGTGCTTGAGGTGCTGCTGCTTGATCAGGTGAAGGTCCTGCTAGATCAGGTGTTCCTATAGGAAGTGCAGGTGCTATCCCACCACCTAGTCCACCACCCAGTACACTATCCATTGCCTTGTCTGTAACTCCTTTGATTATCGAGTCCTTATTAATAAACACGTAACCACCAATGCCGACAACGGCAAGAGATACAACGCTAGACGCAACAGCAAGTACATTTACAATTTTTTGCATTTTCTTTTTGTCAGTAATCTATTTAGCTTACCACAACTTCGCCGATTAGCCAAGATGTAGTTGTATGTATACAAGAATCGTATGCTCTGATGATGTATTGAGTGTCCTCTACAGCATCAGGAGGTACTATCAGACAGTATCCTATACCCATATTATATACTCTCTTCATCTCCTCTTCTGGTATCTCACCAGCAAGTTGTACCTTCTTAAAGATCTCTGGTAGTGTCCAAGAGTTCCAATCTATATGTGGTTTCAATCCTTCTGGGAAACAGCGTGGAAGATTACCTGGTATACCACCACCAGTTATATGTGCCATACCTTTGATAGGAATATTCTTAACTATCTTCTCAACCAATCCAGAATATATCTCAGTTGGTTCAAGTAGTTCAGGAGTATCTGCCCATTTTATCTTATGCCTCCATAGCATATCATTGATCAAACTATAACCATTACTATGAAGTCCAGTACTACCAATACCTATAATCATATCCCCCTGCTTTATATCCTTACCATCAATTATCTTTTCTTCTTCTACAACACCTGTACAAAACCCTGCTAGATCATAATCCTTAGCAAACCTACCGTGTTCAGCAGTCTCTCCACCTAGTAAATCTATACCTGCTAACTCACATCCTTTAATAATACCTTCCATTATAGGATCTATTCTATCATCTAATTTGACAGTAGAAATATAATCTAAAAAGTATAATGGTTTAGCACCACAAGTAATCACATCGTTGACACACATAGCAACGAGATCAATACCTATTGTGTTCCAGGTACCTGAGACCTGAGCAATATTAATCTTTGTACCTACACCATCAGCACCAGAAACCATAACAGGTTTCTCATACCCTTCAGGTATACGATACATCCCATTGAACCCACCTATAGAAGGTGCCTTCTCTTTGAGACGTTCAACGAAAGCATCACCTGCTTCTATGTCAACACCAGAGGTCTTATAATCCAACTAAGTCCTCCAACTTAAATAACGAAACAAATTCTATCTTATTATGTTCCCAGATCTTATGGTCTTCCATCCTATCAACGATACATACCACCCTATTAACAGTGTACCCTGCACCACGTAGAACATTAACTGCCTTCATAGCACTACCACCAGTGGTAGTTACATCCTCTAGGACTGTGACAACAGAACCCTTAGCAGGTTTCCAACCTTCAATGACTTCCTTGGTACCATAATCCTTAGGGTTCTTCCTAATGATTAAAGCATCGATACTTCCACCCTTATAGAATGCTCTCTGTGCAACACCACAGACTAATGGATCACCACCTAGGGTGAGACCACCAACTGCTACTGACTTAGGGTCTAACATCTTTACCATCAGAGATGATAAGAGTGCGTTACCCTCACACGATAGTGTTACAGGTTTACAGTTAACATAATGCTCTGACCTCTGACCAGATGATAGTGTATAAGCTCCCTTCTTATACGCTCTCTCCTTAAGAAGTTTAAGGAGAGTCTCTTTGTGCATACTATCAGTCATTAACCCTTCTCAACGTAAGTCCACATCTCTTTGAAAGTATCAGTAGCAAAACCATAAGATGCTTTTACTTCTTCTACCATATCATCCTTAAGACGTTTACGTATATTAACCTTGAGTAGATCAGGGAACTTAAATTCATATACTAATGACTTACCAGGTACCTTAGACTTAAGCATCTGTCCACCCATAAGGTCACCCATATGACGTGTGTAGATATGTGCAAATAATCTATCAGGATCTGTTAGTTCACTAATGTACTTTACATAAGTCTTTGTAGTATCAAGAGTAGGTGGAGGAGATGCCTCTTCCCATAGCTCTAAGTAGTCTGCTTTCAAAGCAGATGCTCTTTGTATATCAGGAAAATCATATTCCAATACACCTGCATCCATAGCAGTGTTCTCTAATGCTTCATACATTAGGTACTGGTTGTATGCAAAGATTGCATAAGTTCTGGCATCAAGTTTACCAGAGAACATAACCCCGACAAAGGGTTGTTCCTCTGCTGCCTTGTGATGCCCCATCGTAAGTTCTTTAATACTCATTTAGCCTTGCCAGATCATATCAGGCATTTGTTGGGGTGCCTGTCTGCCCACTGTGAACATCAGTATAGCATAACCTAAGAACCATAGCAAGTTTACTATTACAGATTGTCTGTAAAAGAACTTACGTACTCCCATCGATCTATTAATCCACTTCTCATCTTCATAAGTCATTGGTTCTGACGTTGCCAGTCGTCTTATGATCTGTTCTATAACAACAGCAATAATTGTTGCTATTATAGTTGGATAAAAGATGAAGTCCAAGAAGGACATAAAAATAATTAGAGCTTGCATTTTAAAGTGTGTACTTTTCTTCTTTTTTGCTAGGATCTACAGCAATAATCTTTAAAGGAGCTTGTTCAATTACAAGAGTTTGAGTAGGACCACCGTTCTTACCTACACCATTTGCATTACCATTTTGTCCATTCATTTTCATAGTACCGTCACCTTTTTTAGATGCAGTTTGAATCCCAAAGCTAGCTAAAACACCCGTGAAAACCGAGGCTATGAAAGTAGGATCTATCTTTTGTTGTGGTACCCCTGGGATGGCAACGTAATTTAAAGTCAATATTCCGCCGCTCCAAACCAACACGCCAAGGCGAACAAATGTACTAATGATAGCAGCTTGTTCCTCCTGATCTGGTAGGATAGCATCCTTTAATTTTTTAAGAGCACTTTTCTTCTCTTCTTTAACATCCTCTTCAGGAGGTTTATCTTTAATTTCTTCAGACATTTGGGGAAGGATTATCTGGCTTATTTATCAACTCTAACTTTCAGTTGGAGGTTGCTTCTTCTTCCCTATATTATATTTTGACTCTAGTATCCAGTCAGTCTTGTCTTTAAAAGCAATTACCTTAATCTGATTTAGTGGAGCGATGTCATCTATCTGATCATCCTCACATATAGAAACCAATCCCCAATCAGATAATAATTTTGTTATCCTATTGCGACGTTGTACATCATTACTCGTGAGATTAGCGTGCTTACCATCCAGAGCAAATAGTTCCTTGAAGTGTACAATATAATACTTTCCTTTCTTATGCAATATATGACAAGACTGGAATAGTTTCTTTTCCTTTCTAGATGCTACACCAATTCTTGTAAGAGTTTCTCTAACTTTTAAAAAATCGTCTGGTTGTCGTAGCGTTACCTCAACCATCATTTCAGGAGACCAAGCTATCTCGCCGTCACGCTGAACCATCATTGTATCCTCCAGTATTCAATTTAGATTTAATCAATTCAATTTGATTTTTTGTGAGAATACGCAACGCATCTTTGGCTTTTTCATCTGAGTACTTAAAGTACTGTTTGATGATGTCAAGATCTTGGATCTTTTCCTTTCTCTGCCAAGGAGAGAAACGTTTTTTCTTACGCAAACTATTTAGATAAAAAGAATACTGGAGATCCTTATCTAGATTATATAATCTATTCATTTCATTAGAATAGATCACGGTATCCATAAACCCACTCAGACATTTATTGATAATGTATGGTGGATAATGTTTACCATAACCTTCACGTTCAAGAAGATTCTCCTTATTAAAATTGATCGAATTGAGATAATCTTTTAAAGGATACTGGTCACGAATGCTCATAATAAATCACCCAAGGTTTCTAAACCTATAGGATGTGTTTGGAATACCATACTATACCTCTTCCGCATACAATCACGCAAGGGAGGTCTAGCAGAGTGTGGTATTACAGAGGTGAACTTAACCAGTCTACCACGCTTAGGTACTATAGACTTTATTATTTCACCCGTAGGTTCATCGACAAATATTGTTTCACCACCCATAGATACATCCCAGTCAGGGTTAAGGTATATCATATAGGTAAACCCTTTCTCTGACTGAGAATCTACGTGTGGTTTAGGACAATCACTAGACTGGAAAGCATTATATAATACTCTCTTAAAATCTTGTCTGTCCATATAGGACATAAACTCTTTAGCAATATCATCATAATCATTGTTCTCAAAGCACTTACCCAATGTATATGCTTCAGAACTCTCTGGACTATCGGCAAGAAAATCCCAATTAGGATATGTCTCTAGGAAATAGAAACCTCTAGATACTAATTTGGGTGGGAATAGATCATCGATGATCTCAATCATACAAATAATTCCTCGACTGCTGTAGGGGCTGAAGTGTAGTTTGTTATTAGAAGTTCCTTCTTGGATTTGTTATCCTTCCGAGCTCTCATACTATAAGTAAATCCAAACTCTTCTTGATGGTACTCTTCAAATAAAGATTTAATATTATCGTTTATATTATATGTGATCATCCAGTTGTGTACACAACGGTCACAATCCTCAGCAAATTTCTTATGATCAAACCCCTTATGCATACCACCTTTCTTACCATAAAGAAAATCCTTTATGTCATATGGTGGATCTAAAAAGATGAATGTATCTTTAGAACCTTTAGCCTCTAGTAGAACTGAATAATCTTCATTGGTTATCTTCCAATGCTGTATATCTTTCTGGTATTCTTTTAGATTATCAATACCTCTCATAGAAAAATTAGATACTGATGCTTGTTTTGAGAACGATGAGTTCTCAGTTAAACCACTAAAGGAACACTTGTTAATAATATAAAAGAATACAGCGGCTTGTGTATCATCTACATCATCTATGTTACTCTTACAATCTTTAAAAAGTCCTTCTGCTTTCTCTGGTGTATCATACTTAGTCTTGTATGTTTCTAGAGTATCAGACAGTTCTTCTCCATAAGATTGGAGTTGACCCCAGAAATTATACAGTTGCCAATATTTATCATTAACCCATACAGGTATATCTGGATTCAATCTAGACACTAAGAGAGCCATAGAACCTCCACCCATAAATGGATCTCTATACTCTCCCAGGTCAGGTAAATGTTCAGACAATAAAGGTGCTGCCCTAGACTTACCACCAGGGTACCTCAATGGGGTTTTCAATTTACTCATCAATAAGATCCATCAATGCACATATGTATGTTACCAGACATTGATATGCGTTGTCCACCAGATTTGAAGGGATACACATAATGATTCATCCACGCAGGGAAGATCCAGAAGTCACCCTTCTCTGGTTTAACTGGTCCTAGAATATTATTTGAATGTGGTTGCTTCTCACCATAGGTAAAATAGATTGAACCTGCTGCTTCTGATTCATCGTATATACCTTCTGGTACATCTAAGTAAGCAACAAAACTAAAATCTCCATCGTGGTTATGAACTGGTTGCCAGTCACCTGCTTGTTGGAAGTTAACCCACATAGGTTTGACTTCAAACTCACCATTATAATCCTCTCTCATATACTCTCTCAACCCATAATAGAATGGTTTCATCAACTGTTCATCAGGGTAAATATAAAGTTGCTCCTCAATCTCTCCTACCAAAATAGGTGAAGCATCATCTCTGCATTGGTATGCTTCATCTAGTAGTGCTTTTCTATACTTCTCAGGAAGTGTGCTCTTAAACAAGGTAGGTCCGAAGGGTGAGAGTAACATTACTTGAGTTCCAAGTTTACCATATTCTGACCATAGGGTCCGAAGTTTACACCACCTACAGGTAAAGCATTCCAAGCAATACCTGCACGCAATTCAGGTCCGTGATGTGGAACAGACCAGTGTACCATCCAACTTGGGAAGACGATTAACTGACCCACCTGAGGTTCTATTGCTATGGCATTTTCATAGGTCTTACTTATGATTTCCAGTTGGTTCATCGTACGTGGCGTAAGAGGATCCTGGAAGATCGTAGGAGACCCTTCAGTAAGATAATATATCCCAGAGTAGTATGCGAATGGATGACGGTGTGGTTGATGACACCCACCCATATCAGGTCCTGATACATTACCCCACATTAAAGAGACCTGAAACTTACCTTCCATTTGATATTGATTCTCTTCCTTAAGTTCACCAAGACACTCTTCTATCCAGTTAGTTAAAGGTGCAAACTCTGGAAGGAGATGCAAGTTACCTTTAGTAGTCTCTACCATATTAGGTAGATTAAAGAGACTCCTTTCTTCACCCTGCAATGCTTCCAACATTGGCTCTGCCAATTCGGGCTTGTCAAAGGTGTAGAATTTAACTGGAAAGAACTCGTGGGTGTCCATAGAAATTAATATTCAAGATAGTTCTGTGAGGATTTTTCCTCGGAGCAGAACCAGAATGATAAGTTAGACCATCAAAAATAAGGTACTTTCCTTTCTCTGGTTCTATATATTGCTTTGGTGTTACGGATGTTACAGTTTCACCAGTATACTTTTGATTATATAGAATAGTAGGTCCATCACTATCGTTACAATAGTATATCATAACTGTGTGAGGGAACGGTGCATCTACGTGAGGTTGTGTTGGAGGTGTATGCCAATCATTAATCATTGACTTAGCAGCACGAGCACGGATGATAGGTTGTGTCCCAGTAGGATCAATCTCATCCCATAGTTTCTTAAAGACTCCCTCATATGCAGCAGACTTTGGTTCACCATCGTGAGCCATTATATGTGCAAAGTAAGGATGCTCTTCATACCCCATAATTTTACACACCTCAGAGCTACCCTCAGTATACTTAGAAGTAAACTCTTGATAGAACCAAGGGAATGTATTGTCACGACAAAGGACTTCGTATAAGAAGTCCTGAGTCTCTTGGGATACAAATCCTACTTTCATTTTTCCTTCGATCTATTGATGAGAGAGATGAACTTATCGTTGGCAAAGGTACCACCTAAGCACACATCAATCTCATCACCATCCTTCCAATTCTCAGTACCATCCTTCTTGGTATGAGCTAATGCCTCAGTGAGGTCATCAATAATCTTCTGGGTAATTTTCATTCTTGTACAGGATCTAACTCCTCTGTAATACGTGCACCAACTGGACCATCAGATTCAATGTCAATCTTGTGTACGTTGATACTTCCTGCTTCAAATACTCTTATCTCTACCTTACCCTCGTAGCAGTGTACACTGACTGTACCATTCTTACTCCAGGATTTAGGACTGTTGTAGTACTTGAATAGTGGGTAAGTATGTTTGTCATAGTGGTTTGCCTTTTGAGAATAAACCACCTCCTCCTCGTCCTTCATAAGACGGTCTAGAGCATCAAGATCATTGTGTTTGATCATTTGAATTCACACCTCATCATAAGTTCAGTAAGGAAAGCAACCAAGTTAATTTCTTGGTCTGCTACGAAGGCAGCCTTGTACTGGTATTCACCAATAACTAGAACTGCTTCAGGTATACTAGCAGGTTTTAGATAGTCATACAAGGTATCGTATATATTTCGCATTATTTGTGTAGGTTCATTGTCAAGATTCTGTACTACCCACTTCTTCATCTTAGTAAACTCTCTAGTCTTAAGATAAGATACTAGATCATTCAGATTTGTGTTAACTTCTGATGCCAAGATACCAGAATCTATAGTACCACTAGATGAATATCTTTGTAACTCATTAAGGGTACGTCTAAAGTCAGGAAAATATTTCTGTACTATCGCTGCAACGACCTTAGGAGGTGCAGTAATTCTTTCTTTATCAAGGATCTCTTGTACCCTCGTGAAGAAGGACGCAGCGAGTTGTTGCTTATTTCCCCCTGAGAATTCAACCACTGAACATCTGCTGTGGAGAGGTTCGATAATTTTGTTCTTGTAGTTGCAGGTGAAAATAAATCTGCAATTTTTTTGGAACTCTTCGATGCTTGCTCTAAGAAGAAGTTGAACATCGTGCGTGGTGTTGTCTGCTTCATCAATAATAATAACTTTGTGAGCGGCTGAAGAAGAAAGAGATACTGTACTAGCAAAGTTCTTTGCATTATTACGTACAGTATCTAAAAATCTTCCTTCATCTGAACCATTAATAAGATAATAATCCGCACCTATCTGTTCACACAGTGCCTTAGCAACGGTAGTCTTACCGATACCAGGAGGACCACTAAGTAAAAGGTTTGGGAGTTCACCCTTCTCAACGAACTTCTGAAAAACTGTCTTCAGATTTTCTGGAAGGATGCACTCATCAATTTTCTTAGGTCTGTATTTTTCACACCAAAGAAAGGTCATTTAGTGTCAGGCTCCAATGCTATAAAGTACTCAAGGTGTCTATCGTTAGTAGAAAGGAATCTTGCGATCCTTGCACCTGCTATCTGTACATTATACTCCTCAGGTTGCAGACGAAGATTCTCTACCTTGAAACAGTAACAGAACTCTTCATCAGATTTACCTACAGGTACCTCAAAACTGTTGGTAGTATCATTCTTCTTGTCACACACCTTCAATAACATATCACCATTATTAGTGTACAAGCACAGATCAGGCACCTGGTACACGCTGGAGGCACGTAACAGACTATCTAAGACTTGTGGTTTAAGTACAAACTCAACGTCCACAGAGGGCAGTGTGATCTCCTTATCAGGTGGTTGTACAATCAGTGATGGATCACTGTATCTGAAGTTGGCGAATTGCTTTCTGTTTTCGTCTCTGATGATAAGTTTACTATCGTCTGAGAAATCGAAGACAGGTTGCTCAAAGAGTGAGAGACCAGAGAGAAATATGCCGAGGTCATAAATTGGGACTTGTGCAGGAAACTCTTCGGAAACTTCAGCAGAAGCATATATGTTTTTGTTAATAGATATCGTACGGATCTGAGACCCTGAATCGATAACCACTGATTTGTTGATAGTTGCAAAGTTCTTAAGTGTGTTAAAAGTTTCCTTGGTTAACTTAACGAGGGTCATAATAAAGAGAGGTTACTTGTCGTAGTCCACCGCATATGCTGGTGGGATATCAGCGTTGCGCTTGTCAGCAGCATCACGCTTGTCGTTGAAATGACATAATAGCACAGCGTAGTGGATTATCTTAATGATGTCCCTACGTGCTGTACCCTTCTTGTCATATCTTGAAGCATACTTGAGAATGTTACTTCTACAAAATGCTTCAGCATCACCTACCGAGTCGATAAGGTCAAGAGTCTGTACGTTACCGACAGAGTAATGACCTTTATAAGTGTGGGAAATGTAGTCTGAGACCTCCTTTAAGATCTCATCTTCATTGTACTTTTTCATACTACATACCCATACTGTTCTCGGAGGATCTTCTTATAGGGTAAACCCAAATCTCGGAGCTCCTTTACAAGTTTTAACTTGTTGTGTAACGCAGTATCACCTCCCAGTTTAAGGGAGGCGATTAATGTCGTTAACTCTTTGTCGTCCAATGGAAGATCCATAGTTGCTTACTTAGTGTACTATACAGGTGCTGATTGGTCAACCTCCTTATTGAAATCAATATCAATCTTGTCATATAGATCCAAGAATGCTTGCTTAGTCTCATCATCAAATCTATTGATGCTGTACTTGAGTGCATTCTCCTTCGATCCGAAGATTGCATACGCCTTCAAGATGTGTACAAGACGACGTGTACTAATGACCTCATCGATCCCACCATCATAGAAAGTCTTACGAATGACTTGTGCCCAGTCTACCAGACGCTTGCAGAACTCATTATCCTCACAAGCACCAGTTCCCCTGCCATAGTTCTGAAGAATTTTAATCTCAGTAACTGGTGAAGGATACTCTTGCTCAAGAGTAATCGCAAATCTTTCTAGGAATGCTTCGTTGAGAACGTTAGTACCGATGAAGCGACCGTCATCAGATCCCTTTCCTTTAGTGTTCGCTGTTGCAATAACATTGAACCCTACCGCAGGTCTGACAAACCGACCGATTTTTTTGAGGAACACGCCTTTGCCTTCAAGTATGGGTTGGAGGCATAAGACTTTGTTACTAGCCAAGTCAATCTCATCGAGTAACAAGGTTGCTCCTCGTTCAAGTGCTTCAATGACAGGTCCGTTATGCCAAACAGTTGACCCATCCACAAGACGGAAACCCCCAATAAGATCGTCTTCATCGGTTTCAATAGTAATGTTAACTCTAATCAACTCTCTATTTAGCTGAGAGCAAGCTTGTTCAACAGAAACTGTTTTACCATTACCAGACAATCCAGTAATGAAGGTTGGATAGAAGACTTTCGACTTGATAATCTTCTTAACAGCATTGAAATTTCCAAAGGGAACATAGTTAGGATCCTTCTCTGGTACCAGGTTTTGCTGAGCAACTGGTTCTGCTGGAGATGCATCAGGTGCTTCTAGTGTACGCTCTAGTCTCTCTGCAACTGTGAGGTTCCACTTACCAATACCTGATTTGTAATCCCTTAATCTTTTCTTTACAGTAACTACTGAACACTTAAACTCATCTGCTGCTGCGAGTAATTGTGGTACACCTACTTCTTGTCCAAAATTTTCTTTCAAGTATCCAAGGAGTAGATCAGTGGTAACTGGGATTTCAGTTGTAAAAGGCATTTGATTCTTTTAATTGTGTATGTACTAATTGTACATTAAAAAAGGGGGTTGTGAACCCCCTGTGTGCAGCTTATGCAACTGTCTCTATGAAGGATCGAAGAATCTTCTTATTAGATCTCTTCGACTTGAATGTCTTCTTGAAAGCACTGGTGATCTGTGCCTTAGTAGCATCCTCCTTTAGTTCCTCTAAGTACTCAGTGTTGTCCTGATTCCTTGTAGGAAGAACATACAACTGGTGATAGTTAAGTGCCTTAATAACAGTTGACTTATTTTTACGGTACTCTGCTTTGGACTTCTCTGCTTCTGGAGAGTTCCAACCAAGAGTATTGTTAAGATAACTATTAACTTCCCTGCCTTGGATCAATCTGAATCCTAGTACATTAATCTGTGGGAACTTGTCACGTAGATGCTCAAGGAATACTCCAGTCTGGTGCATAGGATGATAAGGCATCTTGGAATAAGTCTTACCAAGTTTCCTATCTCTTAGGTAGCAACTTTGATTGATGCAGTTAGCATACAAGTCACCCATATAACTTACTCTATCTGTGTAGTATCCACAACTAGCAGACTCACCATCAGTCAGTATGCAGAGTGAAACCTTCTCTACCTTCTTAAGCATCTCTGGTATCACTGAGTGTAGAGCAACGATTGCTTCATTCAATGGGGTACCAGATAGACTCATACCAGGAGCAACAGAGAACCTAGTGCCAAAGTAATATCCCCTTGTAGAAATAGCGTGAGTATTGAAGAAGAGGTACTTAAATGAATCCTCTAGATCTATCTTCTTAGCATCAGAAGATACTAGATGCATTAGAGAGAAATCATTCTTGATTGCAAACTCTCCTACTACAGGTGGAACAAGTTCAACTTGAGGATCTCTTCCATCCAATCTCAATGCCATCTGGTAACTATCATTAGTGAAAGCATATACATCAAACGGTATAGCAACTTTCTGACAGAACCAAGACAGTTGTAGTACCTGCTGGACGGTATCCAGTATGGCTTCTGCCATTGATCCAGACCAGTCTAGTAGAAAGATCATTCCGTGGTTCTTACCATTAGGTATGGTAGTTACCTTCTTGAAAAGATCCTCGTTAAACTTATACGTGGATAGTTTCCTTGTGTCCAGTACTCCAGTCCTACTAGTAGTAGCACGAGCGTAGGCACTAGCAGACTTTCTGCATTCAAATTCCTTAACAAGATAGTTAACCTCCTTTTGTGAATCCTTTTTGAATTTAGTGTACTCTGCTTCCACAGTAGCATACTGTTGATCATATGAAGGTGCATTTGCTTCATAATCGTTATAGAAGGAATCTGTTTCTCTTGGTTTCCTTGACTCTACCTCAAAATGATTCCTGTTATTTTTGAGTATAGTGGAGAAACTTGTGACACAATCTTCTCGTTTAAACTTAGGAATCTCAACATAATGTGACTCACGAGTGTCTCTATGATCAACAAGTTCCTTTGTCTTATCCTTGAAAGACTTGTCTGTTTCTGCCTCTAGATCTGGAGCACGATCACCAGCAGCAGAACCGCCAATGGGGTCAAGAGTGTCCTTCTCCTCTTCTGACTCTTGCTCATCAGAGGAATCAGAGTCTGAATCTAAGTCACTTTTGTTATCTGTGTCAGATTCTGACGAACCATAACTGGGAGTATCAAGATCAGGATCTTGCTCACCTTCTTTAGGTGATGGTACCTGCTCCTTCTCCTTATCCATTTTCATATATGTGTAGATCTCTTCTGCTAACTGGCACGCTGCTTCGAAGGACTCAGCATATCCTACTCTGTCACGTAACTCCTCCTCTTTAATGTTCTTGAAAGGGATAGGAGTGAAAGCACCAACCTTATAGTACAGGTTAATTCTATCGATCAAACCTAGATCTCCTAGATCCTTATCCTTAGTATCAAAGAAGTCTAGGTGATCTAACTCTTGGTAACCACTGTAGAATGTCTTAGGAAGTCCAGCATACTTACGCTTGATGTGCTTCTCAATCCTTGCATCCTCAGTAACATTAACAAATGACTGAGGGCACTTTACTTCTGGCCATACATTTGGAGTGAATAATGCGTGTCCAACTTCGTGTGCAACCAGTAGGTCATATATGTTCTCGCTTGCCTTCTCCCAGATAGGGAGTGTTAAAATTCTTTTGTCAACATTAAATGCTGCTGTCTCACACTGCTTGTGCTCGATGATTAGATCTTCAGTAGCAAGCAATTTTGCTAGTTGACCTTTGACCCCTGTGTTTACTGTCATTTAATTTCTCGTGTATACACATACTATAAGACCTCCGAGGTCGTTCGGAGGTCTTTAGTAGACTCTTTATCAACTGTCTACGTCTTGCTCTCGCTTGTCGTAGTGCTTGGGGCTTGAGCTTTCTTTTGGGCTCTTTCCCAGAATTGTGAATCCAGTTCGGGGTCGTCATTGTACTTCTCATTCATTTCCTGTATTAAGGCATTGTACCATTCAGAGTTATCTTCAATCTGGTTTAAAGATTGTTTTTCCATCGGCACCTCTCCTAATGCGTCCTTTTTTACCCTTATGATATCCAACTACACCGTCTGCATTACGTTTAGGAGGAGTCTGTGACTGCTTCTGTTTTGCTTTGAAATCCTTATATGTTTGACTGTCACGAGTGACACCAGTCTTTTTAGGACCGTGTTGCATCTTGTCCCTGTCAAACTTCAGGTCTTTCTCTCGCTCATCTCGCTTCTTACGATGGTGCTCAGTGTCCCAACCGTCACCATATTTCTCCCACAACCAAGGCTTATACTTAGCGTAGTCGTCAAAGATTTCTGGAAGCCAGCTACGTTTCATTGGATTAAAGAAGGTTCCCTCCTATTTATGGTTGTATCATACCTGGAAATCTATCACGTCTGTCTTCGTCTGTCAAGGACATCAAAAAAGAAACTGTCCACCGCTCCTTATCGGAATGGTTGTACATCACCTCGTGGTCTAGGAAACCTGGCCATATCATAAGGTCAGTTTCTGTGGGGATATGCATATGAGTGAAGTTGTGGTAGGGTCTCATCCTATGCATTGCTTCTACTACTGGTGATGGGTTGTAAAACTGGATAGAACCTGAGTCCTCCTCTGGTACCTGTAAGTAATAGGTACCTGCAAAGTCTGAGTCAGCGTGGTTGTGTCTAGTCTGGTAGGCACCTGTAGGATTAATGTTAACCCACATCCTAGTAACCTTTAACTTATCATCATACTCCCTCATAGCACCCAGTATATAATCTGTAAAATATGGATACTCTTTATGTAAATTCTCCTGTGATCCTATGGTACTATACCCTTTACCATAAAATATATTATCAAACACACAGAACTCGTGTCTGCGAGAGAGTAAGTTCTCCTTCAGTTGCTTGTGATCCTTGAAGGTTTTGCAATCTCTGTAATAAGGGGTGTCAAACATCTTCTATAATCTTAGAGAATCCATTTACTTTAGCGAACCTGAGTGTACGATTAAACTTATCTGTTAACGATTCACTCTTGTGAGAGATAACAAATATGTTATTAGTTGAATCGAGATTCTTAAGAATCTTAAACAGTTCCTCAGTTGACTGACTGTCTAATGAAGAATCAAATACCTCATCCAATATAAGGAGGTTGGTAGTAATAGAGTTCTTTAACTTAGCAACGTGCCTCCAAGTAAAGAGTAGTGCTAGGTCAATCTTCTGCTTCTCTCCTTCAGAGAAGGATGAGTAAGAGAACTTATCACGGTACCTGGATTTTATAACCTCTTGGAACTCTTCGTCAAGAGTGAAATTAATATATGTATCCATATCAGACAGGTGTCTATTGATAGACTGGTTAATGATAGGAATATATTTCGAAATAATTTTTGCCTTGATACCACCATCCTTTAATAGGGTACCAGCCAATTTATAATCTGCGGCTAGTTTATTAACATCAGCACAAGCAGATTCCTTTTCATCATACTCCTTCCTCAATTTATTAAGTTCCTCCTGTACACCAGTGATGTCAGGTTGATTACTTAAGTCTTTTATTGTAGTAAGAATATCTGTATTAGTCTTCATCAATCTCTTTTCTTCTTGGATAAGAGACTGTACCTCAAACCTATACTCCATAACTGACTCGTGATTATCTTTCATAAGAGCCATAGAAGCACGTATCTTTACCAGTTCTTCCTTCAGTTGTTCCGTGGCATCCAATACATCATCCTTCTTTCTACCTAGGATACCAATCTTCATAGTTCTAAATGTTTCTTCAATGTCCTGAGTACACATAGGACAGGAGGAATTCTCTTGGAAGAACTCAAAGTCCTTAGTAGTTCTCTCAAGTTTACCTTGTAACCTAGAACGTAGATCCTTTACCTTACTGTACTGTTGTTCTAAGGTTTCAAATTCCCTTTCAGAATCATCCAGTTTTACTATTTGCTGTTCTAGTTTATCCTTCTTCCTCTTTACATCTAACATTCGTTCTTCATTGATATCAAACTGACCTTTCTGTAATTCAATTCTCTTATCATTTACAGCAGTTAAACTATTCAAAGTCTTACACTGTGAGATTATTCTCTCATCAGCAATCTGCAATTCATACTTACAGTCTCTTAGAGACTCATTGTTATCTTTAATGCGCTCCTTCAGGAGCATATTCATATGAGAAAAGACTTGTATATCCAGTAGATCTTCAACAACTTCTCTTCTATGTCCAGCAGGAAGTTGCATAAAGGGAACAAATGTACTACTCCCTAGTATGACCACCTGTGTAAATGACTTGTAGTTAAGCTTGAGTATGTTTTGCTCAAGGTATTTTTGATAGTCTCTATTCGCTGCGTCCTGATCTAACAAATTACCTTGACGATATATCTCAAGGATCCCAGGCTTTATACCACGTATAACTTTATATTCTATTGTACCAATCTTAAATTCTACTTCAACAACACAATCCTTTTCGTTAACAGTATTGACAAGTAGACCCTTACTAATCTTTCTGAATGGCTTATTAAAAAGACAGAAGCACAAGGCATCCAACATAGTGGACTTACCAGCACCATTGTTACCAATGATTAAGGTACCTTCATCTTCATTCAATCCGAGTTCTGTAAAATGATTTCCTGTTGATAGGAAGTTTTTCCAACGGATCTTTTCAAATACAATCATTTAAGGTCTAAAGGAGGAATAACAAAGTCATCAGGTTTGATGATGGAGTAAGCATAACCGTGTGCTAGGCAATTGGTTATTACTATATCCTTTTCAACTTCACTTACTTCTAACTTTCGACTGTAGTCTACAGCCTCAAGCATCTGATAATAGCGGTCTGCGTCATCTTTGTCAATAAAAATTTGCACAACCTTTTGAGGTACACTCTCATCTGTGACAGCGTACACACCACCTGTTCTTTTGTCTAGTAGAACGAACATCAGATATTAATAGCCTCAGTATACAATGATTTTAAAATCTTTACAACGTTAGGTTTATCAATTGAATCATCTAAGTCATTAACATATTGTTCCAGTATCGTGACAGTATCTTCCATTTTCACTGCTTCATCTGCTTCTTTTAATTCAAGCGTTACGTCTTCTATGATCTTTAGATCTGCGACACCCACCTCTTGTAAGTGATGAATGTAACGATCAAACCAGACCTGGTTTTCCCGATTGTGCACGATTAGCTTTACAAATGATCCAATAAGGCTAGTGCTATCAGGAGGAACATCATAAGATGTGCTGACATCATCGTAGTATACCTTGTTAAAGATATTGTGTGGATTACTGTGGAAGGATAAGCGTAAGTTACTAGTATTTAGTGTATGGAACCCTCTTCTCTGACCGTAATCACTCCAGTATAATTGGTACGGGTTACCAAGATAGTTTATGTTACCCCTCTTAGACTTCATATGGAAATGACCTGAACATACCAGATCAAATTTCTCATACCTAGTAGGATCATCACCGTGATCCATTACTATACCAGGCAAAGCCTCAAAAGTTGATAATTCTAAATGTCCGAAACATACATTAGCATCTGACTCATCAACCATCTTATGTATTTCTTTCCTATTATCATCACAGATCCACGGTAACATTAGAATCCTAACACCATTGAATGTTCTATAACAAGGTTCAGTTAGGATTTCAATATTATCATACTCACCTAACAACTGTTGAGGTGCATTAGTCTTGATTGTATTCTTATAATAAATGTCGTGGTTACCAATGAGCATAGTCATCTGAACACCCATCTCCTTGAGAGGGTCAAACCACATATCTCTAGCAGAGTCTAGTGAATGAAAATTAATTGCTTTACGCTTATCAAAGGTATCACCTAAACATATTATCTGTTCTATCTTATTCTTTTTTATAAACGGAATTACAGTACCAGAATAAAACTGCTGGTACTTGTCTAGGAATACTTGATTGTCGTTGCGTGCACCAAAATGCTGATCAGTTATCAGCAGAATCTTTTTGTTTGATGTCATACTCAATAACGATTTTTTTGGATGAACGACCCATAGAGTCTAGAGTTTCGTACTCATTAAGAGTACCACCAAGGTATTCTACCACAGTGTCAAGTGTTTGTCTTACATCCATCAGTTATACCTGTTCCCCATCTCAATTCTATTCTTTATGTTATTATAATCTGCAGCGTTGTGATCATCCGTATGAAAGACCTGCTCATATCCAGACTTCTCTATGATCTTTTCCCTAATAGATTGCTGACGTTTCTCCTTAGCAATCCTTCTTAGGAAAGCATAGTATACTATCTGTGTAAAATATGCGAAGGGGTTTCTGGATTTTCCTGGGTCAAAATTATCTATGTACTGTACACAATTCTCTACTCCATCTGATATCATATCTTCCTTGTACATATAGTTAATGAAGTTAGGTCTATATGACAGGTGCGTTGCAATCTTAAGAAAGCAATCTCCCACATACTCATCTATCCTAGGTTTAGATTTTCCCAGATGCTCGGCATCAGAAACTCTACCCTTGTAATTAACTAGGGCTTCTAGGAACTTACCATTATCTACATAATGTTGATTCTTGGTTTTACGCATAGCAAATGCCATTATTTTTGCGTGCAATCATAAACAAATTGTAACACCTCTATAGGTATTTTGTCAAGGAGCTTGACAACAATTCAAAAAATAATTAGACTCAACACTGTCGGGGTTGAAGGGAAACTTATAGCTACTGTTTAAATAGGTTCTCTAAGTTTCTACGAGCCTCCTCTACCTTACCAACGAGACCCATATTTTGATTAACTGGGATCTCTTTATGTTTGATTGAGGCAGGGTCTACACTTTCTCCTTTGAATTCTGATTTAACAAATAATTTATACATCGTAATCGTGTCCGACGACATCGGCGCGATGGATAAAATATGATCTTCAGGTATTATAAAAAACTCTTCATCAGAAAAGACCATCCATTTTTTTAATCCAATTAAACTAGCCCGTTGACCATCTTTCACCATATCAGTGGCGTGAACCTTGGCAGGTTCTGACACAAATAATAGATCTGTACCTGTGATAGTACCTTCTGTCTCTTGCATATCCTCAAAGACAAGCATCTTCGCTAATAGTTCCTCACCATTAGTGAGTTTAACTATACCGAAGAACTCTTCATCGTGACGAATGTAACTAATTGCCATTTAAGTTAATTTCCGTGATGGAATAATCAAACTTCTCTTCTTTATACAACTTTATTCTAGCAAATAAATGGTTTAAAGTCGCGTTATGACTAGAATCATTACTAATATCATCAGCGAAATCATATAGGGTTGCTCTAGATTTAGAGTCGTGCTTCCTTAAAGCACGTCCTATTGATTGTAAATTTCGTATTCTAGATTTGGATGGAGAAGCGAAGATTACATTGTGCAGGTTACGTATATTGATACCAGTGCTAAAGGTACCATAAGAAGCTAAGATGATTGCGTTGTTAGTCTCTTCACATATGTGTCGAACCTCTTCCCGCTCTTCAGCATCAACTCCACCGTGTACAAAAAATAATCTTTTGCTTTTGTTAATACTATTTAGCCTATCCCACAATGGGTCTCCGTGTTTTTCGATGAAATTAAATAGCACAAGTGTGTTCCCATTGAGGTCTCGCGCAAGTCCTGTGATGATTTTATTCCTTTCTTCATTCGAAACTATATAATCCATTTCTTCTTGATACGTTTCAAAATCTCTGTAAACGTGCTTCAACACTAGGATGTTAATCTTTAGATCAGATAGGTGTCCTTCTTTCTGTAATTGTTTTGTTCTTATTACTTGTTCTACTGGTCCAAATAATCCTTCTAGTATCAGTTGGTGGGTTTCCGTACCATCTAGTGTACCTGTCAACCCTATACGGTACTTACAACCGTGCATCTTAGTAAGGAGTTTTGTTAAACTCTTCGCTTTGAAGAGGTGCGCTTCATCGCCGATAACAACATCAAACCTGTTAAAGAAATTCCTAGGATTCTTGTAGACAGACTGCCACGTAGATATGACCACAGGAGACCGTGAATCATAGACGTGTCCTCCGTAGACTTTGTTACAATAGTGTTCAGCTTTCCATCCATAAGATTCAAAATCAGTATACATTTGCTCTACTAACGATGTAGTAGGTACAACCAATAGTATTTCTCTATTAAATTGTAGGTGCCAACGAATCAAACAATAGATTATAAATGATTTTCCAGACCCAGTTGGTGATAGTAGTAACCTACGGTTATACTTGAGAGCTGAATAAAGTCCTCGTAATTGGTAATCTCTTGGCTTAAAAGGCAGACCCAGAGATCTAACAAAACCATATACTGCTGTGGGAGAGATGGCATCGAGGGTGTCTGTTGGTTTTCCATAGTTTTCACTGTCCTTAATAGTGTAATCATAACGTTTCTTATTCAACCACTCTGTTAAGTAATCATATAATCCAACATACAGTTCCCCAGTACCAGGAGAGTACAGACGAATCTTACCATCCCAATACTTATATCTCCTCTGTCTCTGAAGAAAGGCAGCATTAGGTACATCAAATGTAAAGTAATCTGCCAGTTCCTGATGGATATACTGTTCAGTATCTACCCTGAGATAGACCTCATTCTTTTTTGAAATGACAGTCATTAGAATCCCGCTTCAAATCTTCTATGCTCTAGAGCATTTTTAATGTGATACGTTCTACTGTTTATCTGCCTCAATATACCATCAATATAATTTATGACAGTTTCAAAGTACTCTATCCTCAGTACCTGTGTTCTTATATCGTCATCAGCTTCTATAAACTTCTGAAGATCACCCTTAAGAATTTTTAAGTCAAAAGGATTCTCCTTGTAAGTCTCTGGTGAAGCCTTACCGTTGTAGTAAATCCATTTATCTCTCAATATTATTTTCAACTTCGACTTATTCTCTGCCAGTATCAAATTATATTTGGAATAAAAATCTATATACTTAGCGTGAAGAGAAGGGATCTTTAAAGACTCCTGATCCAATTTCTCATCATCAATGATACAGTCAGCAGCCCATTGCTGCTTCACATTTTCAAGGGGATCCATAATGTATTATTGTAATTTAGTTATTTGTTGTCCGTTTAGATTTTGTACTTGGTATGAAAGATAATTAAAATCTACCTGAGCACTGAAGTATTCTGTGTCAGATAAGTTACCATCAAATTCCAGAGTGGTTAAATTAGTAGGAATTAAATCTCTAAAGTATATCTGGAACTTGGGTTGAAAATTAGAACTTAAAACAAATAGGGTACCATCAGCATAATTGAAATTACCAAGCTCTGAAGCAGGTCTATTCATCTCAACTACATCTAGGTTGGCACGCTCTGCATAATTATCAGGAGTTGCCAGACCTCTCATCCAGTTGTGCATTATCATATAGTTCTCAAGATCCTCATCCACCATAAACCTTAAGGAGAATGGCTGATAGGTCATCATACCTTCTCTAAAAGTTGTACGATAAGGGGTAGGTTGTTGAACCTCACCTACTGATATACCTGGAATATTAGCTGCTTGAGCAAAATATGCCACCTTAGGATACTTACCCAATGTAAAGCGGAAGCCACCTGGACTTAAGAAATTCCTATTAGCGATTTGCGATGTGAAAGACATTAACTATTTTAGTGGTCATCCGTCCAACACTATTTAGCTTACATATAAAACTCTTCTAGAATATCGAGTGTCTTATTAAGATACTTTTCTGCACCTATACACTCCCATTCCCCCATCTCATTTCTTGTACATTTATCAGCTAGCTCTATTTTGAGGCGTGTGAGCTTAGCAGTCATTGTAACTTTATCTAGTCTACCGTTCATTGTTCGGTACCATTCGACAATTATATTTATAATTATAGACAAAAAAAGAGACCCTTGCGGGTCTCTTGTCTTGAAGTAAGAATATATGCTTCTTACATAAGGTTGTCAACAAGAACACGTCTGTAGTAGCGGTTCTTATTAGGATCGAGATCTCCACCACCTTGATCGGTTCCTTCAGCGAAGGGGTTAGCAACAAGACCGTAACGAGTCTTGAATCCGATTTTTGGTTGGAAGGTGTCTTGTCCGACTGCACGTACCATCTGTAGTGGAACGTAAGGGCAGTAGAATATTCCAGCATCATAGGCAGAAGATCCTTTGTACCCACCAACATAGTAGTGACGATCACTAACGTTAGCAGAGTAAGGGTCAACATAGACCTTGATACGACCGTTAAGAGTACCTGCAAGGGTGCTGCTGTTGTCGTCTGGAAGTAGGTTGCTATTACCAGCAAGAGCAGGTGTGTAATCAAGTACACCAGCCATTGATAGTGCAGAAGCAACGTCAGCAGAGCAAATTAATATGTTGCCCTTTCCGCGACGAGTTTCGTGCCCGATTGCGTTCATATCTCTTTCAATCTGGAAGAGAAGACCTTTGAACTTCTCAACAGACCATCTACCATTGGAGTCAACATCTAAGTCGAATATTCCAGCAGTAGCAGTGTTGTTCTGAGCACCAGGTCTTGCAACCTTGTATACAGATCTAACAACTTCTCTGTTGATTTCAGCAAGAACCTCTGTTGAGAGGATGTTTGCTAGCTCGGACTCTGCATCCAAACCGTGAACGGCTTTGAGGTCTTGAGCCAATTCTAAACTGTACTCAGCTTTGAGTGCTCTGGACTTAGCAGTCACAGTAACTTTCTCAATACTGAAGTTCATTTCAGCGAACTGGTTTCCTGCAGCATCACCTAATGCTTCAGATTCTGCCGTTGGCATACCTTCTGAAGTATTGTAGGTTCCACTGTCATTAAGGAGACCTGGGTTAGATCCAGCTTGTGCTGTTCTTCCTAGATCGCTTGCTGCGTTCTCTCCAGAGAACTCAGTATCAGCTTCGTTGAAGAACGATTCAGCACCAGCAGTACGGTTGGTACCGTAGCGTGAACGCATTGCGAAGATCAATCCTGTAGGACCAGTCATTGGCTGAACGCCAGCGATGTCATAAGCAATTAGCTTAGGCATACTACGGCGAATCAGACTGATCAAAACAGGGTCGAAACCAGCAACTGGACCAGTTGCGGTACTACCAGCGGTGAAACCACCTGTACCTGCACTCATAGTAGGAGCGGCTTCAGTTAGTACACCAGCCTCCTCTCTGAGAAATTTTTCTTGGTTTTCGAGCAGGACTGCGGTAACTGCCTTTCTATAGTTATCCTTGATGTTATCCACACCATCGGCTTCTAGAACGGGGTTCCACTTTTCCTGCAACTGTTCTGCATTGAACATTGCTTTTTTTCCTAAAAGTAGTTTTTAAAATTTAAAAGGTTTGACTAATTTCACTTATTAGTCCAGCGACGGAGAGCATCGACATACTTAGTCATCGATTCCGTCATATCTGTGTCCACAACAGGCTCTACATCTTCAGCTACCGTTTCGGTACCTGCTGCAGGCTTGCTTGGGAAATAAGATTCCTTCAGCTGGTTGACCTTGCTGCGGAATGACTCTTCATCTTCAAACTCAACACCTTCTGCGAGACTCTCTAGCTTCTCCTTTTCAGTTGATGCTAGACCTTCGGAGATCTCTTTCACTATCCCATTCTTGACAAATTTGCCAATTGACTTGGTGAGTTCAACGTTGTTTGATACTTGCTCGTTGAGTTTTGATTCCATTGAATCTAATTCAGATGCCATCTCGTTGATGATATCTGCTTTTTCTTCGGGAACTTCTATGTAGTTCTCGACGAATACTTTTTTCAGTCCTGATACAACTGACTCAGCAATCTCGGACTTCAGTCCGCTTTCAATTGCTAGGTTGTTCTTATCCATCCACTGCTGAACACTATAGGTTAGATACTCATCTACCTGTTCGGCAAGCTCGGACTTGACTTTTTCTACTTCCTCATTAAGAGTTTTAGAGTACTCTTCGTGTACTTTATCTAACTCTTCGTTGAGACGCGAAACAACTGCTGCTTCGAAAATTGTTGCTGCTTTTGCTTTGAACTCTTCGCTAAGATCTTCACCATTGGTGAGTGCCTCAACGTCAGCAGTAACATCAACCTCGATGAGGTTTTCTCCCTCAAGTTCAACACCTGCTTGAACATCACCCTTCGTGCTGAATTCTGCTTTTTGACCAGAAGCCGCACTTGGCTTTGTTTTAGGTGGTGAAGCTTGTGTCTGTGAAGGAGCCTTTAGTTTATTAGACTCATCATCGGGTTTAGAGTTTTGTGGAGTTGGTCCTCCCAAAACTTCTACAGATCCTAAGGTAGACTGATCAGCAACGGCACCGTCGAATTTTGCTTCGGTGACTTCCTGTTCTTCGGTTACCTTTACTTCAGTATTCTCTTCGGACATTTTTGTGTCTCCTTCGTACATAGCTGTTTTGCTAAAAATATTTATAAGTTACAAAGATCCAAGGAAATGGGAGAACGCGGAAAGCTTTCTCTCTTCCAGGGCTTTGCGGGATGGAGCATTGTCTATAAGACGTTTAGCACGCTCTAAATCTGATTCTAATATGGCACCATTTTGCCATACCCATTCCTTCCCTTCCATAATGCCATTAACAAAGGCATCTGGTGCGCTAGGATCAGCAACAATATCTGCTGCTGTAGCAAGGATGAAATCATCAGCGACCATTTTGCATCCATCTTGTTCCTTCAGTGATCCAATACCACGAGAAGAAACGCCAAGCTTAACTCCTTCACCAAGTAAGTTCTTAGCAATGTTACCCATAGGGGTATCCAGAATCCTAGCCTTACCTCTGAAATTCGTGTCCTCTCTTACAAGTGAAGTAATTAAGTGAGACACACGATCCAAATTTACAGTTGGACCATCAGGGTGACCAAGTTCGCCAAGTGCTCTACCACTTTTAACGAAAGATTCATTGTACTTGTTTACTTCACGCTCCAAAGTATTGATAGGATAGTACCTACCATTCCTATTTTTTAGGTTACCTTGAAGGAAAGTGCCTTCGATATACAAATTCTTCTTACCACTCTTGGTGGATTCTTCGAGAACTTGTATGTCTTCAATCTGTTCCGTTATCAGTTTCATCTGTAGATTGCTCCTCTTCTGGTTCGGGCGGTGTATCTAGAAATGATTTAGCCATCTCTTGCTTCTTTGCATCAATTGCATCAGCAGAAAAGGCCATCATTGCTTTGTCAACTTCTGTACTGAGATCTTTAGATCCAGAAAACAGTTTGTTAACGACATCCATAGCGACATCACTTGGCATAATTAATCCTCAATCAGTACTATTTAGAATTCCCCGCGTTTATAGTCCCCTGGGGCAATCGCTTGCACTCCAGTTGGACCCATATCTTCTGGCATTTCTTCCATTGGTTGGTCCATACCACCTTCCATTGGCATTCCAGTTGCGGGATCTATTGATGCAGGGTCAGGTAATAACCCCTCGTCTATCTCTTTCTTCATCTGTTTGTCAATGGTTTTAATCTCAGCATCAGTCTGCTTAAGAATTTGACGACGAAGATAGTCTAAACTAAAGTACCTACCTGCATATGGATCCATTGCAGTCAATAAATTTAGACGCTCAGTGAGAATTTCTTTCTCCTTAAGTTCACTAAAGTAATTGTCAGCAATAAAATCATATTGAATATGCTCTGACATATCATCCCACTCTTCGAGAGAGATAATACCTTTGAGCACTAATTGTGTTTTAAGTAAATCGTGGAATAACTCAGAGAATCTCTTACGAAGTCTAGTTACAAACTTTTGAAACTTAACTTCATCTCTGGTAATTTCAGCAGCACGACCTAAATTAAATGTTGATTCTGATTCGAGACGAGACTCAGGTACATTAAGCGCACGATAAAGTTTCTTCTGGAAATACTTTACGTCCTCTAACTCACCTAAGTTCTGTCCACCTGGGAGAGTTGTGATCTCTGTACCACGTCCACCTTCTCTTCTTGGGAGCCAGAAGTCTTCTAGCATCGACATAAATTTCCTGTCGTCCCTAATTTCACCAGTGTCTGCATTGTACACTAGCTTATTCCTATAGCGTGACATCACCTCACGGAGGTACTGTTCTGCTTTTTGCTTAGGAAGATTTCCTACATCAATGTAGAATATTCTACGCTCTGGTGCACGTGATAAACGATAGATAACCAGCGAGTCTTCAATCATCCTCAGCTGGTTAAGTGCTTTAATCGCCTTGTGCAAGTGCGACATTATAACATTCTTATTTAAATCCTTCAGACCAGAGTGGGTCATAGCAATGGCATCAGGTGCAATCTTTACACCAGAGTTCTCCATCCCTCTGATACCCTTAGGATTGTAAATATAATACTCAGCAGTACGTGGAGCTACTTGCGCTTCCATTGTACGAGGATCAATATACTGTTTCTCCTTCTGCTGTTCGTACTCAATTACTTTACGAATCTTACGTGGATCAATGTACCTTAGTTCTGTGATACCACGTCTAGGATTCTTATAGTCAACAAGCTTATGGTAGTAAACCTTACCATCGATATACCACCGACGGAAAATATCATAAGCCTTTTTATCGAAATCTAATAAGTGAAGAATGTTCATAAACTCTTCACGTATTTTATTTTTAATCTTCTGGCTAACTTCTAAGTTAGATAACTCAACATCTACAGGAGTATCATCAATATCTCCAGCGATGGCTTCATTAACAACATCATCCACTGCTCTGTCACATTCAGGATGAATTGACATTTCACGGTAACGTCGGATGAGGTCCATCTCATCTTTGTAGGAACCATCCAAATCTATGGAGGTACCAAAAAAGCCACCACCTGCAATAGGTGTGGCCGCATCTTCAGATTCTTTACGCACGAAAGAAGGACCCTTAGAAGAGTCCTTCTTAGCACGTTCAAGAGAATAACCAAATAGTTGAGTCATTTATCTCAGCTGATAACTTGTCCTTACAGATCTATTTATCAGTTTGCGGGAGACCCACTATTATTCCCTGTGTTAACGTCTGTATCGTATGTCCAGTATTGTACCTGGAATTCAACTGAATACTCCTCAGGAGTATCGTTGTTACCCCAGTCTAGTTCAATGGCACCAACGTTTGATGGCCATATTCCTTCGAACTTATAGGTACGAATGATGTTACCTTTACGATCCATCTGACGTACCTTAGCATTTGCTTGGTACTCAGCCATCGTATTGGAATTCTGGAAGTTTTGCTGTAATGCTTGGATGTTTGATGACCAAGCCTCAAAGAATGCACGGAACTTGAATGACTGGTCATTAAGTACCTGTACTGTCCAAGGTTCGAATGTACGATCTCCAGCAACTTTTAGTATTCTTCCACGGTAAGGAACATCAACAACTCCAACAACTGATGCTGGAATGTTTGCTGCCTTAACAAGAAAAGTACCGAAAGCAGTAGAAGATGTAGCACCTAGTTGTGTACCACCAGCAGCAGTCTCAGCAGCATTTGATGCGCTACCTGCTACTCCACCGATAGCAGGAGTAATATTCTCTGCTAGGATTGGGGGTGCATATACTTCGACCTGAAACAGATTCGGCCGTGCGAAGTCTTTTACCTGATCACGGAAGGTGAAAATCGGAGCTCTTACTGAACTCTGTTCCACCTGTCCTGGTTGTGCTTCTGCCATTTAATTTCTCCTTTAATTGGTTCTCTTGAATCAGTTAGTTACTTCAGCGAAAGAAGTTCCACTTCTTGTCGCAGTGAAGGTTAGTGTGATGAAGTTGATCGACCTTGTTGGCTTCACAAAGATTTCTGCGAAGAATTCACCACGGTCTATGCTTTCAGCAGGGTTGTTACTGCTGTCGCAAACGCATAGGAAGTCAACGATACCTCTGCGTGACTGAATGGAACGCAAGAATGGTTCCACAATATTCTTGAATGAAGCGCGAGTAAACTCATCGTTCAATTCGAATAGTTGTGTCTTAGCAGCAGCGGAAATTGCATCTTCTAGTACCAAGAACAAGCGACGAACGTTAATTCTATCGAATGCTGATTGATATGAAAGTGCAGTCTTGTCTCCGAAGAGTACAATACCTTGACCAGGGAATGCAACTACTGGGTTAACTCGTGCAGCATAGAGTCTATCTCTATGATCCTTTAGAGGTGAGTAAGCAAGTTTAATTGCATTACGTAATTGTCCTCTGTTGAATCCAGCAGGTGAGAACCAAGCCTCGGCATTTAATGTTGCACCGAGGGTTAGACCAGCAACGTCAGCGTTAGTAGCAATGTAACGATACTTGTCATTGTACTTATCATAGATGTACTTGTAGTTGTTATCAAATACAGCATATGATGTGCTGCTCAATCCATTAAAGAAATTGATTGAACGGTTTACAATAACGTTAGTATCGGTTTGGCCGATAACGTCTGTACGAGGTGGTGAAATGAATGCGAGACAATCCTTACGGGTTGCTGCAATGTCAATGATCTTTTGTGCTTTAGCAGTTGTATCTGCAGCATCTGCCATTGAAGGACCCATTAGGATGTAGTCCACATCAATAGTTTCTTTGTCTGCAACTAGATCAAAAGCACCTAGAGTCTCAGAACGTGTTAGGGTGTAACCATCAACACCGCCCTGTAGGACGTAACGTAATGTTGCGTTGTTGGTAGTACCAGGAATTTCTCTAGAAGAAGCACTCTCATTAGTTTTAATTGGAGAGCTAAATTTGAGAAGGTCGAATGCACGTGAGATACCACTGAGACCAATCGAACCATTAGCACCACCATCTATATCGAAGATGCTGCCTGTTTCGTGTGAACCCCAGTAAATATATCTTGAATTGTTTTTAATTAGATCCTTGTAGTATACTGTTTCACCCTGTACACCCTTAGCATCAGATGCTTTGGATACAAAGAGGAACTTCTCAAGGACTGATCCAGGAGTACCAGTTAGTTTGCCATCTCCGTCTAAGACAAGGATGTGCATCTGGTCATTACGTCCAGCACGATCTTGAACCCAAGGTGAAGTGCTAGGACGAGGAGCTACGTTAATCCACTTCTGTCCACCACCGAAGAATCTTTCTTCGTAGTCAGAACGTACTGCAATAACTTGTACATTTGCGGTACCAGGAGTAGCGTTGTCATCTTCGAGTGTGTAGTTAGCCTCGAATAACTCCTTATTGATGTCACGAACAACACGTAGTTGACGCTCTATACTTTCAACTACACCCTTATCACCAGTTCTGGCTCCACCAGAAGCAGCAGTCCAGAGTGCGACTGCATCGCCAGGCTCTAGAACATCGGATGATAATGTATAGTCAATACTTAATTCCAACTTACGAGTAACAGGATCGTATGCTAATACCTGACCTTGTACGTCAATCGCAGAAGGTGAGTTAGCATTTGTTTCTGCTCTCCAATACTCATTAAGATTGAAGTCTCCGCTGATTGCAGTTGCATCTAGTGTAACTACAGTCGTATAAGAATAAACTTTAGCAGTTGAGTTGCCTAAGGCATAATCTACTGAATCAGTTGTTTGGAATTCCCACTCAGCAGTGGTTGGTTGATTCAATGACAGAATCTGATCAGCACCAGCGTCTGTGATTACAACACGTAATGAATTACCATACAAACCAGGATGTCTTCCACCCCACTTCCAGTTGTTAGAAGCACCTTCAACTGTTGATTCGTATTGCTCTATGTTACGGATAAGAGGAGCGGTAACACCAGTTGATGTTTGCTCATTAATTTCTGTCTTACCAGATGTAACAGTTAAGCGGTTGATAGCAACACCATCAGAGTGTGAAGAAGCAGTTGTATTCAACTCACCTCTTGTAACTGTTAGTACATCACCAGCAATTGCACTAACTCTGATTATCTCAGATTCAATTTTCAGGTAATCGTTTATCTGTACAGCTAATGTAGTTGCAGATTGTACCGTAACTGAAGTTGCACCTGCGGATAAGGTAGCACCCTGATTCAAATCAGTGGTAGTACCAGCGTCTTCTATCAATGTGATAGCAGCACCAGCAGCGTGTGTAGTACCTGCAGTGTTTAGCTGTGCTCTTAGGACTGACAAGTCATTACCGTTAATGGCAGTAACTGTCATAATTTCAGCGTCGATTAAGAGGTAATCGTTTGACGCAATATCCGTAGCAGCCTTAACGGTCAGAGTCGTATCTGAACCTGAGAAAAGGGTGTTAGTATATTGTGCTGTGTCAATAGCGTTCTTTAACGCTGTAGAATCTGATCTAATAACTTTTAATGTTCCACCATACAGTAGGAACTGAGCTGCATTGTACCAGTACTCGTAATTGTAATCGTTTGGACGACCAAAGACTGCCAATAACTCCTTCTCAGAAGTAATATCAACTATCTTATTTACGGGACCTTTTTCAAAAGAACCTACTACCGCTGCAACATTATCTAGTGTGGCGTTAGCCACTGTAGTCAGATCTCTTTCAAGTACAACGACCCCTGGTGATAATTGGGTAGATGCCATTGCTTATTCTCCTGAAAATTGCTTTCAACTTAGACTGAAATTATTTATTGTTTACAACTATTCAGACGGGGAAACAAAACGTGAACATCACCAGTCAGGATATATTTCTTCAATCCTCTCAAGTATCTTCTTATGTTTCTTTCTGTTGAATGTAATTCTTTTAATAGTACACAACTTACATTCATATGCGTAAGCTGACGGAAATGGACCTCTACCCTTACGTGTCAGATAGAAGTCATCTAGTAAACTTTTCTCTTCACCACAGACTCTACAAGTACGGTTGACCAATAGTAAATGTTCCAACTCGTACTGAGAATCTAATTCCACTAGCGGTACTCCCACATAAATGCTCGATCTCCATACTCATCTGCGTGCCACCTATCTCCGTCATCATCAACAAATGACGTGTCTTCCATTCCATCATCAACGAAACCGAAGGGTGCCATATCTGCTTCTATTGCTTCTCTTTGTTCTTCATACATCCTTGCTCTCACGTCATTGTCGTGAAGTTCTTTGAAGTATTCAGATACAGCTAGCCACGCAAACATAACTAAACACATTGCTAAATCATCATTACATCCTTCTTCTGCTTGCCAAGACTGTCCCTTCTGTATAAAAGTTGTTAATTCTGCAATCACATCATAGTCATTTATTAATATCTTATCATCTTCAACTAGCTGTTTTAGATTAGAACAACCTAATTTCTTAACAGCAGAACTCATCTTGACACCTAATTGTACCTTACCACCTGAGAAACCTTGACCTACTACCTGACCAGCACGTCCTCTCATAGCACACATTAGTAAATTATCATATTCTAAATCGTACTGGATGATGTCTGCTACCTGTGCACCAACGTCATTAACCTCAACCATAATATATGCGTGGTTATATCCCTTGGCAGTATCCACAATTATATCTGGGAACAACATAGGTTTAACATCTGCGTTCCTATACTTGGCTACAAGGGTATAAGGTACCGTGGTTGTATCAAATACACAGAAGGCTGAAAAGTCTCCACCTATACCACGTGCTACATCAACCGTGATTGTGTAATTATGTTCTGGTACTGGTGATACATACACGTCCAATCCTTTACTAGAATGTACTGGATCTTCGTATGTCATAACTCTTAGCTTAGATGCAGATACTAAAGTATCAACAGATCCTAAGAACTCACACTCAAACTCAACTCTGAACTGCTGTTCAGATGTGTTGGCAATAGTTGTCTGCTTCCAAGCCTCATCTCTTCCTGGTACCTGACTCCAGTGTACCTCTGTATTAATATACTCATTCTTACCACGCTCTGCATCGTGCCAGAGCTTGTAATACATATTCATCCCGTGAGGGGTAGATATGATAATAACTTTAGTTGATTTACCAGAAGATATAGTAGGGTAGACAGAACTAAAAAACTGCTCAGCAATATTGTTCGGAACAAACGCGAATTCGTCCAAAAATATAATGTTAAAGGACATACCCCTAACAGCAGA
>Ga0115011_10000505_pt1 | contig 31794 bp, 24 predicted proteins | sample TroAtlMetagenome_2_FD_88705 | JGI IMG/M metagenome (GOLD analysis project Ga0115011, IMG submission 88705) | Marine eukaryotic phytoplankton communities from Atlantic Ocean - Tropical Atlantic ANT8 Metagenome | ecosystem: Environmental > Aquatic > Marine > Oceanic | place: Tropical Atlantic...
GGCCGTCATCAAGACGCAGAGCTACGCGATTTTGTACGAGGTGGCCGAGACCCTCCGGCGAAATCCTCAAATTACTGCAGTCGAGGTTCAGGGGCACACTGATAGTCGTGGCCGAGACGAGTACAATCTAGACCTCTCTGAGCGTCGCGCAGCTGCCGTACGGACGTTCTTGATCGACGAAGGGCGAGTCGAGCCAGATCGATTGACTAGTCAGGGGTTTGGTGAGCGCCAGCCCGTGGATCCCTCTGAGAATGAGGATGCCTGGTCGCAAAACCGTAGAGTCGAGTTCATCATCATCGACCAGGACCAAGGGAATTAGGGAAGCGAGGAGCGAGTTGCATGGCTGAAAAGGGAGATTCAGGAGGCACCAAGAACGTCCTCATCTTCTTGGCGCTGATCGCGCTCATCGGGGTCACGTGCTTTGCGCCCATCTATAAGGGCAAGCCTCTACTTCATCTTCTTTTGCCGAGTCCGACGACGGTAAAGCAGAAGCCGAAGCCACAGCCGGACCTCATTTTGCTGCAAACGCCAAAGGCGCCCCTCGATACTCACACGGCCAATGATGAGCAGGATTTGGACCAGCTGATCCGGAAGTCGAAGAAGAAAAAGAAGAAATGACGCAGCGTTTGCTCGCCCTCTTGGTGGCTTTCGCCGCCGGATTGGGCAGTCTCGTAGAATGGGAACGCGCTCAAGCCCGCCAGAGCGACGATGCCGTCATGGCGTTGCGGACCGCTCGATTGGGGCCCACGACTCGAGCCCGTCTCGGCACTTGGTTTCGCGCAGTCCACCCCGAAACCCTCCTCGTATGGCGGGGATATCCAGCAGGTCTCATGGACGAACGTTCCCTGGTAGAATTGGTCACCACTCGTGATGAGACGACTCACGTTTATCGGTTCGCAGTCAGGGTCGATGACCGCGATGTCGAGCCTTTAGATCCGAAATCGGCCGCCTTGGTCGAGCGTGTGCTCCAGTGGGCGCGTCCATGAATCCCATGGCAATTCTATTGGGTACGACGGCCCTCCTTTTCACGCTCTCACCGGCCACGGCGGAGCCTTTGTGGACCGAGGGGACGCAAGACCCCATCGCTGGGCCTTCGTCTCCACTGACTTTCGGGGCCTTTAGTGAGTTGGCCGCGCGCGCAGCGCCTGCGGTGGTCAGTCTCGAGACGGAGTCCGACGTACGGCGCTCACCACGCAGTCACCCGTTTCTAAGTCGCCGGGGCGGGCCCATCCGTTTGGGGGCCGGTTCCGGCTTCATCATTCGTTCCGATGGCTATGTGCTCTCCAATAATCACGTGGTCGAAGGGGCGCGCATCATCAAGGTTCACCTCAGGGACGGACGGGTCTTCGAGGCGAATTTGGTGGGTCGAGATCCGGCGACGGATGTCTCCTTGCTCAAGCTCCAACTCAAGGGCGAAGTCTTGCCTACGGTGGCCCTCGGCGACTCCGAAGCACTCCGCATCGGAGAATGGGTGGTCGCCATTGGCAATCCGCTGGGCCTGTCTCATACGGTGACGGCGGGGATCGTCAGTGCAAAGGGCCGTCGGGAGGTTCGCCCCGATGGACGGCTCCGATATCCAGACTTCATTCAGACCGATGCGAGTATCAATCCGGGTAATAGCGGTGGCCCGCTATTCAATGTGCGTGGGGAAGTCATCGGCATTAATACGGCCGTGAGCGCCCAAGGTCAGGGCATTGGCTTCGCGATTCCGATCAATATGGTCAAGAAGATCTTGCCTGGCTTGGCTGCAGAGGGACGCGTCACTCGCTCTTGGTTGGGTGTTCAAATCCAAGAGATTACGCCCCGGCTCGTCCGGGCCTTCCGTCTGGACAATGCTCAGGGGGCGTTGGTGACCCATGTGGTGCGCGGTGGGCCTGCGGCTCAGGCTGGGATTCGTGAGGGAGACGTCATTGTTGCTTTCGGAAACAAAACCCTAAAGCGCCATGACGACCTCCCGTGGTTGGCCAGTACGGCCGGTGTGGGTCAAACCGTCGGGGTCAGCTTGATTCGAGGTGGGCGTCGTCAGTCCGCCCGGGTACGTCTTGGGCGTTTGCCGGAGCCGGGCACAGTCTCGCCACCGGTTCAGCGCAGTCGGGCAGGTGGACAGCATCGAGCGTTGGGCATGAAGTTGGCCGATGCCTCTCGCCGTGAACGGAGTCGCCTCGGGTTTGATGGGGGGGTCGAGGTCTTGTCGGTCGACCCCGGGAGTGTTTCCGCCCGAGCGGGTCTTCGACCCGGTGACTTACTCCTCCAACTCAACGGGTCTGTGTGTGGCAAGAGTAGCGAGGTTGTCCGGCGATTGCTTCAAATCAAGAGGGGTGCTCTCGTTCGCCTATTGGTCGATCGCCCGGAGGGTCGAGCATTCTTGGCTTTCACGCGTTGATGCGTCCCCACAAATCGTGGCGACTTCTTGCCTCTAACTCTCGAGTCCCCCGGCATCGGGGTGCTGATGTGGGCTCCAAAGAGAGATTCGCCGCCTAAGATCTGCAGCGGTTTTTCAGTCTCCGATGTGTCTCGAGGCCAAGACGTGTAACCCTTACGCTGGAGTGGCGCCCCAAAAGGGGGGGGCTCGGCGGACGCGGTTGTTTACGCCGATTCTGGCCTACGGTATTTTTCGCGCGTACCTATGAGAGAGGGAAGGGCATGCCCGCCAGGTCGATCATCACGGCGTTTAGTACAGTTTTTCTTTTTCTGGCGGTGAGTTCTGCCCACGCGGTGGACATCCAGAATTTCCGAACTGCGCCCGGGACCTGGAACGGGTTCGTCGTGGAAGGGGCGCTCGTCCCCGGTCACAAAACCTTCGTGCCCGCACTGTCATTCAATTATGGCTCCAAGCCACTGGTCGTCCGCGAGGATGAGGTGGTGGTGGACGAACTCGTAAGCCACCTGTTGACCACCGATGTCGTCGCCACCGTGGGGCTCATCGATCGCCTAGAGATTAGTCTGGGAATCCCATTTCACCTCGTAAAGGGCCCCCAGCCCTTCGACTCTGGCTGGACGGTGGGTGATGTCAGATTGATGCCCAAGGTTCGCCTCTTCGGTTTGGAGCGGCGGATGGGAATCGGAGTCGCCTTTGCGCTCCCTGTGACCTTGCCGACGGGAGATCCGGAAAGATATGTCGGGTCCGATCAGTTTCTCATTCATCCCAAGCTCATCACCGAAGCGCGTGGAAACGGGTTTCGGATGGCGGTCAATCTAGGGGTTCGTTTTCGGCCGGAAGAAGAAACCTTCGATTCACTCAACCTGTCGCACGAACTCACCTACGGCCTCTCGGCCGGTGTTGAGTTGGGCAGTCGCGACGTTGTCGCAATGGCAGACGCGTTCGGGGCTGCCGCCATCACTCGGATCGGACAGGGGAGTCGCGGAAACCCCCTCGAGACCGTATTGGGCGTTCGGTTCTTCACGGATATGGGACTTGTTTTCACTGCAGGGTTTGGGACCGGCGTCATCGCTGATTATGGTTCGCCCCAATGGCGCGGTTTCTTGGGATTTGCATGGCACACCCGGGACTTCGACCGTGACCAGGACGGCATCGAGGATCACGTAGACAATTGTCCCGATGTCCCCGAAGACAAGGACGGTTTCGAGGACGCCGACGGGTGCCCTGAGTTGGACAATGACCAGGATCAGATTCCTGACACCGAGGACAAATGTCCGGCAGTCCCCGAGGATCGCGACGGCTTTGAAGACGAAGACGGTTGCCCGGAGCTAGACAACGACAACGACCAGATTCCCGATCCCAACGACCAGTGTCCGAACAAGCCGGAGACCTATAATCAGTGGCAAGATCGGGATGGCTGCCCAGATGAGATTCCCGACACCGATGGTGATGGTCTGCTCGACACCGTAGACAAGTGCCCGCCGGTTGCTGAAGACAAAGATGGCTTCGAGGATGAGGACGGCTGTCCGGACCCGGACAACGACAAAGACCGGATTCTAGACATAAACGACAAGTGTCCGCTCGAGCCCGAAACCGTCAATGGTTACGAGGACCGGGACGGCTGTCCTGATGAGCGACCGACTCGCCAATTGGTGAAGGTGACCAAGCAGAAGATCGAGATCATGGAGAAGGTTTATTTCCACCTCGATAAGGACACCATCAAGAAAGAGAGCCACGAGGTTCTCAGCCAGGTCGCCGAGGTCTTGGTGCAGAATCCAGGGATTAAGAAGGTGCGGGTCGAGGGCCATACGGATAGCCAAGCATCTGACCAATACAATTATGAACTGTCGCAGCGGCGCGCTGAGTCCGTAAAACGCTTCCTCGTCGACCGGAAGGTCGAGGCTGAGCGCCTTGTTGCGGCGGGATATGGGGAGACGCTGCCCATCTCGACGAATGCTACCAAGGAAGGCCGAGCAGAGAATCGGCGGGTAGAGTTCGTCATTCTTCTCCAAGAATGAGTCTCTGCTTCATTTGAACCGCTTCCCTCCCATCCCGTAGATTGCATCCGTGCACCTCATTATCCGATTCGCCTGCCTCGTATTTGCCTGCTCCAGCCTCCTTTTTGGCTGTGATGGGTCGACGCCGCCCACAGCGTCGCCGTTCGGCGATGATCGCGGCGCTCCACTCCCCATCGCAATGGATGGCTCACTTCCCATAGACGCCGGGCCGTCGATGGATGCCGAGGGGCAAGTGTCCGATCAAGGGACTGAGGCCATGTGTCGGACGGATGCTGATTGCGGCGAGCGAGCCTATTGCGCAGACGACGGGCGGTGTGTTGCTGCCCCCGATGCGTTTCGGCCTGATGTTCCTTTCGATGGCGTGACCCGGGTGGGTGCTGCCCGATTCGACCTGACCCCTGATTTCATCGAAACGTGGGTTGACCGTGCTGGTCCTGACTGCCCCCGGAATCGTAAGGGTCGCTATGACGGAGACCTTCATACGCCCAAGCCCATTGATCCGTGTGTGGATGGCTTTGATGACACCAACGGCAATGGATTCTTCGATGCCGTTTGGATGGGCGGTGCGGGTCTCGACCGACCGGCGAATGGGGTCGAACCGCGGAACCCTCCCGAGGGGCGCGTGGTGGTTTTGGTCCGCGACGACATTGTTCAGGTCATCATTAGTCTCGATCTCTTTGCCATTGATGCCGCTCGTTTGGATGCTCTCAGTCAACGTTTTCAGCAGCGTCTGGGCCTTTCGCCGACGCAATTGACCGTACACGCCACGGGCACTCGGACAGCGCCGGATGCCGTTGGACTTTGGGGGCCATCGTTGACTGTGGCAGCACAAGCGGGAGCAGCACCCCTCGTGATGCTCGATCCTCAATCCATGGGATTGCTGGCGGACCTGCCCGTCCGATCGGGAGTGAACCTCGCGTGGTGGAATCAAATCGTCGATCGGACGCTGTCTGCGACCCGCCGAGCAGGTGTTCGGGTCAGTCCTGTTCAGGTGCAGAGCGGTGAGGGCGCCCTACCGCTGGTGATGTCGGCTGGGCGCGATGGGCCGATCGAATTGCCTGACGCCAATGAAAACGGCGTGATGAACGATGCTGCAGATCGGGATGCTTGGCGTAGTCGGCTCCAGGCCCTTTCACGTGACGATCGCTTTCCGTCACAGCGAGACCGGACGGTGCGGGTCATTGCCCTACAGGCGCCAGAGAGCGGAATGCAGCGAGTTGTCTTGGTCGGCTGGGGTGCGGCCCCGGCCACCATCAAGACCGAGTTCAGCATGCTCTCCGCTGACTTTCCCGGAGAGGTTCGGAAGATCATCGAGGCCCGGTACCCGCGAAGTATCGCGGTGTGGTTGACCAGTGCCTCGCCCGATACTCTGCGCGCAGGGCCCGACGCGTTCATTCCTGCAGTGAGTGATATCGGTCAGCCCATTAATGTCGATGGCCAACCGGTAGATGAGCCCTTCGAAGCCGAGCAGGCGGCCGAGCCGACGGCTGCTCTGGGCCAGTTGATTGCCTATACGGCCATCAAGGCCCTGGCTGGGGTTGATGCAGTGCCTGCTCAGCTCGCGGTCAATGGCCGCTATGCGTGGGTACCTGTCACCAACCCCCGCTTTGGGCTCGCTGCGCGTCTCGGTCTTTTGGGGCCGCTCGGAGACTGGGTTTTGGGGATCGTACCGACCACCGGTTGGGCACCGGTTGCCGAGGCACCCTCCTGTGGTGGTCTCGGCTGCCTTCGTTATCGAGTCGACCGCATTCAATTGGCGGGGAACCTCGCTTTGTTGACGATGCCCGGGGCACCGCTGCTCGCATACGCAATAGGTCGGCCACAGTCATCGATGGATTTTGGGGATGCCCGCAATCTCCGCGACCTCGATGGAGACGGCGTGCTTGACCAGGTGGACGACGAATTGATGGTCGGTGCACGCCTGGGCGAGACCGAAGTTCAGGTCAATCAGGTCGGGCCTGCCAATCCTCAACGATTCGATGCCATCCAAGGCCTTGGAAGTGAGAGTGTTTGGCCAATTGGTCGAACCAATGGGGGCGTGGGATCAATGGGACCGCGTGGCGAGCATGTGAACGTATTCGAGGGCCAACTCGATGCGCTCTACACCCGTCTGGATGATCCTGATTTGGCCGAACTGTCCCTGGAATTGGTGGGCTATAGGCCCCGTGGCGAGTTGACGGTGTCGGCCTTGGTCGACTTTTCTTTTGACGGCGCGGCGGCGTATTTGGCCAATTTGCCCACGTCTTTCGAACTCCTTTTGGAGCGTCCCGTCATGCCGCGCTTTGGTGTCAGTTGGAGACTCGAGGACAGCGACGGGGCCTTGTTGGCGGTCGATGGCCTATCGGCCGAGGGCAATGACCTCATTTTGGGCCCTGGTGCGAAGGCCTATAGCCCAAGCTTTAACTTCGCACGCCTCGGTTCGCTGACCGGACTCCGGCTCGTGTTGGCCGATGAGGAGGAGCCTCTGCTGGTCGATAGTGTGATGCCGATCGTTTTGCGCAAACACCCCAACGCTAATCATGCTTGGAACGCCATCGCGCCCGATGGAGGGGATTTGGTCTACAACACAGCCTGTGAAGTTCTCTTCGAGGGGGCATGCCCTCACCGCGTCGAGGTTTCACCGGACCCCAACGCGAGACTACCGCGGATGCCCTGAGGGGATCGGAGTCCGTGGGCTTTGTCTCAGCCCAGTTCGTTCATTTCTTGTTTGACCCGTCGTACCAAGTCGACACTCCGATCCAGTTGGTTGCGGAGGGCATCTAGCCGATCTGTCCCCGCTTCTTCTACGGAAAGACTCTCTGCGTCTGCCAGGAGCATACTCAGCTTGGTGATACTTTCCTCGACCTCGTCGAGGAGCGCTTCTCGTCGGTCCAAGAGGGCACGCCTCGGTCGTTTGCCGAGGACTTCCCGGGACGTTTCGTAGATCTCCAGGCTGCGCTCGAGTGCCGCAATACAGCCTGCCGATAGGTCTTCGACACCGGCTTGAAGTTCGATTTTGGTGGCCGGATCCAGCCGCTCGAGTCCTTGACCTTGTCTAAATCGGCCGGCGATTGTTCGTAAATCAGCCAGGAGTCGTTCGCTGCGCGGTTCGCCATCTTGGCTGAGCTCTTCATGGAGTCCATCGAGAGCGAGTTCTCGCGCGCCCGCTGCCTCTTCGGAGAGTTCGGCATACGCTTCGTCTTCGACGCCGTCAGCCCCCGTCAAGATGCGAGTGGCGAAATGACCGATGCCGCCAAGAACGCCCACTACACCGCCAAAGATTAAACCGGGCACGGCCAATGCCCAGCCGGCAGCAACGGCGGTGACGCCGCCGACGACGGGCCAGAGGGTGATTGGGTGGGTCATGAGGTTGTAGGCCACCCGATCTTTGAGCGCTTTGCGATTTACCACCGCCCTGCTCCTCAGTAGTTCGGTTCGCCCACGATGAAGCTCACCGATTGGGCTGCGCCGCCACCGGCGCTGGGTTTGGCCGCAAAGGCGCGGACTCGCGTCTTTGGCGTGCCCTTGGAGATGAGATGAGCAACGGCAGCTTCGGCGCGTTGCCATGCGAGCCGCAGATTGGCATCTGCATCGCCTTCTGCCCGGGCATGCCCGGTCACCTTCAAGTAGTAGTTGGGCCACCCGCGGAGGCGATCGGCCAACTCGTCGAGATCCCGTTCTCCGCTCAAGGTCAGCTTGGCACCCCCGCGTGAAAAGCTGATGGGCTCCACCCGGAGACTGCCCACGGCCGAGAGGCCTGTCCATTGACCCTCCGACAGCGCCGGCAGGTTCTTGATCTTGCGCACTGTCTTTAGGTTGTTGCCGCCACCTCCCAAACCATCGATCAGATTAACCGCCTTGGCTGGGTGAAAATCGGCACCCTGTAGGTTCCGCAGGGTGCCGTCGTAAAAAAGAGTATTGGCTCGTCCATTGAGTGGGTCTCGGCTCAGGGAGCCGGTTTTGAGCAGTACTTTGGTGATGTTGTCCACCACGTCTTCGAGGTGTTGGACCCCCCGCCGTTGGTCTTCGGGCACCAAGCCAAAATAGGCGTAATTTTCGAGGGTGTTCTTCCATTGAACACCGTTGACCAGCGTTCGTGCCTGGGCAGTTGTCAGCTCGTCACCGCCGGCTTTGGCGTCCGACATGACCAAGTTGAGCATGCCATCGGTTTTCTCCTGAGTCAGGTAGGCGGAGCGGAGATAGGCTTTCACCACCTCTTCGACCAATTCCGGATTCTTGCTGATGAACTCCCGGCGGGCCACCAAAACGTCGACGATATAGCCTCGGAGTTTTCCGCTGTCCAAGAGGATGTGGGCGTCTTTCTCTTGGAGCGCCTTGGAGACATACGGCTCCCAAAGGACGTACGCTCGCTTCTTGCCTCGTCCCGATTTGAACTTCTTGTAGACCTCACCGGCACCATCGGCCTCTATCCACCATTTCTCCGGCAGACTCGGGAGTTGGAAGTGGGCCAAGACAACGCGGGCCAAGAATTCACTGGGTGAGCTGGGGGTCAGTACCAAACGCGCGTTTGGATCATCCAGATCTTGGAGACGGGCCACTTGGTCCTTGTAGGCAACCACGGCGTCAGCGCCTTGGGTTTCGTCGATGACCATCACGATGGCAGCCGGATAGCGACCGAGTTTGGCGCCGGCTTTCAAAAGAGAGTCGACGGTGAAGACCGCCATATCGGTCTTGCCCTTGTCGAGGGCGGCGAGGCGCGCGTCATAGTCTGCTTGGTCGTCGACGACTTTGAGTTTGATGCCCGACTTACGCAATGCGCCTTGCATGGTGTCACTGCGCAGGACGGCATATCCCGAGAAAAGGTCGGCGGCGACCGTGACCGTGTGTTTGTAGCGACTGGCCGAGCTGGTGTCGTCCAATAGCTCGTCCTCGGATTGGGTAAAGAGCATCTTGTAGGCGATGGCACCGGCGAGTACGAGACCCAACCAGACCATGGCGACTACGAGTCGTTTACGGCGCGCGTCGCTCATCGTCGTCGTCGTCCCAGACCCAAGAAGAACACGACACACGCGATGAGCCACGGGGCACCGTTATTGCCCTCACTCGCGTGACAGCCGCAGCCTGATTCGGGCGGTGTTTGAGTCGCGCTTGTCGGTGTGTTTTGGGCCGGCGAAGGCTTGGACGTTGGTGTGGCCGGTGGGGGGAGTTTCGGTGTTGGAGCCTGAGTGCCGATGGGATGGTTTCCCGAATTGGAGAGGGCCTGGATCATGGCGCCTGCGACCTCTATCGGGAGGGCATCGATGGCTTCGAAGGCGTTCTCGCTCCCCGCTGTTTGGTCGTCCTTGGCAGACACCTCTGCAAAGACCTCGGCGACCGCGCGTTCGAGGGAGCGAGCATCGTTGGCTTTTCGGTAGGAGTGCGCCATTTTTGCCAGCGAATGAGTCGCGGACATGCCGACTCCAATGACGTCTAGATTGATCCCACGCGCCATCACTGACGGTGCGTGCTTCTCCATGATGGCCTTGTCGCTCGCTTCACCGTCGGTCACCACCAGCAAGCGATAGGTGCCGTATCCAAATTGTGCCTTGCGTGCTTGGAGGAGTCGGTCCGCTCCCAATTTGATGTAGCCCCCGAGCGGCGTGCCTGCATAGGGTTCAGGCCGGTTGATGGCGGCCTCCAGCTTTTCTTTGTCCACTGGACCCAAAGGATAAATCCAGTCGTCCTGCACATTGGATGCACTGAACACCAAAACGCCGATGTGGGTCGTATCGGAGACGCTGTTAAGGACGGTTTTCAAGGCCGTCTTGGCCGCCGCCATCTTTCGCACCCCACCCATTTTCCCGCCCATGGATCCCGAGGCATCCAGGACCACTACGACGTTATCGCGATACACGTTGACGTCGGCTGTCGCTTGATCACCGTAGACGTCGTCTTGTCCCCAAACGGGGCCGCTCCAGATGAGGGCGGCAACCATAATGAGTTGCTTCATGATCACCTCCTCAGAAGTCGAAGTCGGACTTGTTGACGACCTCGGCGGACACCCGCAGGAGGCGGAACTCGACCCGCATGTTCTTGGTTGCTTCGGCGATGTTCTTGGGCTTGGGAATTACCGGTTCGCGGATGCCGACGCCCTGTGGCTGAACCTGGCTGGGATCGAGTTTTAGTCGCTTGGAGCGCGCCCACTTGATGATGGCGTCGCGTACGGATTCTGCACGCTTCCGCGAGAGATTGAGGGCAGCCCCCATGGTCCGTCGAGGATTGTGGGCCGCAGCCCCATCGAAAGCACCGCTCTTGATGGCGTTAGAGACCTGTCCGATGGAGTCGATCTTGAGGGGGCGACCGTTGAGATAATACTCGTAGTTTCCTCGTGAGCCGGTGCGCTTCAAGACCCCTTTCGACATACCCGCCTTGACCAATTCGAGAAGGGTTTTGGTGGGGTCGGAGTGACCTCGGATGGCCACGACTGCGTTGCCGTATTTGTCCGCGAGTTTGACGACGCGTTTGAAATCCGACGCGTAGCGATTCGCACTAAAGTCGGTCTGGTTGGCGTCGAACTGGATCGTAAAGCTGTAAATCGTGTTGTCTTCGATCCCGCCGCCGGCCGTCAGGGCCTCGATTTCTTGTTGTACCGCCTCGGCTCGAAAACCATTGCCCCCGGTGGCTTCCAGCTTGGAGAGGTATTGGGTGAAGACAGGGGACTTCCAGTTCAAAGTGGATGCCGTCAGGGCCTTCTTCTTCTTGGCGTAACCCAGACGAACGGCCAGGTCGATGGCGGCGCGGTTGAACTCGTCGAAACCGTGCATGTTGTTCTTGTCTTGGAAGAAACTCAGATTCCCCGGATAGCCGGCGAACGTACAATCGCTCAAGAGACCGTGGGCGTCGTCTAGAGTCGGGATGACATCGGTACTGTAGATCTGTTGGGTCAATTTGAGGACTGCTTCGTAGGGTTTCGAGCCCGACTTTTCGTAGGCGCGCTTCAACTCCACCAGATCCTCTACCCCTTTGAGGTAGCCGGCGACGAATCGCTCTACTTTGTCACGATTCGCCTCCAAGAAATCCTTCCGAACTACGTAGACGTCGGCAATAGAGCGCGAAAGCTCGGCCGTGGAGACCAGTACCCGAGCCCCCGAGACGGTGCCTTCGGCGCCGGTGCCCGTCGTCTCCAATCCGCCGGTGAGCCCGAGCATGTCCGGGGTGATGACGAACGCGGCATCAATGCCGTTTTGCTTGCGGAACATTTCTGCCGGACTCTTGGGCGACGCTGTGAGTTCCTTGGCCCAGACGACCTTGATGTCTTTCCAATCGAGGCCGGCGCTGTTGAGCACATCGTCGAGCATGCCTACGTGGGGACCCCCCTGCTGTAGCACGACGGTTTTCCCCTTTAGATCAGCGATGGTTCTCAGATGGCTACGGGAGACCAAATGGTCACCTGCGCTCCAGGTCATCTGCATGACCAACACGCCCTGAGTCCGTGGGTCACTATTAATGACCTCGGACGCTTGGCCCATCATCCGAAAGGTACCGCGCAGGAAGGGGCTCTTTCCCGACATATAGTCGCGGACCTGCTGTACGAAGTCGTCACCGGCTTTGAGACGTAGATCCAAGCCCTGGCGATTAAAGACTGACCCAGACTTCGTCTTCGTACCTCCATTGGCATAAAAGGTCGCCATGTCGCCACCCCAGGTGATGAACGGCACCTGAAGGGGCTGATTTGCATCGACTGAGCCGATGTTCACACGACCTACCATGTTCGAGAACCGCTTGACCTTTGCCAAGGCATCCCCAGCCAACAACATTAGGGCGGCGGCCAAAACCAATGGAAAACTGCGTCCGAGTATCCTCATTAATGCGTCCCCTTCCTTCTTTGGACGGCGCAGCCTAGCATGAACGCCGTTGTCGTGCATTGCGCCCAATGATCCTCGGCAGACCCGTTTTATTGAGGCGCTCAGGACCTAGAATTGAGTATGTGTCGTCCACAAGTCACGAGGAGGCTTGCGTGTTGCCCGACCGTTTGACCAAAGACCAATTATTCGACCCGTCGGGTGACCCTGCGTGGCGGACGCTGCTCGCCCATACTGCTCGTTTCGAGGATTTTCTAGACCAAGACGATGCCAAGACTGTGGAGAGATGTGCTGCAGCGGAAAGCCTTCGACACGATCTGATAGAAGCAGCGCGGCGCCTCCGAGTCGATCGGCCAGGCCTGGTCATTACCCGTGAACACGAAAGATGGTTTACGGAGTCCATCTTGGTGTGGCAGGCGTACCGTGACACGGCCAGTGCGCCGCTGATCGATACCGTGGGCACACAAACAGCCCACCGTTTTGCACTCGACCTCGAGGATGACGACGCAGTGGCTGAACGCCTCGAGGACGCCCTCAAGATGGTCTTCGGTTGGCGGGAAGACGAACTCCGAGAGATGAAGGACAAACTTGTCTTTCTGACGTCGAACCTCAGGCTCAAGCACGCCATTGTCGATGCAATCATCGCCCGGGTCGGGCACACCCCTACGCCGGGTGAGGTGCACGATCTTGGTGAAGAGGTGTTCGGCTCATTACCCACTCGTCCGGGGGATTTTGATCTGGTCGTCACCCGATCGGCCTTCTTCTTCTGCATTCCATTCGACTCAAATGGTCCACTTCTTTCGGATCTCGACCATCGACCGCAGGCCGAGCAGGCTGCCGTGCGAGGCTTCGTCGACGGGGTAAACACTGCAGCCATGAGCGCAAAACATGTTCGCTTTCCGGCATTTGGCTTTTTCGAGCCGAATTGCGTCAGCGAAGACCTCTTGCAGTACATCGAGAGGCACTTGAATGCGCTGGGTATGGAGGTTCAGCGGAAGGTACTGGCCGATACCTTGGCCACAATGGTCACCATTCTCCCCACCCAAAAGTTGGATATGTACCTCGTGCACGACATCTGGGGTCATGGTTGGCAAGAATCTCTTTGTGAATTTGAGTGGATTTTCGAGCGCCTGGTCGACAATGCGCATGCGGTCACTCCCTTTGATGGGGTCGAGAGCATTCCGGCTTTGACCGCCGGCTTTGTGTCATCGGACGTTGACGGCACACGCTTCGTACCGGCGCCTTTCTTAGCAGCGGTGGACGCCGATCTGAGGACCCGGATCGAGGCCGGCATTAACGGGATCATGGCGGAATGTTTGGCCGATCTCTCTGAGTACAAGTTTATCGTCGAAGAGGACCCTGACGGCCATCTCATGCCAACGTCCTCTCTTTTGAGGAAGGCTGCGGTCAAATTGGACTTCACTCTTTTGGATACTCAGATGAACCAAAAGAGCTGGAGTCGCCCCTACCGGGTTTTGCTCGGGAGGGCGTCTGCGCGCAATGAATTGCGTGCTGATCTGACTCGACAGGGCTGTGCAGAGGAGGGCTTGGATGAGGCCATCTCCGAAGCCCGAGAGATGCTCGAGGCCCATTTCAACTCCGCCTTCGTAAAGCACTTTAACGTCGTGGATGAAGAAGGTGACGCGTTGGCCACGAGCGTCGGGCAGCGGGTTTTTGTCGCCATGTGCCTATTGGCTGCAGGCATCGAAGATTTTGCCGACGATCGGGTTCGTACTCGAGGGCAGCACGGCCCACAGTGGGAGAGTCCGAGTACCAGCATCGATCTCTTGATGCTGAGTCTCGGCTGGTTTTTCGACCAGGACCGACGGGGCCATATCTGGCAAATGGACCGCCTATTGGATCACGTCATTCGACCCCTATTGGTGCGGCTAGAAGCCGCTCTCGTCTCACCCTAGGTTGGGGTATCGGCCTGAATCAGTGCGATGACCTCGGAGTAGCTGGTCGTGTTCACCAGCTCTGCGAGTTGACCCATATAGCGTTGAATCAGGTCGGGCCGTGAGCGATCGCGAGCGTCCGAGAGTGCGCGATAGGCCGTGATGTAGGCCCGCTCGGAGTTAATGAAATACTCGAGGGCTTCCACCACTACGTTGATGCCAGCGGCAACCAACGAGCGTCCAGCGCGCTGAAACTCGAAAGTACGCGCTTCACTGTTTTCGACTTTCAAGGCCACGACGGCTTCGGCATCGGCGCCGGCAAATTCAGAGGTCTCCATCTGACCCGTCACACTGAAACCGGTGAAGGAAATCGTCTTCAAGGAAGGGAATTCCGGTGCGTAGTACTCGATGAGACCATTGTAGATGGCGTCGACGAACCCAACGCCTCTTCCCGAAAGGGTACGGGTTTTGGTGGGGTCTGTGCGATTCGTCAGTGTGAAGCTGGCCTCACATCCCGTGCCGGCGGCCACATCTTCGCTGACTGCATAACGATCGACCTCGAGGACGAGATAATCCCCCATGAGGACTTCTTGAATGAGTGCTTCCGTTGCTGATCTGCGAAACATGATTAGGTCCCTTCTGAGGTCGGGCGTAGTGATTGTGGGTACATGTAGGATAGTCTCATGAAAAAGGGGTGCATGTCTGCCTCCGAAATCGTCAGTCTTCATTTTGTTACAACCTGCGTAACGTCGCGCTTCTTCCCGCCTTCTTCGAAGGCGGGATGGGCACCCGTTTTTTTTTGAGTCCTCCCTTCAGACCCGCTCCTCCTTCTCTGCTTTCTTGTCGTCTCGAGTCACTCAGTCGGGGGCGCGTCTAGGCTGGGTGGAATCGGGACATCACTCCCTTTCGCTGATGCTGGCGGTCGTCTGCATAGCCGTGTACGGTGCCGGCGATGAATCGCTCTCTCGTCATGGTCTTGGCGGCCTCGATTTTCCTACTTCCCGCCTGTGGAGGGGGTCCGGCGCCGGCCGATTCTCCACGGGCACCGCTGGATCTCAGCAACCGATTGCCGCCCGATTCCGCCTTTATGGGCGTCGTGCGCTTGAGCGCCGTCGAGTCAACGCTCCCTAAGTTGGTGCCCGAACCGGCGAGTCGTCTCTTCGCCAGCCGTGTGCGTACCCTGGCGGATGTGGTCGGCATCGATGCGGAAAAAGACGCCTGGTTCGCTGTCTCTGTGGGCGCGCCCATGGCCATTTTACGCAGCGTTGAAGACGCTGAGCGCATCGTGATGGAGAGCCGCCGAGGATCGGCTCCGCCCGGGGCTGAATTGGGCAAATCTTCGGCAGAGCCTACAACCAGTATGGGTGCGTCGTCCTTGAATGGGTGGGTGGCGCAAGTGCCACTGCCGCCCGCTTGGGTTCATGTTCGTCTCGTGGGTACGGCCGGTGAGTCGATACCGTCCTCCGATGCCTTGAGCACGGTCTTTGGCGCAACTCAGGTCGTTGCCGAGGGGGATCCCGCGGACAGTATCGCTGCCGCTCTCGAAACCACCGTCGAGCATGCCGCCCGGGCTGCTCACCTCCTTTCAACTCACCGTCTTTATCGCCTCCTCGATGCAGACCTGCCGACCATCGTCACAGTCTCCAAGACGGACGGTGTGGTGGTGGTGGATCTCTTTCAAGACCAAGAGTTGGGGCCGAACAGCCTGATCGATGCACTCGAGACACGACTGGGTACGACTACGGCGACTACCGCAAAACCCTCTGAGTCAGCCCCCGGTTCACGTTCCTTGGCGCCCCTCAAAAAGGATGAATTGGTACGTGTGTATCTCGACCATCGGCGGTGGCTATTGACCACCCGCGCGCTGGGTGAGGTGGTTGCCTTGCAGGCTGTCCTTTCCAATGGGCAGACCGCGCGGGACGAAGCGTCTTTCTTGCGTTCGGCGCGTGATGCAGCGCGGCTCCCCGAGCGTCTCATGGCGCCCACTCTAGGCACGTTCGTGGGCACGGAAATCTCCCTGGCACAGATCAGTACCGGTCTGACCGCACGGCTCGCTGCCCGCTATACGGAAGAGGCCCGGGCGGGCCTTTCTCGTCTTACCGGAGGACGTGCTTCGATGGCGCATGAAGCAATCGCCAATGCGGGGAATGTGGCACTCACCTTTGCGCTGGATCCGCCGGGGTGGTCTGGCGCATTGGGGGCGCCGATCCGGCCACAGAACGTAAGCCTTTCGGTGCTTTTACAGATGATCGCCGAGTGCGGATTCGCCTGTCTGCCGGCTGCCTGGTCGACGATTCCAGGGTTTGCCCTCGACCTGGCGGGCGGACTCTCCTCGATTTTTCCCGAGTTGGCCCCCATGACCGCAGCATTGCGGACGCTTGGAGGCGCTTCGGTCATCGTTCGGGGCGATGCGAAACGACGCACCTTTGCGGCAGCGTTGCGACCATCAAGCACGGAGGCGTCGAGTCTGTGGGAGCCCCTCGTCGCCGGGATGAAGGCTGATTGGCTCGGCGGACCGTCGAATTCGACGCTTGTTTTGGGGACCAGCAATGAAGCATATGCCGTCTTGCGGGATGCTTTAGGCCCCAATGCTGCCCCGGTTCAGCCAGTGTTTCAGCTCAGTGCGCGGGGCGCTTTCGGCCCGTTTTTCAGGCGCCTCAATGTGAACCTTCACTTTGATGCAGACGAGATGGTCTTGGCCATCAGCGGGCGCGCCGACACGCCGTGATGGTTTGCTCCCACGGACCTCGAATTCTCTTGGTGGGTGCGGGGGCCGTCGGTCAGGCGTATGGCTTTCATCTCCAGCGAGGCGGGGCGCGGGTAAGCTTTTTGGTGCGGCCGAAGTATGCCGACTCGATTCGCCCAGGCGTCTCCGTACATTGTCATAATGGGCCTCATCAGGGCGCTCACGATTTCCGCGATTTTGGGGTGCTCACCGACATCCAAGAGGTCGAGGAGCAACGATGGGACCAGGTTTGGCTTTGCGTCTCTTCGCCGGCATTACGCGGGTCGTGGGTGGCGCCGCTCATTGAGGCTGTCGGCGATGCATCGGTCATCACCTTGCAGCCGGGCTTAGAGGATCGGACGTACCTACTCCAATGGGTTCCCGAAGACCGCCTGGTCTCCGGTCTGATCGCGCTCGTGAGCTATCCTACGCCCCTTCCTGGTGGGCCTCTCTCACCCGGCATGGCGTGGTGGTTTCCGCCTCTTTCCCCGAGCCGATTCAGCGGGCCGCCTGGCGCTGTGAGCAGCGTACTGCGGGCTCTGGAGAGGGGGGGATGTCCGGCGACGCGAGCAACGCGCGTTTTTGACACCGTCGCTTTTGCATCGGGATTGATGATGCCGATCATCGCGGCGCTGGAGGTCGCTGGGTGGTCTTTACAGGCTGTTCTCGATGCCCCAATCCGAACCTTGGCGACGAGAGCGGCCCGCCAGGCGAGCCACCTGGCTCGACCGACCCATCGACGGTGGATTGCATGGCTCGTGACTGGGGGCCTGAGCCTTAGAGTTTTGGCGTTCGTCGCGCCCCGGGTGGTGCCCTTTGAACTGGAGACTTATCTTCGGGTTCACTTCTCTAAGGTGGGCGCCCAAACTCGGGACATGCTTGGACTGTATTGTGAGCGCGCCCACGCATCGAGCCAACCCCACGATGCCTTGCAGGCACTCTTGGAACGCCTCGATTGACCTGCTCTGACGGGCCTGACATCGTGCCCCCATGGAGAGATAGTAGGAGATGTCATGCGCATCGTTTGTGTCGGCGGCGGCCCTGGCGGGCTCTACACCGCGGCTTTGCTCAAAGCGGCGGACCCCACCCGAGAGATCACGGTGCTCGAGCGCAATCAGCTGGGAGACACCTTTGGTTTTGGAGTGGTGTTTTCCGACCAGACCTTGGGCAATCTCGAGACGGCCGACCCCATTAGCTTTCGTCAGATTCGCGAGGGCTTCGCCTATTGGAATGACATCGATGTGCACTATGGCGGTGAGATGCTTCGGTCTACGGGGCACGGATTTGCTGGATTGTCTCGCCGTCGACTCTTGGAAATTCTCCATGCGCGCTGTGAGACTCTGGGGGTCAAGCTGGTCTACGGGCATCAGGTATCCGCTCTTGCTGAGCTCGACGAATACGATCTCGTGGTTGCTGCCGATGGCTTGAATAGTCAGCTCAGAACAGAACTAGCGGATTATTTCGAGCCCGAAGTCATCGCTGAGAGTAATCGATTCACCTGGTTGGGCACCAAGCGTCAATTTCCCGCTTTTACCTTCTATTTTCGGGAGAACGAGCACGGCCTTTGGCGGGTTCACGCCTATAATTTCGAGGATGGTCTATCGACCTTCATTGTCGAAACGACGGCCGAGGCTTGGCGCTCGAGCGGGATGGATCAAGCCACAGAGGCGGAGACGGCGGCGTATTGTGAAGCCCTCTTTGCCGAGGAACTCGAGGGACACTCTCTCCTCGTTAATCGATCGATTTGGCGTCAATTTCCGACCGTAAAGAATGGCCGCTGGGCCCACGACAATGTCGTTCTGATCGGAGACGCAGCGCATACGGCTCACTTCTCCATCGGCTCGGGTACCAAACTCGCCATGGAGGACGCCATTGCGCTGACTCGCGCCTTGGAAGGCCCCGGTGATCTTGCCGCGGCCTTCGAGCGGTACGAGCGAGACCGGCGTGGACAGGTCGAGAGTACTCAGCGCGCCGCAGCGGTGAGTCTCAAATGGTTCGAAGAGACAGAGCGCTATTTTGGACGGCTTGCACCGGAGCAATTCACCTTTAGTCTCTTGACCCGCAGCCTACGGATCACTCACGAGAACCTCCGCCTCCGAGATCCGGCATTCGTTGGTCGAATGGACCGTTGGTTTGCAGAGCAGGCCGGCGTGACCCAAGACCCCCCTCCACCCCCGATGTTCACCCCTTTCACCTTGCGTGAAATGACGGTGCCCAACCGAATTGTTCTTTCGCCCATGTGCATGTATTGCGCCGAGGACGGCACGCCCAGTGACTTTCATCTGGTGCACTACGGGAGTCGAGCCATTGGGGGGGCCGGGCTCATCATGACGGAGATGACCGACGTCTCTCGTAATGGCCGGATCACGCCGGGGTGTACCGGCATGTACAAGCCTGAACACGTCACTGCGTGGCGGCGCATTACTGATTTTGTACACACGCAGAGTCAGGCGAAGATTGGGATTCAACTTGGCCACGCCGGGCGTAAAGGGTCGACGCGATTGATGTGGGACGGTATCGACCGACCCCTCCCCAGCGACAATTGGCCGATCATTGCTCCCTCACCCATTCCCTATAGCGAGGAGAACCAGGTGCCGCAGGAGATGGACCGTTCCGATATGGATCGAGTCCGCGATGCTTTCGTGCGTGCCGCAGAGATGGCTGACGCCGCAGGTTTCGATCTCTTGGAGCTTCACTGTGCCCACGGGTATTTACTCCACACCTTTCTATCACCGCTGACCAATAGACGAACCGACGCCTATGGGGGTGACCCTGAAAAAAATATGCGTTTTCCGCTCGAGGTTTTCCGCGCGATCCGAGCCGTTTGGCCCGAGTCCAAACCCATCTCTGTCCGCATCTCTGCGACGGATTGGATGGAAGGCGGTTTTGACCTGGACCAGGCGGTGGCTTTCTGCAAAGCCCTGGCTGCATCAGGCTGTGACATCGTTGACGTGTCATCGGGCCAATTGGCCCCCGAGTCGGTGCCCGCCTACGGTCGTCTGTACCAGACCCCCTTCGCGGAGCGCATACGCTACGAGGCCGAGATTGCCACCATGGCCGTGGGAAACATCAGTAGCTATGCGGACTGCAATAGTGTGCTCGCGGCCGGGCGGGCCGACTTATGCGTTTTGGCCAGGGCCCATCTCTTCGACCCCTATTGGACGCGTCACGCCGCGCACCAATTGGGTTCCGAAAACGTCCCTTTGCCGCCCCAATACAGTGTGATGAATCGATATGTGCCCCACGCCGAGTGGAGCATGCGGCCTAAGGAATAGGCCAGGTGTGCTCGAATCAGATGTCTAAATAGGCCTCTGACAAAAGGGTCTCGAACCCCATCTTCGGCCAAAAGTCGGACGAACTTTCATTTCTGGGATCGAAGTTCACCTGCAGATGGCGAACGCCTCGATCGAGGAACCATTCTTGGGCGGTGGACACCAACTTCTCACCGATTCCACGGCGCCGATAATTCGGGCTGACCACCAGGTCGTAAATCATCCCGATGTGGTGAACGGTGTAGACGGGCGACCGCTGTCCGATGGCACCCAAGAGGTATCCGACGGCACCGCCACCATCTTCGGCCACGAGGAAAATGCACTCTCTGCGACCCATTTGGCGCCGAGCAAAAGCCCGGAAGGTATCGAAGGCATTCTCCTTGGTCTCGTAGAGTACGGGATCGAGCTCACGATGGGACTGCATCAGGATGCCCCATAGAGCGACGATGTAGTCCAAGTCGGTGGGCTTTGCGGGTCGGACGATCATGCTCCCCCTCGAGCGAAAGCGAGGATCCGTGCCGTCAGGGCGTCGGGGACCTCTAGATGGGCTGAGTGGCCGAAACCGTCAGGTTCCTCGATGGTCACAGTGGCCGGTAGATGGGTTCGATACCATTCGAGGCACTCGTATGGCAGGAGCTTTTCGGCCCGACCCCAAATCAAGAGCGTATCTGGCCGCAGCGCAGCGATTTCTTCGACTGAAAATTGATCTTCGGGCGAGGTGACATCGAGAAAGTGTTGCACGATGGGTCGGTCAAGGAGCCGTTTCACCTGACGACCGATCAATCCCCTGAGCCGTGGTGGGCGGTCGAAGAGGCGCTCGAGGAAAGCACTGCCCTTGGCTGCGCTGTCCATCCGAAAAACTTCTCGTAGCTCTGCAAAGGCCTCGTCGCTCATTTGTGCCCCCGCCGGGGAACACAAAATGAGTTTGCTGACTCGCTCTGGGTGATCCAGCGCGAACCGGAGCGCCAATCCGCCCCCGAGGGACGTGCCGATGACCACCGCCGGGGTGTCGTAGCTTTTCACGAGAGTCCGCTCGAGTTGCCCGTAGAGCGCCTCGGGATTCGGGAGAGGATCGGGCAGCGGACTAAAGCCATGACCGGGTAGATCGGGGGCGATGAGACGACCTGTATGAGGCATGAGCCGTTTGAGGAGCGGGGCATAGGCGCTGGCGCTCGATCCGATGCCGTGAATCACGACGTATGGGGTACCCGTAGAATCATCGCCGGTGTCGTAGAGGTGGATCGGCCAACCATCGTCTTCGATGAGTCGACTGTGGAGACCCTGTCGATTCAGATGGCGTCTGACGAGACGTTCATAGAGGTCATAGAGCGTCATTAGCCACCGTACTTCGATACGATTGCTTCTGCTTCGGCGATGAACGCTTCGCGGTGATAGGCGTCGAAATTGTCCCAAGTGCAAAACGTGGCCGGATCTTCGACTCGATCTACGAAGACTTTGCCTTCGAGGTGGTCGAACTCATGTTGAAAAGTGCCCGCGGTCAATCCGTGGGCCTCGAAATCGAGTGGGGCACCATTACGGTCGACGGCTTGTACTCGCACGTGCATGAAGCGGCGTACTCGACCCCGTAGGTTGGGCACGCTCAGGCAGCCTTCGTAGACCATCGCGGTGTCGTCACCGAGGGGGGTGAGCACCGGATTGACGAAGACGGTCAGCGGGACGTTGGGTTTGTAGGGATACCGCGGATTGTCCCGGATGTGGACGGCCGCAATTGAGACTCCGTGCCCCACTTGAGGTGCAGCCAAACCGGCACCGTGAGCATGGTGCATCGTTTCTATGAGGTCGTCGATGAAGCGCTGCATACGTGGAGACGCCAAGGACTCGGCGGAGACCTGACGCGCGGGTGCTCGGAGGACCGGATGTCCCAATTGCACAATCGGGAGTACTGCCATTACCGACTTCCCTGAAAGCCGGGATGCGGAGGATGGCCGGCCAGGATCATTCGGTCAGCGTAGCGAAAGAGGTAATCGTAGCACTCAGCCTGTGCTTTGGCGTGACGCCAATCTCGTCCCCAGATGTAGACGCCATGCCTTTCCACCAAGACGGCATCTACCTTCGGCCAGGCTTTGATGGCGGCCGCCATACTGTCGGTCAATTCACATTCTCTGGCGGTGTTTGGGATGATCGGCACTTCGACGGTGTCGTAATAGCCGTGATCGCGAAGGCCTTTGATCATCTCGACTTCGGCTACGCGGAAAACCTGGTCGTAGTGGATGGTGGCCATCAGTGCGTCGAGGCTGTGGCTGTGCAGTACAGCGCCTGCATCTCGCATTCGGAAGGCGTTGAAGAACAGGGGAGAGCACTCCGTGAGTTTGAGCTTGGGATTTTTTGGCCGCTCCACCACGTTGCCGTCGAGATCGAGGACGAAGACATCTTCGGGCTGGATGCGCTCTTTTTGCACGCCGCTCGGCGCCATGTAGATCACGTCACCTTCACGGATACTGATGCCTCCGCCGGTGCCGGTGCACCACCCCAGATCGTAAAATTGGCGGCAAAGCTCAGCGATGAGTGCTCGTGGATTCTCAGACGTCATGGTGTTTCCTCGGGGCGTATGCCCCCGCGCTCAATCGCGAAAAAAGAAGCTGGCCTTGAGGGCGGCGTGGTCGGAGCCAGCGAATCCCCGCTCACTGTCTCTCACGACCTCTGCGCTGCCCGCAATGTATCCGGAGGTCGCTCCTTTGACCCAGAGAAGATGGTCTAGAGCAAGCGGGTTGCCGCGGAAGACATGGGTCGTCGAGTCGGCCAGTTCGCTGGCCACCCGGACCAAATCACCCCCGGCCTCCAAAGCGTCGAGGGGACTCGAGCCCGGGGTGTCGTTCAGATCTCCACCGAGGACCACCAAGCTCTCCGGATTCTCCTCGGCAACGGCGAGCACAATCTCGCGACTGGCCATGGCTTCTGCCAGTCGACGCAGCGGATCGTCATTATTCTTTGATTTGTAGTGGGCGTTGAAGACGATGACCGTTTCACCCTCGAAATCGAGGTGAACCTCCAAGAACTCTCGGGAGAATGTCGTCGTGCCGCCGCCCGGTTTGGGGATTCGTTCTTGTTTGTGTTTGACCGCTTTGATGAGCGTGCCGCGGGACAACACAGCGACGTCGAGTGATGCTTCGTTGCCCGTTTCTGCCAAGAGCGCTACCGGATATCGCTCCTCGCCCAAGAGGTCTGCAAGCGCGTCGAGACAGGTTTGAGTTTCGAATTCTTGAAGCAATACGATATCGGCATCGAGCTGGACGATGCCATTGCCCAGACGTCTGGCCCGCGCGTCGAACTCCGATTCGCTATACACCCCTTCGAAATCGTCTCCGCTGCAGGCCCCAGTATCGCAGCGCGTATCGAAGAAGCGTTTGACGTTGAACGTCGCGATGGAGATCTGCGACATCGGGTCGATGACGACGTCTCCATCGGGGGCGTTCACGCCGAGATCGGGCAACGGTTCGTTTACTTGCTCGGCATCGACTGCGTCAAAAGGCTGGAGCCGATCGGGATCTGTTCGTCCTTGTTCGGCCGGCACACAGCCGGCGAAGGAGACGATCGCGAGGAGCAGGAACCGCATTTTCCATCCCGTGGGTAAATCGTGATGATGCAATCTAGCGAAAAGAGGACGCCGGATCACCTTCTGGACTGTCTTCCACAATGCCGCGCCTGTTAGATTCATCTTCATGTACGCGCCGCAACTCCCTTATCCGCTTCTCATCGCGTCTGCGATTCTGTTCGCCTTTGCCTGTACCTCGCCGTCCGGCTCCTCGTCTTCTCGGCCCGCGAGTGATGCTACAAGCGTCTCAGATCGCGATTTTCCGGCCATAGACGCGTCGCTTCGCGGCGATGCGTCGGGCGTGCCGTTGGATGCGATGGCGAATGCTGCCGATAGCATGCCCGTCAATGGAGTAGATGCCCAAATCGCGAGAGAAGATGCAGCGATTTTGCCCGACGGTACGCCGAGCATGGATGGCTCGACTCTCGATGCAGCGCCAGACACGGCCCCAGATGGCGCCCCAGATGCAGCCCGAGATGCAGCCCGAGATGCAGCCCGAGATGCAGCCCGAGATGCCGCCCCAGATGCAGCCCCAGACGCGCGGCCCGAGATTAATCCATATGTGCCGCGGGTCGAAAACGAGACCTGTCGGCTTCCTGAACCGCCTCCCATTGGAGACTACGTCCTAGAGGAAGCGTTTCCCGCCCTCGACTTTAATCGACCGCTTTGGTTCGGGACCGCGCCCGACGATGTCGACACGCTGTACGTGGCCGAACAGGGGGGCGTGATTTACGCCTTCGACGATGATCCAGACGTTGTGGACCGCGAGGAGTTTCTCCGTCTCGATGTCAGCCGGCGGAACAACGAGGAAGGTCTTTTGGGCCTGGCTTTTCACCCGGGCTACGCCGCCAATGGTCGCTTATTCGTCTACTATTCTGCCAGCCGGGCTGGGTGTCCGAGCGGGGCGTCTCGTTGCGCCATCATCAGTGAGTTTCGTCGGGCAGAAAATCGACGCGCAGACCCTCAGTCAGAGCGCATTTTGCTCAGCATTGATCAGCCTTATGGAAATCATAACGGGGGTGATCTGCAATTTGGGCCCGATGGCTATCTATACATCTCCGTGGGTGATGGCGGTTCTGCGGGCGATCCGCGGAATCATGGGCAGAATACACAGACTCTCTTGGGCGCAATCTTGCGCATCGATATCGATCTCGAGGGTCTCGATGGGCTCGCTTATGGGATTCCTGCCGACAATCCCTTCGCCGATGGAGAAGATGGCCGGGCCGAAATTTGGGCATGGGGCCTGCGCAATGTCTGGCGAATGCATTTCGATTTCAGCACCGGCATTCTCTGGGCAGGCGACGTGGGACAAAACGCCTACGAAGAGATCAACCAGATCACCGAGCCAGGCAATTTCGGGTGGCGCATTCGCGAGGGAAATCATTGTTTTCGGGCTGCTGAATGCCAGGGAGAGGGGCTCGTGGAGCCACTCTATGAATACCCCCGCAATCAGGGGGAATCCATTACGGGAGGGGTCGTTTACCGGGGTCCACGATTGCCCGAACTTTGGGGAGCCTATCTCTACGCTGATTACGACACCGGTCGATTCTGGGCGCTGCGAACGGTCGATGATGGCGCACCCGAGGTGACGGAGTTGGGGCGACAGACGGGGATTACGAGTTTTGGTCAGGACGCGGCCGGTCGCGTCTATTTCACGACGTTTGCCAACGGGCGCAGCCTCATGCGTTTGGCCCGCCGTGGACCGGTCAACGCAGCTCCGTTTCCTCGTCAACTCTCCCAAACGGGCTGCTTCTCGGATACCAGTGAGCATGTGGTTGCGCCCGGGGTCCTCCCCTACGGGGTGAACGTTCCTTTTTGGAGCGATGGAGCCGTCAAGCTCAGGTACTTTGCGCTGCCGCCGGGCGGCGCCTTCGAATACAGCGAAGAGAACGGTTACGGAGTGCCGGTAGGGACTCTCTTCATCAAGACTTTTCTCTTGGCCGATGCCCAGGGAGAAGCGCGCCGCGTGGAGACTCGAATGTATACGCGGCAAGCCTCCGGTTGGCGCGGATTCACGTGGCGCTGGAACGATGAGCAGACAGACGCGACCTTGCTCGACGGCGGTCTTGACGAGGCGCGGAGAACCCCGCTCGGGGAGCAAGTTTGGCGCTATCCGTCTCGGGTTCAATGTGACCAATGTCACACGGAGGCGGCGGGATTTGCGCTTGGATGGCGGACGCGTCAACTCAACGGTGAATTTGAAGACCGAGGGGGTCGCTATCACCAGCTCGCCGCCTTGGTTGAAGGGGGCTACTTAGAGTTGCCCGTACCGCCAGAGCAATTGCCGGCGCATCCCGCCCTCGACGACCCCATGGTGTCCCTCCACGAGCGTGCGCGGACACTTCTCGACGTCAATTGCGCCTCCTGTCATCGACCGGGCACTCTAGCCAACGCCCAAATGGATCTCCGCATCGAGACGCCCACAGCAATGAGTCGTATTTGCGATGTCGTGCCGGGTCAGGGGGATTTAGGGGTGGCCGGCGCACGACTCATCGCCCCTGGTTCACCCGAGAGAAGTATCTTGTATCAGCGAATGATTCGCCGTGACGACGAGCGGATGCCGGCGGTGGGCTCCAACGTCGTGGACGATGATGGAGCGGCGCTCGTGTCCCAGTGGATCGAGGGGATGGAAGGGTGTCCTTGAGATGAAGCGTGATGGCTCCCTCCGGCGGATTTTTGCCCTCGCACGGCCCGAGCTGAAATGGCTCATTGTGGCGACCTTGGCACTCCTCGGCACCACCGGACTCAACCTCGTCTATCCGCAATTAGTACAGCGCATCGTCGACGGTATTTTGGCCGAAGGTGGGGCTGAGGTGGTCAATCAGTGGGCGGTGCTCTTGGTCGTGCTTTTCGCTCTGACCTCTGTGCTCACAGCGGTGCGGATGTATTTCTTCACCGTGGCTGGTGAGCGGGTCGTGGCGCGGCTGCGCCGCCGCCTCTACAGTTCTTTGGTCAATCAAGAGGTGGGCTTTTTCGACGCGCACCGGACTGGAGAGTTGACCAATCGCCTGGCAGCCGACACCACCGTGGTGCAAAACACGGCCACGGTGAACATTTCGATGCTTCTCCGCTATGCCATCACCGCCATGGGTGCGGTGGGCATCATGGCTTGGACCTCATGGCGATTGACCTTGGTCATGTTGGCCTTGGTCCCCGTCGCAGCCATTGGCGCCATGTTCTACGGTCGAGTGGTTCGCCGCTTGTCGCGCAAGGTTCAGGACGCCTTGGCTCGGGCGACGGATGTGGCCGAGGAGACGTTGAGCAGCATTCGCACTGTCCGAGCCTTTGCTCAGGAGCGGCGTGAGGTGGACCGCTATGGAGAGGAGGTACAGACCTCCTACGAGTTGGCCCGCCATCGCGCTCGCTACAATGCTGTTTTTGGGGCCATTGCTGCGTTCGCAGGGTACGGCGCCATCAGTGGTGTCCTGTGGTACGGCGGGATTTTACTGACCGAAGACCGAATGACGATGGGGGAATTAACCTCCTTTTTGCTCTACACCTTCACCATTGCCTTCTCCATCGCGGCCCTGGCCGGTCTTTGGCAGGATTTCATGCGTGCGGTGGGGGCCAGTGAACGGGTTTTCGAACTCTTGGAGCGCCCTTCGGAGTTGGTATCCGGTGCGACCATTCCCGATGAGGTTCGCGGCCGCATTCGTTTCTCCGGGGTGTCTTTCCACTATCCCACGCGTCCCGATGTCCCCGTTTTACAGGGGGTCGACCTCACCCTCGAACCCGGTGAAATCGTGGCCTTGGTAGGCCCGTCCGGTGGCGGTAAATCGACCATCGCCGGCCTACTTTCTCGCTTTTATGATCCTGTTGAAGGTCAGATTCGTCTCGACGATTTGGACCTGCGCGACCTCGACGCCGATTGGCTTCGTGGCCGAGTCGGTGTGGTGGCTCAAGAGCCGATCCTCTTCGCGACGTCGATTGCCGAGAACATTTCCTATGGCCGTGAGGGGGCGACTGGCGCGGAGATTGTGCGTGCTGCCGCGGCGGCCAATGCGGCTGAATTCGTCACCGCCTTACCCGAGGCCTTCGATACGGCGGTGGGGGAGCGCGGGGTGCGACTCTCTGGTGGGCAAAAACAGCGAATCGCCATTGCCCGCGCCCTTTTGGCCGACCCTCCCATTCTCGTTTTGGATGAGGCAACAAGTGCGCTGGACGCCGAATCGGAGCACTTGGTTCAAGATGCTCTACGCCGCTTGATGAAAGGCCGTACGACCTTGGTGATCGCACACCGGCTGTCTACGGTTCGTAGCGCGGACCGCATTGCAGTCATTGACCAAGGTCGGATCGCCGAGATCGGCACCCATGACGCCCTGTACGCGGCCAATGGCCTTTATCGTCAACTCGTGGAACGACAATTGGCGGCCTAGCACGGATCGAAAACACAGGCACCTCTCCTCGCTTTCCCGCTGATCAGCCCCTAAACTGCTCTCAATTCTGATGGTTTGGCGACGCCGTGTTCTTTCACCGATTCATCCTGATTTTGACAGCGCTCACCCTGGTTGTGAGCTGTCAGCCCGTGCCCGAGCCTCCAAAGCACGACGCGGCCGTGGCGCCCATAAAGAGCGATCCGATCCCGACTTCCGTTGCGCCCAAGAGTGCATCCGCCCCCTCCCCACAGTCCGCGCCACCAGCGCTCCCGGCGCCCAGCGAGTCGGCGGCAAATCCACCCCCGACCCCCAGCGGGAAATTGGCCTGGAAAGGGGTGACTTTGTCCCCCCATCCAAAGCAACCCAGCCCTTTAGTCCGCCCTCCAGTCGAGGAGGAGATGGACCAGACGGACCGCTATATCGAGCTCAACCGACACCTCAAGCATGCCGCCAAGTCAACGGCCTATGTGAAGATGCCGTCGGCGTACGGCGAACTCATTTTGGATGTGGACAGCATCGATCGAAGCTACGACCAAATCGATGGAATGACGGACGCCGAAACAGACCACGCGGAAATGCTCTGGCGCGATGCACAGGCACTCTATCGACCTGGTGCTCACGAGGCGTCGGAGCAGGCCATGAAAACCTTGGTTGCGCGGTATCCCTATTGGGGAAAGGGGCATGGTGCGCTCTACGATCTGAACATCCATTTAAAGCGCTTGGACGAGGCGGAGTATCACCTCAAGCAACTCATCGCGATTCAGGCCAACTACACCAATTTGTTTACCCTCGCGGAACTCTATGTCCAGCAGGGCGAGACAGCGGCAGCGCGTGCAATTTTGACCCATCTTTTCGAGCGCCGCCGAAAGGCACCCAATCGGGCAGACACGGTCAATATGGTCACCCTCTACCTGATGGTTCTGATGGATGCACGAGATGCCAAGGTGTTGTACGCCGTGGCCGATCAATCGGCGCGAGATTATGGGCCAAAACCGGTCTTCGAATATCACGCGGTCTTAGGGTTGGTTTTGCAGAATAAGGCAGCCCTGGCCAAGCAACGTCTGGCTGCGTTTCCTCGCCTGCCCCCCACGCACCCCATGTTTGCCAAAATTCAGCGGCTAAAACTCTTGGTCAATCGGCCGGCTAAGTCACCCTGACCCGCCCTTGAGTCCTGCTTAGGATACGATTCCGATGGGCGCATCCAGCGCACGAAGCATCTGCTCTCGGGCATGTTTGAATGCCTTTGGTCCTCGTTCGAGGTGATTGGGCCGCACTTTGGGCAGCCCGTCGATGATGATCGGACACATTCCTGGTCTGCGAGGGACACCGGATAGCCGCCGAAGGTGGCGTCGAACTTTGGAACTGGTTGACAGGTGGTGATAGAGGACGCGGGTGTCGGCGGGGACGGCGGCCAGCCCACTGCGGTCGAGGACCCCGCCATCGATGGCGAGACGGCCATCGACACGCACGGGATGAAAGAGACCTGGAAAGGCGCATGATGCCCGGATCGCAGGGTTGAGGGGGCCTTTGTCGATGATGCGGGTACGAAGCCGACTCAATTCAAAGACGGACACCGCAATCGGCCATCGGCATTCCTCGAAGCTGGGGACCCCCAATAGTGCATCCAGCGTCGAGGCGAAGAGCTCTCCTTTGAGAAGGCCTGCGCCCACACCAGGATCCCAGAAATCGGATTTTTCCAGTGTAAAAAGGGCGTCCCGAAGATCGCCCACGCTGCGACCACTGGCCCATAGGGCGGCCACGAGAGCGCCGGCGCTACTGCCCGTCGATTGGGCCGGTATCAACCCCTCGTCCTCGAGGACGGATACGAATCCAGCGTGGGCGAAGAACCCAAAGAATCCCGAAGAAAGGGTGAGCGTAAAAGGCCCCTCAGTCAGCCACTGCCTGAGGGTTTGGGCGGGAGGACTCATCGTATAGGCTCTCGATGCCGGGTCGTGCGTAGGGTGAGCGCCTATTTTGCGGAGAGGCGGGTGCAGGAGGGGACTATTTGGCCGGCTTGTTCTTCTTTTCCTCGGCTTCGAGTCGGTCCATCGCTGCCATCACCTTGGCCTCGTTCTTCTTGAAGAGCGCGATGCTCGTGTCCGGATAATTGGCGGCAGCCTCCAGCATCTTGAGCCCACTGGCCATCTGACTCTTGATCTGTGCCTGCATCTGCGGCGGCATTTGGGCCAATTGGGCTTCGGCCTGGGCCATCTGGGCTTTCGCCTGTGCCAACTTGGCCTTCATTTCCGCGCGTCCCTTTGGCTTCGAGACCTCTTGGGCGAGCTTTACGCGGCCGACCAAGACCAGCAGATTGCCCATGTCGCCGGCTTTATCACCGAGCATTTCCTGGATTTTGGCCTGCTTCATGGGTGCAGGCAGTGCGGCGAACATCGCCCGTCGCTGAGCGTCTTGCCCCACCCAATTGAGGTACGTGTCGACGGCTTTGAGAAAGCTGTCCACATCGGCCTGAGTCAGCGGTTGAAGCGCCTTTTTCATGAGGTCCATCATATCGGCTGCTTGCTTCATCTGAGCCGCAGTGGGGGCGCCGGGGACACCGGGTCCCTGGGCAAAGCCAGGGGAGGCGATCAAGAGGGTGGCCAAAACGGTGAGGAGGGTACGCATCATCAGTGTCTTCCTTGTCTATGTCCGGAGAGAACGCCGGTTTAGAGGCGAACGGATCGCCCCGGTTTTCGTTGCAGAGCACTCTGGTGGCTTGTTCAAGAAAACAGGCGAACGACCAACGCTCCGCCCCGTCATTAACACTTTTGCGGTCTTGATGGAGCGGACTTTGTCGTCGCTTAGGGGTGACTGACCCAATCGGTGTAGGTTTCGTACCCCACCTGAGTTTGTCGTCGGGTCGCCCAATTGAGGATGCGTTCGACGTGGTCTCCGGGGAGTGGGGTCACGTCTTGGAGACGGTCCAACGCAGCATCGGCGTCAGCCGCGGCGCGAGCGTGTGCGGCATCGCTCAGGGCGCTGCCGTCGTCTTCTCCCTCTTCTCGGCCGATCAGGTAGTCCAGTACCCGACCCCCCACCTCTTGAGCATTTTTCCGACTGGCGCGGATATTGCCCTTTCCTGTGAGCACATTCCCCAAGCCAAAAACCGGCAGGTCTTCGGAAAGGCTCCCGGTGTCCCAGTTCTTGAATGCATACAGCTCGCCTCGCATGGGGATGCCCTCGATCCCGAGAGGAATACTCCCAATGGAGCTGATGACCAATTCGCTGCGCCATTCGGTGTCAGTCTCGGGGAGTGGAATGACCTTGCGACCTTCCAATCGAGTCTTCTGAATTCGCAGGCCGCAGAGTCGATCTCCTTCAATGATGGGGCCCGATACGACGCTCTGTCCCTCGAAGTTCACCAAGAATCGATCACAGACGCGCTTGAGGATCTTCATCCGCGATGACTGAAGGCGAGCGAGCTGCTCGGGCGTCGGGTTGGGTGCGCTCGCGAGCGGCATGTCTTCGGCGCGTCGTCGATAAAAGAGGGTCGGGCCCTTGATGCCGAGTTCTTCTACCGTCAGCCCGTTTTTCTCCAAGAGCCTGGGAATTCCGCCCACTTCCATCGTGTGCATGTCGAATTCGATCCCGCGTTCGCGAAGTGCTTTTCCGTAGAGCTCCATGGAGATGATTTTGACCACATCGATTGAGGCCAAACCTCCACCCACCACCAGCGTCCCCTCCTGAGGGGTATAGGTCGGTCCGTCGTACCCGGTTTCCTCGTAGTGATTGAACCAATGGACAAAGGCGTTTTGGTAGAGGAGGCCCTTGTCGACATAAGGGGTAAACTCATCCCA
>Ga0115011_10000506_pt1 | contig 31716 bp, 26 predicted proteins | sample TroAtlMetagenome_2_FD_88705 | JGI IMG/M metagenome (GOLD analysis project Ga0115011, IMG submission 88705) | Marine eukaryotic phytoplankton communities from Atlantic Ocean - Tropical Atlantic ANT8 Metagenome | ecosystem: Environmental > Aquatic > Marine > Oceanic | place: Tropical Atlantic...
CTCTCAGATAATTCCTCGAAGGCAGATTTGAGAGCGCGTGCTTTGTCCCCGTCTATCCTGACGCCCTCTCCCAATCCCCCGGTATGCGCAAGAGTTACATTGATATTCACTCTCCCACGGGTGATCCGACCGAGGACATGTTTGCGGAGGCGGGGTTCAAGCTCTGCTAGGTTACGCGGCATGAAGAGGTGGACCTCGCCCTGCTTACGGTTGACCGAGGACGCTTCCACTCGAGCAACAATATGCTCAGTTGCGTGGGCTCCTCGCCCGAATCCGGTCATGCTTTGCATGGTTAATTATAGTGGCGAGTCATCGGTAGTGGCCAGAGTTAAACTTTCCCGAAGGCTCATTGGTTCTCCCTCGAGCGATCAATCAGATCGGGGCGATTCCTGCGGGTCCGCTCCAAGGCCTCATTCTGTTTCCATTTCTCAATCGCGGCATGGTTTCCGGAAAGAAGAATGTCTGGAACTTTCAGGCCCATGAAATCGATGGGTTTGGTGTAAGCTGGAGGCTCCAGCAGGGTGGGGTCGGAGAAGGATTCTTCCGCGGGGGACCTGTCGTCGCCGAGGGCTCCGGGAAGGAGGCGAATGATAGCATCACAAACGACGGCACTGGCCAGCGCTCCATTGGTTAGAACATAGTCTCCAATGCTGATCTCTTCGTCTACCAGATGCTCTACTATACGGTGGTCCACGCCCTCGTAGTGACCACAGATGAAGATCAGGTGTTCACAGGAGGTAAGCCTCTGGGCATCCTCCTGCTTGAAAGGAAGCCCTTGGGGAGTGGTCAGGATGACCTTGGTTTCCGCCCGGCGCAGGTCGGCGATGGCAGCAAAGACCGGCTCAGGCTTGAGGAGCATGCCTTGGCCTCCCCCGCAGAGGTAATCATCGGTTTTGCGGTGTTTGTCGACAGTCCATGACCGCAGGTCATGGGCATGAATTTCCACAATCCCCGCTTTTTGGGCCCTCATAATTATACTCTCGCGCAGTGGGGCGAGGGCGATTTCCGGGAAGAGGGTGATGATGTCAATGCGCATGATGTCCCCCCTCATCGGGAATTTGCGGAGGAAAAGCAATTCCCAGCGTATATTTGACGGATCCCCAGCCTGCTTCTATTAGATTTGCACACCATGAGAGCGTTCTTCCTCCATATGCCCCTCGTTCTGAGTTTAACCTTAGCGGTCCTCGCGGATGATGCTGCCGACGATCCTGCGAAAAATGAGGAGAGGCTCCTCAGCTCGGTCCGCCAGCTGACCTTCGCTGGAAAGCGTGCTGGCGAAGGGTATTTCAGTGCCGATGGGAAGAAGATGATCTTCCAGAGTGAACGGTCCAAGGATAACCCCTTCTTTCAGATCTATTTGTTGGATCTCGAAACTGGGGACACCCAGCGTATCTCCCCGGGCCATGGTAAGACAACCTGTGCGTGGATTCATCCTTCTGGCAAGAAAGTGATGTTTGCATCCACTCACAGCGACCCTGACTCAAGGAAAAAACAGGTGGAGGCACTAAAGCGTCGGGCAGAGGGAAACGAAGAACGCTATTCTTGGGATTACGACCCCTTTTACGAAATTTACGAGTATGACCTCGAAACGAAAAAGTCCCGAAACTTGAGCAAGGCGGTAGGGTATGATGCAGAGGGGGCCTATTCCCCTGACGGAAGTAAGATCGTCTTCGGCTCTAATCGTCTCGGATACTCAGAGGGGGACTCATTGAGTGAGAAGGATCGTGATTGGTTCAAATTGAACCCGTCATTTCTGATGGATTTGTTTGTTATGGATGCTGATGGATCCAATGTGAAACGGTTGACCTCGCAAGAGGGTTATGATGGCGGGCCATTCTTCGACGCCGAGGGAAAGAGGATATGCTGGCGGCGTTTCAACCGTGAGGGTGATCAGGCTGAGATCTTCACTATGGAGCTTGCTGGAAAAAAAGAGAAACAGATCACGGATCTTGGTGCGATGTCATGGGCCCCATATTTCCATCCCAGCGGAGAATATCTCATCTTCGCAACCAATCTGAATGGATTTGCAAACTTTGAACTATATCTTGTCGACTCTGCTGGAGAGAAGGATCCAGTCCGGGTAACTTGGACGGAGGGGTTCGATGGACTGCCTGCTTTTTCGCCTGATGGCAACCGCCTCTCGTGGACCAGCAAGCGCTCCGGGCTTCCCGGATCGCAGATTTTTTTGGGTCAATGGAATCATGAGGGAGCCCTTGCGTTACTGGCAGCAGCACCGGACCGGGGGACGGTGCCCGATGCTCCAGATTCTCAGGAGCCAGGGCCTTCCCCAGAGGCGCTTCAAGGTCTGGCCTCCACGAGTGCGAAAATTGATAAGGAGGACTTGCGTCATCATATCGAATATCTCGCCGGACCCGAGCTGGAGGGGCGTATGACGGGCACTCCAGGAGAGCGGAAGGCCACGGCCTACGTAGCTAAGGCATTCGAGGCCTTCGGGTTGAAGCCATTCCTCACGGAGGACTATTTTTACCCCTTTGAGTTCACCGCGGGGGTCGATCTGGGAGAAAAAAACAAGCTTACTCTCACTACTGGTGGCGAGAAAATGGAGTTGGAGGTCAACCGAGACTGGAAACCTCTGTCCTTTTCCCAGCTCGGAGAGATCCAAGCCGAGGAGATTGTCTTCGCCGGATATGGAATCGAAATTCCCAAGGGGCAGGTCGGCGCTGACGGGAAAAAGAGCGCGATGTATTCCAGCTATTACCATCTTGCGGTGAAGGACAAGTGGGTGCTCGTCCTGCGCTTCATGCCTGAGAATGTCAGCGCAGAGCGCCGCCGTCAGTTTGCCCGTTATTCGAGCATGCGTTACAAGGCGATGACAGCCAGGCAAAAGGGGGCAAAGGGGATTATTTTCGTAGCTGGTCCGAATACCGAGGTAAAGGACGAGCTGGTGGGATTGAGATACGATGCCTCGATGGCCGATTCCGGAATAGCAGCATTTTCCTTGAGGAAGGAAATTGGGGCGAAGCTGGTTGCCGCTACAGGGGAGAACCTCGCGGAAATCCAGACCGCCCTTGATAAAGGGGAGATGATGATGGGGATCAAAGTTCCGAAGGCTACGGTCAAGGCGACTATCGATATCGTTCAGCAAAAGCAGATAGGAAGGAATGTCGTTGGTCGATTGCTCGCCCGGGACGTGGAGGCCCGTGGTCGGCCCGCTCTTATTCTTGGAGCCCATGTTGACCATCTGGGCTCTCATGGGGGGGGCTCAAGGGCGACCGGTGAAGAAGCCAAGAAGATTCACTACGGCGCGGATGATAACGCCTCAGGGGTTGCAGCCCTGCTGGAAATTGCTCAGTACCTTGCGGCTCAGCAGAAGGCAGGATCCCTTCGTCTTCAGAGAGATGTGATCTTTGCTGCTTGGTCAGGAGAGGAAATCGGCCTGATTGGTTCCTCGCGTTTTGTGAAGGAAGTGGCCCAGAAGCTTAAGGGAGATCAGGATGCGAAGTTGAATGATGTTTTCGCGGCCAACCTCAACATGGATATGGTTGGGCGCCTTGACAAATCGCTGGTTCTGCAGGGCACAGGGTCCAGTTCGATCTGGCCACAGGTTATTGAACAAAGAAATGTCCCAGTGGGCCTTCCGATCAAGACCCAGAGCGATGCCTACCTTCCGACAGATGCGACTTCTTTTTATCTGCGGGAAGTTCCGATTCTGAACGCTTTCACCGGAGCGCACGACGACTATCACACCCCAAGGGATACTGCAGACAAGATCAACTATCCAGGGACTGAGCGAGTTACCCGGTTCATGGCACTTGTCGCCCGGGGGCTGGCTGGAGCGGAAGATGCACCGGACTACGTCAAGGTTGAGCGCCCAGAGGGACAAGGAAGACGGGCCAATCTTAGAGCCTACCTTGGAACTGTTCCCGATTATTCGCAGGGAGATGTCGTTGGGGTGAAACTTTCTGGGGCAACCAAGGGTGGGCCGGCTGATAAGGCCGGAATACAGGGGGGAGATGTGGTAGTTGACGTCGCTGGGAAAGCGGTGAAGAACATCTACGATTACACCTATGTGCTGGAGTCGCTGAAGGTCGGCGAGATGGTGAAGATCACGGTAGTAAGGAAAGGGAAGCGGATGATCCTCGAGGTGACTCCTGGCTCTCGACAGTGATATTTTGTTAAGGGGCCCAAACATCAAATCTTCAGGGTGGATCCAACCAGAGCTTATTTTCGTATCCATGTGACTACCCCAGAAGATAGCCATTCAACAAAACAGTAGGGGCCGTCGTGCTTTCCATAAAGTGGTCCTTGGTATGTTTGAGAGGGCCATTTCGATCGGGGTTTCAGGTCTCTCCTGGTTCTATACGGAAGCTCCTCGTCAGGACTCACGATTGGGCATTGGGCTCTTGTGAAGAAATAAAGAAATTAAAGGGCTGCCGTGATATCAGGCCCTCTTAATTTCATTTCTAAATTTCTTTTTGGATGGGTCGAGGTAGTCCGGTTAGCTGAAGCACCCTGTTCGAGGCCTTACCTTGAGCGGGAGGATAAATTCACCCTTGTCCCTTCTCGTGTCGATGTCTGCTAGGACCTTGTCTGCTATTCCCGGAACGCTCCTCCCGGTGCCTCCGCAGGGAGTGCGTGCATTCTCAATCTGGTTCGCGGCTCTATTCCTGTTGCTGGCCGGGCTGAATGCTCTGCTTGCTCCTCATGACCCCGGGCTACTCTCTTCGAACCCTACCCCCTTCCTCATCCTGCCGGCTTTTCTCGGTGTAAGACATGGTCCCCAGGGTGGCATTATTGCTGGAATAATTGTGGCCTCGCTTCTTGTCCTGGTAAGTTACTGGAGTGGTCAGGCAGGAGCGATTTCAGGACACTTTCACGCTCTGGTTGGGCTGCCTCTTCTGGGCGCTCTGGTGGGCTGGGCTTCACGGTTAAGCGGAGAACGTAGTGTGCAATTGCGGATGGAGAGAGACCTCCTTCTGGAGGAAAACAGAAAGTATGTTGCGGAGCGGGAGCTACTTGTGCTCTCCCGGCAGGATCTCCAGCAGAGATTGGAATTTCGAGGAGTCGACGATAATGCGGTCGACGAGCAGATTGCCAAGTTGCAAGAAGCTGCAGACTCTTTTCTTCCGGCCGCAATCCTCGAGAGGCTAGCTCAAATTACTCATACGAGGAAAGCTTCGGTCTACGAGCTCCCTCGCGGACGTGGAGCCACAGCTCTTACCCGTGTTAGCTCAATCGGAGGCATTGAGTGCTTTCCTGAATACTTGCGGCAAGAGGACCACCCGATTGTTTCCGAGTCCTTAGCCCGGAGCTGCTTTCTGGTGCAAAAGTCCCTCCTGAAAACGCCTTCCGCCCGTAGATCTGGTTACCTTGCGGCTTATCCGATCTGCAGGCCTGGCAGGGCGCCCTCTTATATTCTCATCGTGGAAGATATTCCCCTGGAGGAAATCAGCCCCAGCACATTTGATCTGATGAAGGCAGTTTGCGATCGTACGGGTGGAGGTTCGCAAGGCCCTATTGGCGAAGGGCTCAATCATCGAGCTATCAGTCAGCTGGAGTTTTATGCAGCGATGGAGAGCGCCGTAGAAACCCACGCTTGCTATGCTGTTCCAACTACCCTCGTCAGGGTGCCCTTCGATTTTTCAGGTGAAACCGATCCTTTGGATGCTTTTTGCGATCTACTGGAGATCCTACCAAGGCAGACGCTGCTGAGTAACTATCACGAGAAAGGGCGGCGAGCCCTGCTTTTTCTTCTGCCGGCTAATTCTGATCCGGCGGTACGGGACGGCCTCAGAGACCTCTTCTGTGATTTCGTTGCGGAGCTGGGGATGGGGTCGAGCTGTGTTCCCCGTTTTGTCATGACGAGGCCCTCTCATTCTCCTCAGCAACTCTGGGGAGAACTCTAGGCCTCCGATCAAGATGTTGCCTCACGCTGAAGAGGAGAAAAATCGGCTACCGCTGACAGATTTTTCTAGGGCTTACGAGGACTCTCGAATGCGTCACCATATTTCCTCAGAACGTCCGCGCTGGAGGCTTCAGTTTTGACAATACGTCCTCCGACTTTGATCCGTGCGACACACCCGATAAGTGCGTCCCGGCTCCTTTGTGACCTCGTGGCGCTGACCGTGCCACTCCCGCGACATCATGTCGAACCTGCTGCCCTGGTTACAGACCCGGCCTTGTAGTAACTGGTAAGCGGAATGCCACTGATGACAATATTCTCGTCATAGTTTGGTATTAAAGCAGTGAGATTTCTACTTCCACGTTTGATCGACCTTGTGCCGTTACCCTTCGTCGAGTCTTTCCGGTAAACGATGAGGTAGTCCACGGATACATCTTGAATTGCCCGCCGAAGATAATTCCGAATTTCAATTTTGTAACCTCCATCGTAGCTGCTGGTTTTAGTGCTGCCACTCCGAGTGCTTCCCACTTTGTGGACGTTCTCGTAAAACATCATGCGCAGGCCTCCTGCCGCCTCCAGCTCAACAGCGCGACTTTCGACGAAAGTGCGATGTTCCTCCGAGAGCAGGTCGATTTGAAAGGTGACGGGGCGCAGGGTTGATTGCCGTTGGACGGTAACTTTCTTGGTGAGGGGATTATATCCGACCAGACGTCCCTGAAACGATTTTGTCTTGTCCGCATTCTCAAAGCTACGCCATTCGATTTCTGCGACAGCGGATGAGACAAGAGTCAGTAGAAGAAAGAAGAAAATCTTCATCAGTTGGATATCTTAGCAGATATGTCCGCCGAGCCAACTTCTAATCACAATCTGCTTCAGGAGTTGTCCTGACCCCTGAGCATTGCCTCGATGAATGGGTCCAGGGCGCCGTCCATGACGGCTTGGATATTACCGGTTTCGCATCCAGTTCGCAGGTCCTTAACCATCTGGTATGGTTGAAAAACATAAGATCTGATCTGGCTACCGAAGCCAATTTCGCCTTTTTCGCCGTAGGTGCGGTCGGCCTCCACTTTCTGCTTATCCTCCTCAATCTGGTAGAGTTTGGCTTTCAAGAGCTCCCAAGCCAGTTCCCGATTACGCAGTTGCGAACGCTCCTGAGTACATCGAATCATAATTCCGGAGGGCTTGTGCTTCATGATCACCGCAGTCTCAACTTTGTTGACATTCTGGCCCCCCTTGCCGCCAGAGCGGGTTGTCTGGATCTCGACGTCGCTCTCAGGGATTTCGATATTAATATCGTTTGAAATTTCAGGAGTGCAGTCGATTGCGGCGAATGAGGTGTGACGTTTTCCGGCAGCATCAAAGGGGGAAATGCGGACGAGCCGATGAACTCCCCGCTCGTTCTTGAGGTAGCCATAAGCATACTCTCCTTCGATTTTAATCGATGTGCTTGAGATCCCAGCGCCCTCTCCCTCCTGTTCATCGGTAATAGAAACCTTGAAGCCCCGACTGTCGGCCCATCGTATATACATACGCTGTAGCATCTGGGCCCAGTCGAAGGCTTCTGTTCCACCTGCCCCTGCTTGAATAGAGAGATAGGCATTGTTAGGGTCGGACGGCTTATCTAGCAGAGTGACAAGTTCAAAGCTGTCGATGTCTTCCTCCAGGGAAAGAAATTCGGTGATCGCTTCGCGAGCGGAATCGACATCGTCAAACTCTCTCGCAAGCTCTACTCCAGCCTCGATATTCTGCAGGCGTTCCTCAAGTTTCAGAAAAGGATGAAGCTTTCCCTTGAGCCGGTTGGCTTCCCGAACAGTTTGTTGGGCAGTGTTCTGGTCATTCCAGAAATCGGAAGCCTCCATCTTTTTATCGATGGCAGTGATGGTGTTTTCCAGCTCAGGAACGTCAAAGGTACCTCCGGAGTTCCGACAGGCGGCCCTTGAGAGCTGCAGTGTCGAGCGCCTGGAGGTCGTCGCTGAATGAATTTTCGGCCATCTGCCCGGGAGTGTGGGCATCACGGATGGGGAGTCAAGGCGGTCTTGACGCGTCTTCAAAAGGGCAATTCGGGGGTTTATCCAGAGCAAGCAATTCTTGCGAAGTGGAAGATCCCCCTCAGGGTAATGTCCGTGTTCAACGATTGCAAAAAGCTCAGCAGGTCCGTCCTTTTCCTCGCCTCAGTGGTGTTGCTCCCTGGGTGTGGGGCAGGCGGGAATGGCGATTCTGCTCGACCGGGGCTTCTTCAGTCCCGCAAAATTGAATTTGCACCTCGTTATAGCATAGAGCGTGCGATCATCACGGTATTTCAAGGAGATGGTTTTGAAATGGCGCCAGGGAGTGGAGCTAGTGGGATATTCCGCTTTGTTCGGGAGGGTGATGCCCTTGGCAGGGAACGGTTCGGGGAGTGGTTTGGCCCCGGGGTCTTCCTCAGAATCGAGGTCATTCTGACCGAGGTTGAATTCGGAACCCATCGGGTGTCCTCAGCTCTTGAGGTAAGGAGAGGAGGCCCATTCGTCAGCTCTCAAGAGGGTAGCCGCAGGGTGAAAGTCCTTTTGCGGCGAGTGAGAAAGCTGGCAGGGCTCCTTTGAGTGGCGCGCTCAGGAGATAGTTCCCAGAGCAATCCGGATCATATCATTGAACGTCGTTTGCCGCTCCTCAGAAGAGGTCGCTTCCCCAGTGCGGATGTGATCCGAGACCGTGCAGATTGTTAGAGCCCTCTTGCCGCACTCCGCTGCACAACCGTAAAGTCCGGCAGCTTCCATTTCAATGCCGAGAACTCCCATGGCCTCGATGACGTCAAACATGTCCGGGTCAGGGGTATAGAAAAGGTCCGCGGAAAAGAGGTTTCCAACTCTGACAGGGATCTCAAGGGACTCAGCGGCGGAAACGGCTTTTCGGGCTAAATCAAAATCAGCAATCGCGGCAAAGTCGTGGCCTCGGAAGCGGCCTCGGTTCACCTTAGAGTCCGTGCATGCCCCTGTGCCAATCAAGATGTCGCGTAGGCCGACCTTGGAGTGAGAGGTTCCACAGCTACCCACGCGGATAATCGTTTCTACGTCGTATTCAGTCCAAAGCTCCTTGGCATAAATGGAAATGGAAGGAATGCCCATGCCGCTGCCCATCACGGAGACTCTGGACCCAAGGTGTTTACCGGTGAAGGCCAGCATTCCACGTACACCGTTGACCTGCCGAACGTCGGAGAGGAATTCATCGGCAATGTGTCTAGCCCTGAGAGGGTCACCAGGCATGAGGACTGTGGACGCAAAATCTCCGGGAATAGCTTCGATGTGAGGTGTAGGAGCGGGCATCTTGAAAAAATGAAGTTTAAATAAGAGAAGTGCCTTTTGCAAAAGGCTCCAGAGAAAAATAGCCCGCGATCGTCTGCCCGATATCCGCAAAGGTTTCCCGAGCTCCTAGACAGGTGCCAGAGGGGACCTTGTCTCCTGTCAAAAGAATCGGGATATCCTCCCTCGTATGGTCCGTTCCGGGCCATGTGGGATCATTTCCATGGTCTGCGGTGATGATCAGGAGATCGCCTGATTGCAGGGCGGATAATAAGGCAGGCAGGGCACGGTCGAATTCTTCGAGGGCTCGACCGTAGCCTTGAGCGTTCCGGCGGTGACCGTAAAGGGCGTCGAAATCAACGAAATTAGTCATCACGATACTGTTGGTTTCACTTTGCTGGAGGGCGGACAGGGTCTCCCCCCAGAGAGCAGAATGTCCGTGAGCCCTGAGCTCTCGAGTGATACCAGCATGGGCGTAGATATCGGCGATCTTGCCAACTCCGGTTACGGATCCACCTGCTCGTTGAATTTTCTCAAGGATCGTGACGCCCGGAGGGGGCACAGCAAAGTCGCGGCGGTTGCCAGTCCGCTTGAAATTCTTGGGGCTGGTGCCGGTAAACGGGCGAGCAATGACACGACCAATCGTGAGCTCGCTATCGTCAAGGAGCTGGCGAATGCAGTGACAAAGCTCATAGAGTCGCTCCAGACCGAAATGGTGCTCATGGGCTGCAACTTGGAAAACGCTATCGGCGGATGTGTAGAAGATCGGGCTACTGGATATGATGTGCTCCTGCCCAAACTGCTGGATAATCTCGGTTCCTGACCCGTGGCAGTTCCCAAGTGAGTTCTCGACGAGTCCGTGTTTGGCGATTTGGCTGCCAAGCGTTTCCGGGAAGAACGGGACGCTTCTTGGGAAGTAAGACCAATCGAAGGGAACCGGAACTCCTGCGATTTCCCAATGACCACTGGGGGTGTCTTTTCCAAGACTCGTTTCCCTCGCATAGGCCCACGCGCCCTGGATGTTGTCAGAGGAAATCATTCCAGCAGGGTAGACTCCATTCTTGAGCTTGTATGATTCGAGAAGTCCCAGCTGGGCAAGGTTGGGAAGTTGGAGCGGCGTTCCGGCGAGAGCGAATGTTTTTGCGATATGCCCTAGAGTGTCGGCGCCCTCGTCGGTAAAGCCATCGCCCCCGAAGGCAGAGGCGTCGGACGCACTCCCAATCCCAAGGGAATCCATGACCAGAAGGATGACGCGTTTCATGGTGAGGAGACCCTCTCCAGAACGACAGGGGTGACTTCCGGAGCCTGAGCACTGATGGTAAATGCCGATCGCAGGTCATCAGCGACTCTCAGGGCAGAGTCTTCCGAGGCAGCATAAACGACGGCAAGGGGCGTTTTCCGGTCTACCCTTTCTCCGAGGGCTGCGATTTGTCCAAGTCCTACACGTGGGTCAACGACCTGCTCCGGTTCGCTTCGGCCCCCTCCTAGTCTCACTACTGCGAGACCGAGTTCACGAGTGTTAATAGAGGTAACGAACCCTTCCTGAGAGGGGTAGATTTCTCTCATGACGGGAGCGAGCGGGAGGTAGTAGCTGGGACGGTCCAGAAGATCACTGGGTCCCCCCAGAGAATATACCATCTGGGAAAAACGGTCGGCGGCCTGTCCGGAGGCAAGCCCCTTCCGGAGAGTGGCAAGGGCCTCACTTTCAGAGTCTGCCAGCCCCGAGGTCTGAAGAATCTCTGAACAGAGAGAGAGGGTGACCTTTTCCAGCCTCTGATTGCGCTGAGCACCGGTAAGGAAGTCGATCGCCTCTCTTACCTCGATGGCATTACCAGCACTCGAAGCAAGGCTCTGGTTCATATCAGTAAGAAGTGCAGAAGTTGGAGTTCCCGCTCCACCAGAGACATCCACGATGCTCTGGGCCAACGCTCGTGACTGCTCTAGAGTTGCCATGAAAGCTCCATTACCAACTTTGATGTCCATGACCAGGGAATCGAGACCTGCGGAAAGCTTCTTGGAGAGAATGGAGGCTGTGATAAGCCCGATAGACTCGACGGTCGCGGTGGTGTCCCGGATCGAGTAGAGGCGGCCATCAGCTGGTGCGAGAACTTCTGTTTGGCCAATGATGGCAACGCCTGTGTCCCTGACCACCTTCTGGAAAAGGGAGTTTTGCGGCGTAGAGTTGTAGCCTGGGATGGCATCCAGCTTGTCCAGAGTTCCGCCTGTATGGCCCAGTCCGCGCCCTGAAATCATAGGGACGTAGCCGCCGCAGGCAGCCAGCAGGGGCCCAAGGACTAGCGATACCAAATCCCCTACGCCACCGGTAGAGTGCTTGTCGATCACCGGCCCATTCAAGTGGTGATCCGACCAGTCAAGGACAGTTCCCGAATCGCGCATGGCGAGAGTCAGGCTGACACATTCTTCTGAGCTAAGGCTTTTGAAATAGACTGCCATTGCGAATGCAGCGGCTTGTCCATCGCTGATGTTTCCATCGGTAAGGCCATTAACGAGAAAATTGATTTCATCTCTGCCAAGGATATGGCCATCGCGTTTTCGCCGTATAATTTCCTGAGGAAGAAAGGCCATTGGGTAAGGGTCAGATGCCGGAGTTGATTCAGGAAAATAGTTTCACGATGAACGGCCAGAGCTGAGCCCCCAGGTAAATCCCCAGAATACCAACGACTCCCGCAATGGCGGGGGGTGCAGGAACCGGGAGTTTAAAGGCGCTAAAAATAACGCCGACAAAGATTCCGACGGTAAGGGCCAAGACGATCTCAATCATTGTTTTCCTTGAAGAGGTTATGTTGCCGGTCATGAGCGTTGGAGAGTTCAACTACTCAGGGCTAGAAAAAGCCCTGCGATAGCGGCACTCATAAAGTTAGCGAGGGAGGCTGCGAATACGGCTTTGAGGCCCATCCGCGCGATGTCCGGGCGGCGTTTTGGAGCCATCCCGCCTAATCCGCCAAGGAGAATGGCGATTGAAGAGAGGTTAGCAAAACCACATATGGCAAAGGTTACAATGCCCTCCGAGAGAGGGGAGAGCGAGCCGTCATCAAGGAGGGCCTTATAGGCTACGAACTCGTTGAGGATGACCTTCTGGCCGATAAAACTTCCAGCCCGACTGGCCTCTTCCCACGGCACACCGAGAATCCAGGCAAGAGGAGCAAAGACCACTCCGAGAATTTGCTGGAGAGAAATATCGGGGCAGCCAAACCATCCTCCCACTGTTCCAATCCCCATATTCAGGAGAGCGATGAGTGCGATAAAGGCGAGAAGCATGGCGCCCACATTCAATGCGAGCTTCAAGCCAGCAGAGGCTCCTTGCGCTGCTGCGTCAAGGACGTTGACCGGCTTGTCTTCCGCATCGTCGCTGGGGAGATGCTCTTCAGGAGTTTCGCTTTCAGGGAAAAGGATTTTGGCGAAAAGCAACCCTCCTGGTGCGGCCATGAACGAGGCGGCTAGGAGATACTCAAGCTTTACACCCATGCCCGCATATGCTGCCAGAACAGAGCCGGCAATTGAGGAGAGACCCCCTACCATGATGGCAAAGAGTTCTGACTGAGTCATGCGGGGGATGTAGGGGCGGACGACGAGAGGGGCTTCGGTCTGACCAACAAAAATATTTGCAGTAGCCGAGAGGGATTCGGCACGGCTCGTGCCGAGCATCTTGCGCAGAGCACCTCCGAGACTGTGAATGACCAGCGGCATGATGCGAAGGTGGTAGAGGACTGCGATAAGGGAGGCGAAAAAAATGATTACCGGGAGGACGCGGACTACGAAAATAAAGCCCATGGACTCCTGCTCTGCGAGGGAGCCGAATAGAAATTCGATGCCCTTGTCCCCACTGGAAATGATGGCCCGGACCAAGGTAGAGAGACTCCCTAGCACTGCTTGGCCTTGCGTTGTGAAGAGGACAAAGGCGCCCAGTCCGATCTGCAGGAGCAGAGCTCCGGTTACTGTGCGGAGCCGAATAGCCCGCCAGTTGGAGGAGAAAATTATCGCGACCCCCAGAAGAACAGCGATTCCTAGAAGAGAGACGAGTGCAGACATGTCACTGGGGCAGAGGAACGTTTAACAGAGAAGCAGGGCTGGTGCCATCGAAACCGTCAAGCTGTCATTCGGTATCTTAGCGTCCTTGACAGGCTGTAGCAGGATCTGGAGGTTTGGGGAGACTCTCTTCCGTGAGTGGACCCCTGGCGTGTCCGGGTCATATCTTTATCGGGTAGCCTGAATATGCAGGGTTTCGAGAGAAGTAGCACTTTGGTTATGGAAAAGGCGCGTGGCATTGTAACTCGAGTTACCAAGTTGGGTGATACCAGCCTCATTGTGCATTGGTGCTGTCGGGAAGCAGGCTTGATGAAGACGGTTGCGAAGGCGGCTCGTCGGACAACGAGCCCTTTTGCAGGAAAGCTGGACCTCTTTGTCGAGGCGGAACTGGTGTGGAGTCCAAGCCGAAAAAGCGATCTCCACGTTCTGAAGGAGGTGGAAGTGTCAGGGTTCCATCCTGAATTGCGGCGTGGATACGCAGAAACCATGGTGGCCGCATATTTTTGCCAGCTTCTCGAGGCCGTCGCGGAGCGGGAGCATCCCGTTCCTGAGTTATTTGACCTTCTGCGAGGAGCCCTTCGCTACCTTTCGAAATCTCCGGCGGACCGCCGCACGCTTCTTCACTATGAGCGGAGGTTAACGGAGCTTCTTGGAGTTGGTCATGACGGCGTGAATGCAGCCGCGGCCTTGGAAAGGGCATTTGGAAGATTGCCCCGCTCCCGCAAGGACTGCCTTGCACTTCTGGGAGATGGCCCAAATGCCGGATGAAGATGCGGTAAACCTCCGAGGAGGCTGCGAGTTCAGCGCGTCTGGGTCCTGAATCTTTCCCCGAGGAGCCATTTACGAAGGACCTCATCGCTTGCTGTCAGATTGCCGGTTACCCGGTAGTCAGAGTTTCGAAGGACTTGGGATTGCTCCGTGGGTTCGTCGATAACGCAGTAGGGGCTGGAGCCGGAAGAATGAATGAACCGGATGTCATTCCTGCTGGTAATGACAAGAAACGCAACGTGGCTGTCCAGCCCTACAATATAGATGCCAGGTCCGGAGAGGAGGATCTCCTTGAGAAATGCGTCATAGTCCATTCCGACTCTGATTCTCATTTCTTCCCTGGGTAGAAAGGTTCCCAATATATTTTGGGAGGCCTGTTGGGCGAGGGGCGCCCATTCAACCTCAAACCCAGCATCCTGAAGCACGGAAGAGACAAAATAACCACAGGCAACTTTTCCCGTGCCCGGTTCGTGGGCGGTCCCGTTGAAATCCCATGGTGTGCCCAGCCAGCATCGCATCAGGCGTGGCAGGCTCATTTGCAAAAGTTCGCGAGTCTGGGTCAGGAGGGCGGTCTGTTGGGGCCCAATCGATGCTTTCAGGTAGGATTGGCCAAGGCGCTGGCGGTGCTGCTCGAGGTCCCTCGAAAGGGTCCTGTAGGTGGCGAGGTCTGGAGCTGGTTCTGAACTACGCTGCGAGACAAGCAATTGTTCGATAGTAGTAGTGAACCGGTGCCGCTGAGTCCAAGCGGTAAGGGCGAGGGAGACTACGGCAAGAAGGAGGACAACTCGTAGCAGCAACCTCCGCATATGGAGATCCTACCCTCCCTGCCTCTCCAATTACAGCACGTATCTTCGGGGCTCTCCCAAGGCGCAAGGTTAAGCCCAGACAAAGGAGGGCAACGAATGAAACCTCTACCGTTTCGCGTGAAGCGTATAATACACTGTGTCACCCAAGAGGAGTTTTCCGCTGTTTGAGCGAACCTCGGGGAGGCGGAGGGTGTAGAGATATCCACTTTTCAAGTCTCCGGTGTTCTTGAAGTTAATTACACAGGAGCGGCCCTCTGCGGAGAGGCTAGTTGCCTTGATGGCAACGTTCTGCTTGTCCACCTTTGGTGAGCCGTAACCCGCATGATATTTGTAGGTGTGGCGGGTAATCTCAACCTTTTTGAGGCTTTCTGGATCGACCGGTTGGGTGAACCCCAGGGAAAATCCCCGGGGCGTTAGCTCGACGCGATCAATGGCAATAAAGTCGGCCGCGTCTTTCTTCAGGCGTACTCGGACAAGACCTTCGCCTCCAGCCCACGAGAGATGGGTCTTTGCAACCCAAAGTGATCCATCCGGGGTAAAGGCCATTCGATGATTACCTGCTCCCAGTGCTCCGGTTCGCAGAAAGGGAATGGCAGCTCCCTGAGAGACCTCGCCTACGGGGTCAGGGAGGAACCGCACAAGAGTGGGGCTGTTCATTTCCCCGATGAGCATTTGCTCGCTGAGTCCGCCGAAAACACCTTGCGGAATCATGAGTGGTTCGGTAGGTGAGTTTGCCAGCTCGCCTTGGGGTAACAGGCCCATAGCCGGGGTGCGCAATTTTTCAAGCTCGGCTACCGCAACCTGCAAAGGCTCCCGGCTCCAGCCTTCCTTCCAAACCAAGGACGCTGGGTGCCCGTAGAAGCGTCCCTCTCGCACGTGAAAGATCTTGCTGGTTCCCAGCCAGTCTCCTTGGTTATCAGCGACATAAAGGCGCCCGTCCTTGTCGAAACCAAGTCCTTCCGGAGACCGGAACCCACTTGCGAATGGCTGCCATTTGCTGCCATCGGGAGCAACCTTGAGCACCCATCCGCGGTAGGGAACTCTGGAATACATGCGTCCTGCCCGCCCCTTATATTTACGCCACTCGGGTCCATTCAGCATGTATTTCCGATCAAGACCAATAGGACTCCAGCGGCCACGAATCTCCTCGCGAATACCGGCACCATTGGAGGCTGTGCCAAGCGCGAGATATATGTAGCCCTCCTTGTCTTGTGCGAGACCAAAGGCGAACTCATGATAGTTTCCAGTCATCCCGAAATCATCGAAGACTGTCTGGTAAAGGTCCCCGACCCCATCACCATCCGTATCACTGATCCTTGTCAATTCGGGGCGCTGCATAACCAGAAAGCTGGAGTCACTCTCTGCCAGTATGCCCAGTGGTTCATGCAGCCCCGATGCAAACTGCTTCCAGGTGTCATCCTTGGGGTTATAAATGAAGAGTTCGCCGCGATGAAAACATGCCGCAAGGTTACCACTGGGAGTTGTTGCAAGGCCTCCGATCTGTGCATCGACTCCAGGCGGAGGAGATATTTTTTCTATGCTGAAGGCATCGGTCCATACGTCGGCAGAGGCGAGGCAGGAGGCGAGAATAAGTGCGGCGATACTACGGATCATGGCGGGGAGTCAGGGTGACGGTCAGGCGTCCCGGTCCTTTGATGGTCTGGGATTCTCCAGAGACCGACAATTTATCGGAGGACTGGAACTTGATAGTGATAGGATATTTTCCCTTTTCGCTTTTGATATCAAAGGTGCGGGACAGTGCCTTTCCATCCGCGGTTGGCTTGATAGTTTCTTCGACGACGAAATCCGGGGTTTTCCACCGAAAGGAGGGTAGCCCGTTGGTAATGGAGTATCCAAGGAACTTGGGCTGGGCAGATCCCTGCGAGAGAAGATTCCCAAGGGGGTTGGCTTCTTCGCGGAGCAGGACATCTCCTTCGATCGAAGCAAGGCCGTTACCGTTACCCTTGAAGACACTCCAGCCATCAATAAAATCCCCCTTCCAAATATAGCGCAGGCGACATTCACCGGCGTCCCAGCAGTAATGGAGATCATCGTTTACGGCCACTGCGATTGCGGCTGGCCCGGCTTCGGGCATGAAAATTCGCCTCACCTGGGGACGCTGGCGCATACTCGGAGTCGTGTAGAAAGGGTCACTTCGCTGTTTACCCCTCACAATGCCAACCGCCGCGCGTTTTGAGACATTCATTACCCCGTTCATCAGGGTGAAGTGCCCGGGGTATGTGCAGACGTAGGGATACTTGCCTTCTTTTTCAGGGGCCTGAAACCATACGGCAGTCTCTTTTCCAGGCTGAATCATCCCGGAGCTATGTAAAATCCTAGGATGAGATTCTGGTTCCCAGCCGAGTTCTTCTCCCTTCGCGCCCAATGCGAGAACGGCCTTGATCAACTCTTGCCCTTTATCTTGGCCCTTGGAGGCTCCCGGGGTGCAGATGATCAGGTTGTGAGGAAGTTCATCCGGGTTTCTGAAGGTTAGCTTGATCTTGGCTCCGGGCTTTACGGTGAAGGACTGAACGTCGTACTTCATCTGAGTCCGTATCGCTGAAATAACGATATTCTGGTCAATTTTCTCGAACCCTGCTGGCGGTTTCCCGGCCTCAAGCTGAAGGGAACCAAGTAATGCAACCATACCGAGCAACGCGATTCTCGATTTTAGGAGTTGGACCATGAAAGAAACCAAGAGAGATCCGTCATATAATCAAGCGAAATTCAGTAGTCGCTCCTGCTGGACGCAAATCTTGGTGGGAATCAGCTTACTCCCAGAACCAGCAAGGAAGTTCCTTCAACAAGATCGCCTGGGTGTGCTCCCAGAAGGCTCTGGTAAAGGGCGGCCTCCGGAGTGAGGACGGTGCAATCAAATCCCTCGTGTTCAACCGTAGATCCTCCGCCATCAGGCGCGAGGAGGTAGAAGGCGATTGTCCCCTCATGCTCAGCTTCTACAAGCGTTCCAGACCGAATGGGCTCTCCCTCTTGGCAGGGAGAAGGATCAAAGTGCTGCAGGATACCAATGGCAGTTGCAATTTTTTCTGCCTGAGCGGACTGGGCTCCCGCGAGGTATGACGCCTCGATGGCTCTGGTGTCGTATTTACCCTCGGACTTCGTCTCCTCTCCGGTCGCATTGTGACGGGCTTCTGCTGCGGCCGCCTGCATGATTGCGAGTTGGTTCTCGAGGAGGGAGCAGACATCCCGGATGATTCTGGACTTCGACATTTAGGAACAATTGAACGCTCTGGTCGGCCTCATGCATTCTGCTTTGGCTTGTATTTTCCTCAGCGCACTGGCGCGGATAATTTGGGCAGTCGCTGGAAACATGTCGCAGCGGCTAAACCGAGAATCGAATTTTAGCGCATGCGGGGGATGAGGCTGATGGGGGGCATCCCGAGGAGTTCTTGCTTGGAAAATAGAATTCTTGTTGGTGGCCATTCGGTGATTGAAAGGAAGTATTTCCGAGCGGCCCCGAGGGCCCTGCCTCCGGGGAGAGACAAGTCAGCCGGGAGAGGGTTGCCTCTCCCGGCTGATTAGATGGAGCGGGTGAACGGATTCGAACCGTCGACATTCACCTTGGCAAGGTGACGCTCTACCACTGAGCTACACCCGCATCCGTGAAGCGCCTAGATACACCGCGGGAAACGACCGGCAAGTCCTTTTTGTCTCCTGCAGGAAGAGACTTGGTCTCTTTTGGTCGAAAAATCTCGTATCCATAAGGGTAGATTCCCGGTTAAACCCCTGCAGCCGCATGAACAAGCTTGATGAAATCATTGCCTACAAACGCGTGGAGGTGGAGCCCCTTGTTCCTCTTGCGCCCAAGCTCAAGGCTCAGGCCCTGCAGAGAAATGATTTTCGTGGTTTCCGATCCGCGCTGGATCGTGGCTCCGATCGACTTGGGGTTATTGCGGAGGTGAAGAAATCCTCCCCATCTGCCGGGGTGATTGACCAGAATTTCGATCCTCTTCGGCAGGCGCGGATGTACATTGACGGAGGAGCTTCCTGCATGTCGATCCTGACAGACAAGAAATACTTCCAGGGATCGCTGACCTACCTGTCTGAAATTTCCAAGAACTCTCAAGTGCCTCTCCTGCGTAAGGACTTTACTGTGCATGAAGCTCAGATCTACGAGGCCGTGATTGCCGGAGCCGACGCGATCTTACTCATTGTGGCCTGTCTCAATGATGAAGACCTTTATCGGTTTTACCAGATAGCGAGAGATCTACAGCTGGACGTTCTGGTGGAGGTTCACGATCTCCCGGAAATGGAGCGGGCTATCGATCTTGGAGCAGACCTTATTGGGATCAATAACCGGAACCTGAAGACCTTTGAAACGGACCTTTCTGCAACAGAGATACTTGCCGATGAGGTGCCCGATAATGTCATGGTTGTTTCGGAATCCGGAATAAAGACTGTTGATGATGCACAGTTTGCCCTCGACGCAGGGGCGAATGCGATTCTTGTAGGGGAATCGCTAATGAGGGCCAATGTGCCAGGGGATGAGATCCAGAATTACCTTTCTCTGACTCTCTCGGAGGCCGAGTAGGGAAGACCGCCTTGACCGGAGAGGATTGAGAGAGGATAAAGCAGACCAAAGTGAGACCACACGAAATTTTCAAAGCAGTTGAACCCGCAATTGTCACTGAGCTCTTCGGCACGTTCCGAGACGAAGACAGGGATGTATATAAGAGTGCCTTAGCGAGTCTGGCACAATCCCGCAAACTGCGTCCCGTCTTCGTTCAGAAAAAGTCGATCGCGGACCAGATCGCCTGGATGCACAAGACTCTGAAGCTTCGTGGGAGTGACACCGTTGGAGAGCACCTTCTTCAGGTCTGGTTCATGAAATTTCAGCAGCCACTCCTCATAAGATTCTGTGACGGGATGGGGATCGAGCACAACGGAGAGGGCTCGGTCGAGGGGACTCTTCCCACCGAATTGGACTCGGACAAGCTTGGAGAAACTGTCGATGGGCTCTTTGCCGATTTCAACCCCCGGATCGTTTCGCTCTACCTTAATCTCTTCAACCTTCAGAGGCCTGGAGGATGGGATGCTCTTGAAGCTCTGCTCTCCGATGATAGTAGGGTGAGGCTGGGTGCGGAGCCTGAGGCCCCAGCCGAAGAAGAGGAAGCCCCCTTGCCGAAAGCAGATCCAGAGGAAGAGAGGGTCCTCGAGGCGGAGACTTCTGCCGTGGAGGTGCCTGTGGATAGTGAGCCAGAGGAAGACAACGAAGGTGCGGCCGAGGCCGCACCGCCGCCTGGGCAGGACTGATACAGGGAAGTGATCCCGGTAGAGATTCAGGGACGTTGCTCGGGTTCTTTTCGAGGTGAGGGGATCTCCTCCGGAATAGGAACGGCTCTGGCAGGTGGTGCCTCTTCGATAGGAATTGCGCGGGCTGGAGGGGGCTGCGGTAGTGTTTCTGCAGGTGGTGGAGGGGGAGGCTGAGCCTCTTCCTCGACAGGGAGGGCTTTCGGAGGAGTGCGTAGCTGAGAGGGGTTGGGTGCTACAGGCAGAGCCACTGCGGGCTTTACCCGGACGGGAAGAGCTTCCTGAGGTGGAATAGATTTCCGCATGAGAATGTCGACTCGGCGATTGATTGCCTGTGCTTTCTGGTCACCAGTGAGGACCTTGGGCTTGGCGTGGCCGTAGGCCCGAACGATGATGCGACTTTCGTCCAGTCCCAGTGAGCGAACCAACCAGTATTTGACGGCCATTGCCCGCTTACGTGATAGTTCGATATTGTAGGATTCACTTCCAAACAGGTCGGAGTGGCCCTCAAGGATGCAATACATTTGGGGGTTTCGATCAATCAGCATGCCAAGTTGCATGAGGCCGAGGCGTGCGTTTTGCTTGAGCGCATTCTGGTTAAACTCAAACAGGAGGTCACTGGGCAGGGCCGCTCTTCCCTCGTCCAACTGATCAACATCAAAGCTGAGGTAGCGCCCGAGCTCGGTGTAGCCCTCCAAGAGACCGTTCTCGTCGAGTCCGTTGGCGCCTCGGATGGCCGCGTTCTTCAGAAAAGAGTCAGGATCGGGAAGGTCAGCGGAGATGCTTCCCTCTTCAATAACAACGCGCCCTTCCGGGACTTCCGTGAAGAGGGGTTCGTTGTGTCCCAGAGTTGCGAGGGTGGCCTGAACCTCCGGAGCCTTCAAGGGCTCCAGCAAGGGAGCGTTTTCCTCCCCCAGCCTGGCCGGTTGCAGTGGTTCGAGGGATACCTTTGGCTTTTCAAGCTCTGGGAGAATATCGATTTCCATATCATCCAGCTCTGGAAGCAGCTCCTCGATTTCCGTGAGGAGGGTTTCTGCATTTGAAAGAGGGGTGGAATCCTGGCTCTCAGCGACAGGGGCAACCACATCCGTGGGTAATTCCTGAGTTTCGCTTATGCTGAAAGTCTGAGAGGTCCATTCGAAATCAGCCAGCTCGAGAAGGAGGTTGAATTTCCCAAGAGCCCATAGCCCCACGGCGTGTAGTATTACTGCTACGGTGACCGACAAGAGGACCCAAAAGCCAAATTTACGACGGCGCAAACTCGGATCGCGGCTTTCTCCGGATCTAAGAGAGTCCCAAGTGTAGCGTGAGTCGATACTCATCTGATTACCTTAGTATAACGCTGCCAGTCGCAGTCTCAATTCAGAGAAAAGCGATAATCTGCATGGAAATCACGAAAATCCGATTCCCACAGGCGAAAATTTATCGGGGGAGGTGTCATACTCGCAGGGCCATGAGGCTCCAGATTGAGAAAAACGGAGCTAGATTCTACTATCGAGACGGAATCTCAGAGGGACAAGGCGTCCTTTGAGCCTTTGCGCCACGCGGGATATCCGCTATCGCTCAGAGGTGATCACGAATGAGGGTGCCGTCAGAGTAGGCCTTGCCGGATTTGGTACGGTTGGCTCGGGTGTCTGGAATACTCTGGCTCGTAACGGGGGGCTTATCGCAGAGCGTGCCGGGACGGGAGTGAAATTTGAGATTCGCCAAATCGTCGTTCGCGATCCAGATAAGCCCCGCGAGGCCCCGGCACCGGCCGAGCTGTTTACCACGGACTGGAAATCGATGGTGGAGAATCCACTCGTCGATATCGTGGTAGAATTGATCGGGGGCACGGAGGAGGCATTCGAGCTGGTTGCGGCTTCACTGGGGGCAGGAAAACCGGTAGTTACGGGAAACAAGGCTCTTTTGGCGGAGCGAGGGGCGGAGATATTCGCGCTGTCGCGTCTCCATCAAACTCCGGTCTATTTTGAGGCTGCGGTTGCTGGGGGGATCCCTGTCATCAAGGCTGCCCGTGAGTCGTTTATCGGTAACCAGATCGACTTGATCTCAGGGATCATAAACGGAACTTCCAACTATATCCTGATGAGGATGACAGAGGCAGGTCTTGATTATTCTGCGGCCCTAAAGGAGGCCAAGGAGCTTGGATATGCCGAAGCGGATGAGACTCTCGATGTCAATGGCTGGGATGCAGCCCACAAGGCAATGTTGTTGGGGACAATCGTGCACGGCTTTCTCATCGACCCTGAACAGGTTTACGTTCGCGGAATCGAGTATGTTCGCCCCCTCGATATACGCTTTGCCAAGGATCTCGGCTACGTTGTAAAGCTCCTCTGTATCGTGCGGCAGCATGAGGATGGCTCGATCGAAATCCGAACCCAGCCCTCCTTTATCCCAAAAACGAATATTCTCGCTTCGGTAAATGATGTGTTCAACGCCGTTGCGATCAGAGGTGATGGGTTTGGGGACGCGCTATTTTATGGTCGGGGTGCTGGACAGGATCCAACAGCTTCCTCCGTGGTCTCGGATCTTGTCGATGCAGGGCGGGCTTTGAAACAGGGGGCAGAGGGAAAGAATCAGGGGTTCCTTCCGTATCGAGAAGAGGGAACCCTCAAGCCGATCGACGAGACGGAGACGGCCTATTACGTCAGGTTTCCTGTGACGGACCGACCAGGCGTTGTTGCGGATATCGCCTCATTACTCGCAAAGGCAGGAATTGGAATTAGCGGAACGCATTCCGCGGTCGATCCTGACGAGCCTGATGCCGCTTTTGTGGACATGGTTTTCCTGCTCCATACATGCCCATTCGGGATCCTGAAGTCAGCGCTGAAGGGAATCGAGAGTCTTGACTGCGTCACTGAGCGCCCCGTTGTCTTTCGGATCGAAGCCCTCTAGGACTCCTCGTGCCTGGCAGTACGTGTCTGCGTGAACGCGCTAGTTCGGACGCTTATCGGGGTCTCCGGTCCAGTAGACATTATTCTGGCCGTTGGCGGCTTGTCCCATGGCGTCGGTGATGTCCTCGAACCTGAAAGACTCAACATGACCATCAACGAAGAGAACGTGGCCCTTTCCGTTATAGCGTGGCACGAAATTTTTGGCATTTGCTTTCGGACCGCCATCAAATCCACCCTGTAACTTAGTGGTCTCTTCGGCTTTCTTCACTCCTCGTTCCAGAAAGGCAACGGTCCGGTCCTGGTGCTGAATGCCCGCGAGACTGGCAGCGCGCTCGGAGCCGTCTTCACCCTTGACCTGAAGACTGCTGTTGAAGCCGAAAGCAAAGTAAGGTCTGCCTTCCTTTTTGTTGGGTGGGTAGTCAGCCCCTGATAGGAAGAGGGGATAACTCTTCTGATAGAATCTGGGAGCCGGGTCATCTCCAAGCTCACTTACAGGTGAAGCCCCCATCTGCTTTGGTAGCGCATTATACCAGACAGTCTCCGCCTCTGGTTTTGAGGCATTGAGCCAGTTGTCTTTGCCGGTAGCATCTTCGAGCGGAAATTCGCCATTATTGTCATCGAGATATCCGCGAAGTGCCTGGCCAATCTCCTGCAGCTTGCGGAGGGCCTCAGCCCTATCGTTCTTGGATTTCCCCGATTTTGCCATGGTCGCCACGATGCCAATTGCAATGACGACCACCGCGGCGCCAATGAGGATCTGCATCATGTGGGATTTGCCCGGACGGAGAGCCGGATGGGATCTGCAGTGGTTGTTCATCTGGGAGTGGGGGCGGGCAGAAGTCAATAATGGGGTCTCTCTTAGACCAGCGGCTGGGCAACTTACTTGCAAGCTTACAATTGATGTTACCCTACCTCAATTGTCCCACTTTCCGACGCTGGCGGAGGTAAGGGAGAGTCTAATATACGCTTCCGGATCCGTGTGAGCTTGCCCGGATCCTTCAATTGTTAATAGTCTCAAGATATGAACAGCATCCGATACCTCCTTGTTGCGTTATGTCTCGGGACCCCCCTTGTTAAAGTCAGCGCCGCGCCTCTTATTTATGAGGGCTCGGATGGAGCAGGGAAAGGAAAGCATATTGTATTCATTGCCAGTGATCATGAGTATAAGTCCGAGGAAACTCTTCCGGCGCTCGCGAGGATTCTAGCCCGCCATCATGGATTCAAGTGTAGCGTTCTGTTTGGTTTGAACAACAAGGGTGAGATTGTTCCCGGACAGTCTAATGTGCCAGGGATGGAAGCCCTCGGGTCGGCAGACTTGATGGTCGTCTTCACCCGTTTCCAGAACTGGCCGGACAACCAGATGCAGCATTTTGTTGATTATCTGGACAGGGGGGGAGCGATTGTTGGTCTGCGCACCGCAACTCATGGCTTCCAGATACCCGGTGACAGCAAGTGGGCAAAGTATGGTAATGGATTCAACGGTGAGGACTACCGGGGTGGATGGGGCCGACAGGTTCTCGGTGAGAAGTGGGCGGGCCACTATGGTGGTAATCATCGGCAGAGTACTCGTCTTGATATTGTGCCGGCGGAGAAAGCTCACCCAATCCTCCGGGGGATTAAGCAGATGTGGGCTCAGTGCGGTGGCTATCGGGCTGCCCCTCTTGAGCCCAGCAGAGTGCTTGCGATGGCTCAGCCGTTGGAGGGAATGACTGCGGATTCACCTCCGAACGAGAAGATGCCGCCTGTGCCGGGAGCTTGGACAAGAAGTTACCGCGGAAAATCAGGGAATACCGGGAAGGTTTTTACCAGTACGTATGGGGCCTCCAATGATATCCTGAACGATGGCTACCGGAGGCTCCTCGTTAACGCCTGCTTTTGGGCGGTGGGGTTGGAGAGCAAGATTGTGCCTGATGCCCAAATAGCTTTTGTAGGCCCATATAATCCGACTTGGGGAAGGGGCGGTGGCCGGCGCAAGCCGGGGACTAAGCCTTCAGACATGGCAGGTTGGGATACACCCATTGTGCCATTGTCGGAATAATCGATCGTTCTCGCGCCGGCTGCGGTCTGGATGTGACTGATGACGAACTCTCCCCATGAGAGAGGATGATGTCGCTACGAATTCTAGAACAGAAGCTTGCTCTCCTTCACAGTGCCCGCTAACCCGGCGGGGTCTGGCGTTTGCTGCGGGCTTAGTTTTCGTGCGGAACGTCGTTATTTAAAATTTCCATGCTCATCGTCCAGAAATATGGCGGAACGTCCGTCGGCTCCTTCGATCGCATTCGCAGTGTAGCGCAGCGAATCAAGTCTCTCATAGATGAGGGACACCAGATCGCGGTGGTCGTTTCTGCCATGGGGGGAGTCACTGATAAACTTATTGGGATGGCGGAGGAACTCTGTGATGAGCCGCCCGACCGAGAAATGGATGTCCTGCTTTCCACGGGAGAGCAGCAGTCCATCGCCCTAGTGACCATGGCTCTCAGGCAGATTGGCGTTGAAGCGGTTTCCATAACCGGACGGCAGGCCGGGGTAAAAACCTCCGGGTCTCACACACGTGCCCGCATCGATACCATAGATGCTACCTTGAGCCGGAGCTACCTTGAGCAGGGCAAGGTCGTTATTGTAGCCGGTTTTCAGGGAGTTAACGAGCAGGGGCTCATCCAGACCCTCGGGCGAGGGGGGTCAGATCTCTCTGCGATAGCGTTTGCATCCTCTATTGATGCGGATCTCTGCCAGATTCTGACCGACGTAGACGGGGTTTACACTGCGGATCCCCGGGTGGTCTCTGATGCGAGGAAGCTTCCTGAGATTTCCTACGATGAGCTTCTGGAGCTCGCCTCTGTAGGAACGAAGGTGATGCAGTCACGATCGGTCGAATTTGCGAAGAAATATGGCGTAAAGTTTGAAGTTCGCTCCTCTCTCAATAATAACCCCGGAACAATTGTGACTGAAGAACATGAAGCAATGGAGGCTGTGGTCATCCGTGGAGTATCTATCGAGCGCTCTCAGGCCCGCGTTACCATCACGGGTATTCCCGATGAGCCGGGAATGTCTGGACGTATCCTTGGAGTGCTTGGGGATGATGAGATCAATATTGACATGATTGTCTCAAACATCGCCCATGATGGTCATGCCCGGCATTCCTTCACAATGCACACCCATGATCTGGGCCGGGCTCAGGCCTCGCTGAAGCCCGTTCTGTCCAAGCTGGGAGGCGAAGCGGATCTCGAAACCGAAGCTGGTATCGCGAAGCTCTCGGTAGTCGGAATTGGGATGCGTTCTCACTCCGGCGTTGCCGCCCAGATGTTCAAGGCTCTTGGGGAGGCGGGAATTAATATAGGAATGATCAGCACGTCCGAGATCAAGATTTCAATTACGGTTGCGGAGACCTGTATTGAGGATGCGGCCCGGGTCGTTCATCAGGTTTTCGGGCTGGATAGTGCCCCCGGGTAGAATGTGTGCTGGCACAGGCCACCGGGGCCGTGGTGCTTGGATGAATAGAGTCTAATTTAGGCCTCTCTTCGGAGTCAATCTGAGTCTATTCTTGGCCGTGTTTTCCGACGATTTTCGATCTGAGCTCAGGATCCTCCTTGAGGAAATCAAGGAGGCCGGCCTTCATAAGAAGGAAAAATTAATCAGCTCATCGCAGGACGCGATGATCACGCTGGAGGATGGTCGGGAGGTGCTCAACATGTGCGCCAATAATTACCTGGGGCTTGCGAACCATCCATCTGTTGTGGAAGCCGCTCGTAAGTCTTTAGAGCAGTGGGGTTTTGGAACGGCCTCTGTGCGTTTCATCTGCGGCAGCCAATCCCTTCATCGGGAGCTTGAAGAGAGGATCTCCATCTTTCTTGGAACAGAAGATACCATTCTATACCCTTCCTGCTTTGATGCTAATGGAGGTCTTTATGAGACTCTTCTCACTGCGGATGACGCGGTGATTTCCGATAGCCTGAACCATGCTTCCATCATTGATGGGATCCGTCTCAGCAAGGCGCATAGATATCGCTACCGGAACAATGACCTGTCCGATCTGGAGGTTAAATTGCAGGAGGCAGAAGCCTCTGGAGCGCGCAGAAAAATGATTACCACCGATGGGGTTTTCTCTATGGATGGAGTGATCGCTCAACTGGATGGGATTCACGAGTTAGCTAAAAAATATGATGCTCTTGTGCATTTCGATGATTGTCATGCCACGGGGTTCCTAGGGCCGAGGGGCCGTGGAACCCACGAGCATTGCGGCCTCTTCGGGAAGGTGGATCTGACCACCTCTACTCTGGGAAAGGCACTCGGAGGCGCTTCAGGAGGATATACCTCAGGGCGCAGGGAGATCATTGAATTGCTTCGGCAGCGTTCGCGACCTTACCTTTTTTCCAACAGTCTCGCCCCGGCAATTGTCGCGGCATCACTTAAGGTGTTCGAAATGCTTGAGTCATCCACGGAGTTAGCCGAGCGATTGAAACGCAATACGGTCTATTTCCGGGAGGCCATGGCTGGGACGGGATTTTCCATAGGTGGTGCCGACCACCCCATTACTCCGATCATGCTTGGGGATGCCGCGCTTTCGCAGCGTTTCGCTCAGAAGCTTCTTGAATACGGGGTCTATGCTATCGGGTTCTTTTACCCGGTTGTGCCCCATGAAACTGCTCGAATTCGGACCCAGATTTCCGCGGCACACACCACGGAGCAACTTGATCGAGCGGTGGAGGCCTTTGCCAAAACTGGTCGGCAGATGGGCGTTATCGGCTAGGTAATACCTCGTGGTGCTTAGGACCGGGGAGGCTTCGGGTCGGCAAATTGCCGAGAGGATGATCTGGGGCACGCTGGTCTGCCGCGGGTTCTGGAATCAGGCGATTACCCTGTCGATGACTTTGCCTGCAACATCAGTTAACCGGAAATCCCGCCCGCTAAAGTGATAGGTAAGCTCCTTATGATCAATTCCCATGAGGTGGAGAATCGTAGCGTGAATATCGTGAACAGAGGTGCGGTCTACGGCAGCGTGATATCCTATTTCATCTGTTTCTCCGTAGCTAGAGCCTCCCTTGATGCCACCTCCAGCCATCCACATAGTGAAACCAAAGGGGTGGTGGTCCCGGCCATTACCGCCCTGTTTCTGTGGGGTGCGCCCGAATTCTCCTCCCCACACCACCAGGGTCTCATCGAGAAGTCCTCGCTGCTCGAGGTCCTGGAGAAGTCCTGCGATAGGCTGGTCCGTGGCGGCACAGTGCTTGCCGTGATTGCCTACAATGCTGCCGTGAGCATCCCAGTTATTATCGCCGTGCCCTCCGCCTGAGTAAAGCTGCACGAAGCGAACCCCGCGCTCAACGAGGCGCCTTGCCATTAGGCATTGGCTTCCGAAATACTCACCCGGGTTGCCGCTTTCAATTCCGTAGAGGCTTCGAGTCGATTCCTTCTCCTGAGAAATATCCAAGGCCTCGGGAGCTGCCGACTGCATTCGATAGGCAAGCTCGAAGGACTGGATGCGCGCCTCCAGAGCATTATCAGAAGGATAGCCCGCCATGTGGTGACGATTGAGTTTGCTCGCGTAATCAAGCAATTCCCTTTGTTGGGAGTGGGCTAAGCTATCGGGTCTCTTCAAATTCAGGATCGGGATGCCCTTTGAGCGGACCGGCGTTCCCTGAAAGGCTCCAGGAAGAAAGCCGGATCCCCAGTTAGGGGCCCCTCCGATAGGCCCTCCGCGATAGTCGTAGAGAACGACAAATCCCGGGAGGTCCCGATTGTCAGAGCCCAGGCCGTAGGTGACCCACGACCCTACACTTGGAAACCCGGTCCGGATCATGCCGGTATTGAGTTCGAAAAGCGCCGGGGCGTGGCTGATGGAATGGCCATAGACGCCCCGGAGCATTGCGGTCCGGTCGACCATTCCCGCGAGGTGTGGGTAGCGGTCGGAGACCCAGTGCCCACTCTGTCCATGGCGGGCAAATTTATAAGGAGAGGGGAAAAGACCACCCACGCTTCGCGCGCCCTTTTTATCAACGACCTCGCTCACGTTTTTTCCCTCATATTTTTTGAGGGCGGGCTTGTAATCAAAAAGGTCCACATGACTTGGGCCTCCATACATGAAAAGGAAGATTACCCGCTTCGCACGAGCGCTGAAGTGAGGCTGTCTTGGAGACAAGGGGGAGTCCGATTCGGGCGCTGAGTTTGCCAGAAGCTGCTGATCTGCCATCAGTCCTGCAAGGGCGAGCGAGCCAAACCCGCATCCTGCGTTGGAGAGGAGGTCCCGGCGTGTCATCGCCCGGGAGGCGCTAGCCAGATTAATCGACATAGGCGAATTCGTTCAGAGTGAGAAGAATATGACAGAAGTTCTCAACGGTCTGTTCCTCCTGTGCCATTAACTCAATACCCAGCTTGATCTCGGTGTCCGTCGCATTTCGCGAGAAGGCCAGCCAGTAAGCTTCTTCCACGATAGCCCGTCTTTCCTCTGGTTGGGAGTCTGTGGAGCGGGCCTTGGCGGCGGCGATGACCCGCTGAGCAAAATGATCGGCTTGCTGACGAATAAACTGGTTGTTCAACAGGAGCAGTGCCTGAGTCGCGACAGTAGTTTTTTCCCTGACGCCCCGGCTCTGCATTGCGTCGGGAACATCAAAGGCTTCAAAGAAAGGGACCCTCATTGAGCGACGCATAAAGACGTAAATGCTTCGCCTCCAGGTCTCCGGCCCATCCTTGACATTTGTTGGCCATTTATTGGTCGACCCTGTCTTGACCGCGTCACTGGAGACCCATGGCTTGATACTTGGGCCGTAGAGCTTCCTGTTCAGTGTCCCGGCTGTGTTCATGATAGAATCTCGAAGGATCTCGGCTTCGAGCCGTCTCGGATGTCGTCGCCATTGCAGGTTGTTTTCGGGATCAATGGCATGCCGCTGTCGATCCCACTCCGTGCTCTGCATATAGGTCGAGCTGGTCATGATCAGCTTGTGAATGGGCTTTAGTCGCCAGCCCTCCCTGATGAGTTCGGATGCCAGCCAATCAAGGAGGTCAAGATTGGTTGGCTTGTCCCCAACGCTGCCGAAATTATTACTGGTTTTAACCAGTCCGACACCGAAGTGGTGTTGCCAGAGACGATTCACGATCACCCGGGCCAACAAGGCGCCAGCCCCCTTCTCAACGTCGGTGAGCCAACGGGCCAGCCCCGGCCGGCCGTCTCCGCCTTTGTTTTCCGTTTCGCGGATCCAATTAGAGACGTCACTGCTGGCAGGGCTGAGGACAGTCAGGACCCCGGATCCGACATCGCCTTCTTTTTCCTCAACGTCGCCCCTGTTCAAGAGAGGGTTTTTCCGGGTATTGCCTCCATTCCATGTGAGCGCTTTTACCGAAGCTCCCTTATTCCCAATGGCAACATTGCGGTCTCCAGGTTTACCGGGAAGAAAAAATCCGACGAGGCGGTAGTAGTCACGTTGAGAGATCGGATCATATTTGTGGTCGTGACACCTCGCACAACCAATTGTCAGTCCGAGGAATGCTGATCCGGTAGCTGAAACAATATCGTCCATCTTGTCATACATGGCCTTCTCACGGTCGACTCCATCCACATTAGTTACCGTTGATCCGGCAGTAAGAAATCCGGTCAGGGCCTGAGCGAGAGCATCGTCACCTTTCAAGGAATCTCCTGCTACCTGCCATCGGGTGAACTTATCGAAGGGCATGTCCTCATTCAGGGCACGGATTACTGCATCACGATAGGTCCATGCAGTTGGCCGTTCGTTGTCACTTTCATAGCCGTGACTTTCGCCAAAGCGTGCAACATCAAGCCAATGGCGGCCCCATCGTTCACCGTAATGTGGGCTGGATAGCAGTTGAGATATTACCTGGCGGTAGGCTTCGGGAGATGTATTTGCGGCGAACTCTTCCACCTCTCTCCGCGAGGGGGCAAGGCCGATCAGGTCAAAATACGCGCGCCTGATCAGCGAGTTGCGAGGGGCAAGGCCGTTTGGGGAAAGCTGTTCCTTCCGGGCATTTTTCAGGATGAAATGATCTACCGCATTCCGGACCCATGAGCTATTTGGAGCGGTGGGGACTTTTACAGGAGTGAGTGGCTGGAAAGCCCAGTAAGCCTGCTCTTCGGCGGCAGCCGATATGACAGGGGCCGCAATGGGAATAAGAAGAAGGAGAATTCGTCTCATCGGTGCAGTGGTCTAGCCACAATGACCAGGCTCTTTGAAAGAAAGTAAGCGCACTAAGTGAATACAATCAATGCCGGTTTGCCACAAGCACTTGAATCAATTCCTTTTCCACTTCAGGTCTCTTCCCCTGTTCCCCTGTGCGCGGATGTGAGAGCTCGGACGAAGGGAGTGAGATCTGGACCTGGCGACTATTTGGAACTCCGGGGTGTGGATCCTCTTTGTCGCTTCTGGGCTGGACTTAATCAGGGGAGAACGAGAGAAGCGGGGGTGGAAGTATGGATCCAGCAATATGACTGTAGTTTGAAGGCGGTTTCGGAACCTTCTGTTGAGAAGTGCCTTGAGCTGCTGCGGTCTCATGATTGGGAAAGTGAATTGTCTTCCTACGAGCAGGCGCTGGAGGGAGGGCGAGATCGATGTCCTCCCGGCTTACAGCTGATCGACGGGGATCGGGTTCTTCAGATTATGCCGGTGCGGGCGGGACGTGCACATTATTCGTATTCCTGCGATCATCCTCTCAGGCTTCTGGCCTTTCTCGGAGCGAGCAAAACCCTGAACGCCTGGGATGTAGGGCCTGAATGCCAGGTTGCTCTGGTTCAAAATCATTTTGAAGGAGACCAGAGAAAACTGGTCAGGATGCTGGTCGAATTGACC
>Ga0115011_10000508_pt1 | contig 31631 bp, 28 predicted proteins | sample TroAtlMetagenome_2_FD_88705 | JGI IMG/M metagenome (GOLD analysis project Ga0115011, IMG submission 88705) | Marine eukaryotic phytoplankton communities from Atlantic Ocean - Tropical Atlantic ANT8 Metagenome | ecosystem: Environmental > Aquatic > Marine > Oceanic | place: Tropical Atlantic...
CACCGCGCCATTGTCAGCGGAAAGGCCGCGATGACAAGAAATTAGGCATATAATGATTCCGAATATCAGCCCCTTGATCATCCCAAAAGCGATATCATAGAGGTCCGTGTAGGCATTGAGATGACCAAGGAACCATGCCCCGGGAATTTGATACATAAAGGTGGCAATCACATATGAGGCAACAATCCCGAACACGATTGCTTCGGCAATTAGAAGGGGCGTGGAAATCATGATTGCCACAAAACGTGGAACAACGAGATAGCCTGTCGGACTTACCCCCATGGCCCGCAGAGCATCAATCTGCTCAGTGACTTTCATCGTGCCAATCTCTGCAGCCATTGCTGCCCCCACTCTACCGGTAATCATCAACCCAACCAGCACAGGAGCCAGTTCGCGGCACATCGCAATCGAAACCGGTCCACCGATCGCGGACTCAAGATCCAGTTGAGTTGCAAGATAATAAGTTTGCGCTGTAAACACGGCACCGGTAAATGCTCCAGTGACAATCACCACCGCCTGGGAACCGAAGCCAATATTGACGATCTGACGGCAAGTAAGGCGCAAGCGAATACGCCCACGAACAATAAAACCCAGAGTCTCGCACAATAAGGCACCCAGCTGACCCAGAGATGCCAGAAAATTAAGGAATGCTCGGCCGAGGATTGTCACTGGTGAGTTAAAGTTAATAATGAATTACCTTGCTTTGGTTCCTGTTCCACGAATGCCAACCGTATCATTTGCAGCCGTGAAAAACCCTATAGCAGACGCACACTGCGCTTCTTGTCGAGGCGCAGTAACCGGCCACTAACCTCATTAGGCAATTCAGCAGATGGGTCACTGAATTTCTCGCCGTCAAGTTGTATACCTCCCTGCTGGATAAGGCGGCGAATATCTGAGTTGCTGCGCTGCACCTCATGCCCATCCTTTAAGGCAATGGCCACTGAGGCAATCAATCGACGCTCTTCACCCAGACTGATCTCCGGCCACTCTACGTCGCCATCACCCTTAGCAAACTTGGCCTCAAAATCTGAGCGCGCCGAGACGGCCGCCTCTTCGTCATGGTAACGGGCAACGAGCTTCGCCGCCAACTGCTTCTTTGCCTCCATCGGGTGTATTTGTAAATCCCTGCCGCTGCCCAACAGAAGAGTATACCACCGGTCCATCAAGTCATCGGAAATGCTCATGGCCTTGCCGAACATCTCAGTCGGCGCCTCATCAACACCAATATAGTTATCATAACTCTTGGACATTTTCCGCGTTCCATCAGTGCCCTCCAGAATAGGCAGACACATTGCCACTTGGGGGGACATTCCCTGCGACTTCTGCATGTCCCTGCCCACTAGGATATTAAAGAGCTGGTCAGTCCCTCCCAACTCGACATCGGCACGAACTTCCACCGAATCCCATCCCTGCATCACGGGATACTGCATCTCGTGAAGGCGAACCTCCTTGTTTCCCTCGATGCGGTTTCTGAAATCCTCTCTCTGCAGCATCTGCTGCATTGTCACGCGCGCATTCAGCTTAAGAACATCCTCGTAGGGCATGCCACGGAACCAGTCACCATTATAAACTACCTCGGTGTGATCCCGGTCGAGAATCTTGAAAGCCTGATCCGTGTAGGTTTCCGCATTGGCAAGCACCTCCTCACGGGTTAACGGCGGCCTGGTTGTGGAACGTCCGGTAGGATCTCCCACAGTTGCCGTAAAATCGCCAATGATGAGTACCGCCTGATGACCCAGTACTTGAAACTGACGTAATTTCTCCAGCACCACGGTGTGCCCAAGGTGGATATCGGGAGCAGTCGGGTCTACTCCAAGTTTGGCGCGCAGCGGCTTGCCGACCTGCAATTTCTGCAACAGTTCCTCATTGCTGAAAATCTTGGCTGTGCCACGTGCGAGTGTTTCAAGCTGTTCTTCCGGTGAACTCATTTTTATTATATCTGCCATGTCGGCTCAGCAAAGAACATGCCCCGAAACACCACAGGCATCAAGCCCGCCTGATATCCCCATTGCTTCAACGACCCAGAATACCACGCACATCCTCAATACTTAAATTCCCAGGTGCACCGGGACTGCCGGCAGGGTTAATCACTTCAACCTCGATCTTGCGATTTCCTTCTGGAGCATCGCGGAAACCTCGCCACAACTTCAATGGCAGCCATTTCCCGCCCTCGCGGGCACTACCCGGGGTCACTTTACGGTTACCGCCAAACCATTTCTTCTTCCCCTCGTGAGCCTTATTAGCACCACTCTGGAAATTCTTGCCGGCGGTCACGGATGACTTATCAGCACCATGCCAGTTCTTAATAGAACGATAACGGCCGGTCCTATAGGGCTTGCTGCCGGAAAATGTCCTGCTTGAAGCTGCATGCTGCTTCGCGCGGTAATCACCATCAAACTGAATATTTTTTCCGGTTCCGCCAAAAATCTTGCCCGGGGTGGTATACTTTTGGCCCATTGCATGTGTTGTGCCGCTCTCCCACCGCTCAACCGATCCACCCACAAACCGCTTGGTCAACGGATCACTGGCACCCCTTGACTCCACGTGAGTCACACGGCGCACCGATTTGCACGAAGAGAGCATTAGCAATGCAGAGGCCAGCATACCGACCGTAAAAGAGAGGTTCGACATCAACTCAATTTGAGGTTTCAAGTGAACGGTTACAAGACACTGGATGCAATTCAACCTAAAGTAATAAGAGAAAAAATGCGTGCTGATGATTTTGACTACATGTTGCCGGAGGAATTAATTGCCTCCAGGCCATCAACCAGCAGGGAAAGTTCCCGTATGATGATCGTTGACAGGGAAAAATCAACGATTCGCAGTGGCACTTTTGCTGAGTTCACAGGATTTATCAGAGACGGAGACCTCGTTGTGCTTAATGATACAAGGGTGGTTCCCGCGCGCTTCTTTTCTGATGAAGAGGGAATCGAGTTGCTACGCCTTGATGAACCTGAACCGAAACTATGGCGGTGCATGGTCCGCCCCGGCAAAAAGATGCGCATAGGCAGAACGGTTTCCGTTGGCGGGGTTACAGGGATTGTTGAAGACATTCTTGAAGAAGGAGAAAGAATGGTCCGCTTTCAGGAAGCAATCGACATTGAGAAACATGGGCAACTGGCACTGCCGCATTACATGGACAGAAACCCCGCTGAAGAGGATCGTGAACGCTATCAGACCGTCTACGCCAGAGAACCAGGCGCTATCGCAGCTCCTACTGCCGGGCTGCATTTCACCAAGGAAATGCTTAAGGAACTTCCACACACCTTCCTCACTCTGCATGTTGGCGCCGGCACCTTCCAGCCCGTGCGCGCTGAGCACATTACCGACCACAAGATGCACAGTGAACACTTTCACCTCAGCACACAGTCTGCTCAGGCAATCAACAACTGCGAGCGGATCGTATCCGTTGGCACAACCGTGACCCGAACCTTGGAACATCTGGCAGCCAGTCACAGCGAGTCCCTTGTACCCGGCAGTGGTGAGACCGACATCTTCATCTACCCAGGCTTCGAATTCCGCCGCACGGGGGCTCTCTTGACCAACTTCCACCTCCCAAAAAGCACCCTCTTCATGCTGGTCTGTGCATTTGCAGGGACGAAGTTAATGCGTGAAGCTTACGCTCAAGCTATCAAGGAAAAATTCCGGTTCTACAGCTACGGCGATTGTATGCTGATCCTTTAATCCCTCTAGTAATAGGGCAGCTTCAGGAAGCCGAACTGGGCATTGTCCACAGCGACAATAACCCCGCCGTCAAGAGTGAGAGCAAAGTCTTCTTGAATTTGCATTATCACCAAGGAGCCTATGAGCACACCTTAAAATAAGAAGCCGCCGCAAAAGACAATACGTCCATTCAACAGCAAACATGGAATTGCACGATTTTTTCACGGGCAGGGCAGGACCCATTCTCGATATCATCCTGCTTATCGCGCTGATGTATTTTATTGCGCGTCATGAAGCAGAGTGGGAACTCTCTCATCATCTCTATGGAAATTCAAAAGCCCTGCTTGTTTTCATTCCACAATTACTCGCATACAGAGTCTGCAGCATGATGGACTTCTTTGAGACCTTGGGCCTTATCGCCCTGCTTTTCTCCATCCTGCTTTGCCTCAGATTTTTATTTTTTGCGACCTGGCCTAAAGCGGCCATCATCGCGGCCTGTTATACCCCATACATGATCTTTATCACTGCAATGATACACAGGGAAAACAACGAGACTATGATTCCGGACTACGACATCCCCTTGGAAAATCTCCTCCAACCCGAAGAAAAAAAGTCAATACCGGTTAAGTAGTTTTAGTTGCCATTGAAAAGCCCCGAACATATTGGCATCTGGCCGATTCCCGGCTATATGTTGTTTCTCAATCCCCTAATACTGCTATCAGTAATTTCTCCCCATTAGTGATTTTCACCATGAACCCGATGCAAGGACGATTCCTCACTCTCTTGATCCCGGCTCTCGTTGTCATTCTGCACATCTTCAATGCAGACACGGCGAAAGCGCAGTTAATGGTCCAGACTAAGCTTCAAAAGACCCACTATCTGGCCTACGAGCCAATCCTGGCAACAGTAACCATCAATAACCGATCAGGACATGATGTTGTACTGGGAGGACCAAGGGGTAGTAGTTGGCTTAGCTTTGATGTTTACCGCGACGGCCAATTGCTCTCACCCCGCAGTTCGGGAGGAGCAAGGTTTTCCCCGGTCTTGCTTGCTTCCGGTAAAAGTGTGGTCAAGACCATCGATGTCGCCCAGATCTATCCCCTCTCCGACTACGGTAGTTACGCGATCAGTGCGGCTGCCTATTTTCCTCCTCTCAAGAAATATTTCAGTTCAGCAAGGCAGCGCGCGAACGTTACCGACAGCAGGGCATTCTGGAAACAGTCCGTAGGTGTCTCACAGGGACGTTACAAGCTGGCCAGTTTTCGGGAATTCTCTCTGCATGAGCACCGCGACTCAGACAGCTCAGCTATTTACGTCAGGTTGCGGGAAGCCAAGGGAACCCGTGTTTACTGTACCTTCTCCCTGGGCCGCTACCTCAGTGTGCGCAAGCCGCAGGCAACCGTGGACGCTGAAAACCGACTTCATGTGATGCATATGATCAGCCCGCACATTTACTCCCACGCCAGGGTCAGTCCGGATGGTAATTTTCTCGGCAACAATTATTACCGCGAAGTGGCCAACAACAGGCCGACCCTTACGATTGATCCCAGTGGAAGCGTCAGGGTTGCCGGTGGCATTGCCTACGATCCCAATAAGAAGAAAACCGCAGAATACCGAGGTCACAGCGCTACTGATCTTCCGCCGGGACTGATGCCCCGATAAGGCTATCGGAGCAAAAGAAAACCCCGGATTGACTTGACCCGAGGGGCAGCGAACCACTTAGTGTGGACGGAATAGCCTCTGTACAACCCGGGTTTAATCCGGCACTTTTTAAGCAGTCATCCAGTGGCTTATTCTGCATATTGTCTTGATATAATGCTCCAGAAAAGGATAACGCAAATCACCCCGTTACTGATTGTTCTTTGGTGGGCTCTTTCGATCATGGCAGGTGCCGCTGATTTCAGCCGTGTCGTTATTGATGCCGGGCATGGTGGCCACGACCGGGGAGCCGGGTTCAGCCACACCTACGAAAAACATCTTGCCCTCGACGTAGCACGCCGACTTGATCTCTACCTCAAGTCGCAAGGCATAGAAACCAAGTTAACCCGTGACAGTGATAAATTCGTCACCCTTTCCAAGAGGGTCGCTATCTCCCATGCTGCAGGCAACGCCATTTTTATCAGTATTCACTTCAATCATGCGCGCCGCCGCAGTGCCGCTGGCATTGAAACCTTCTACAATGCTCGAAATGCCGCGAGCCGTAAACTGGCACAGATGGTGCAATCAGCCACACTCTATAAGACCCGTTCAAAAAACCGGGGTGTTAAGCATGCCCGCTTTCATGTGCTATCCCAGAACAAGCAGCCCGCAATCCTGCTTGAATGTGCGTTCCTGACCAACTCCTCGGACCGAACCCGCGCGCTTGACCCGGTTTACCGCCAAAGGATCGTGGAGGGCATCGCTATGGCCATTCTCAAGTTCCGCGCCACAGGTTAATGCACCTGTAAAGTTTATTGGCGCAGTGTAAACTGCCACGTAAGCGATGATCCTCACACCAAAGGAAATGGCGAAAGCCGAGCAAAAACTGCTCAGCGAAGGACAGGACGCAGAACCGCTCATGGAGGATGCGGGAAAACAAATCGCCGTAGCCATAAAGCAGTTCTTCGGTAATCCCGGGACACTGGTCGCCTTCGTCGGCAATGGGCATAATGGAGGTGATGCACTGGTGGCCGCCCGGCACCTTAAAGAATCCGGCTGGGACATTCGTTTGCACCTAACGGGTTCCATCAGGTCACTGAAGGCACTGACGGCCAAAAAACTTGGAGAACTCGGTCATGACACCCGGCGCTGGGAAAAAAAGGAGATCACGCAAGCGGACAGGCCGCTTGCCCTTCTCGACGGCCTGTTGGGAATCGGTGCCACCGGCCCATTGCGCCAGAACTGCCGGCAAGCCGCTGAAATGATCAATGAACTGCGCCAAAATCACGGCGCATATACCTTTGCCATTGATATTCCATCCGGGCTTGACGGTGCCACCGGCTCCCCCTTTCCCGGTGCCGTCGCAGCCGATTTTACCCTCTGCATTGCCTTTCCAAAAACCGGTCTGCTGGCAGACCCGGCTACCGGGCATGTCGGCCGTCTTGCCATTTTGCCCCTGCCCACAATTCAAGCCCTGCCTGGTCAGGGTGACCCCGGAGCCTGCCTGCTGACTCCTCAGTTGCTTTCCCGCCTGCTGCCACGCCGCGCATTCCAGTCGCATAAGGGACAATTCGGACACATCGGGATCATTGGCGGCTCCCTTGGCTTCAATGGCGCTGCCATTCTCGCGGCCCTGGGAGCTTTACGGGGTGGAGCAGGCCTTGTTACCATCCTGGCCCTTGAGCAATCCTACCCGGCACTCTGCGCACTGGCCCCTCCGGAAATCATGGTGCGACAGGTCGGCTCCTATCAAGATGCCACAAACCCCGCCTATGATATCCTGGTTGCGGGCCCGGGTTTGGGCAGTGGCGAATGGGATGCTGATATCATGGACCTCCTACTCAACGACCCGCGCCCGATGATTGTCGATGCCGATGCCCTGAACCTCCTTGCCCGCAATGATCCGAAGAGCATTGCGGGCGCCTCCGGAGAGCGGCTGCTCACCCCGCATCCCGGCGAAATGCAGCGACTTGATCCTAATGGCGAAGGCACCCGCCGTGTGCGTGCAGAAAAGCTGGCAGAAAGAACACAAGCTACCGTGCTGCTAAAAGGGGCCCGCACGGTCATCGCCTCACCGATTGAGAAGGCACCGACAGCTTTCAACTCCACGGGGAACCCCGGCATGGCATCCGGCGGAATCGGGGATACCTTAAGCGGTTTGTGTGGAGCGATTGCCGGCAACAAGCTTTCCCTCTATGATGCCGCCTGTATCGGCTCATGGATCAACGGACGCGCAGCAGAAAACGCCGTCTTCAATGCAGGGCAATCTGAGCAATCACTAATCGCCTCGGACCTGACCGCCCATTATGGAGCCGCTTTTCGGGATCTTTTGCACGGTTGTTTTTGACCGCGCCCCCTTCCCTGCGCAATACATTGCCCTATGGACGCCACCAAAGCCCACGCCATCCTTTGCAACATCGCCGTCATTTGTGTCGGCACGATGGCTATTGGATTGTTTTTCTACCGGCACATTCGTCAAAGCACGCCATCGCAGTCATTCGTTATGACAGGCAAGGTCAAGACCAATCCCTATAACCTCATGGATCTCTTTGCTGCCACGCTCTTGATCACCTTGTTTCTGTCCCCCCTGATCACTGTCGCAACATCCACCCCGGAAGCACCAGATGCAGCGCAGTCAGCATCGCAAGGATCTACAGAGGGTAGTGTCTCTAACGCCATTTCAATTGCCCTATTCAGTCTCGTATTGGGCATCTGCGTGTTTCTTTTCGCCTCAGTTCTTCGCGGCATGAAACCAAGCATCGTATTCGGTCTTTCCCGCCTCCACCTATTCAATATCCTGCGCTGTGGAGCTATAACAGTGATGGTCGCCTATCCTCTCATTATCGGCATTGCCATATTACAAGAAGCTTTTCTTGGCTCTGAAGAACAACTGCAGAAAGTCGTGAAAAACCTCCTTGAAACGGAGGATACCAAATTAAAGATCGTTCTGGTATCCACGGCTACTATCGTTGCCCCACTGGTCGAGGAAATAATCTTCCGAGGCTACTTGTATCCGGTCATCAAACGTTATTCCAGCCGCACCTTTGCAGCCATCACAATATCCCTGTTGTTTGCCGTTGTTCATGCCAACCTACCCGGCATGATGCCACTCTTCATCCTAGCACTCATGCTCACGCTCGTCTACGAGATGACCGGGTGCCTTTGGGTGCCAATGGTGGCGCACGCGCTTTTTAACGCCATCCAAGTATTCCTGATGTTGTACCTCCAGAATGGCTAAGAAGAAAGAAGAGCTGGCCGATATCGGCGAAGATGCACTGGTAAAGAGCCTCGTAAGAGGGCTGGCTGCTGGCAGCGACGTGGTTGTTGCAGCCGGAGATGACTGCGCCGTCATCAGGGGAGGCAAACGTGGCCATTACCTGCTGCTGAAAACCGACTGCGTGATCGAGGAGGTTCACTATGGCTCTGACACTCCACCCTCCATGGTGGGTTACAAGGCACTGGCGCGTGCCATCAGCGACATGGCCGCCATGGCCGGCAAACCAAGGCATGCACTGGTAACCCTTATCCTCGGGAAAAGTCGCCAAGTGAGCTACGCACGTGCGCTCTATCGCGGCATGGAGCGCCTTGCTCGGAAACATGACATCTCTATTGTTGGTGGTGAAACGGCATGCCCACCGGGGAAAGGCATGGCAATGGTATCCGTCGCGCTCACGGGAACAGTGCAAACCTCTCACTGCTGTTTGCGCTCCGGGGGCAGGGCCGGTGACGTGCTGTTTGTCACCGGGAAGCTGGGCGGATCCATCAACGGACATCATTTACGATTTACACCACGGGTTGAACAAGCGGCGTGGCTCGCGGGTCATTTCAAGCCACGAGCCATGATGGACTTGAGTGACGGACTGGCTGCCGACTTGCCACGCTTGGCCAATGCATCCGGATGCGGATATCGGATTGATGTCGATGCACTGCCATGCCGTCGTGGATGCTCAACCACACAGGCACTTAATGACGGCGAGGATTACGAACTGCTCTTCGCAGTGTCTGCCCGCAATGCCGATAGCCTCGCCCTCAAGTGGCAAAAACGGTTCCCAAAACTGCCATTGAACCGGATTGGGATACTCACAAAACCAGGCATTTGTGAGCCACGCCTTGACGGCGGCTGGCAGCACTTTTAACAGCACCATTTCATGCAGCCAACCACCGCCAACAATGAAGAGGAGATGATCAATGCCGGGCATGCCGCAGCTGCCGGAATGCAGGCTGGAGATGTCCTGGCACTGGTCGGAGACCTTGGCAGCGGCAAGACCCACTTCACCAAGGGGCTTGCCGCAGGGCTGGGATCTACAGCGGAAATCAACAGCCCCACCTTCTCTCTGGTGCATGAATACCGGGAACAGTCACTTCCAATCTTTCACTTTGATTTCTACAGAATTGAGTCGGCAGAAGAACTCATCGCGATTGGGTGGGATGACTACCTTGATGCCGGTGGGATCTGTATCATTGAATGGGCCGACCGGTTCCCGGAAGTGCTACCGGCATACACCCGCTGGCTTAAGCTTGAAATCCAGGAAGACCGGTCAAGACTGATTTCACCAATGGAAAAATCATGAGAAGAGTTCTGGCAATCGACACTTCAACGGCTACCGGGCGCATCGCCCTTGCCGCAGGCCAAACTTTGGTCTTTGCCCGTGAATTCAGCTCGCAACGCTCTCATAACTCACAAATCTTCTCACCACTTGAAGATGCCTTGAATTGCTGTGGCCGGGAACTGGACCTGATTGCAGTGGGCACTGGACCCGGCTCCTACACCGGAGTGCGAATCGGAATTGCCTCAGGAGTTGCAGTCGCGATGGCGCTTGGAATATCTGTTATTGGTATTCCCTCAGCCTGTGCCGCGGCAGCGGCTCAAGGCGGCACATTTACCCTGATTGGAGACGCAAGGAGAGGATCCACATTTATGGCTGAAGTCCACGGGCACCGACTTGAGAAAGAACCTGAGTTGATTGATAACACAAAACTGGAAGCCCGCCTGAAAGCCCATGGGCGCGACCTTTATAGCTTTGATGAAACCGAACTTCCCGGCACCATCATGACACAACCCAGTGCCAGTCGGATCGCCACCCTCGCCGCCTGTATGAGTGACTCTGAACTGGCTCGTCTCGAACAAATTTCCCCTGAGCCCGTTTACTTGCGCGAACCGTTCATCACTCTGCCCAAGAAGCCAGGCAAAGCGGTAAATTGAGATTGCTGCAACCTCAGCCCGAGATTCCACATCTCGCGACTTTGAAATTCCGCCGATCGTGCTAAACCTTACCATTCCCGGGTAATAACGCCTGAGGCTTACGGGCGTGGTATTCAGCTCTCACATTTTCATCTTCTACTTTCTGGCCCTCGTCCTGAGTGCCTACTACCTCGCGCCCAAATCTTGGCGACACCTTGTCCTAACACTTGCCAGTTACGCCTTCTACGGCTGGTGGAACCCCTGGTTTGTTTTCCTCATGCTGGCATCAACATGGATCGATTACCGCTGCGGAAAAATTATCTCGGCAGAAGGTAACTCCCCGAGGACACGCAAAGCAGGCCTCTGGACATCAGTGATTGTGAACCTTGGCGTCCTCGCATTTTTCAAATATGCCGGGTTCTTTTCCCAGAATGTATCGGCTTTTGCAGAACTACTTGGCATGGGAGACGTTATGTTACCGCCCTTCTTCTACGAAATTATCCTGCCGGTGGGCATTTCCTTCTACACCTTCCAGTCGATGTCCTATACCATCGACATTTACCGCGGACATGCACGACCCGCCCCGGACTTTCTGGGATTCGCCTGCTATGTATCCATGTTCCCACAACTGGTGGCTGGCCCGATCGTGCGTTACGGCAGCATTGCCGAGCAGATCCGCTCACGCAGTCATTCCGTCGGTATCTTTACCTACGGTTTGGCTAGGTTTAACTTCGGATTTGCCAAGAAAATCCTGCTCGCCAACCCGGCCGGTGAAGTTGCCGACCTTTGCTTCGGCGCCGGGCAAGACTCACTCTCAACCCCTGTCGCATGGATCGGAGTTTGTGCCTACGCATTCCAAATCTACTTTGATTTCTCAGCCTATTCAGACATGGCAATCGGGTTGGGAAGAATGTTCGGTTTCCGTTTCCCGGAGAATTTCAACTCTCCCTATAAGTCACGGTCCATCACGGAATTCTGGCGCCGATGGCATATCTCCCTGTCCAGCTTTTTGCGCGACTACCTTTACATCCCGCTGGGTGGCAACAGAAAGGGAACAAGGCGCACCTACATCAACCTGATGTTGGTAATGCTCATCGGCGGCCTTTGGCACGGCGCACAATGGACCTTTATCGCATGGGGAGCCATACACGGGGGCATGCTCGCTCTGGAGCGCCTCGCTTCGGCAAGAACCCAATGGCAGTGGATTCCATCCCCGGTCAAGGTAGCAGCAACTTTTATCATCGTGCTTATCACCTGGGTTTTCTTCCGGGCAGAGAATTTCGATGTCGCCGGAAACTACCTCAGCGCGATGTTTGTTTCCGGCAATCATACCCCATCTGCCGGTCTCCTGCTGGCACAAGTCACCCGCCCGGCCGCACTGCTCTTCCTAGCTATCTGCTTCTGGTCGGCTTTCTTCATGCCAAGGTCGACGGAAATCCTCAAGACACTCACTACTGGCAAGGTCATCCTGAGCCTGCTGCTGCTATTGCTCGCTCTTGGAATGATGTTTACCCAGGCCTTTAACCCTTTCCTTTACTTCCAGTTCTAGGATGAAAAATCCATATAAAGGCCTGCATGATGACGTTGAAATCCGCATTGGAAAATCCACTGCCTGGACCTGTATTTTCCTTTTTCTACTGATCCTCACCCTACCTCCGGTCTACCGGAACATCCTCGAAATCAGCAAAGGCTTCGTTACTTCAGAAAACAGTAACCCTGCCGCAAGACCCAGCGGATGGGTTCCCGTTAAAGAACTCTTCAACATCCAGACCGAAAAGGGCATCGTAGCGCATCTTAAGGATTTTGAAGATAAGCTGGAGGAAGCATCCTTTACCGATCCTCCCCGACGGCTTATTCAGCGAGCCCTTGTTAACAGCCCGCTACGAGAAGGAAATCGCAAAACCCGGATCGGCAAGGAAGGCTGGCTCTATCTACAGACCGCTCTTGATGCGCTCACCGGCTACGGCCCTATCAAAGCGGAACCGGACTCCGTTGCCAAGGATCCGAACCGTGAGCCTTGGCGGGCTCCTCTGGAGGCCATCAGGACATTTGCCGGGCAGCTCAATGAGCTCGGTGTCGAGCTCATACTGGTTCCCATACCGGTCAAGCCAATGATCTATCCTGAATATCTCGGGGAGGCAACCACCTCTCCCCTCACGCACCCGGATGCTGCCACCTTCTATGAAAAGACCAGAGCACTTCCCAATGTCGAGGTCATCGACCTGAGCGATGCCTTCTGGAAACTCAAGGAAAGCACCCGAGTGTTCCTTAAGCAGGACACGCACTGGACTCCTGCCGCCATGGCACTTGCCGCAGAGACAATCAGCAAGCACATTGCTGCCAAGCCCTGGCATCAACCCGATCATGACTTTAATCCAGCCGACCGCCAAACACGTCAATCACTGGGTGATCTCGTTGAAAAACTGGATGTCGGGCCAGGAATCTTTACCTTGGAAAGTGCCGAAGTCACACCGGTCACCGGAAAAACGCGCGATCAAAATTCCCCCATCATCCTGCTTGGCGACAGCTTCACGAACATCTATGCGGATGCTATTGGCCTGGACTGGGGTACAGGCGCAGGACTTGCAGAACACCTCGCTCTGAGACTTGGCACGCCGCTCGACGTGATCGCCATCAACGGTGGTGCTGCAACCGGGGTTCGCCAGGCACTGGCACAACGCAAGGGCAGTATGTCCATGATGAAAAAGAAAAAAGTCCTTGTTTGGGCCATTGCTGCGCGTGACCTGATGCTCTCAGAAAGCGGAGCCCAGAGTGCTGGCGTAGAATGGCAGGACGTACAGTTCAATAATGAACCCGCCTCAATCGGGGGACAAGAAAGAGCCAAGATCCGCGCCACTCTGATTACTAAGCCAGAACTGCCCGACCCAAAATCCACTACGTATTCCACCCTGCTTTATGCTGCTGAGTATCACGTTGATTCCGTAATTGAGGGTTCCCTCGAGCCCGAAGATGAAGGCAAAATAGCGGTAATCCATTATGCTTTCCGGGATCGGATTCCCCAGCAAAGCTCAGCCTTCCAGATAGGAGAACAACGGGAATTTGAGCTGATCCCGTTTGATTCCAGAAAAGAGCTTCAATCTCTGGAAACACGAAACGAGAGCGATTTGTTCGACCTTTACTGGGACCTAACCAAACCCGGGCCCATGAATCCGAAGATTTCCAGCAAACCCAGCATATTTGCGGGCTTGGGGTGCTTTTTATTCACGTTAATTCTTGGTGCAGGGGTAATACGAGCTGCACGGCAGTGAGCGATGTTTGTCCTTTGCATTTGACCCAAGGGCGGTTTCAAGGCATCCTTCGCGCCCCTCCTAGTGGGAATACCATAGACATTTGAGCCATAAATCTTAACACATACCATGCCCGCCCGTATCTACCGCGAAAAAGACGCCGACATGAAAGCCCTCAAGGGAAAAACCTTTGCCGTTATCGGTTTCGGTTCTCAGGGGCACGCCCACGCCCTAAATCTCAAGGAGAGCAGGGTGAATGTGATTATCGGACTATACAAAGGTTCCAAGTCGCGAGCCGTTGCCAAGAAGCTCGGCTTCAAGGTTTATGATACAGCTGAGGCAGTGAAGAAAGCCGATGTTATTTTTGTAGCTGCACCGGATACCAAAATCGGTGCAATCTATAAAAAGGATATCGCACCCAACCTCACCAAAGGGAAGACTCTTGGATTCAGTCATGGCTTTGCGATCCATTACGGCACGGTAGTGCCTCCTGAAGACGTCAATGTCATTATGGTTGCACCCAAAGGGCCAGGGCACATCGTTCGTCGCCAGTTTACTGAGGGCAAGGGTGTACCTGCACTCATTGCCGTTCACCAGAACCCTGGAAAAAATGCCAAAAAAATTGCCTTGGCGTGGGCACACGGTGTTGGAGGAACCCGTGGAGGCGTGATCCAGACCACCTTTGAGGAAGAAACCGAGACAGACCTTTTTGGAGAACAAACTGTCCTCTGCGGAGGAGTTAGCGCATTGGTCACTGCCGGATTTGAAGTCCTGGTTGAAGCAGGCTATCAACCGGAAATGGCATATTTTGAATGCCTTCACGAGCTAAAACTGATCGTCGACCTGATGAATGAATCAGGAATTGCAGGGATGCGCTTCTCCATTTCCGAGACTGCAGAGTGGGGTGATGTTAGTGTCGGACCCACCATTGTCGACAACGCAACCAAGAACAAAATGAAGCGCGCCCTGAAACGCATTCAGAATGGACAGTTTGCCGAAGAATGGATCCAGGAAAACAAGAAAGGGCAGAAAAAATTCAACCGGTTGCGCAAAGCTGGGGCAGAGCACGAGATCGAGAAAGTCGGCAAACGCCTGCGTGGGTTGATGCCTTGGATCAAGAAACGCTCCACCAAGGGAGCCCAGGCATCCTATTCCTAGGAATCACCTCTAGTTACAAGCACCGATCTCTGAATACCTTCCCGGCATCCGCCGGCTTAGGCAGTCAGCAATTCCGTTGCATACCAATCCCTTTTCCTTGTGGAAATCAGGGGAAATTCTTGGACGTCAGGGCGATTCAGGGTAGTCAGCCTGTCATATCCGGATTAATGAAATGATCAGGCCACGTTTTGGCCCCATCCTGATTTCCTGAATTAATGAAGCCCCTTTACAGGACATTAATCGTTGCCTTGACCACCCTATGTGCCGCAAACATCCTAGCAGGACTTGCGCCGGTCAAAATTGGCCTCACGGAATGGTTGACTGCTATCCGCCAGACTACCGGCACGGCACAGAACTGGAGCATGTTTCACTCAATTCCCAGAGTGCAAAGCCTGCAGGTCAGAGTGATCGCATCAGACCGGGAAGGCAATCAACATGAATTCGGTCCAGGACTCCCCGGACTACAGGAGATTGAACCGCACGATAAAATCCGTTATTACTACACCTTTGACCGGATCTTTACCCCGGGGGGCGAACCCTACCGTGAATCCTACATACGGAACCTGTCGCAGGCACTGGGGAAAAAAAACCCAAACCTTGTTGCGTTCAATATCCACCTGAGGGTTGAAAACACACATCCTCAGAACACCCCTCAGAAAATATCCCGCCTTCTGGAACGCATCCGAAAAAGTGGCAAAGCGGCCATTGAACAAAAAGATGTTTTCGGCCCCTTCCCTGTAAAAAGTAATGGCTCCAGTTGAATTCTTGAAAATGATCTGGCTCAGGCCAGTCGACAGCCGTAGATACGCACTAGTACGCATGGCATTCGCTGCTGTTACCCTGCTCCACATTGCCGATCTGTGGCCATATCGTATCGCGCTGCTGTGTAACGATGGTATGATCGGTCAGGTAACCGGCTCAGGTTCCGTACCCGGTTTTTATATATCGATCTATGCACTACTGGACACGCCACTTGCCGTTACTGCCAGTTTCCTGATCGCGGCATCTGCAACCATTCTTCTTGGGTGCGGAAAATGGCCTCGCGCAATGCTCGCAGTCGTTTTTCTCTTCCTGCTATCCGTCATGCAACACGCGCCTATCTCGGCAGCAGGCTGGGACTTTATCCTGATGAATTTGGGGTTTATCCTCTTATTCTCTCCTCTGGGAAACCAATGGAATCCCGGCAATCTTCTCTTGAAAAAAGGCATCTCAGCCGACACGGAATTCATGCCGCAATACGGGCTTACCCTGATCCAATTGCAGGTTTTTGTCATTTACTGGCAGACAGTCATACTAAAAATTGATAATTACTTCTGGCAAACCGGCGACTTTATGACCTACTTCATGGTTTCCCACCATAGCCGCTTTCCCGGGTCATGGGTTATCAACTGGCAGGGCCTGCTGGACATGATGACATACATGACCCTGTTGGTGGAACTTGCCATACCCGTCCTGCTTTGGATTCCCAAAACCCGCAGAATCGGATTAATCATTGGCATTGGATTCCATCTTGGTATCGCGCTTCTCGGAGTAAATCTTGGCATGTTCAGCATTGTGATGATCAGCACCTTCGTGGCATTCCTCAATCCATGGCCACGGGCTGGTAAAAAAGAGATAGAGATCAGCCCACCTCCTCAGGAAATCCGCAGCTGAGCAAGCACACCATCAACATCCTCAAGGGTCTCAAGAAGAATATCCGGTTCATGGTCGGCGAGCTCACTCAGGGAAACTGAACCTGTGGCAACCGCCAACACATTTGCTCCGCATGCCCGGGCACAGCGGATATCCTTCACGGTATCGCCAATAACAGTAACCGGTGCCGAAGAGAGATCCCTTCCAAAAAAATCCGAAGCCCGCTGGACAGCAACGGGACCAAGTCGGTTACGGTCATGATGATCATCGCCATAAGCCCCGAAATGAAAGTATTCGCTAACCCTATAACAATCAGTCTTAACTCTGGCACCAGCAGCGATATTACCAGTGAGTAACCCTAGCAATACCCTTCCCTCCCGGTAATGCCCATTGAGGCTCTCAAGCAGCTCACCCACGCCGTTGAGCAATGCCCCCTTGTCTGTGGAGGCATTCATATTGGCCTTCAGTAAACCAAGGTAAGTCTCATAGAAACGCTCACGCTCCTCACTACTATCGGTGATTTTAAGCTGCTCAAACATTCCCATCACAATGCCGGAATCAGTACTGCCCGCAAAATCGATATCCGGAACACCTCCCTGAACTGCCACCTTATCAGGATAAAGATCCTCGAAAGCTGTCACAAATGCCCGCATGCCTGCACCACCCGTATTTAGAAGGGTGCCGTCAATATCGAAGAGCAACAGGTGAGGAAGCGCTCCCATGAAAATGCCTTAAGGAATACAGACGACCAATTATCCCCGCTTTAGCTTGGGACGCCCGTCATCGGACTCGAGGTGCTCAATTTCCTCCTCAACCTCAAGGTGATGATGATCTTCGTTTGGCTTTGAACGAACCTCAACTTCCTCGCCATCCTCATCCTCATCCTCATCCTCATCCTCATCCAAAACATCCTCAGGCGGCTCCTCATGAACCTTGAACTTGGGCTTCTGGAGATGCTTGGGCAAAGGCGAGAGCATCATCGTGATGTTCCGGCCAGCCATTTTTGGCTCCATGTCGATATGCGCTACGCCTATAAGATCCTCCTTGATCTCCTTCATCAGCTCAAAGCCGATCTCCTTATGCGCCATCTGACGTCCGCGAAACATCAACTGAATGCGCACTTTACCCTGGTGCACGAGGAAACCCTCCGCACGGGTAACCTTCATCTTATAGTCGTGTGGATCAATACCTACCCGGAATTTCACCTCCTTGAGGCGGCTTAATTTTTTCGGGACGTCCTTCTTTAACTTCTTCTGGTCGTACTTGTATTTGCCGTAGTCAACAATCTTGCACACTGGGGGACGTGCATTCGAGGAAACCTCGACCAAGTCCATGCCACGTTGCTTGGCAAGCCGGATTGCCTCATGCGTATTCATTACGCCAAGCTGCGCATCACCATGCACAACGCGCACCTTGGGTGCCCGAATTCGCTCATTAACACGATCACGTTGCCTGCGACCGCGATAAGGCTTCTTCCTTGGCCTAGCGATAACTATGCCCTCCAGTTCGACTCATATGCATGCACGGGATCAATCCGGTTAGGGAATCAATCGAGGCGGGTGAATGGTAAACTAACATCAGGTATGGGGACAGAACACTCTACCTAGAGTGCCCGGGTGCGGACTTCATTGCGGAATTGCTCGAGGAAATCCTCAGGACGCAATGCTCCAAGGTCACCGCGTTTGCGGTGACGCACTGATATGGTATCGGATTCAACTTCTTTAGCACCTACAATTAACATATATGGAATCTTATCGATTTGGGCAAGGCGAATTTTAGCACCAATTTTTTCTGCTGAATTATCCATTGTAGCTCTGGCACCTACCTCCAGTAGCATATCAAGGTGCTTTTTCGCCGCTGACTCAAATTTCTCAGAAATTGGCAGTACCCGTACCTGTTGGGGCGCCAGCCAAGTTGGGAATGCCCCCTCGAAATGCTCAATCAGAACAGCAACGAAACGCTCAAGTGAACCGAATGGGGCACGGTGAATCATGACTGGCCTGTGAGGCTTGTTATCGGAACCAACATACGTCAGGTCGAAACGCTCCGGCAAATTATAGTCCACCTGAACCGTGCCAAGTTGCCACTCGCGACCAATGACATCTTTGACCACGAAATCAATTTTCGGGCCGTAGAAAGCTGCCTCGCCAGCCTCCTCAGTGAAAGGCACGTCTAATGAACTAGCCGCTTCCCTCAGTGCATCCTCAGCACGATCCCAGTTTTCTGAATCACCTACGTATTTATTCGAGTCTACGTCTCTGAGTCCAACCCTCACCCGATAATCTTCGATACCAAGAGTAGTTAAAACAACCTTTACTAAATCAAGACAGCCAATAATTTCATCTTGAACTTGGTCATCAGTGCAAAATAAATGTGCATCATCTTGGGTGAAAGAGCGAACCCGTGTCAGCCCCCCAAGTTCTCCGGACTTTTCCCAGCGGTACACAGTACCAAATTCATAAAGCCTAACCGGTAAGTCGCGATAGCTTCGATGCTCACTCGCAAAAATTTTAATATGGTGAGGACAATTCATGGGTCTTAGTAAAAACCCGTCCGTTTCACCCTCCTTGAGCTTTTGTGATAACTCGCTGCATGTTGCGTTTTCATCAGCAAGCTTTTGCATCGAATCTCTTTCAACTATTGGAGTAAATTGACTTTCTTCGTAATACGGGAAATGGCCACTGGTTCGATAAAGATCAAGCTTTCCAATGTGAGGAGTGAAGACTTGGCTATAACCTTTCTTATCTAATTCATTAGTTATGAACTTTTGTAATTCATTTCGGATAATGGCTCCCTTAGGCTTCCATAACACAAGTCCCTGCCCGACAGACTCATCAAAGTGAAAGAGGCCCAGCTCTCGACCAATCTTGCGATGATCACGCTTCTTGGCTTCTTCCAGTTGCTCAAGGTGCTCGGCAAGTTGCGTTTTGTTTTTGAAAGCAGTTCCATAAACGCGCTGCAATTGAGGATTGCTTGCATCCCCCTTGTAGAAGGCGCTGGCAACAGACATCAACTTGAAAGCCTTGCAATTGCCCGTTCGGGGAACATGCGGACCAGCACAAAGATCCCAAAAATCACCGTTTTTGTAGATTGAAATCTCTTCGGCCTCAGGAATATCTTTCAGGAGGTCGATCTTAAAAGTTGATGGGGCGTCCCGATCTCCTAAAGCCGCCAGACGGCCGCTCTGGGCAAGCTCAAGGGCCTCTTCGCGTGATACCGATATCCTCTCAAATGTCTGATTTTCCTTTACCACCTTGGTCATTTCCGCCTCAATCGCCTCAAAATCATCCGGTGAAATCCGGTGACTGAGCTCAACATCGTAGTAAAACCCGTTGTCCACAGGTGGCCCCGCAGCAAATTGGGCATCCGGCCAAAGCTTTGAGATAGCTGTGGCCAGCACATGAGCAGTGGAATGTCGCAGGCGTTCCAGATCTGACATCTGGGCCCTATCCTCAAGAGTCTTGCGTTGTTTTTCTTCAGCCATTTTTTCTAAAGATACATGAGATAGACTCGCAATTGTGATTTACAACTTGAAACCCTCACGGAATCAGGAATCTTAAGGGCCGTTCAGGTAATACGGGGTGTAGCTCAGCTTGGTCAGAGCGCCTGCTTTGGGAGCAGGAAGCCGTAGGTTCGAATCCTATCACCCCGACCAGCCTGCCCTTTTTCATCACTCAAAGATAAAATGAATAGAGGACAGGCACTTTTGAAATACGCTACACGCTGTGAAACATGCAGTCTCTTCTCCTCATAGTTACTTCAATAGCCTGCGCTGCATCCTTGAATGCCCAGCAGGCCATTAGCCTTTTTAATGGCAAGGACCTGACTGGCTGGACAGGGGCAGCCTACGAGGTCAAAGATGGAATCCTCATCAGCCGTGGCAAGAATCTGATCTCCGAAAAAAGTTACCGCAACTATGTCTTCGAGTTTGAATTCCTTCTGCCGCCTCACGGCAACAATGGGCTGGGCATACACTACCCCGGAAGTGGGGGGCCATCATCGGCAGGTATGGAACTACAAATTCTGGACAACAGTCACCCGAAATATGCCAAGCTTAAAGACTCGCAATATCATGGCTCTATCTACAAGCTGAAAGCGGCCAAGCGAGGCTTTCTAAAGCCGGTTGGTGAGTGGAACCGGCAAAAAGTAACCGTAAACGGTCCACAAATTATCGTCGAGTTAAACGGCACAAAAATTACCGAAGCTAATCTCGATGAACTGGAAAAGAAAAACCCACGACACAAAGGGGTCAAAAGACGCAGCGGACACATTTGTTTCTGCGGTCACGGTGCCGCGGTCAAGTTGAGAAATATCACCATTGTGGAGTTACCTGATTAAAGGTCGACGTGATCTTCAGCGCCCAAAGCATCCTGCAACATTTCATCATCATGATCAAATTGGCCCTCCTCACCGCGTTACTGCTGCCGGCAACGGCCATCGGTCAGGATGCTTTTAACAAAGAGGTGTTGCCGATATTGCAACAACATTGCTTTGGATGCCATGGCCAGAAAAAACAGAAGGGAGACCTAAGGCTGGATACCCTTGATCCGGATATCGTGGAAGGCAACGCAGCTGAACGCTGGCACGACACTTTAAATAAGATCAACCTCGGGGAAATGCCACCAGAAGACGAGCCACAGCTCGCTGCCAGCGACCGCCGTAAACTGGTTGAGTGGCTAACCGTGGAGTTGGAAAAAGCTGCCAAGGCACGGCAAGGCACCAGAGAACAAGTCGTTCTGCGACGTCTCAATCGAGTGGAATATCAATTCACTATGAGAGATCTGCTCGGCCTGGAGATGGATTATAGTGAGGAATTTCCTTCCGATGCCCGGTCCCCGGAGGGATTCAAGAACAATGGTGCCTCCTTGGGAATGACCTCCCTGCAGATGGAGAATTATCTTAAAACTGCCAGAAAAGCCATGGACTTTATTCTCTTGGACGGGGAACAGGCGCAGAGAGAAAGTATCAAAATTAGCCGAAACAAAGGCGGTATGAAAGGCCCCAATAGCCGCCGTTTCTCCGGCGATTCTTCAGAGCGCCTAGGTCGAGTGAACTATTGGCATGGTTCCTTCAAGCGCCTGCCCCGGACAGGCAGGTTCAGTATTCGGGTCAAGGCCTACACGGACCGAAAGCCCAACCAGCCCGCACCCATCCTCTCTGCTCAATATGGATATTTCGTTTCCGGATTAACCCTGAACATCATGGGCGATGCCGGAAAAGTTGCCGTTACCTCAAACACTCCGGAGTATTACAATATATCCGGTTGGCCCGAGTTCTTTCCCCAACCGGAAGCACATGTGCCGGATAACAAAGTGGACGGCATTATCGCCTTGCAAAATGCCCTCTATGACGGAGAACCAGCACCCAAGGCAATCAACAAGGTCATTGAGGTTAAAAATAATAAAGGCAAGGTCCAAAAAAAGAAGGTCAAGGTTTTCCCGGAAGATCCTGATTTTCCAAACATCATCATCGAGTCCGTAGAGTTCGTCCGCCATGACTACCCGTCCTGGCCTCCCCCTCTACATCGAATAATTATTCATGAAGGCGAAGACCTTACCGATGCAAGGGACTTAAAGAATATATTGAGCCGATTTCTACGTCGAGCCTGGAGACGTCCGATCAGTGAAGAAGAAAAAAACAAATGGCTGGCTCACTACGAGGTCGTTCGAAAGCAAACAAATTCCCCCCTTTCGGCACTCAAGGAGACTTTTTCCGTCGCCTTGTCTTCCCCTCACTTCCTGTATCTAAGTGAACCTTTCAAGCTCGAGAAACCAAGAAAACTCAACGCTCATGAATTGGCCGCACGACTATCCTATTTTCTTTGGAGTTCGATGCCCGATGAAGAACTTTCGGCTCAGGCTGATTCCGGCGCCCTCCTGAAAAACTCTGTGTTGCAAAAACAGTTTGAACGAATGTTAAAGAATTCAAAGTCCGATCGATTCGCCACGGAGTTTTGTAGCCAGTGGCTGGATCTCGAGGGAGTTGATAGGGTGGCTATCAATCCCCGATACTTCGGAAATTTTGATAATCGCCTGAAGCCGGACATGGTGGGTGAAACCCAAGCTTTCTTTAGGGAAATCCTGCGTAGTAACACCTCCGCTCTGCAATTTATTGATGCAGACTTCACGATGCTGAACGCATCCTTAGCCAAGCATTATGGACTGACTGGTCCTAAATCCCAGAAATTTGAACGCGTTTCCCTTCGAGGAACAGATCGGCCGGGTGGCGTTCTCGGCCATGCCTCCACTCTTCTGGCAGGGTCCGATGGAGTTGATTCTCACCCAATCAAGAGGGCGGTATGGATTAGAGAGCGACTCCTTCATGACCCACCCAATCCACCTCCACCCGATGTTCCCAGCGTGGAAAACAGTGTGCCTAACTTTGAGAAGCTTTCTGTGCGAGAACAACTCGCTGCTCATCGAAAAAAAGAAGCTTGTGCAGATTGCCACCGGGGCATTGATCCTTGGGGCATTGCCCTTGAGCAGTATGATGCAATTGGACTGCAGACGCAAAAGTCCCGTCGCGGCCGAAAACCTGTTTCTGCTGAAACCACGCTGCCGGGAAATTATGAAATCACAGGGCTGGAGGATCTCCAAAAGTATCTGCTCAATGAAAGACGCGATCAATTTGCCAAGGCATTGGTCTCTAAATTACTCACCTACGCTCTAGGCCGCTCCTTAAAACTTGCCGACGAACCCTTGATTGAAGAGCTAAGCAACCAGTTCGCGAAGGATGAATACCGACTTTCCGGATTAATGAAAAATATTGTGATGAGTGGGCCTTTTTTATCGCGGTAAGAGGCATTAAGATGTATTTTGAGAGGATTATTTTGAGGTCTCTATGATGAATCAGGACGCATTTGAGTTGAATCGCAGGACAATGCTAAAGGCGACGGGAATTTCGCTCGCGTTGCCATGGATGGAATCCCTGATGGGCGCTCAGGGTCAATCACCACCCAAGAGGTTCTGTTCGATCTATTTCCCCTATGGAGTGAGCTTACCCAAACAGGATGGAGAATATGGGCAATGGCATTGGTTTCCCAAGGGAAAGGGAAGGGATTTCACGTTCAACAAATCCCTCGAGCCCCTGGAGCCTTTGCGCGACCAGGTCACCGTGCTGGGCGGGCTCTCCCATCCCAAGGTGCGTCGAATCGGCGGCCATGACAGCGGGGACACCTTCCTCACCGGAGAGGAGATGAGTTTGAGAGCAACCGGGCTTAAAAATTCAATTTCCCTCGACCAATTTATGGCTCACACGCACAGACTTGGTGCAAGCACACGCTTCAACAGCTTGGTGCTTTCCTCCGATGGCGGCGTCGGGATGCCCACCAGGGCGAACACGCTTTCCTACTCAAATAACGGCCAGCCTATTCCCTCATTTAACCGCCCGGCTGTTGTCTTTGAACGACTATTCGGACTGAATGGTGATTCCATCGAAGCCCAAAGGCAAGGGTTGACCCGCACCGGCAGCCACTTGGACCTGCTTCTTGAGGAAGCAAAAGCCATGCATCGTAAACTGGGCAGGGCAGATCAGGGCAAACTGGACCAATACCTGACCTCGGTACGAGAAATTGAGCAGGATGTGGAGCGCTCAGCCCAATGGCTGGACGTCCCACGACCCAAGGTAAACGCCGAGGGGCTCAGTCTTGATGCGGACAACGAGACCCCGGGCAAGCTGATCCATACCATGCTCGACCTAATCGCTCTGGCTTTCCAGACTGATTCCACGCGCTTTATCACTTACCAGTTAGCGAGTATGCATGGTGCAATCTCAATCGCCAACAAGTTCCCAACACTGCTTGGGTTCAAGAAAGATGCCCACGGACTGGCTCATGGCGCCGGCAAGGGAGGGCCAGGTGCTGAAAACAGAGGCAAATGGGACCGTTACCAGACCGAGTGCCTTGCTTACCTCCTCAAGCGCTTGAGTGAAATGAAGGAAGGTAATGGCTCAGTTCTGGACAACACCTGCATTTTTTACGGAAGCAGCAACAGCAAGACCCATAACAATACGAATTACCCATTAATTTTAGCTGGAGGAAAAAACATGGGCTATAAGCACGGGCAATACCTGAGGTTCGATAATGATGTACCCCTCTCCAACCTTTTTGTCACCATACAGGATCGCATGGGCGTGAAAGCAGAATCCTTTGCTGACAGCACGGGAAGTCTCAATGACGTGCTTTCCTGAAAAGCGCTAATTGTGAAGAAAACGCTGATCAGCCAGATCGAAGCCGCTTTCGATGCCACCGGATGGCAATACCGGAAAGTGGAGCAGCAACCGGTGATTGAATGCGAGTTTGAGGCATACCACGCCAAGGTGCCGATGCACGTCCAGGCATTTGAAGAACTTTCAACCGCCTCGATCATGGCGCAACTTTCCTTCCGCATTCAACCGGCATCACGGTTGCCGGTATGGGATGCCTTGATGCGAACAAACCTGACGCTCAACGTGGGAAATTTTGAAGCCAATATTGAAACCGGCGAGGTCTTCTTCCGTATCAGCAATGTCTTTTCCGAAGGCATTATCAATTCAGGGATCATCACAAGTCTGGTGCGCACCGCAATTGTGGAAATGGATCGAATGACTCCTTTCCTGGCTGAACTAAACCGCCAGCCACAACAACCTATTGATGCACTGCTTGCCCGTGAAGATCTCTTGCCACCGGTCAGCGATGAATCAACTTCCTAAGCCGCACGGAAATGCCTGAGAGTTTCTATATCTGGGTAGATGGCAAGCGTAGCGGCCCCTATTCATCTCAGCAGATAGAACGCATGCTTGAGGATCAGGTCATCACTTTTTCCCACGAGTGTGAGGATGCGCAGAATGGCCGGGTGGTAATGCTCGATGAACTTTTTGAGACGGTTCCCGAAAATGGAGATAGAGAGGCTATGGAAGCCATCGAGGAAGAGCAGCTGACCACCGATGATGGGGAAATCCCTCGTCATGATAGCCTGCTTCTAAAGTGTCACCCCACAATCCTGTGTTACCGGAAATCACTAACCGTTACCATTGCCGGGATTCTCTTTGGCCTGTATCTCGGACCGGATAACATCTGGTATTTTATCGGGGGATTTTCCGTAGCCACCGCAATGCTCATTGGCCTGCTCATTGCTCGCAGCACCTGCCTCTATACCGTGACGCAGAGAAGAGTGGAGTTGATCTGGGGAATTATCGCAAAAAGTTCAAACGAGGTCCTGATAGAGGACATCCGCATCATCAACGTCCGACAAAAAGGACTCACCGGTTTACTTGGCATCGGCACAATTGAGTTCTCATGTGCCGGAGACTCCATTGACGTGATGTTCTCCGATGTCTGGAAAGCGCAGCGGATAAAGACACTGGTCCGGGAACTACAAGACAACCGGGAATAAACTCTGCGGAATTCGCTGTCAGGATGCCGCCGCCTTCTGAAAAAACAGCATATAGACGCCGACGGCAATCAGGAATACGCCAAAAGTCGACTTCAACTGCTGGGCAGAAAGCGTCTTCATGAGCTCGGTCCCGAAATAGGCGGCAACCACTGCCGCTACTGCTGCCCCTCCGGCAATCCCCCAGTGAATAAAGCCGCTCTGTGCATATTTAAACGATGACACCGCAGCAGTTACAATCATAACCGCAAGCGAGGTGCCAATCGCCTGCTGCATGGTAAGGCCCAGGGCTTTGAATGCTGGGACCATGATGATACCACCCCCGACCCCCAGCAGGGAACCAAGCAGTGCAGCCAGCGCTCCGATGATAATTGCAAAGACTATCAGATGCATAAAATGGATTGGAAAAGGTGAAACTCTAACAATGGAAAGTATTAAGCTGCCTTTGCAAGCAGGCGCACAACCAACCTCTCAAGGATCAACCGGTGATCCAAGCCGCTGGTGACCAGAGCACGGTTGGCCACCAAGCAGTCAGCCAACCCGTTACGCAAGTTAGTTGATGAGAAGCGACGTGCCTCCGCATGTGCCAAAAATACCGGATAAGCACTTATCGCGCCGTCTTTTTTGCGTGGCAGGTGAGCAGTGGCCTCGGTAGGAAGACGGTTAATTTCAGCTTGGTAGGAATTGAAATTTCCTGTTCCTCTGATGCCATGCCTCTCTGAAAGTTCCTTTGCCATTAACAACCGGCGCAATGTTGGTGCCACGGCCGCAAGCAGGATGCCGATCGCGTTCTCCCCCTGATAAAGCAAATGATCGATCGTCTCAAGCGCCGCAGCCAGATTCCTTTTTGCAATGTTGTTTCCCAGTTCGAAAACCACTCCGGCACGGGTCAATGCCACCTGCTTACGAACATGGTCGACATTTACCCTGCGATCATCACCGGCAAGAAACAGGTCGATCTTTTCCAGTTCATTGGCAATCTGCGCCGAATCATCACCGGCAAGCATGACAAAAAGTTCCAGGGCTTCCTCGTCAAAGGCAAGCTTTCGCTCCCCTGCCAGTTTTCGCACATATTGTTTCACCCGATCTTGCCACCCCTCGCGACTCAGCTCAGGACGGTCAAAAACCTCGACGTTGCCAAACTTGGAAAGCTTCTTGTAGAACGCACGCCTCTTGTCAATTGCAGGAGCACTGACCAGAAATTGAACACCATCAGGCAACCCTGCCTCCATTACCTCGGCCAATGCCTGCGCCGCATCCAGCACCGAGGCAGCCTTGCCGGTCTGATTATCAGAAAAAAACGTCGCGCCCTTCAGCCATACAACCTTGTCACTGCCGAAAAACGGCAGGGTTTGCAATGCACCTATTGTCTGCTGAACAATTTTTACCGCCCCTTCCGCATTGTCGGCGATACCGTCAATAATTTCGGCACCAAATTCCATGTCCTCCGGTGAAACCACGCTGCGAAAACACTTCAGTGCCGCCTCCTTTAGCCTCGCTTCATCACTGCCGACAAAGGCCATGATGTTTGTCGCACGCCTGCCGGCGGCCTGTTTTTTTGCTGCCACATCAGAATCTTGTCCCGTCCTGAAGCCAAGGGAAGTAAAATCGGTAGCTATTACTCAAATGTTATTTCCAGAGGGTTTCCACTTGCCGCTTGCCGCTCTGACTGCATGGTCATGGACACAATGAAGCTATTCACACGGAATGCCTCATGAATTGACCACCTGCCCTGATGATCATCCGGAAAACAAGGTTAGCCTGTATCGCACTGACAGCATTAATCCCTTTTTGTTGTATTAGTCTGCAAAGCTGCAAGGAAAAAAACGCACCATCGGACAAACCTTCACCCATCAGGAAAAAAGACACCCATGAAAGCCTAGCTGCGGAGGCAACCAGCTTAGCCAGGGAGTTTTCCGACACTCTGGCCAGCGCCAAGGACAAGGCCGGAGCAGAGGCAGCAGCCCTGAAACTCGATAACATCGTGACCCGGTTTGAAAAGCTCGCAGAGCGTATGGAACAAATCGGAGACCCTGAGGGAGCACTCAAGGAAAAGGTCGCGCTCATGTTCAATGAACACGAAACCATCATCGCAAAGGAGTTGCCGAAAGCGATCAAGACAATTCTTGGGAACCGTGAAATTGGTGAAATCCTGGAAAAGGCCATGGAGAATGTACGGGAGAGAATGGTCAAGCTCACAGTGCTTGACCGGTGGAAGTTCAGCCCGGACCCGGAAAGCGATGATCCTGTAAGCCAACCTGCGCCATAGGCTATCCGCGATGCTTTCCCATTAGAGAACGCCCGTTACCACTGCCGGGTTGTCACTGTTTTCCAATCGCTTCATGCCGTGTAAATAGTTATCTTCATTTTAAAACCATGCTTACACCGCGGATCATCTTCACATGTTCAGCATTCTGGGTTTCCTTGCTTCCAGACATTGCGGGCAAACAACCCGTGGCAACACCGGCCCCGGTAGCCGAGCCCGAGACGATCAAGGCCATGGACATGATCATCAGCGAGGCCATAAGGAATGAGAGAATTCCCGGTGCCGTAATATGGCTGGAGCAAAAAGCCCGGTTTTATCACCAGTCCTATGGAAACCGCAACATTGTCCCGGCCCCCAAGCCGATGGAAAAAGACACCATCTTTGATGCGGCATCCCTCACCAAGGTCGTCGCCACCACCACGTGCATCATGATACTCATGGAACGGGGCAAGCTCAAACTTAACGACCCTGTGGGCAAACACATCAGGGAATTCTCCGTGCCTACGAAAACCGGCATTACTATTCATCACCTGCTCACCCACACCTCTGGTTTGCCGCCGATCCTGCCCCGCGAGCCGGCATGGAGTGGCTATGCCACGGGCATCAAGCTGGCAACGACTCTGGAAGCTCGTGCCAAACCGGGTGAAAAATACCGCTACAGTGACGTCAACTTCATCCTGCTTGGGGAAATTGTGCGCCGCCTTTCCGGCAAATCTCTCAAGCAATTTGCAAAGGAGGAAGTCTTCGAGCCGCTGGGCATGCAGAATACCGGCTTTGTACTCCATCCATCCGCCTATCTCCGGGCAGCACCCACCACCCGGGAAAACGGTGTCCTTTTGCAGGGTGTGGTACACGACCCGAGTGCCCGCGCGATGGGCGGCATCGCCGGGCATGCCGGGATGTTCACCACAGCACCTGACCTCGCTCGCTTTTGCCGCATGGTCACCGGAGGCGGCGCCCTGGGAAAAGTCAGGATTTTATCCGCAGTAACCGTGAAGAAGATGGCCTCAATACAGACCTTGCCTGCGCGCCACAAGGTCAAGCGGGGCCTAGGCTGGGATATCGAGACGCCCTTCTCCAGCTCGAAAACCCCGCCACCGAATCACTCCTTCGGGCACACCGGCTGGACCGGCGGATCCATATGGATTCACCCGGCATCCGGAAGTTTCCTGATTTTACTGAGCAATCGCAACCATCCCTTCGAGCGACGCTCGATCCGTTCACTACGCGAGCAACTCGGGGCCGCAGTGGGTAAATCTCTTGGCCTGAGGAAGTAGCGGAAAAATCTAGATGAAAATAACTGGTCAATCAGGATCAAATGCCCTAGATTTTTGATACCCACGCAGAAAAAACCTTCTGAATATCCGTTCTTTATGCGGAGGATATACAAAGCCACACAATCATGCATTACCTTGGTCTACTTTTAACCGCGATAGCAACGCTCACCATCGCCCTTCCTGTTTCCTCCGAGGCGGCAAACATCTTCACTCTCGGTAATGATGACGGGGCAACCAATGAATTCTCTCAGGAGAAAGGACCTCAGCCCGCTCCAGGAGCAGCGGACATCCATGATGATGACTACTACTTTGCCGGCACCTATGGCATCGGTTTTGTTCCTGTTGATGAGAACTGGCTGAATTTTGACCGGGTCGTTGCCAATAATGACCCAAACAACCGCATCCATTTCAATCTGGCTGATGCCGACATTATTGACCAGGCACTCACACTGACGGTGGATCTTTTTGCCGGTGGATGGTGGGATGCTGCAGCAGGTGCCAGCGGCGGCACTTTTGGAACACATGATATTGACATTACATTCAATGGCACAAACATCTGGAGCCAGAATGATATCACGGTTGATACGCTGGCTGAAGTCACATTCAGCCCGGTGTCAGTGAATGCCGTGGCTGGAGAAAATATCATTGAAATCACCCGCACAGGTGGTGACAGCAAAGGGGATGGCGGCAATGCCGGCTGGATTCATTTTGACTACATAGCCCTTGATTCCGCCCCAGCTGAAAACCCCAGTATCATCCAGACCTTTGCGAGTAATAAAACGCAAACATCCAGTATCTCGCCAACAGCAACCCTGTCTTGGCAGGTCAATGCCAACCCGGCTGTTACCCTTTCCATTGACAATGAAATCGGGGATGTCACCGCCCTCACCGACAACACAGGTGCCGGCAGCGTCGAGGTGAGGGTCTCCGAGGCCACAACATTCACGCTCACCGCAACCAATGCCAATGGTGAAGAAACAGCCACCGTAAGCATTGGTTACCAACCCTACGCGGAATTATGGCGACTTGGAGATGACAACAACACACAAGCGGAATTCAGTCAGGAAAATGTCAGGCAACCCGCCCCAGGATCTGCTTCTCTGCAGGATGATGACTATTATTTTGCCGGAAGCTACCCAGCCCCCATCAATGACGTCGAGGCTGATGAGGCCTGGAAAAACTTTGACCGCGCATTGACAAATGGTGACCCAAATAACCGCATTCACTTCAATCTAGGAGCCCTGGAAGCTCGCCCTGAAAGTCAATTGCGCCTGGCTGTTGACCTGCGCGGGGGAGGTTGGTGGAATCCAGATCTACAGCCAAACCCAGGTAATGGAGGCTGGGGCATCCATGATATTGTCATTCAATTCAATGGCACTGAAATTTACAACCAAGCCGGTATTAGTGCGGACACGAAGGTCGAACTGGAATTGTCCGCTGAAGAGGTCAATGCCAGCGAAAATGAAAACATTATCGAAATCACTCGCACAGGTGGTGACAGCAGGGGTGATGGCAGTAGTTCAGGCTGGATTCAGTTTGACTATATCAGCCTTGAGGCAGACGTGAGCAATGTGCCCCTGACAGATCCAATCTCCTCATTCACGGCCAGCAAAGGCCTGATTCAGCCAGGGCAAACCATCAGTCTGGACTGGCGTGTCGACCCGACTGCTCAGGTAAGCATTGATCAGGGAATCGGTAATGTGAACGCCCAGACTATCAACGGCACAGGAAGCCTTCAGATCACTCCAACCAAAAACACCACTTACACCCTGACCTCAGTACGTGGTGCGGAAACCGAAACCGCTACGGTCACTGTGACCGTGGACCTTGCCTTGTCCTTCATCAGCGATGTTGCGGCAGTGACTCCAGATGAGCCAACAGCGCGGCTGTCTTGGTCCGTTGACCCAGACCCAAATGTCACAGTGTCCATCGACAACAACATTGGGGATGTGACCGCGCTCACTGCTCAAGGCAAAGGTTTCATCGATGTAAGTCCAACAGCAACGACGACCTATACCCTGACAGCCACACGCCCAAACACTCCGGATGCCGATACTGAAAGCACTTCAACCACCGTTGAGTTTTCGCTGGTATACTCACCTCTATGGACCCTTGGGGAAGATAATGGCAACACCGGTGAATTCTCCCAGGAGAACGGACCTCAGCCCGCCCCTGGAGCTGCGGATGTGTTTGATGATG
>Ga0115011_10000511_pt1 | contig 31542 bp, 22 predicted proteins | sample TroAtlMetagenome_2_FD_88705 | JGI IMG/M metagenome (GOLD analysis project Ga0115011, IMG submission 88705) | Marine eukaryotic phytoplankton communities from Atlantic Ocean - Tropical Atlantic ANT8 Metagenome | ecosystem: Environmental > Aquatic > Marine > Oceanic | place: Tropical Atlantic...
GTATCCAAAGCTTGATATTCACCTAAAACACCAGATTCCGGTTCTTTAAGTAACTGTTCGTAGACCTCTCCTTTTTGGATGAGAGCGGTTGAGATAGATTCGTCCTGTATTTGACCAAGAAATAGACTTCCAATTCCTAAGCCTAGCATTCCAACGCCACCGACTGAATTCAATGTGAGGGCTCCCCCTTTGGGGAATTTCTCGGCAACGACGGCTAGCATGGTAGGCCAGAAGAATGTCTTACCAAGGCCGTAAACGGTAGCGGCTGCTAGGATACCGATAGCGGTTGCTTTTGACAGGAATACTAAACCGATTGCTGCCACTGCTGCACTTCCGGCTAGTAATGCCAGAGGTGTAATTTTGTGAACGATTGGGCCGGCAAAGAACCGTAAAACGGTCATAATACCCATTGTGTAAACCAGTACCCATCCAGCTTCAAGTCCGATATCCTGCATTGCAGGTTCCATTAGTTCAGCACTCCAGCTGTCGATCCCTAGTTCCGTGGTGGCTAGGGGGATCATCAGCAAGCAGAGTATGAAGAATATCGGTTGGCCAAGACTCTTAATTGAAAAGCCAAATGCCAGACCTGCGATCAGGCCTGGAATTAAGGCGTACGTTGCATTATCAATAGGTGTCCATCCCTCTGGTTTAGCGATGTCGAAGATCTGAATAGAAATCAAAAATACAGACAAAAAGGCTCCTAATCCGCCAAAGTCGGAAAGCATTTCACGATAGGATATCCCAGCCTGAACTCGTTCGCTTTGTGGGAATTTACAGCCAAAAAGGAGTATTCCATAGATAACTGTAGGGATAAAAGTAAGTGCAACTTTGTATTCCCAGGCCGCAGAGGTCATGGCAATGGCAATGATTCCCGCTAATACACTTCCGCCAGGCCAGCCTGCGTGGAGGATGTTGAGCCATTTAGCTTTTTCTTTGTGGAACATCGTTGCAACGACAGGATTGATATAAGCCTCGACAGTTCCATTAGATAATGCAAAGAGGAATGTACCCCAGTAAAGGGCATCATAAGAATTTGCCGTAACCAGAATGATGGTTGAAATTGCATGAAGGATAAAACCAATAAATGCCGCACGACCGTATCCGATTTTGTCAATTACTAAGCTGAAGAGAAAGATGCTGAACGCAAATGGCCAGAATCCAACACCAAGAAGCTCACCTTTTTGAGTTTCACTTAAACCAAACTCTGCGGCCCAGTCGCCAATAATTAGAGTTCGAACTACAAATCCGAAGGCGCACGCGATTAACGCTATAAAGCTCCCCCAGAAAATTCGCTTATCATTTGAAGACGTCCCGCCTTCTAGTGCGACGCTAGACATTTTATTTGCTCCAGAAGTAATTGTTACAACATTCCATTAATAAATTTTGATGCTTCGCGATTGAAGCGAAGTTTCAAAAGATTAAGCCTATTAGATTTTTAATTGCTAGCATATAGCAATCACGAAAAACGGCGACCTCCACTAGTTCACTTAGTTCACTAAATTAACATATTCGTTGTCTGAAATGTTGTTTTTAAGATCACGGTTGACCGGAAATGCTTATTTGACATAGATTGACGAAACTGCGGGAGAGAAAACACAACTTGTTGTGCCATTGCTTTGAAGGCAGGCGTCGAATCAGCAACATGGTGAGTTTGTCTCTCATGACAAATCAAAGGCTGGCGTATGAGTTCCCATGGACGGGGTTCGCTCGTTCGTCATGCAATGGAAACACCAATGAGGCAGTTAGGAAGGCCAGTGGTTGTTGCTTGGGTCGTGATATTTGCGATTGCGCTGGCTTTGCGCTGTGGTGCGAGTGTGTACTGGCAAAACCGTCAGGCAGATCACCATACTTTTGCCTTTGGCGATTCGTTCTCTTACTGGGTTTTGGGACACCAAATCTACGAAGGGAATGAATACAAATTTGGGGGTGACAATGCCAGGATTTCACGAGCCCCTGGATTTCCGATTCTCATCGCAGGCTGGCACTGGCTGTTTGATGGAAAGCCTTCGGTGATCTCGGTCCGAATAATGAATTCAATTCTGGGAGCTTTTACGGTGGTGGCTGTAGGCTGGCTCGCCACCCTGCTCTTCGATCCACGTATTGGTATCTATGCCGGATTGCTTGCTTCGATCTATCCGGGTGCCATTGCGATGAGTGTTCTTATTCTCAGTGAGGGGCCATTCTGTCTGTTCATGACGTTAGAGTTAGTGGCCGTATATTACTGTTTTTGGCGAGATCGCTCTTCCATTGTTTCGAGGCGTTGGGCGGCGGTCTTTTTGGGTATTAATGCAGCAATCGCTGTATTAATCCGTCCCAGCTGGTTATTTTACACCCCCGCTCTTTTCACAACGGTTTGTTTGTTGAGTAGGCATCGCTTTCGAAATCTTTCCCTTGCTATTCTCGGAGCTTTGGCTTTTGCGTTGGTAATGCTGCCATGGTGGGTTCGTAATTATCAGGTGACAGGACGCTTTGTGCCAACGACATTACAGGTGGGTGCCAGTCTTTATGACGGACTTCGTCCCGGTGGTGACGGAGCTAGCGATATGTCTTTCATGCAGGAGTTCTATCGCCAACAAACTCGAGAGGATGCTTTGGCTCAGGCGAAGCCAGTGGATACGTACGAATATCGTCTAAATACTCGGCTTCGCGAGGCATCACTTCGATGGTCTCGTGAGAATCCATCTGAAGTTCTGCGTCTGGCAGGTATTAAGTTTATGCGAATGTGGAACGTCTTCCCTAATTCAGACGCTGTCGGGTCGGGCGTGAGTCGCCTGACCGTTTCACTTGGTTATCTAGGTATGATGCTGCTTACATTTTTGGCTGTGATTTCAATGATTCGCAAGAAATCGTGGCCAATCGAAGGAACGAAGCAGGCATCATGGCGCACTGTTGCTCTTTGTAGCTCTCCCGCAGTCTACTTTACAGCATTGCACATGGTGTTTGTCAGTTCCATTCGCTACCGCCAGCCAGCCGTACTGATTTTGTCGGTACTGGCTGGTGCTGGTGTGGCGATCGCCCTGTCTCGCTTTCCTTTCAATCGTGGTGTCCCACGAGCGGAAGGAGGTCCTGATGGCTAAACCCTCTTCGCTTGAAAAGACGTTTGTTCACGATGGTAAGTCAAAGCGAATTCCAGTTGATCTGACGCCTAAAGGTGGCGGTTTTGCACATCGCTGGCTTCGTAAAGTTGCGATTCTAGTCTCGTTGTTGGCTGCCATGGTTGTGATAGGTCAACCATGGATAGGCTCTCGTGTTGATGAAGAAATTCATTCTCAGTTGCTCGCGGCAATGAAGAAGGCAATGCCTTCGGCAATTGTTAACGTCGATTCGGTGGTTCGTCGTGGAAATAATGGAATTGTTGTCAAGGGGCTGGAGGTCCTGCTTCCGATAGAGGTCAGTGAGTTAGGTTCCGACGTTAGGTCATTTACTCGGTTGCCCATCATTGAAATTGAGCATTTGGGACTGATTGGCAAGACTGACTATGGCACCCTGTTGACGGAGACTCCCGTCTTTAGCGAAGTCAAGATAGTTGGTGGGAAGCTTCGCATTGTTCGTACACCGGAAGGGGAATTGAATCTGGAAACGTTGTTTGGAGGCTTAACTAATTCCGGTGCGATGGCTGGAAACATTCCAACAGTGAGATTGTCTGAGGTGGAAGTGTTGTTGGCGGATGCAAGGCAACTTGGTTCTCAGGAGTTATCACTGGTGTTGGCAGATGGAATCCTGGTAGAGAAGTCACGTGAGCAAGTTCTTCAGGGTGTTAGCACTTCCGCTGAAGACTCCAGTTTGTTGGAAGTGCGTCTTCAGTTTGAAACCGAACTGGCCTCAAACTTACAGATTCAAGGTGCCATCTCGTTGGATGCTCGCCCTTCTCTGTTAACTGCCCGAGTTGACGGTTTAATGTTGGACGAAAGATTGCTTGGGTATTTGCCTGTAGATGTTCTGGATAGTTTTCCGGCTGGCATGGGAGTTCGTGGGGAAGCTCAGCTTGCTTTGCAACTTCGCACGGAGGCAAAACAGAATGAGTTTGGCGAATCGAGGTGGGCATACGACTGGGCTGCGGCTGGAGTTTTGAGTAATGGCTTTTATTCGGATCGTCGTCTGCCTTCCCCGATCACGGACATCTCAGGTACGGTGACATGGCAAGGCAACAAGATTCGTTGTGAGCGTTTTAACGGTCGTCTGGCTAATTCTCCGTTGACGGGCAGTGTTGAGATTCTGGACTTGAATTCAAAACCTACCATCAAAGCCTCTTTGCATGCCGATAACCTGCGGGTTGATGAGACATTTGCACAGGGGTTGACCGGAAATGGAAAGCTCGAGTCAGTATCCCGTGTCTTAGATTTGTACTCACCCAGAGGCACGATGGGCTTGTGGATAACATACGACTCAACCGGACTTCAGCCAAAGACTGACATCGTTCTGGATGTTGAGGATATGGATGTTACCTATGCAAAATTCCCATACCCATTCCATAAAGTATCTGGTCGTATTCAGGTTTCAAACAAAGATGTTGAAATTCAGCGGGTCGAAGCTTACACCCACGGCCAACGTTTTGAGGTTCAGGGGAAGCTTAAAGATGCCTTCGAGTTTCCGACAGGCTGGCTGCAGGTCACGGCCGATGGTCCTGTTCCGTTGGATACGGAGTTAGTTCAGGCCTTGGATGAGAAAACGCGTAAAACGATTGATGTCCTTCGTCCCACAGGACTGGTCTGGCTCAAACGTCTGCGACACGAATATTCCGGAGATAAATACAACCCGAAACGAGAACTCGACATCGAGGTCAGATCCGGCACGGTCAGTTATGAACAGTTTCCCTACCCGATCCACCGAGTAGAAGGTGAGATTTATATGCGTTCGGGGATTTGGACATTTGAAGACTTCAGTGGTTATAAAGGCAACTCCTATATCCAGCTTGATGGTTCCCTGACACCACTTGCAGACGGAGATACAAAACTGAATTTGGAATTAACCGGAACGGATGTAGCCCTCGACGAAGAATTGCGTACTGCATTCTCAGTAAAGAATAGAAATGTCACGGATCTTTGGGATCAACTGCAACCACAGGGAGCGCTTGATCACCTCACCATGAAAATTGAGAAATATAAGTCCCGAGAGAAACCGAGTTTATATATCCGAGGTAAGAAGTGGGTGCCGGAAGAGAGTTTTGCAACGTCTCGCGTCCAAATCAACCCGGTCTGGTTCCCATATGCAGTCGATGAATTGACCGGTGAGTTTATCATTCAGGACGGTCATGTCCAATTGCTGGATGTGCGTGGACGACACGATGAGACCGAGTTCGTTTTTGATGCTGTGAGTCACTTCAACCCTGGTAGTGGTTGGGATCTGGCGATTGAACATTTGAGTATCGACCGTTTGGCGTTTGATAAGGATCTGTTAAACGCCTTGCCGGATTCTCTTGCTAAAGGCTTGAAGTCTCTGGACTTAGTTGGCCAACTGCAGCTGACCGGGAATCTTAAGTTTGCCAAGCCTACGGATGGACAATTGATGGCCAACTGGGATTTGCGAATTGGTGCAGCAGGAGTTGCCCTTACGTGCGGCCCTCGTTTTAACGGCGTTTATGGGACTATATTGCTGGATGGGATAAGTGATCATCGGGGATTTCGCTCAAAAGCCTGGTTGGATATTGATTCGATGATGTGGGGGGATGAACAGTTGACCAAATTGTCTGGACCGGTTTGGGTGGACTCCAAGCAACTGTTGGTTGGACGTTGGGTAAGTGTGGCAGAGTCAAAAATTGAACCTAGTGCTCCACAGCAGAATGCGGAGGTGGTGCGTCAGCCGCAACGAGATGCTCAAAGCATGCTGGCAAGAACCGCCGGAGGGTTGTTAGGGGTCGATCTGCAGTTGCAGTTTGTGAATCAATTGCGAATTGAATCAGGGGTGGACGGGGCTGTTAGCCGTTCGGCTGACCGTTTCCTGTTGCAAGCCTCTTTGTCCGGCGCAGATTTGGGGTATCTGGCACGGCAGCAGGAGATTAGGGAGCGAACCGGCGGACGAATTAATGGAGCCGTGCGTTTGCGGGGAGAAGTCGGAGATAGGTCCACATGGTCTGGGGAAGGTCGCGTGCGACTGGCGGACTCTGATATTTATGAATTGCCACTGATGGTTGCCTTGTTAAGCAATCTGGGAGGGAATAAAGAACGAGGAGTATTTTCCTCGAGTGAGGTCGACTTCAGGGTTCAGTCCGAACGGTTTATAATGGATCGGATTGCGCTGGAAGGAGACGCGGTAAGTCTCTATGGCAATGGTTGGATGTCCTTTGATAAAGAAATTAATATGGACTTCTATTCGCTAGTGGGACGCCAGCGTATCGCCATTCCGTTGATTAATCAGGTGGTTGCAGAAGCAAGTAAGGGATTGTTGAGAATCGACGTGGCGGGCTCGTTGGAAAAGCCTCAGGTTAATGGCACAGCATTTCCAGAGCTCGACGGTACCATGGAGCGTATTTTGCAAGACTTGAATACGCGGATTGCCCGTCCGTTACCCAACGGTCAGCAACCGCTCATTCAGCTTAGATAAAACCTAACCGGAATTGAAAGAGATGAAATTTACAAAAATGCATGGCGCCGGAAATGACTATGTTTATGTGAATGCATTTGAAGAATCCTTGCCTGTAGATTTGCCCTCCCTGTCTGTTGCTATGTCGCATCGGCATTTCGGGATTGGTGCGGATGGATTGATCGTGATTCATCCCTCCGAGATTGCAGATGCACGTATGCAAATGTTTAACGCGGATGGGAGTGAATCAGAAATGTGTGGCAACGGTATTCGTTGCGTTGCTAAATATGTATACGACCATGGGATTTGTGAAAATAAATCACTGACGATTGAAACAGGGGCGGGTGTACTGTCACTGGAAGTTGAGGTTGTCAGGGAGAAGGTCGAGCGTGTGCGAGTGGATATGGGGGAACCCATCTTAGATGCTCTGGAAATTCCAACGACCTTTGAAAGCACACCTGTTGCAAACCAAACGCTTGAGGTGGATGGGCAGACTTTTGAAGTGACCTGCGTATCGATGGGTAATCCACACTGTGTGATTTACGTAAGCGAAGCCACTGACGAATTGGTACTCGGTGTGGGGCCTAAAATCGAAAGTCATCCGGCCTTTCCGGCTCGTGTTAATGTCGAATTTATTGAAGTCAAGTCGACCGGAGAAGTGAGTCAGCGGACCTGGGAACGCGGGTCGGGGGAAACCTGGGCATGTGGTACCGGTGCCAGCGCGGTTTGTGTTGCTGGTGTTTTGACCGGTCGGACGGACCGCCGTATTCTGAATCACCTGCTTGGTGGAGATTTGGAATTGTTTTGGGATGAAGCATCGAACCATGTCTTCATGACGGGCCCTGCGACGGAAGTTTATAGCGGCGATTGGCCGTTGTAAGGCGACTTTCAAAAAGCAACTGTGAAGCAAGGATGTAACGCGCGATGAAAATAGATGCTCCCTGGATAATGCGACTTGGCGGGTTTGGCCTGACTAGGCTCATGCGTAGTTGGATGGGGACATTGAAGTATCAGATTCATCGTGAGGAGCCAGTTGTCGATCCTGTTGTTGACGGGTTTGAAGGTCCAAATATCTATTTGTTCTGGCACGAGTATATTCCGATTCCTTTCTATTTGCGAGGACGATGTAATATCACAATGTTGCTCAGTCGTCACCGTGATGCTGAATGGCTTTCACATGCTGCTCGCTATATGGGTTTTGGTACCGTGCGGGGTAGTTCATCCCGTGGTGGTGTGGCCAGCTTGAAGAAATTGATGCAGGTGGGCAAGGAGATGAATCTGACAATGACGCCAGACGGACCGAGGGGCCCTCGTCGCGTTTTGGCGCCGGGGTGTATCTATCTTGCTTCTCGGTTAAAGATACCTCTGGTCTGTCTTGGATTTGGATATGATTCCTGTTGGCGACTGGAAAACGCCTGGGACCGATTTGCCATTCCAAAACCTTTCACGCAGGCCCGCATGATGATTGGGCGGCGGATTCACATACCGGAAGGGTTGGATCGTGATGGGATCGAGCACTACCGGGAATTCGTTCAGGATGTACTGGAGCAAAAAACGGTTTGTGCCGAGCATTGGGCTAAAACCGGAGCGTTTCTTGAAGGCCAGCAAGTTTTGGTGCCGGAGCCCGGTAGCCGACGAAGAGCAGCCTAAGTGGTACGGCGTTGTCTCCGTTTTAGTATATTGAAGTTGCTTATTGCTGAGTCCGGCGGGATACTTTGCACAAACTGGTTTGAAAGGCTCGTGTTTGATAATGAATGATCAATTCCTGTTTCGCGATTCGGATGAACAGGATATCCCCATTCCAGCCCCCCCGCAGATTCTCTCTGTCAGTCAATTGAATACAGCGGCCAAAGATCTTTTAGGGGCTGCATTTAGTGACATTTGGGTTTCAGGGGAAGTTTCAGATCTCTCCAGACCCAGTTCAGGTCACCTATATTTCAGTCTGAAGGATGAAGAGGCAACCATTCGTGCCGTCCTGTGGCGCAATTCAGCTTCCCGCCTCCCTTTTCAAATTGAGGACGGGCAACAGTTGGTTTGCCGTGGCAAAATCGATTTGTACGTAGTTCGTGGCAGCTATCAGTTAGTGGTTAATCATGCCGAACCGAAGGGGGTTGGTGGACTGCAACTGGCGTTTGAGCAAAGGAAACGTCAGTTGGCCGCAGAAGGATTATTTGATGAAGAGCATAAACAGTCAACACCATGGCTTCCTCGTAAGATTGCCTTCGTTACCAGCCCTTCCGGAGCAGCGATTCGCGACTTTTTGGAAGTGATTCGAAGACGTTGGAGTAATGTGCATGTTGTCGTGATCCCTGCCAGGGTCCAGGGAACTGAGGCCTCCGGGGAAATTGCAGCAGGTATTCGAACCGCCAATAGGCTTACAGATCCTCCGGATCTGCTAGTGGTTGGCCTTGGTGGTGGTAGTATGGAAGATCTGTGGTGTTTCAATGAGGAAGAAGTTGTTCGGGCAATTTTCGATAGCGCCATTCCAGTGATTTCAGCGGTCGGTCATGAGATTGACGTCACGTTATCGGATTTGGTGGCGGATCGTCGTGCTCTCACACCCTCGGAGGCGGCAGAACTAGCAGTGCCTCTGGAAGCGGATGTGCGGGGAGTGCTTGAAGGGGCCCAGCAACGTCTTGTTAGCACTTTGCAGAGCCGGGTTTTACGTGCTCGGCAGCAATTGAAGACACTCGCTTCGCGACCGGTGTTGAAGCGCCCGGAAGAATTGATAGAGCAGCGGGCTCGATTGGTGGATGACTGGGACGAGAGGTTAAAGCGTGCCATGCATGACCAGATTGGTCGTGGCAAGGAAAAAGTAGCTTTGGCGACTGCGGGCCTAAACGCTTTAAGTCCACTGGGGGTTTTACAACGCGGATATAGTATCACGCAGGATGCGTCTGGGAATGTGATACAAAAGGTTTATGACGTTCAGGATGGACAGGAAATGGTAACTCGGGTGACGGGCGGTAAAATATATAGTACGGTTCAGTCCCGCGAAGAAATCGAAGGTAGTGAGTCTTAGTCGGACTTGGAGACGTACAGTGAGAGGGGAAATCATGGGAAAAGAGAAACCACAGGAAGAACTGACATTCGAGCATGCGTTAGAGGGGCTGCAAGAAATCGTCTCTCAATTGGAAAACGGGCAGCTTGGTTTGTCAGAATCGCTTGAATGTTACCAGCGAGGTGTTGGTCTACTAAAGCATTGTCATGAAGCATTGGCGGGGGCTGAACGAAAAATCGAGCTTCTGACCGGCGTGGATGCGGAGGGTAACCCGGTTACCGAAGCTTTTGGAGATGAACAGACGACGCTGGACGAGAAGCAGGTATCTCGCTCTCATCGCAGGTCAGCCGGGGAGGATGTAGACGAGTCCGGCGACCTGTTTTAGATTAAAGGTTAATTCTACTGTTACGCAGGATGTGTGCTGACGTTGATAATTCAATGGGATTCGAGTTTTCTATGACAACTAGCGGCGAAGTTGTACTTTCTCAGTATATGAGGCAGGTGCGTCAGGAGGTGGATGAACTGTTGGCAGATGTCGCTACCTACGGGGAAGGTTGCCCGCAGGTATTGGGAGATGCAATACGCCATATTTTGTTAGCTCCGGGAAAACGCTTGCGACCAATGCTTGTGATAATGGCATCGGATGCCTGCGGTTGTAGAAGTAATGTATCGCTTGCTTCTGCGTGTGCTGTCGAAATGATTCACACTTATTCTTTGATTCATGATGACTTGCCAGCCATGGATGATGATGAACTTCGTCGGGGGTTACCGACAGTTCATGTCGCTTATGGAGAGGCGAATGCAATTCTTGCAGGTGATGCCCTGCTAGCACAGGCCTTCGAAGTAATTACTGGATGTGATGCTCCCGCCGAACAGATTGTCCGGTGTTTGCAGGAGCTAACCGAAGCAGCAGGCCCTTGTCAGCTTGTCGGTGGTCAGGTTGACGATCTGCAGGCCGAAAATAGTGTGGGGAATGTGGAGCAACTGCAACGGATTCATGAACGCAAGACCGGAGCGATGTTTCGCGTTGCCTTGCGTTTAGGTGCAATTGCGGCCGGAGGAAAGGATGAACAAATTACCCGTCTCGATACGTATGGAAAACATCTGGGATTGGCCTTTCAGATTGTTGATGACCTCCTTGATGAACAGGGAGACGCTGAACAGCTTGGAAAACAAACCGGAAAAGATACCGAACACGGAAAACTGACGTACCCCGCTCTGATGGGAGTCGAGGGGAGTCGGCATTTAGCTGCAGATTTGATCCATCAGGCCTGCCAACAACTGGATATATTTGGCGAAACTGCCGAACCTTTAAGGCAGTTGGCATATTTCGTTTTGGAACGGAATAACTAAATTAAAAGAAGAGACTATACATCTCCACCTTTAATTGACAGAAAATTTTTATGGAACATCCGATTCTTTCTAAATTGCAATCGCCCTTGGAATTGCATGAGATGTCGGTGGCTGACCTTGATCAAACAGCTGCTGAAATCTGCGATGTGATGTGCGATTTGCTGAGCGAGCGGTCTGCGCACTTTGCCTCCAATCTTGGAGTGGTGGAATTGTGTTTGGCTTTGCATAGTATTTTTGATTTTCGTCAGGATCGACTGATTTGGGATACGGGACATCAAATCTACCCTCACAAACTGATTACCGGTCGATATCAACAATTCAAATCTATTCGCACGAAGCAGGGATTGATGGGATACCCTAATCCGGCTGAAAGCGATTATGACCTGTTTATGACAGGCCATGCAGGGGCCAGTGTTTCTACTGCGCAGGGTCTGCATAGTGGTGATGTCCTGTCCGGAAACGCCGATCGCAAATCGGTGGCGGTCATTGGTGACGGAGCTTTCCCTTCCGGTATTGTCTATGAGGCGATGAATAATGCCGATGGTAATTTGTTGGTGGTGCTCAATGATAACGAAATGTCGATTTGCCCCCGTGTGGGAGGCGTTGCTTCGTATCTGGACCGTTTGCGGAATTCGATCTATCCGACTTTGAAAGCTGGCGTGCAAAAAGTACTGGGACGCGTCCCCGTTGTGGGCGACCCCGCCGAACGTTTTCTGGCTCAAATGAAAGAAGCTGTGAAAGCAGGTTTTCATGGTGGAATGCTGTTCGAAGAATTGGGCTTTCAGTACCTTGGTCCTATTGATGGGCATGACATCGGCTTGATGCGTAAGTATCTAAAAATGGCGAAAGGAATCCATAAGCCGGTATTGATTCACGTCGTCACGCAGAAAGGGCATGGATTTAAGCCTGCTGAAGAAGATCCACGTACCTTTCATGCGCCGCCCGTGTTTGAACGGGTGGAAGGCAAAGCGGTCTTTCAGAACAAAGATGCAGTCGATTCGAAGTTGCTGAATTACACCAGTCATGCCCGTGAAGCAATTTTGGATCAGATGGGTAGGAATGAGCGGGTTACTTGTTTGACAGCAGCAATGTGTCAGGGAAATAAACTCGAGCCGGTCCGTGACACCTATCCGGATCGTTTCTTTGATGTAGGTATATGTGAAGGGCATGCCGTCGCCTTTGCCGGAGGTCAGTGTAAAGCGGGGGCTCGTCCAGTTGTGGCAATCTACAGCACGTTCCTACAACGCAGCTATGATCATATTTTCCAGGAAGTTTGTTTGCAGGATCTTCCGGTTACATTCATGTTGGATCGTGCTGGTTTAGCGGGGCCAGATGGTCCGACTCATCACGGTGTCTTTGATTTGGGCTACCTGCGAGTCTTTCCAAATATCTCTATTATGGCCCCGGCTGACGAGCACGACATGCAGGCGATGTTGGAGTTTTCCCTGAAGCATGATTCGGCTACCGCGATTCGTTATCCGAAAGGCGTTTCCCCAGAGCTCAATCGTGATCCGGCTCCGGTTGAGTTCGGTAAATCAGAAGTGCTGTCCATAGGCAAAGACGGAACAATACTGGCTCTGGGGGCAATGGTGGAGCCGAGTTTGCAGGCGGCTGCAAAGCTGAAAGAAGATGGGCTGGACGTAGGCGTGGTAAACGTACGATTTGTGAAACCGCTTGATGAGCACGTCATCTCAGACGTATTACGTAACAGTCCGTTTGTAGTAACGGTCGAAGAGGCAGCGCTGATCGGCGGATTCGGTTCGGCGGTGTTGGAATTTGCTGCTGAGCGTCGATTAAATACGTCGCATATTTGCCGTTTGGGGATTCCGGATATCTTTGTAGAACATGGGGAACGCAGAGAGCTCTTAAGTGACCTTGGATTGGACTCCGAAGGTGTTTATCGGGCGTGCAGGGATATGGCACAGGATACAGTTAATATGGAGACGGTGTAGCCTCGTATGATTCTTCAGTGAGGCACATAGTATCAGAAAATGTCATTTCCTATCGTCGCAAGTTGGGTTCAGGCTGACCGTAAGCCGCGTGTGTTTGTTTGTGGAGGCGCATCCAGTGCTGGCAGCCAGGAGGCTGAAATGCAGGTTCGCCAGCAAATTGCTGATTTCTTTGAGGTTGTCGATGATGTCTCGCTGGCAGATCTGGCGATTGTTCTCGGGGGCGATGGATCGATTTTGAGAGCTTCGCGGGAACTAAGTACTTCGGCAATTCCTGCGGTTGGGGTTAATCTTGGACGTCTTGGGTTTTTGGCTTCTGTTTCGCCAAGTGAGGTTGCCCAGGCTTTTGGCGACGTTGTCGTGGGCAACTGCCGTATCGTGGAGCACTTGATGCTGCAGTGTACAGTGCTCCGAGAGGGTCAGAAGGTTGCCTTCGCGATTGGGCTCAATGAAGCGGCATTGCTACGCGGGGCTCCCTTTTCTATTCTCGATATAGATCTGCACGTGGATGGTGATCTGGCGACGACGTTCAGTTGCGATGGCTTGATAATATCTACACCTGCAGGCTCGACGGCTCATAGCCTTTCAGCTGGCGGACCGATTCTCCGAAAGACGCTTGATGCATTTGTGATTTCAGCGATTAGCCCTCATACGCTTACCGTGCGGCCGGTGGTCGATTCATCAAGTCGAATCTACGAAATGACATTGCGAGAGACTGCTGCGGAAACGGCGGTTGCCGTGGATGGAAGGGTTATTGCTAACGTAACTCAGCAGGATGTTATTCGAGTGGAAAAGGCCGAAAGACCGTTCTTGATGATCGAAGTTGATGGGCAAAATGATTATCGAAGTTTGCGTGAGAAGCTAGATTGGGGTGGCCGTATTCGCCATAAAAAATAACAATAAAGCCTCTCGAATGGATTCGGGGGAACGCACGTAATTGGGAAGTTTGCAGGGAGGCATGCTATGACGTTGGCAAAATCCGGTTTTTGGACCGTTGTATTTTCTGTTTTGATACTGGGGAGTGTTTCTCAGATCGCAAGTGCTCAAGAAATTGATCTTGAGAAACAGCTCAACGAGGCCGCTCTTAAAGCGACCAAGGATTCTCAGGTCGTAAAAAAGTATGAGTTGCAGTATCGCCTAACAGAAGGTGAACTGATTCGGTCACGTGTTGTGCACCTGGTTTCCATGGACACCAAAATTGATGGTGAGTTTGAGAACTTAAAATCCCGCAGTGTCTCTACTCGGGTTTTTCAAGTCGAAGAGGTTGACAAGGAGGGTAATATCACACTCATACACCGTGTTGAGGATGCTGAATTGTGGCAAAAAGTGACAGGACAGGACGAGGTCCGTTATAACAGCAGGACAGATGAGATTGTTCCGGAAAACTATGAGCGTATTGCAGCATCGATTGGAAAGCCACTGGCTGTCATTACGGTTAGCCCAAGCGGAGCGATTGTTTCCCGGAAAGATGAAGTGACTCAATTTAATCCCGGAATCGGCGTGCTGATGCCACGTTTGCCGGACTATCCCATTGCGATTGGCCAAAAGTGGTACACACCACAGGAAGTTCGTATTCGTACTAAAGATGGTAGAGTAAAGTCAATCAAGTTAAGAAAGTTATATACGCTGAGTAAAGTATCCAATGAGTTGGCAACCATCACCGTGAGAACCCAAGTGATCACTCCGGTGCACGATGCCAAAGTGAAGAGTCAGCTGATGCAGCGGATGCAGCATGGCGAATTCCAATTTGACTTGGCAAAAGGACGCATCTATTCCACACGCATGGAACTTGATGAACGCGTTGTTGGTTTTAATGGTGCTGCCAGTATGATTCATTATCTGTCTCGCATGACAGAACAGCTCTTAAAATCAGTCCCATCGACCAAGGATGTATCTGTTAGGTAAAGCCGTTAGGGAACGTGAACTTGCTTGGTCGAAATATTCAGCGGTTTTACGTTATCAGCGGGTTAGCGCTGTGTCTTCTGGCCATTGGTTTGTTCTTTGATCTTTCGAGCGCCTGTGGCGTCGATCGTTTGAAGGTGGATATGCAGGGAGAGACGAGGACTCTTCGTGGGCGTCTGGTTACGTCCGGAGACCCCAATACCCTGCTCTTGCTGCACGAGGATAATAGACTTCAAAAGATTTCTGGTTCCGATGTCTTAGGGCGTGAAAGTGATGAGTCAGGATTCGAATTCGATTCTCGTGATAAAGTTACCAGGTCTTTACGTAACGAATTTGGTAGTGACTTCAATATTCATCAAACCGCGCACTATATCATTTGTTTTAATACGGTTCCGGAATACGCCAAATGGGTAGGAGCATTACTCGAGCGTCTGCATCGTGCTTATTATGCCTATTGGGGGAAACGCCGTGGGGATTTGCAGGCCGTTGCTAAACCGTTGGTGGTGGTGGTACACAAGAATCAGCTTTCGTTTAAGAAACATGTTGAAGGTGACCTTGGCGTGTCTTCTGAATTTATACCGGGATATTACAGCCAAGAGTCAAATCGCATCAATCTTTATGATTTATCACGGTTGACAGAACGTCAGGAGAAGATGGTTAGCCTGGGAAGCCGGCCCGGTAGCCCTGCCCAACAGATTGGCAGAGTCCTGGATCATCCGACGGCCGAACGAAATGTGGCGACGATAGTTCATGAGGGGACTCATCAACTATGTTTTAATTCAGGGATGATACGACGATTGTCGTATGCTTCGTTATGGCTAAGTGAAGGCATGGCAATCTATTTTGAAACTCCGGATTTGAATCATGCTACCGGGTGGACTGCGGTAGGGAGAGTCAATCAGTACAACTTGAGGTACTTTCGGTATTTGGTGCAAAGCGGTCAACTACTCGAGCTCAAGGCTCTACTTGGCTCGGATGAAGTTTTTCGGTCGAGTGAAACCGTACGCGCTGCGTACGCTCAATCTTGGGCCCTCAATTATTTTTTGCAAAAAACTCGACCAGCGCAATATCGCAGTTTTGTAAAGATGCAACGACTTCATGTTCCGTTGAGCGAAGTGTCGGAAGACCGCCGGTTGTCTTTGTTTATTTCAGTGTTTGGTAGCGGGTTATCGCAACTGGAAAATGAATTTCTCAATTATATGAAGCAGCTTAGGTGATTGAGTTATAAGAGGATTACTTGTATCTAACAGGCTGGATATTTAAGATAAAGCATTAACAGAAATTCCAGCTAAATAGAGCTGTTTGATTTTAAAGGAGAGTAGGATGCCGTCAGAAGACGCCACGCGTAAAAAAGATGAAAGTCGCCGTGATTTTCTAAAAACGTCTGCTGCTGTAGGCGGTGCCGTTGCTACCACATTTACAGCCGCGAATGCTGTTCATGCCCAGGGGTCAGACATTCTTAAAATCGGTCTGATAGGATGTGGTGGACGAGGTACAGGTGCTGCAGTCAATGCAATGCGTGCTGAAGATAACCTCCGATTGACGGCCATGGCAGATGTGTTTGGTGATCGTCTTGAGCATTCGCGAAATATTCTCGAACGTCAGATTGGTGATAAATGTGCTGTGACCGAGGAGACCAGCTACACAGGTTTTGACGGCTACAAAGAACTGATGGCTGGGGATGTCGACGTTGTTCTTTTATGTACCCCTCCCCACTTCCGTCCGGCTCATATTGAAGAAGCTGTTAAGCAGAATAAGCATGTCTTTTGTGAGAAGCCTGTGGCTACTGATGCTGTTGGTGTCCGTCAGGTCATGGACGCTGTTCGTGTCGCGAAAGAAAAGGATCTTAACGTCGTTTCTGGGCTTTGCTGGCGGTATGACTACGGTGTGCGGGCAGTGATGGAGCAGATCAAAAGTGGAGCGATTGGTGATATTACTTCGGTTCAGGAAAACTACCTGACCGGGACTTTATGGCATCGTGGTCGTAAACCAGACTGGAGCGAAATGGAATATCAGGTTCGTAACTGGTTGTATTTCACTTGGTTGTCCGGAGATCATATTGTAGAACAGCACATTCACAGTCTCGATAAAGCCATGTGGCTGATGGATGACGTGCCACCATTAAAAGCTACAGGCCTTGGTGGACGCCAGCAACGTGTGGACGAACAATGGGGCCATGGTTATGACCACTTTGCTGTTTGTTACGAATGGGAAAATGGCGTGAAAACTTATGCTTATACACGTCAGCAAGCAGGTTGTTCGAATAACGTTGAAGACTACGTTATGGGAACAAAAGGTACCGCCAAAATTTTACGCCATTCGATCGAAGTTGGTGGTGAGGAAACCTTCCGTTATCGTGGTCCAAAGCCAAGTATGTATGATGTGGAGCACAAAGAATTGTTTGCCGCTATTCGAAGTGGTGAAACGATCAATAATGGAGACTATATGTGCAAGAGTACTCTCATGGCCATTTTGGGACGTGAAGTGTGCTATACCGGACAGACAATTACTTGGGATCAAATGTTGGATTCGGAAAAGAATCTGTCGCCTGCGGTTTATCAGTGGGGTGACGTTGAGATTCCGAAAGTTGCTATTCCAGGGAAGACTAAGTTTGCCTAAGCCATGAGCTTTTGCCAGGTATGGAAACAAAGAGACCTCGTAAGTAATAACTGCGGGGTCTCTTTTTTGTCTTCTTTGAATGCTCTATCAGTAGAGATTCAAGCAATATAGTGGGTTTTTACAAGAGTCGGCTTAGTAGCTTGCGTTCTGTAAGAGCCTGTTCCGGGTAATGGTCGATTTGAGCTACCCTCGAAACAATCAACGGTTTGATCGCCTTTAGGTGCCAAACTGAGCTTCACAGCGTCTCAGAGCTTCCGTTACGCGGCATTGGCCATGAGGTATGGATACCAATGAATCGTTTTCAATCCAGTCTGTGACCCGTTGTTGAGCCGATATGACGGTGTTGTGGGCTCGTTTGCCAAAATAGTCCCCAATCTCCGAATAAGCGGCTCGCGTGTACTTCCGTGCGAGCCACATAGCCAGCATCCGTGGCTGACTGATGCTTTTAGCTTTAGCCATGGATTTCAATTGCTTGCGGTCCACTCCAAAGACATCGCAAACGGCATTTTCGATGTCGGAAATACGGACGTTACGACGGGGGCGATCGAATAGATCCGCCAGTTGAAGATCAGCATCTTCAAACGAAAGTTTATCACCGGTGAGTTGCTGTAAGACTGCGATTCGGTTAATGGCACCCTGAATATGTCGGGCATCCGGATAAACACGGTCGACGAGCATATTGATGACAGCTGAATCGACAGCAATGCCCAGATACTGGCAGTATTGATGTGCGATTTCATGACGCATACTGAAGTCCGGAGCTTCCACTCTACATACCAGTCCGCTAGCCATGCGAGCTACCAGATCGGTACCGAGACCATGGATCTCAGTGGGGGAAAGCTTGGCCGAAAAGACAAGTTGTTTACCACTACGAATCAGCGTGTCGACCGTGTAATGGAATTCGATCATCGTCGCTTGTTTACCCACGAAGAATTCGATATCGTCAATGATCAGAACTTCCACGTCTCGGTGCTTGCGCCGAAAACTAGGCAGCCCGTTACCTTGCAGAGATTCTAAAAAGTGAGTCGTGAACTGTTCGGCTGTCAGGTAAACCGCCCGTCCAGCTTTTACTCGGCTACGAAACTTGTTCCAGATAGCCTGTAATAAATGTGACTTCCCACTTCCTGAGGGCCCGTGAATGAACAGTGGTGAAATCGTGCCGGGGCGATCGAGCATTGATTTGGCTGCACTGACGGCGATGTGGTTGGATTGCCCCACAACCAGATTAGGTAAGCCTGCACTTGGGCGATGTGTTGGTATGACTTGCGTAGCCGGAGTTAGTGAGACCTTCTGAGCAAAGGAAAGGGGGGGCTGTGTAGTTGCTTCGGGACTTGCAGGTTCTGCTGATTGCTCGGCGGCAACTTTAAATGAAAGATTTAGGTGACTTTGGGAAAGGAAAGACAGTACGTCTCTTAGTTTGGACTGGTAAACACGTTTTAGTCGCTCCGCGTTAAAACTATTGGGAGCGCATAGGCAGAGAGTTGTCCCAGAGAGATTCCAAGTTACGGAATGATCAAACCAGATGTCGAATTTGTCCTGCCCGATTTCATCGGCTAATCGATTCCTGATGGCCGAGATAATTGTCATTTCGTCCGTGGTCACGTTTTTATATTCCTTTATACGTCATTCAGCTTCCATTAAAACCTTCTTGGTTCTAATGCTATCGATCACACTGTGTTCAGAGAGATCGTTAGCAATGCTGAAGTACGCGTAATTGCCGAATTTATGTGAATTCGAGTGTTATCAGGAGACCGATAGTGGCTCTTTTCAATCTTCCGTTACTCACAATTCGGCAAGTTAGCATTCCTGCTGATTGATAAGTGGGAACCGATTGTAATACTGCTAGCACTTGATTCAAAGTGTTTTAAAAACAAAGAGCAAAATAGCCCTCTAATGACGGTAAATACAGTAATTTCGCCCAGTGAAAGTTGTTTGGGCGATGGTGGAAAACCTGTCGACAAAGTGACGACAACTGTCAAATCACGTCAAGTGTGACGTCCGTTTCTGAATTAGACGGGCCTCTTGCCCTGCAGACAGTTTGAGAAGCCTCAAGGACAAACTCAAAATGGTCGCTATCTGCCTTTGAATTATAATGCAATTGAAATTCAAAGGAGAGTTGGTTCTGACAAAAAATAAGAAATGTCATGAGAAGCGTGGAGTTATTAAAGACGATTAGATTTGGGGGCACTTTTGTCTGCCGCTAGCAGTTGGCGAAAAGAATTGCTCAATATCGCACCCAAGCGGACTTTGTTCAATTCGAATCGAATTTCCAGTAAGGGCGGTATGTTTGATGTATTGACGACTGCAGGACGAGTAATTCTTAAGGCACTGACAGGAAGCTTGTTTAGGCTTTTAACGTAGAGTGCTTCCAATACGCTTGGCCGTTGAGTCATGCGAAAATTTTTCTTCATGACGTTGATCAACGTGGATGCGTCCTGCGTGTATCCTAGGAATTCGATGCGTTGCAACTGCTCATGCTCATTAAATAGATACGTTAAAGAGCCGGCTAGGTCGTCACTTTCTTCGCCTGTCACGACTGGAACCCGGTAGCTATGTAATCCGTTGTAATTGACATGGAATGATATTCGCGCCCAACGCTTAGTAATATCCTGAGGAGTAGTGTCGAAGTTGATAATTTGTTCGATACCGTAAAAGACGCCTCCATCCAAATGAGGTGACAGGCCGTCGGGGTCCGGGGTCGTTTTTGCTACCTCTGTAATCGTCGCAACTTCAGTGTTGTCGTCACTGAGCAAGGAACGGATCGAATTGCCGGATTCTTCAAACCATTTACTGATCGAATCCAGGAAGCCTGAATCAGCACGGGATTGGGATGTTTCCCCCGTTCCACCGGTTAGAATTACCAACGGTATAAACAGGACACCGCCAAACATCGCCAAGTAAACGAGCCGCTTAAAGATCCACTTCATGATGTACTCCACACAGGCAAAAAAACTACAGACAAAAGTACCATTCTGCAGGGCCTGGCTAGCAAATCGCTCGGAGTGGAACGTTGAGAGAATCTTGATTCCGTAGGTTGGTAAACCGGTTATGCAGGTTACGTAAATTGTGTATGGCAATTTGCAATATAGGCGGTGGTAGGATTTTTGGAGCGTGGGTTACCTGCGATGATGAGTGTAGCTCCATTGTTGCCTTTAGGCTTAAGGTCTTTTCTTAGCTGTTCTGGAATCAAGTCGATACCCCGTTTTTTGATTTCGAGCCGGCCGATATCATGTTTTTTAAGATGACGTTTTATTTGCTTAAGGTCGAAAGGGAGCTCTTCTAGAATTTCATAACAAGTACCTCCAGCGATTTCGCAGGGAAAGTCTGACGTGAAATATGCGACACCGGAATGAATGTATTGCAAGTGATGGCTGGCAGCCCACGAAGGAGCCAATTGGCCGGCTAGAATCGCCGGCTTGGGTTCATACAGGAATCTATCAGCCGATCCTTTAAGTGGTACTTCGCCACTGTCCAACAACTCAGTGTTTGACACGGTATATTCCCATTTGCAAGTACCATCTTTGTCGATAGCTAATGCTGTGCGATTGTTCCATCCCATGTTTTTGGTTGTAAATACGGCAAGTTGTTGACGGCATTCATTGCGAGATTGAATCCAAAAAAGCTGGCACCAGGCACGCCAGTTTTTTGGAATGGTACTGGCTGGCGCAAGCTTGATAGAGACACCCCGGAGGGTGTTCCCTACTTGATCGATTAATTGCTGTAGCGTTTCGATGCCCGGTTGTATCGCGTTGATGTCGGTGTGCCTCCGTCCATCATGTCGTCGGTCCGGGTCAATGTGTACCCAGTCTGTCTTTAGTTGTAGTTGGGCTACATCTTCAACAATCGTTTCAACGGTGGATTGACTATGGAGTGATGCATTGTGTTTAGCAATTGCACATATTTCAGGATCGCGGTCAACTCCTGTCACGGAGAAGTGATTAGCAAGGGCCTGCAGGTCTCCACCCATTCCACAACACAAATCCGTGACGTGCTGCACGTCAGAGTCTAGCTCGCGGATGAGGTTTGCTTTGAACTGAGCGATAGCTGCATCGGTCGTTTGCTTCAGGCTTCGGTCGGTAAAGAGCATTTCCGCCGCTCGTGGAAATCGAGCAACTGCCCGTCGGCGAAGCTTAAATTGACTGGCGATTTGTTGTGTCTGCTCAGGTGAAAAACGTTTCCGTATTTTCATGAGGTCGTTGGCAGAAATATGTGGTCCTTCTGTTTCCGCGCAGGTTTCGGCGATTGCTTTTAGGGCTTCCTCCGAAGTTAACCAGTGGTAATCAGTCATTTGCCTAGTATGGAAACTAGGACGGCATTAGACAATATCCCAGAGGGGTTCGGGTTGACCTGATTTTCAGAGTTTTGTTACATTTGTCGAGTACTTCCTCGCGGGCATGCATCCGTTAAACGTAGGGTTATTTATCAGTATGAGTTTAAGACGTGTTTTAATTGTGTTGTTATTTGGCACTTTTGTGCAGTTAATTGGATGTAAGAGCCGTCCGATTGTGAACTGGAACTGGGTAAATGACCGGGCCTGGTCGGAATGGCGCGATGATGATCGTTATATGACTACCTGGCACGAAAAAGAAACGTTCATGGGGAAATTGCGAGAGGATGCCGTTTCGATGCCGATAGATGAACAGCGACGTCATGCGATTGCCTTATCCACGCAAATCAAAGAGGAGCAGATTCCTGTCGTACGCAGGGAACTGGTACGCACTCTATCTCACCTCCATGTGGTTGAATCGGAAACGGGCTTAAGGACCGCCATGGAAGATAACGATCCTGATATACGGATCGTTGCCTGTAACGCCTGGGGAGCACGTCCTAGCCAGACAGCCAAAAAAGCTTTGTTGAAAGCAGTGCGAAGTGATGAGGATACGGATGTGCAATCAGCCGCATTGAGAGCCTTGGGGAATTTTCAGGGGCAGGATGTATTTGATGAGTTGAAGAGCGCCTTAGAAAGTCGTCAGCCGGCTGTACAATTTGCTGGTATTCAGGGATTACGTAATCTGACAGGTGAAGATTGGGGTGAAGATCCTGAAACTTGGCTTGCTGGCTTGGAAGGTAAATCACCTGAGGTTGTACATGATGGTCGCGAGTCTTTTATTGATGCATTGCATCCACGCAATTTAATTCGCTAATCGCACGACCTGTAGAACAAATGGGAATTCTGGTTTAACTGCCATTGCTGAAAAAACTCTCAGTCCGTACTATTCAGTTCGTCGAACTATTTTTTAGCAATATTAGCCCATCCTGACGGCGGGAGCCTCCCACGTCATAGTCAGTTAGATATTACGGAATACCGTGCCTAGCAAGTTTCGAGAACCATTCGCAACACTTTATAAACAGGCGGCCAAGTTGCGGCAGGCGACTGCCGCTGATGCGTTGTTGCTGGTATTGGATTCCACGACAGATTGGGCTGCTCTGAGAAAAGCGGGACGTCATCATCTGATCCTGTGTGTTGCGCAGGTAGCCAAATATTTAGAGGGTGCTGAAGAGTATGGTCTTACGCCAGTGCTTCTTGAGGCAGATGATATTCCGGTGCAGGAATTGATGGAAACCGCCTTATTGGATTGCGTGGCTAACGATATTCTGGAAGCAGGGTCTCAGGTTGTTGCCGTATACTCTGGTTTTCATAGTGATATGCATGATAGTATCTCGCTAATTCGGCTGGATGAGCATCTGGGTAAATTGACAGCCAAAGATCTGCGAAAGCTAGAGACACGTGTACCACTCGAGACATTAAAGTCCGTAGTGGATCTGGCAGTCGAGATAGGATTCGAAGGCCGTGAAGGAAAGCCGGTTGGTACTTTGTTTGTCGTAGGGGATGCTCGTAATGTACTGGAGTATTGTAAACCGGCAGGGTTTGACCCGGTTCGTGGGTATAAGAAAGACGACCGTAATCTTAAAGATCCTCGAACACGGGATGCGGTTAAAGAAATCGCTTTGCTTGACGGAGCAATGATTATTAGCAGTGATGGCGTTATTGAGCGATCTTGTCAGATCATTCAGGTCAATGCGACAAGTTTAACTTTGTCAAAAGGGCTAGGAGCCAGACACTGGGCTGCGGCATCAATTTCAAAAGTCACGAAAGCGATTTCAGTCGTCGTTAGTGAGTCGAACGGTACAGTGCGTTTGTTCCAGGATGGCCAGGTGGTGCTCCGTATCGAACCGATGCGACGCGCAATGAAATGGCGTGAATTCGATTTTGATCCGCCGATTCCTTCCTCTGAATAGCGAGGGTTATGTCTGGATGGCCGACAGCGGTATACCAATATCAAGCACTATAACATTGCCGGTATAGCGATGCGCCATTTTCCTTGTAAAACCAGTCTTGTTCGCGACCATTGTTAGAGTCTGGTCAGCCAGAAAGGTTGGTTCCGAAGCCTTGCCGGTATTACAGTCTAGTCCTGAGGGGATATCGATAGCGATCCGGCTGCCAGGTTGCTTGTTCGCCCAGATGATTCCCTGATCAAAGGGAGTTCGAGGGGCGCCGTTTCCCCCTGTTCCAGTCAGGCAGTCCACGATGGCCATTCTCTCCGAGATCTGCAGTCCATCGAGCATTACCGCAATGTTTTTAGTGTCAGCAAAGAGGATTGAAGAGGATTGTTCCTTCGCTAAAGATTCGGCCGAGAGGAGTTTGGTGAGGATGTCGAAATTGACTTTAGCGTCTCCAGTTATAGTTGCCGGAGCAACCAGAAGGATGGTGGTGACAGGTATTTCTCGAGTTATCAATTGACGGGCAATTACAAATCCATCACCGGCATTATTACCTTTCCCGCAAAGCAGGATGACGGAGTCGAAATTTTGAGCTTCTAGCACATCGCTGCAAGCTCGACCCGCATTTTCCATTAGTGTTAGTCCGCTAATCCCAAATTGCTCAGTGGCCAGGCGGTCAATTTGGCGACTCTGCTGGCGATCAAAAGTTGTCATGTCCAGTTCCTTAATGGAAGTGAGGCGTTACGATTTAGAATCGTAACGCCTCAGCCAATCGCTCCCAGTCGCTTCATCAAAGCGGTTATTGACCCGTTGAGGACACCCTGATGATCTCTGCGATGGAACGCGAAGTTTTATTTTAGTAGGTCCTTTTAAGGAATAATAAATACTCCTCCTAGGACTGAGCCTGCCTGAATCAAGGCAGCTTTTTTGCTGATTGGAAATGCGGGTTTCACTCGTGGGGCGATACTACCCGGTCTATGGTAGCCAAGAGCATACTGACACTCATTCCATGGATGGATTCCCATGTGATAAGGCAGGATGGCAATGTTAGTGAAAAAGTGAGCTCCAGAACGCATTGGTTGTAACCATGGCCCAAGGGTATGTCCATGTCGTTCCAGTTGAGCATCTTCAAAGTAGACGGGTTTGTGTGCAACCGCTGAGGCACGCCAGTGGAAATCGAGCGACTCCCATGCTCTTTGTTCATAAGGACTGTTGTCTATGCGACATTGCTTGGGGAATCCCCAGGCGTCGGCAATATAACAAACATCATCGATACTCAACTCGATGATTGGTAGTGCAGTCAATTCACCGTTACTGCCTTTGATATGTACGCTGCTATAGGCATAATCCGCGAGTTGACCCTCTGCCAAAACCTGCCCACTTCGATTTCGCCACTGCCGCACTTCCTCTTGGAGTTTAGGAGGTTTCTGATCCAGGTTTGGTTTGAAACTTGGGGAGATATCCAGTGAGATTTCACTGAGCGGTTTGGAGCTAATCAGCGTTTCCGCCTTTTCACAATCGGGAGTCCCGCAGTTTTTGGGATCGAGCATCGGTACGATTTGAATCGCAGCCCCCCCTGCTCCAGCCAATGGATCTACAACACCTTGCTGAGGAAGTTGTGGGGCAGGTAATTCGTCGGCGTTCTGAGGAGCCTCAGTCGTTTGAGATCCCCCCGTTGTGTCCTGGCCAATCAGAAACGCCGGCGGAGTGCTTTTCACACCCGCGGACTCTTGTATCTGAAACTGACCAGTTTCAATCGTTTTTGATGGTAGAGTCGGTGCTGGAGCTTCGATAATCAGATTGTTGTCTTGCTTGCCTAGTGCTGGTGTAGGGCGAGGTGCAGGTTGTTGAAGAGAGTTCTGTTCCACTTCGACTTCAGTGATTGGTAGGAAGCTATCGTTGTCTCCTCCTTCATCGGGAGCCGTTGTTTTACTACCGGTGTCCTGAAGTTTTGCTTTCTGAATCGCGGAGGGTGAGTTGTTGGCGCTAACTTCTTTGATCGACGAAATGCGAGTCGGAGTAACCGCTGTTGTTACTCGAAGACGAGTTGTAGAAAGATTTCGGGTTGTTCCAGAGGTCGTCCGGGTCGTTTTGATGCGAATCGGAGAATCGGCAGAAGCCGGAGATTGTATCGCAATTATTAGGAAGAGGACGCCCGTATAGGACATCAGCAAACTAGCTTTTGTCATTAGCGGACGATTGGTCCGGACTGTAGTTTGGAGCTTCGTGGGTAATTGCGATGTCATGAGGATGGCTTTCCCGAATGCTGGCCGCTGTTACTCGAATAAATCGAGCATCAGTGCGCAGGCTATCTATAGTAGACGTACCGCAGTATCCCATTCCTGCGCGCAGTCCACCGACTAATTGGTAGACAAAATCTGCCAGATCGCCTTTGAAAGGAACCCGTCCTTCCACGCCTTCGGGAACAAGCTTACCGTTTTCACTCTGACGGTAACGTTCACTTGAACCTTTAACCATCGCTCCCATGGATCCCATGCCGCGATAGGTCTTGAAGGTACGACCTTGATAAAGGATTAATCGTCCGGGACTTTCAGAAAGTCCTGCAAAAAGTCCTCCAATCATGACAGAATTTGCTCCGGCAGCAATTGCTTTGGCAATGTCACCGGAAAACCTGATGCCGCCATCCGCAATAATCGGAATATTAGCATCTTGAGCTGCTTTTGCAGCCTCATAAATGGCGGTTACTTGTGGAACACCAACACCTGAAACAACACGAGTTGTACAGATCGAACCTGGACCAATCCCAACCTTGACGGCATCTGCACCAGCAGCGATTAGGTCTTTAGCACCGGTCTCCGTGGCAACGTTTCCGGCTACCACATCGATATTCCACTGTTTCTTTAGTTCTTTGACCGTCTGGACGACATTCTTCGAATGGCCATGAGCACTATCGACAATTAAGACGTCGACCCCTTTATTGATCAGGCTTTCGGCTCGTTCGAATCCAAAAACCCCGATCGCAGCTCCAACACGCAATCGACCAAGGTGATCTTTGCATGCGTCCGGGAACTGTTTCATCATATCGATGTCTTTGATCGTAATTAGTCCGGTCAGTTTGAAGGAATCGTCTACAAGAAGCAGTTTCTCCACTTTTTTTGCAGTTAAAATCTGTTCTGCTTCTTCTAAGGTGACAGCTCCTTTGGCAGTCACCAGATTTTCCTTGGTCATGACCTCTGAAACCGCCCGAGAAGTGTCCTCAAGGAACCGCAGATCACGACGCGTCAGAATACCCACAAGTTCGCGGTTGGGTTTGGTAATGGGGACACCAGAAACATTGTGTTGTTCCATTAATTGGCGAGCACTGCCAACGTTTGCCGTCGGTTGGAGCGTAACGGGATCAATGATGATCCCATTGGCACTACGTTTGACTTTGTTAACTTCGTCAGTTTGGTCTTCCAGTGACATGTTTTTATGAATGACACCGATGCCCCCCATCTTCGCCAGGGCAATCGCCATTGCATGCTCCGTCACGGTATCCATCGGGGAGCTAATAAGAGGAATGTTCAGCTGGATATTATTGGTGAGCTTAGTCCGTACGTCCGCATCAGATGGTACTATCTCGCTATAAGCTGGTTCCAATAGGACATCATCAAAAGTGATTCCCGTTAATCTGATTTTATCTTCCATCGTGGTAGTGAATCCTGCTGATTGGCCTTTATCACAAACTGAATGCGTTGAATTTAGGCTGTGGGTATCTCCATTATGGAAATGGGATGTCAAATTATGGTCGCATTCAGCTCTTTTGACAACGTAATGAAGGTAAAAATGCTCTAAATAGCAATGGATTCCACGAGCCAACCATCAGATTTGAGAGAAATCTCTTACTGCTTATCAGATTCGTCCTTGTCTTTACCACGAATTGTGGCAGACGACCCAATTCCATAGTCAAGCAAGGAGAGGACCGTTTTGGCGGTGACGACACCCTCGACGTTGGTTTGTGTAATTTCCTGAGCGATAATTCCACCAGGAACATCTTCGCAAAAGAGTTCATCGGTTCGAATCTTGGTGCCACTTTGTTCGTGAACGGTAACGACGCGGCTCACTTGTACCTGTTTGCCGAGAACCTCTTTCGTCAATCCGTATTCAACGACATTTGAGGTGGTCTTATACTCGACTTCCCCTTTTTTATTGGTGAAGACGGTTTCTCGCCGGAGCACACTCGGCATCGTTTCCTTTGATACGTAAACTTTACTTATACGTTTACCCTTCTTGGTCGAGTATTGTACGGTAAATACTTCGACCGGCATTTCGTAGTCACCGATTTTGATGGTGGCCGTTTTAACAACATTGGAGAACCCCTCCCCTTTGGCATTGATATCTCGTTTGATTCGTTGTTTGGACTGATTGACTCGCTGTTCCCCTATTTTCACGGTCGATTCAACGCTTAATGTGTATTGATTGGGACTGGCTTCAATCAAATCGGTTGTCGTTAGTGTGATAACTTCAGAGGTGACCTTTCCGGCTGCATCAAGCAAGCTGTGAGACACTCGGACAGATTTCCAGCTTTCCGGCTGGAAGCGAGCCCAGGCATGACTCTGCTGCGCGCGCAACCACTCCTGAGTGCTTCCTTTGGAGGGGAAGCAGCAGGTGATTGCCAGTAGCAATCCGCCAACCCAAATACAGCTCTTTCTGTTCACAGAGATAATATGTGGTGTCCTTTAATCTTGTTTTATGGAGTGTCCGTTAAGTTGATTCGGCGTTCCATCATTCTTCTATAGTATGGTTGGCGGGAGTTAAATGCCATAGCTCAACTATTATTGATTGCTTCGAAGGTCGTTACTATTTGTTCATCTTGGCAGGTGAAAATACTTCGTAAGTCGAGTCGGAATTTATCTTGTTTGATTCTTCCCAGTACTGGGTTCACGGCAGTTCTCAATGCTTCGGACAATCGATCATTTGATAGGTTCTCGTGCTGCACTGAGACAACCCACGTTTTTATCTTCTTAGTTGGTACGCTACCGCCTCCAAGATAAGTTACGTCTTCGGCCGGTTCTGTCAGAACATTAGGTAACAGATTTAATTTGCGAGAGAGATTTTCGGCACGCGTTTGTAGCTTGTCGATAGGTTCGCTAAGTAACTGTAAAACGGGTACTCGTTTAGTCGGATCGGCTGAAAGGTAAAGATCAAGCGTAGCGTTAAGAGCTGCCAGGATTGTTTTGTCTAGTCGCAAAGCTCGCATCATTGGGTGTTTGCTGATTTTGCTAATCGAGGCTTTCGTACCAAGGATGATTCCGCATTGAGGACCGCCAAATAACTTGTCACCACTAAACAAGACGACGTCGGCGCCTGCTTTTAGGCTTTGGGCTGGATACGGTTCGTCGGTGATTCCAAATTCCGCATAGTCATATAACGCCCCGGAGCCAATGTCATCGACAACACAGACATGCTCGTGACGCGAAGCCACCTCGATCAGATCGTCTATAGGGGCGGCCTGACTAAAACCTGTAATCTGGTAATTGCTGCAATGTACTTTCATCAGTACGGCTGTATTTTCAGCGATGGCCTCTTCGTAATCAGCCGCGCGTGTTTTGTTGGTCGTTCCAACTTCACAAAGTATGGCCTGACTCATTTTCATAACGTCGGGCATTCTGAAGCTGCCCCCGATTTCCACCAATTCACCACGTGAAACGATGGTTTCTTTGCCGCTCGACAATGCTGCCAGTGCGAGCATCGTGGCTCCGGCATTGTTGTTAACGACTGCGGCAGCCTCACCACCGAAGAGTCGGGTTAGTTTTTGTTCTACCGCCGCGACTCGCTGAGACCGTTTGCCAGTAGACAAATCAATCTCGACGCTGGAGTATTCCTGACCGACTTTCGTCATTGCCTGGACTGCTTCAGTAGCTAGCGGTGCCCGACCAAGTCCTGTATGTAGAATAATGCCGGTTGCATTAATGCAGCTTTGTAGTGAAGTGCTATAGACGAGGTTTACTTGGTCGGTGATGGCCTGAATTAATTTGGCTTGATTGATATCGTGTACGTTGTGAGCAAGAATGTCATGGCGTAATTCATCCAGTGAGGCACGAGCTGCTTCGACAATAATTTCATTATGTGTCGACATAAGTAAGTCTTTGATTGCCGGGGACTCAAGCAATTCGGTGACGGACGGTATGTTTCTTAGTAGATCATTCATGGCATTTTGAGTGGTTACCTTTATCATCAATGCCAAAGGCAGCAACGACAAGGGGATTGGTTAGCCAGGGAATCGCAGGTCGTCTTTTCGAACGGTAAAACCGGTACGATCCAAATATTCGCACAGCGGGACAGCGTATTTGCGTGTCGTTCCGAGAGCATCTCGGATTTCGGCCATCGTTTTTCCGGTGCCGCCGGTCATCAGTGCCTTCAATTTGCTTTTGACAAGTTCGACTGTTTGTACCGATAGATAGAGTTCGTCCGAGATTTTCGTGATCGCTCCACCAGCCTCAGCGATTTTCAATAATTGCAACACGGCATCAGCCTGCTTTTCCGCTTGCTGCTGAAGCTCCTTCAGTAATGGTGCTTGAAGACCAGTTTGCTGAAGAGTTGCTTGAAGATGTTCAAGCAACTTGGTTTCATTTTTCGTGAGTTTAGGACCTCGCGATTTTAGCCCTACACGCCCCATCGAAACCTGCAGTAGCCCCTGTTTTTGCAGGAGTGAAAAAATTTGGTTCAGCACAGAGTCTACGGCGAGAAATCGCAAGCGTTCGCGTACCGGAGCGATGTTGAAATTAACGCTTAGTGGATTATCGTCATGTAACTTATTGAGAATTCGCTCGACATGTGATTTGGCTGAATTCAAAGTTTGGAGATGAATCAGTTGTGATGTGGAATTGCTGAGTTCGACTTTGAGGATTGTCCCGTCCTGGATGAGGTTCTTAATGTGGTTCTCAGGATTTTTAATTCCGGTCATGCGGGTAAGATCTGTAGGCGTTGGTTTTTCGAAGGTTCGAACTCCAATGGCAGATTCAATTCGTGTCTGGTCGTCGTTACTGTAGATCAGGCCGCGTGCAAATCCGAGTTGTTGTTGGTCTTGAAAACCGATCTTTTGAGCACAGGGGTCAAGGATTCTTCCCCCGGCAATGGTAACGGCAGGCGATTCCATACGAAGTACGAACGGTTGATTCCAGCCACAGACGACGGGAGCGTCAGATACGATTTGTGCAACTCCCTGCTCTCCGGGTAGCAGTTCATCTTGCTCCAGTAACTTGAGAGAGGCGAGGTGGTTGGCTGTTCCCAGATGTAAGCGGACAGGCATATGGTTTCTTAGTGGGAATCGTGAATTAGGAGTGACAGTAATGTGGACCGTTAGCAACTGGTGGGGAGCCAGAAAGCCGAGGGTTGCTAATTCCATTCCCTTCTGGATCTTGTCCGGATGAATACCGGCTAGATTGATTGCCGCGCGTTCTCCTCGTATGACACGCCCGACGGGATGATCATGATTTTGCAGACTGCGTACCCGAACTTCATGTTCTCCAGGTTGAAGCATGACGTGCTCATCAACACATAACTGGCCGCTTGTGACGCTCCCCGTGACGACCGTGCCGTGTCCTTCGACGGAAAAGCATCGGTCGATCGCCATCCTAAACGGAGCGTCGATCGGGTTCGGTAATGCATCCCCAATGGATTGACATTGTTGGCCTAGAGCTGATTTCAGCTCCTCAATGCCCTCACCGGTTTCGGAACTGGTGTGAATACATGGGGCATTTTCAAAGAAAGTACCTATACAGGCCTCGCGTACTTCTTCTTCGACCAATTCGAGCAGTTCCTGGTCAACCAGATCGCACTTGGTGATAGCAATAATGCCCATACGCACGTCGAGGTATCTGAGAATGTCGAGGTGTTCAACCGTTTGTGGCTTGACTGAGTCGTCCGCTGCAACGACCAGCATGACCAGATCCATACCGGTGGCTCCTGAAAGCATGTTGCGTACAAATCTTTCGTGACCCGGGACATCAACAATTCCCATCTTAAACGGTGGTA
>Ga0115011_10000512_pt1 | contig 31524 bp, 61 predicted proteins | sample TroAtlMetagenome_2_FD_88705 | JGI IMG/M metagenome (GOLD analysis project Ga0115011, IMG submission 88705) | Marine eukaryotic phytoplankton communities from Atlantic Ocean - Tropical Atlantic ANT8 Metagenome | ecosystem: Environmental > Aquatic > Marine > Oceanic | place: Tropical Atlantic...
TCTGCTATAGCACATTTAACATATTCAATATCTAATACTTGTATGAATAGTGTTGCCCATGTTGTAGTATGTAATATCTCTTTTTGATATCTACCTTCTACATCTATTGTTTCCATTTCTTCAGGCCATGTACTGTGACATTGTGAATAAAGTATTGGGTGTAAAAAGTTTGGCATTAGAATCATGCCATTTCGTTTGTCGATTTCTGCGTCTACTATTGCTTGTAGACTCCATTCGGTGTAATCAGATAGTGTAAAGTCATCAATACTTTCTACCATACCACCTTCTAATAATATAGGAAGTCTAGGGTACCATGGTTCCATATCCAGTTGCCCATGCTCACAACTGTTCATCAATCCACATTCTTTACATTTTAATCGGGGAAAGTCAGGATTATATTCTGACGGGTGAAAAGGTATCCCTTCTTTGTCTCTAGCCATTATTATATTTCAATAGAGGCTTCGAAAGTAAAGTTTTCCAAATCAGGGAATGTTAATGCTAATTCATCTGATATAGCATTTCCTTCTTCTTCATCTATTTCTTCGTCTAAAACAATCTCATGAATAAAAATAGGGCCATGTTCATCTTCATCTGTATAAATGACAACATCAATTGCTACTTTTTTAGCATCGTCAGTTACACCTTTAACAATTTTACTTGACACAACACTTTGGACAATATCAAAATATTCTATGATATCATCTTCGTCGAGTTCATCTCTCGTATTAAATCTTGCAAAATTCTTAATGAAAGCCATTTTATTTAGTCACCGCCTTTATTTTTACTTGTGCCTGCGTATAGTCCAAACCATGCCGCTCCAGCACCAACAATAATACTTATCAAACCTGATTGTTCAAGACTAGGATTTTCTAGTCCCATAAACCACATTGTTGAATAATATAGTAAGAATATGTAAACTGTTAAGAATAAACGTGGAAAAATTCTCCAGGCATCTATTGCCGCGGCTAAATCAATCCATTCTTGATATTTGTTCTTACTACTATCTACTATGTGAGTATCTAGTTCTAAGTCAATTTGTACTGTCTTTTTTTCTACATCTGCCATTATGGTCTCCTTTGTGTGTACTACTGTATTTATCATTTTTATTGACTTTACCAGGAACTGAATATATAATGTTTTAATGCTTATAAATAAATTAGACATACACAGAGGTAAAACAAATGGCATTCAATAGAACATTCAATTCAGAAGAAATCGCAAGATTAAAAAGAGTAGTGCAAGAAGGCGAACAAGTCCTTTATGAAGTAGAAGCACTTAACACTGGTTTAAGAGAAACTGTTAAAGCAATAGCAGATGAAATGGACATTAGACCAGCAATCCTAAACAAAGCAATTAAGGTTGCCCACAAGGCAAATTTTGGTGAAGAATCAGATAAATTCGATGAGTTAGAAACAATACTAGCGGCAATCGGAAAAGACCAACTTTAATTCAAGTTTAGGAGAATTTAATTGAGTTATGTAGACGCATTCCACGATAGGACTCGAGATGTTATCCATGTATCCGAAAGGGTAAATGGTAAACGAGTTCTAGTTCAACACAAACCGGAATACAATTTTTATTATCAAGATCCAAAAGGTAAAGCAAAAAGTATCTATGGAGATCCTGTCACGGAAGTAGTCTGCAAAAACTTTAAAGATTTCAAAAAGAATATAGCAATCAATCGTGCTAGTGGACAACTGTATGAAACAGATGTCAAACCTGTAAACAAAACTTTAGCAAAACATTATTTAGGAGTAGAACAACCTAAACTTCATACTGCATTTTATGATATTGAAGTAGACTTTGATCCTGTAAAAGGATTTGCTCCACCAGAAGAAGCATTTATGCCTATAACTGCTATTGGTGTTTACTTGGATTGGATGGATGCTATGGTATGTTTGGCTGTACCACCTAAAACATTAACTTGGGAACAGGCACAAGAAGTTGCAAAGACTATGCCTGAAGTAATGTTGTTTAGAGATGAAGCACAAATGCTTAAAACATTCCTACAGTTAATAGAAGATGCAGATATTATTAGTGGTTGGAACAGTGAAGGTTATGATATACCTTATACAATTAATCGTATAATAAAAGTATTAGGTAAAAGCGAAACTAGAAAGATGTGTTTGTTTGACCAATTTCCTAAAGAAAGAACATATGATAGTTTTGGTAGTGAAAGACAAAGTTATGACTTAATAGGTAGAGTGCATTTAGATTACATGCAACTTTATAGAAAGTTTAACTATGAAGAAAGACACAGTTATAGATTAGATTACATTGGTGAAATGGAGTTAGGTGAAAAGAAAGTAGCCTATGAAGGAAGTTTAGATAGATTATATAATCATGATTTCCAGAAGTTCTTAGAATATAATATCCAAGACGTTATGCTAATTGCTAACATGGATAAGAAGTTACAGTTCATTGACCTTGCTAATACTATTGCACATGACAATACTGTATTACTTTTCACAACAATGGGTGCTGTAGCAACTACAGAACAAGCAATTATTAATGAAGCACATAGACGTGGATTATGTGTTCCAGATAGAAAACGTGGTAAGCCTGATGATAGTACAGCGGCGGCTGGTGCCTATGTGGCATTTCCAAAGAAAGGATATCATGATTGGGTAGGTAGTATGGATATTAACAGTCTATATCCTAGTGTGTTTCGTGCATTAAACATGGGACAGGAAACTATTGTAGGACAGTTAAGACCAGACTTTACAGATGAAGAACTAACAAACAAAATGAAGTTAGAGAAAATGTCCTTTGCTGATGCTTGGTTAGGCAAGTTTGGTACTAACGAATATGAAATGGTAATGAACAAAGATGTTAATACTGTTATGAAGTTAGATATGGAAGATGGTTCTCACTTAGATGTAACAGGTGCAGATGTATATAATTTAATATTCAATAGTGAACAACCTTGGTGTATTAGTAGTAATGGTACAATATTTAAAACAGATTTCAAAGGAGTTATTCCAGGATTGCTTGAACGTTGGTATTCAGAAAGACAAGACTTACAAGCAAAGAAGAAACAAGCAACTACAGATGAAGATATTGCTTTTTGGGATAAGAGACAATTAGTTAAAAAGATTAACCTAAACAGTTTATATGGAGCGGTATTAAATCCAGGCTGTAGGTTCTTCGATAAAAGAATTGGTCAGAGTACTACTTTGACTGGTAGGCGGATCACCCGCCACATGGGAGCAAAAGTGAATGAGTTGCTCACAGGAAGATACGACCATACAGGTGATTGTTTGGTGTACGGCGATACAGACTCTGTGTATTTTACAGCCACACCGGCTATGCCAGATGATATGTCATTAGACATGGATGGTGCAATCGCTTTGTATGACCGTATCAGTGAACAAGTTTCAGATACTTTTCCTGAGTTTATGAAAACAGACTTTAACTGCCCAATAAGTTTAGGTAGTGTTATTAAAGCAGGAAGAGAAGTAGTTGGTAAGTCTGGTATATTTATTACTAAGAAAAGATATGCTATTAAATGTTTAGACATAGAAGGATATCAGCCAGAAGGCGGCAAACTAAAAGTAATGGGAATGGATATCAAAAGAAGTGATACTCCAGAGTTTGTACAGGACTTCTTAGAAGAGATACTAGATGCAACATTGGAAGGTAAAACAGAAAATGATGTTATAGAAATGATTAAAGAGTTCAAAGAACACTTTAAAACATTAGAACCTTGGAAGAAAGGTATGCCTAAAAGGGCAAACAATGTAACCTTGTACACCAAGAAGTATAATAAGTCCGTTAAAGGACCAGGCAGTAACATGACGTTACATAAGTTAGAGACTTTAAAAACTGAAAAGGAAAACAAAATGATACCTGGTCATGTTAGAGCAAGTATTAATTGGAATAACTTGAAGTATGCTAACAGCGACAATTACAGTTTAAAAATAATGGATGGTGCAAAAGTTGTAGTATGTAGATTGAAAAACAATGCTATGAACTATACAAGTATTGCATATCCTACAGATGAATTACATCTTCCAGATTGGTTTAAAGAATTACCATTCGATGAAGATGCAATGGAAGAAGCAGTTTTGGATAAAAAGATTCAAAATGTGTTAGGTATAATGGGTTGGGATTTAAAACGTGCCAATAACGCAGAAACACTAGATGCATTTTTTGAATTTTAATCGAAAAAAATGGAAAGAAAAGTCTTGACTTTTCTAAATAGTAATGTATAATAGTAAACAAATTATTCTATCGGAGAAAATATGAGCAATTACATAAAAGATACTATGAAAGATGTTTTACGTCATACACATGACTTAGGCATATTTGAAATGGTAAAAATTAAAGGCACTACAGAATTAACAGAAGTTGAAACTGTAGATGCAGACAAAACAGTTATATTCAAAGGTGAAATGAACAATCCTGTTGTTGATTTTGTTGATGCAACTGTTGGATTATCAAGAATGGGTGTATTAAAAGGTTACTTACAATACCCAGACTTTGAACATGAAAACGCAACTGTAAGAGTTGTAACACAAGATAGGAACGGTGAAAGTGTTCCTACTGAAGTAGAATTTATAAGTGAGAATGGTACAGATGCACATTATAGATTTATGTTAGCAGATGTTATCAATCAACAACTTAAAGACATTAAGTTTAAAGGTGCAGAGTTTGATGTAAACATTGAGCCTAGTCAGAAAATGATGAAGGACTTAACTTATTTCAATACTATCTTAGCCGCCTATGAAGCCAACTTCATGCCTAAAACAGAAGAAGGTGCTTTATATTTCCATGTTGGAGATGGTGGTAGTGATAGAACTAAAATCCTTATAGACAATAATGTTGAAGGAGAGATTAACACAGAATGGAAATGGCCCTTAGATGTTGTATTAAAAATTCTTAGACTAGGAGATAATTCAAACCTAGTTATGAGTTTCAATAATCAAGGACTGTTACAAATTAAAGTAGATAGTGGTATGGGTATCTATACTTACTTACTTCCTGCGAGGTCATAATGAGAGATTTATCCAAACGACATAGCGATTACGCAACATTTTTACCTGCAATCAGTGGATTCTTTACTGAATTGTTAGGTAGATGTAATAGTGTCGAAGGATATATTCCCAATGTAGATGGTAGAGATAGAGTACCACAAGGCTTTGAACATGGCTTTGCTGGTATGAACTTTCTTGATAAAGAGAAAGGTTACTACTATTATGACAAAGCATTATATAGTGCCGGTCATGCCTACTTAGACTTAGATAAAAGTGAGATAATGGAATACATTATACATACTAGGGATAAGAATGCAACTACTATTGTTGGAGACTCAGGTGGTTTCCAAATTGGTAAAGGTGTTATTAAATTTGACTGGGAGAACTTTTTTGAGAAACCAGGTGATCCAGGATACAAGGGCGATGCCGATAGAGTCCGTGCAAAAATCCTGGCTTGGTTAGAAAATACTGCTGATTGGAGTATGACCTTTGATGTTCCTAGTTGGGCATGTAAGCCTGGCTTTAGAGAAAAGACTGGACTAAACAACTTTGATGAATGTTTAAAGTGTACAACTTATAACTTAGAATGGTTTAAAGATAATCGTTTAGGTAAAACAAAGTTCTTAAATGTATTACAAGGCACATATTGGGATGATGCAGAGCAATGGTATCAAACAGTTAAACCTTATTCACAAGGCCCAGACGGATTAGAAGGTTGGGGCATGGGTGGTAATAACATTCGTGATATGCATATGGTTCTTAAACGTCTTATTACAATGAGAGATGATGAACTATTACAAGACAAAGATTGGATTCACTTCTTAGGAACAAGTAAACTTGATTGGGGTGTAATGCTAACAAGCATACAAAGAACTCTTAGAGAACATGTTAATCCAAATATTACAGTTAGTTTTGATTGTGCTAGTCCTTACATTAGTAGTGCAAACGGATTAGTTTATACTAGAAACAAAATTATGTCAGAGCAAATGAGTTACATTATGGAGAAGTGTTTTGATAACAAAGCATTTAGTCACTTTAGTCCTGGTAACTTATCTGATAATCCTTTCCCTTGGGAGAGTGAAATTGGTAGAAGAGTTACTGCTGGTGATGTAAATTGGTATGCTCCTGGTATGTTAAACAAAATTAATAAAGAAGGTAAAACATCTTGGGATAGTTTTACATACGGAATACTAATGGCACATAATGTTTATATGCACATTAGAGCAGTTCAAGAAGCAAACAGTCTAGCAACAATGGAGTTTGAAAACTACAAGTTGGATTGGAGAAACTGGCAGAAGAAAGGTAAGAAACTTAATCAAGAAAGCCTTTGGACGCCAAGAAATATGTTGATGTTTAATACATTAGTAGAAGAAGTATTTACTAGTGATACACCACATAAGTTAATTGATGAAGCAAAACCATTCTTAGATGATGTTAGCAACAACAAGCATAAGGATCATGATAGTGCATTTAAAAATAGTGCGGCTAGTATGTTCTTTGATGAAGAAGTTGAACAACAAGTTGAAGGTGAGTTTGATGCAGTAATGGAACAAGCACTAGATGACCTAGTGGAGGAATTATAATGGCTAATGGAATAGTAAATTTAAGTAAAGATGATTATAGAGAATTCAACTTTAAAGTTGATGTACTAACAAAAAAGGGATATGATTTACCTTTTACAGTAGATTACGTTAAAGAAGATGATACTTATAACATTCAGATACTTGGTGAACATGACCTTGAAGAATTAGATAGGTTGACCGGATCTTTTACATTTAATGGATAGATAATGAAAGCACTTTTAGTAGGTACAGGAGGCATAGGTAGTAATGTGTATTTTCCACAGTTGCAGAACCTTGGCTTTGATGTAACTACTGCTGATTTATATGACGAAAGAGCAGACTATCAGAACCCAAATGATGCTAAAGGAAAGTTTGAAGTTGGTGTTGTTTGTACACCTAATCACTCTCATGAACTTATAGCACAACAACTTGCTAAAAAATGTAAGGTTGTATTAGTAGAGAAGCCTGGCTTACCTAGTGCTGATATGTGGAGTGCATTGTGTGAAGAAAATCCTAAAACAAAATTTGTTATGTGCAAAAATAATATGTATAGAAACAATTTAGGTGCAGTTCAAAAATGGAGAGACTCAAACGAAAAACCATTGCGTATAGAAATTAATTGGTTAAACAAAAATAGAGTACCTAACCCAGGTGGCTGGAGTACAAATAAAAAGATGGCATGGGGTGGAGTTGCATTAGATTTATTCCCACATTTATATACACAATTAATTAATATTACTCCGTTAGATAGTTTACAACGTGGTGGTTATAGTATGGCACAACAATGGCAACTATCAGACTTAATGGATGGTAGTGACTATGGACAGATATCTATGGATGGTGTTTATAATGTATGTGACTATGCAGAAGAAAGTTGGATAATGAATGGAGTTACTCCTATAACATTAAGAGCAAGTTGGAAAGCAGGATATGATGACCAAAGTATTAGAATCATTACTGCTGATAGCGAATATGTTTGGCACTTTGGACTATGTCCAGATTATGCATATGGTGAAATGATTCATAAAGCAATGACAGAAGATTATAACATGCATAGATACTTTGATGAATGGATTCATAAACAGTTAGAGGTTTATCATGAAGGTTAAATTATTATATACAACTGGCAACAATGACTTACTAGAAACTATTTGGGATAAGCCAGAACCAAAGAACAATGAAATAGAAGTTAAAGCATTGATGACTGGAGTATGTAGTAGTGATGTTGCTATGTATAATGGAGACTTTCCTATACTACCAAAAGAAATACAAGGGCATGAAGGACTAGGTATAGTTTCAAAAGTAGGTAGTTTAGTAGAAGCAAACATGGGTATTGAAGAAGGAGACTATGTTGCAACAAGAGGTGAGCCTGGCTTTGCAGATTATTATAATTGTAAGCAAGGACAGTTTGTTAAAGTTCCTAAAGTAAAAGATCCTAAATATATAATAGAGCCCGTAGCATGTGGAATTAATGTTGCTAATGCAGTTGAAGATGATGATGATTTGAATAAAACTATTGCTATAATAGGTACAGGATTCCTTGCAAGGATTACACATTATGCATTAAAACGTAGAGGTTATAAAAACTTTTATGTATATGGAAAAGCATATCCTGAGTATTGGGATAAGCAAGATGTTGTACAAGTAAAACATACAGGATTTCATTTACAAATGCCTACAGACATAAAAGCATTTGATGTGTTTATTGATTATTCAGATAAACCACAATACTTAACAAGCCTTTATGTAAATGAGAATGGTACTTTTATATTGGCGGCAGAGAAGAAAGTGGATGGTATGGACTTTAGTAAGTATCTTTGGAATAACATTACAATTAAATGTCCTAGTCCAAGAGATAAAAGTTTTGTAAACTCTATGAGATATGCTAGGGAATGTATTAAGAGTGGAAGTTTAAATGTTTCAGATATGTGGTGTAAAGGTTACAGTAGAGATGATGCCAAAGAGGCATTTGAAAATAAACTTAATGGTATAGATAAAGGTAGGAGTTATTTAATATGGAAGTAATATTATTTTTCATAGGTATTATTATTTCAGTTGGCTTCATAGGCTATATCCTAGGAGCAAACTTTAGAAACCTTCCTGAAGGTTCAAAAGGCATTACAAAACCATATACAAGTAAGTCAGGTGTTAAAAGAACTGCTAAGAAAGAACGAGAAGAACATATAGTATGAAGTATATAGAATTATTTGCAAAGAATGTATTTGAAATAACTACAATAGCAATAGTTATAAGCATTATGCTATTGACATTGAGTTTATTAGGTACAATTATGCTGTATGGAATAGGTGCAGTTGGAGATTGGATATTATGACAGTAGAAAATAGAGAAAACTTTGGAGAAGATCCTAAATTTTTTGTAGGTGTTGAAGTAGAACGTTCACCTTTATTTGGTGTAACTACTTTATTTGTTGTAGGGCAACAAAATCCAAAAGAGATATTACAAAGATGTTTAGATAGGAATATCAATCATGTTTATTTAGGTTGTGGATATACATTTAATCCAGAGACTGAAGAAGATTGGAATGATTGGGACCATATTATAAAAGAATTATTTAAAGCAGATATTTGGGTTACATTAGACTTTAACTCTAAATACTGTGAACAAGTATTAGAATTTGGTTGGGACGAAAACCAAAGGTTCGTAGCAATGATTAGTGTGCCTATGCCTCACGTTAATCAGTTTAATTACAATGCGACCCTTAAAATTGATGACAAGGCGTTCAAAGGTCCCAATGGCGGAGTATGGTGTCATCAAGTACATGAATTAAGAAATAGGTCCAGATATACTTCTTGGGCGGCTTACATAGGAGACGAAGTAATTGACTAAAATACCAGAAATAATGGTTGACATTAGTTACGAATTCGTATAATATAGTATAACATGAAGATAAAACTTGAAGTTGAAATAGATACAAAAGCAGATATGGACGAGATAAACAGTCTAGTTGAGATTGTATCTGATTTTAGAGATAAACTAATAGCACTTCAAGAAGATGATGATTATGATGATTGAAGTATTGAATACACTAATAGGAATAATGTTTGTAATAGGATCAGGATTCTTTGCATACATGACTTCACATATAATAGCAGAAAGAAAAGCAGGTAAACAAATACCTTTACCTTGGGAGAAAAAGTAATGCGAACTATTTGGGTAACATTCCAACAAGAAGGTGTCCACTTCTATCCAGGAGCAGACACAGATCCTAAGTTAGCAACAGGCGACTGGGACGATGTAAGTTTTCTTGGCTATAAGCATAGACATATATTTCATTTTAGAGTGTGGATCGAAGTGTTCCACGATGACAGAGACATAGAATTTATTCAGTTCAAACGATGGTTACAAAATTTATATAACCAAGATGGCGTACTTGAACTGAACAACAAAAGTTGTGAGATGATTGCAGATAATTTATACAAAGCAATCAACGACAAATACCCTGGCAGATTTGTCAGGATATCAGTAGCCGAAGATAATGAAAACGGTTGCGAAATGGAGTATGCTGTTCACAGTAGACCCTTAGGTGAGGAATACGAGGTTGATACAGGATGCTAAACTTTATATATAAAGGAGAAGAAAATGAGTAGTGAAATTCATTTACAAATAAAAGCAGAGATGGAATCCTATCTTGAAGAAAGTGCAAAGTTCGAAGAGAAAGGAATTAAAGCATCTGCTACTAGAGCCAGAAAAGCACTTGGCAATCTTGGTAAACTTACTAAGAGTAGACGTGCTGAAATCCAAGAAAAGAAAAATAGTATGTAATTATGAAAGTATTTTTAGTTGAATTAGAACCCGTAGAAACAAGATATACTGCCCAGTGGAAAAAGTATTTGCCTGTGCAGATGCAAGATGCTGGACTGGAAGTCGAAGTTATAGAAGGTCCTGATGATGCTCCAACGGATACAACTCCAGGAGCATTTTTAAACTTCAGTGGTACAAACTACTGGAAGTCCGAACAACTAAAAACTATCAGTAAGTTGTTTGCAGAAGGAAAGGTAAGTGATGGCGATTACTTCCTTTACACAGACGCATGGAATCCTACTGTTATACAACTTAAATACATGGCTGAACTGTTGGGTGTAAACATAAAAGTCGGCGGCATGTGGCATGCCGGCAGTTATGATCCTGCAGATTTCCTTGGTAGATTAATTGGAGATGCGCCGTGGGTCAGACATGCTGAACGTAGTATGTTTGAAGTATTTGATGATAACTTCTTTGCAACAGACTTTCATTTAGACATGTTCTGTAGAGAGTTTGGATATGAGAAGTTTGATTTATTGAATACAGGTAAGGCTCACATAGTTGGGTGGCCCATGGAGTATCTACAAGATGAATTAAGAATGTTTGATAGTCCTGGAAAGGAAAATATCATACTATTCCCACACAGATTGGCTCCTGAAAAGCAATTAGATATATTCAAAGATTTGGCAGAAACAATGCCAGAGTATGAATGGATTGTTTGTCAGGAACAAACCTTAACAAAGGATGAGTATCATTCATTGTTAGGTAGAGCAAAGATTGTCTTTAGTGCAAACACACAAGAAACACTAGGCATTAGTTGTTATGAAGGAGCATTGGTCGGTGCTAGTCCAATGGTTCCAGATAGATTAAGTTATTCAGAAATGTATGGCGATAGTTTTCTTTATCCAAGTGAATGGACAGAAGACTTTGAAAGTTATAAAATGAATAAAGACTTAATGGTAGCACATATAAAAACTGTGTTAGGCGAGAATGACTTTACTAGAGTAGATTTATTATCAGCAAGCCTTACACACAACTTCTTTAGTGGAAATGCACTTTATGAAGTTATCCGAGGTAAAGAAGATGGAAATTAATAACGAAAAGGCAGTAATAATTACAGGTGGAAGCGGATTCATAGGGTCTAATGTAGCCAGACTATTTGTTGAAAGTGGTTTCAATGTAATTAATATTGACAGAAAGAAAAGAGAGATACCTGGTGTTACTCAATATCCTTTTGAGATTGATAACAAACAAGTTAAAGGTATTGTAGAATTAATTAAACCACATGCAGTAATTCATATTGCGGCAAACAATAGTGTACCTCAGAGTGTAGTAGATCCTATGCCTACATACACAGACAATGTATTACAAACAATAAGTTTATTAAACACTTGTGTTGGTGCTGGTGTACCTAACTTTATATATGCTAGTAGTTCTAGTGTGTATGGTACAAGTGATGATAATCCTTTAGGTCCTAAAGATGAATATGAACCTACTGAACCAATCAATCCTTATGGTAGAACTAAACTAATATGTGAAAACATTATTAAGGACTATGCAGATGTATATGGATTTAACTATGCTAATCTTAGATTGTTTAATGTTGCAGGAAGTAATGCAGGTAAAAACGGATATCAGAAAGATCCATTAGTCCATGTATTACCAATATTAGTCCAAGCAGGACTACTAGAAGAAACATTTACAATTAATGGTGAGGATTATGACACACCAGATGGAACTTGTGTTAGAGATTATACGCATGTCAATGATGTTGCAAGAGCATTTTTGTCAACTGCTTACTATATGTTTGACCAACACGAAAATCTTACATTAAACATTGGTAACAATGATCCAGTAAGTATGAAAGAATTAGTTAGTGCTGTCGGAGAAGCACTAGACACTTCAATAGATGTAGAATATGCAGATGCTAGAGCAGGTGATATGACTAAGACATTTGCAAACATAGATAAAGCAAAAACAGTTTTAGGTTGGGAGCCAACCAACTCTATTCAACAAATAGTTGATGATGAAATTAAGTGGCAAAAAACTAAAATTAAGAAGAGGTAGATATGAATAGAAAGGTTGGTAAGGTACTAATTTGGACCTGCTTAATCATTGCTTTCGTTTTTGTTGTTATACCAGTTCATTAGTAGGAGAAAAAATATGAGAAATAACTTGACTTGTGCCGGAAAAAGTGGTATAATAGTCCTATGAGTAAAGTATATTACAGTTGGTCAGATGTGAACAGTATGATGTCTGATATCACACAACAAATGGCAACACAGATGTTGAGACCACATGTAATATTAGGACCTGGTAGGGGTGGTTTCCCAATTGGTGTTATGATGAGTCATTACTTTGACATTCCATTTCATGGATTTGAATGGCAAACAAGAGATGGCAAAATACAGAATAGTAGCCAATTAAAATCACTTTTGTCTAAATACAATGGTAAAAGAGTTGTTATTATAGATGATATAAATGATACAGGCACTACATTACAAGGCATACATGACATTGTAGTAATGGAAGGTATGGTAGACAATGTAAAGTATATAACTTTATTTGATAAACTTTCAAGTAGTTTTGGTGAAGTAGAAATCACTGCTAAAGAACTTGACGAAGTAGAAGAAAAACAATGGATAGTATTTCCTTATGAGGAGTGGTGGAAATGAAAATAATTAGTCAGTATTGGAGCGAAGGAGCACCAACACAAATGGAATTGTTTGAAGATACAGACAAAGACTTTGAAACAATGAAAAGAAAGATTAAAGGCACAACTAATAGAAGTGCAAGAATTATCGAACAGAAAGGTTTTGCAGTTGAATTTTTTGAGGATAATGTGTTAGTAGAAACTAGACAACTTCCAAATAAAAGTATTGCATACGCAGAAGATACTGCTGAAAATTGGGTTAGTGGTTTGATAACACAACATTATTTAGACAAAGGAGCATAACATGGCAATAACATGTAAAAACAAAAACAAAGACTTTAAGAAGAAAAGAATTAATCATTCTAATCATATCATTAGACAACGTCTCTGGGAAGAAACTAAAGAGAGGTATGAGAGTGGAAACTAGTAAAAAGATTAAAGCAAAACTAAAGGACGCAGGTAAAAGATTCTGGGCAGGAGATAATATCTCAGAATACTTAGAAGAAGGCGATAAGCAAAAACTTATTGATGAACTTGCTCCTAAGTTTGAATCAGTATTGGAAGGACTTGTCATTGATATTGAGAACGATCCTAACAGTCACGATACAGGTAGACGTTTAGCAAAGATGTATATCAATGAATTGATGGCAGGTAGATATGATGCTAGACCTAACGCAACTGCATTTCCTAATGACAGTGAAGATAGATATGAAGGTATGCTTGTAGTAAGAAGTGAACTTACAAGTATGTGTTCACATCATCACCAGATAGTTAGAGGTGTAGCATACATAGGTATCTTAGCCGCAGACAAATTGATTGGTTTGTCTAAATACACTAGAATAGCACAATGGTGTGCAGAACGTGGAACACTACAAGAAGAACTTGCTAATGATATTGCTAGAGAGATTATAAAAGCAACAGGCACAAAAGACTTAGGTGTTTACATACAAGCGACACATGGTTGCGTAGAGAATAGAGGTGTAAAGGCACATAGTAGTCTTACACAAACAACTGTTCTTAAAGGTGCATTTAAAGATGAAGGTAAAGTGCAAAAAGAATTTATGGATAATATAAAACTTCAACAAAGTTTTGCAGGAAGTCAAGGACAGTAATGATTGAACATAGAAATAGTGGCTTTGTAGTTTCAAATGGACTTGTTCCAGTTAATACTATATGCGATAAGATTGGTAAAGGTAAAACTTTAGATACTTTGATGAAAGTATTTCCTAAACTAAAGGAAGAAGATATCTTTGAAGCCATTCATTTTTATGCAGACAATGTAGACGTACCAAATGCAGATGTTGATAAGTTATTAGCATTAGTAAATGTTGGTAGTAAAGCAGATGAAACTATTATAGAAGTAATGAACTTACATCAAGTAGTTTACATAAAGTTAGTTTCAATAGGACATGCCTTATATAAAGACCAGAAAGACTTTGCTGGACTAATGAATCAAGGATTAAGAATTTGTTGTTTAGATAATATTGAAAGCATGGAAAATGAAACAGAATTGTTATCAGAAGTACATGGTTTAGTTCAACAAGCATTAACAACGGCAGTACCAGATGTACTTGGTGACATGGAAAGAACAAAAGAAGATTTGGACTATAACGAATATGTCCATAAGAGAAATTTAAAGAATGGAAGTTAAAACTTTTAATAATAAAGTAAAGAAGGAACCTAAGTTAAGGTACTCTGAAGTATTCTACTCTGTACAAGGAGAGGGTAGATGGGTAGGTGTGCCTAGTGTTTTTCTTAGAACTTTTGGTTGTAACTTCGAGTGTGCTGGTTTTGGTCAGCCACGTGATAACATAATTGCAAAAGATAGTATGCCTTATCTAACAGATGAGAGAGCAGATCCTAATCATCCAGATGCTTATAAAAGCATGGAAGAGTTGCCTGTTACACCCATAGGGTGTGACAGTAGTGCGAGTTGGTCGGTGAAATATAAACACTTACAACGTACTGAAACGGTAAGTGAAGTGATTGATAACATCCTTTCACTAATTCCCAATCGCACTTTCAGGGGCCGACACGGCGAAGACATACACTTGGTTATCACAGGTGGTGAACCGCTACTAGGGTGGCAACGTGTTTGGCCCGACCTTATTGATAGACTACATAAGGAGCACGGATTAATAAATGTTACATTTGAAACAAATGGTAGTAAATTTTGTGAAGATAATATGGTAGAATACTTTAATGATGAAGGTAAAGATGTACATGTAACTTGGAGTACAAGTCCTAAGTTATCTATTAGTGCAGAAAAAACAGAAGATGCATTGAAGCCTGACTGTTTAGTTAGCATGAACAAAGTAGAGAATAGTTTTTTATATAATAAATTTGTAGTTAGAGACATGATTGACTTTGATGAAGTTGATATGTTTGTAGACGCATACAAGAAAGCAGGAGTTCATTTAGATTCCGTATATTGTATGCCAGAGGGTGCAACATTTGAACAACAAGAATTAACAGAAAAAGATGTTGCAGAAGCATGTATGCAAACAGGATATAAGTTTAGTCCTAGATTGCATATTAACTTATTTGGAAACGCATGGGGAACATGATGAACAGATGGGTAGTAATTTTATTTTTATTTGTAATTGCTTTAGGTGGTTATTCTATGTGGTGGCAGGCTAATAATTGTACTACAGAGTTTACAGCACATGGGCATCCAGTACATATATGCGTAGATTAATGAAAGGAAAGGACAAGAACATTGATGAAATACTTATGGAAATTATGGGCAATGAGCCTAGGAGAAAAAGCATCAGAGGATTCAAAGGACGCGGATCGAGTTGCAATTATAAGAAGCATAGTAGTTCTAGTGAACTTTGCAACATGCTTTTTTATTGTAGCAGGAGTTCTAAGGCATTGGGGTTAGTATGGTAACTTGTGCAGAATGTAATAAAGTATTAATGGCAGAGATGGCACAATACTTTACTGCTAACAGAAGATTTCACTTTTGTGATGCATATTGTTCTACATATTGGCATCAGAAACATGAAACAAATGGAGACCTAAAGAGGTTTCCTGAAGAAGAGGAGATATAAAATGGCAAAGATGATACCATTTAGCATGACCTTAGCAGGCATGACAAAGAAAGGAAAGGATAGAGAAATTGCAAAAGCAAAGTATGAACTATCCGGTATTGAACTTAAAAAAGCATTAGCAGTTGCTGAATGTGATACTGTTGAAGATAAAGCAAAAGCAGAAGTTCAAGTAGAGTTAGACGAAGGTGTAATTGACCAAGTAGAGTTCGATAAAAGATGTGCTATTGTAGATAAAACACCTTGGGTTGAAGTTAAAAAAATGGAAGTTAATGTAGAAGATCCTAAACAAGGTTACATGGAACTAGACTGGAATGATGAGTTTGTTGCTATGTTACAGGAGAAAGGCTACACAGGTGAAAGTGATGAAGCAGTAGTAAACAAATGGTTTAATGATGTTTGTAGAACAGTTTTATTACAAGAAATGGAAGACCAAGACTATGGATTAGAGAATCAAGATGATGTTATCCTAGTAAACGATAGAGACGATGGCACAGATAAATGATTCAATAGGCAAGGCTAAACTTGCCAAGTTTGTAAATGATATACTAGGTCCAAGTATAGACCAGTTTATTGCTTCACTATCTGATGATGAAATCATTGATTTATTAAAAAGTTTTAAAACAATGAACGTAGATTTAGTTAGAGATTTACAAAAAGAATCAGAGAAGAGAAGAATACAAAGTAATCAATGGCAAGAAGATAGTCCTTTTGATAAGATTATGGAAGAGGGATTAAACAAATAGAAAGGTTAGAAATGCAAAAGGTTAGTATTAAAGACATAGGTGGTAAAGTTATTAAAGATACTGAAGTGTATAAACTTCAAGATAACACATTTGGTAACAACCTAGTTTTAAGTAGTACATTTTTAAGAGCAAACCAACATACAACAGGACACAATCATGTTGGACAAGAAGAAGTTTATTTTTTTATTAAAGGTAAAGGTGAAATGTTAATAGATGATAATAGATTTCCTGTAGAAGAAGGTGATGTTGTTTGCATAGAAGATGGAGAGTTTCACAGAGTGTATAACACTTCACATTTAGGATTATATTTTGTTTGTGTATTTGACGGAGGAAGAAACCACTAATGAATTATTTACTTGTTGATGGATTGAATATGTTTATGAGAGCCAAGCACGTTGGTGGCAGAGGGCAGAGCATAGATATGAAAATTGGTATGGCAATGCATATCATGTTCAATAGTATTAATAAGTGTTGGAGAGAGTTTGACGGTAATCATATAGTGTTTTGTTTAGAAGGTAGAAGTTGGCGTAAAGACTTCTATGAGCCTTACAAAGCAAATAGAAAAGTTATAATGGATAGTAGAACTCCTAGAGAACAAGAAGATGATGAGTTATACTTTGAAGCATATGATGATATGGTTAAATTCTTTATAGAGAAAACAAATATGTCTGTTATTAGATGTGAGACAGCAGAAGCAGATGATATGATTGCTACATGGATTCAACAACATCCAGAAGATAATCATTTTATTATTAGTACAGATAGTGACTTTTATCAGTTAATAGGACCCAATGTAACGCAGTATAACGGCACAACGGATCAAGTAGTTACATTGGAAGGGTTTAAAGAATTAAAGACTGGAGAAGAAGTTATAGATAAGAAAACTAAAGCACCTAAAACACCAATTGAGCCTGAGTGGGTATTATTTGAAAAGTGTATTAGGGGTGATAGTAGTGATAATGTGTTTAGTGCTTATCCTGGTGCTAGACTAAAAGGAACAAAGAACAAAACAGGTATGCGAGAAGCCTTTGAAGATAGAGATACAGGTGGATACAATTACAATAACTTCATGTTACAACGTTGGGTGGACCATGAAGGAGATGAACACAGAGTTAAAAACGATTATGAACGTAATAAAATCTTAATCGATTTAACTGAACAACCAGATGAAATAAAAGAGTTGTGTGTGCAAAGGATGAATGAAGGTAAGAAACAAGAACCTGTTTCTAATATTGGAATTCATTTTATGAAATTTTGTGCTAAATGGAACTTACAAAGAATGAGTGACCAAGCACAAACTTATAGTGGAATGTTAAATGGTAGATGTGGATAAAGATATAGATAAAATGATGGCAGAGATTAAAGATCCTGGCAGTACAGATAAGAAGTACATTTATGAGAGAGCAGGAAACAAAGTTTATAAAAGAGAATTTGGTGCTGAACCTAGCACTAGAGTATTAATCAGTGAATGGCAAAAATGAGGAGGTCAAAATGATTAAATTTAAAGAGCAAGTAAAATTGCAAAAAATAAGTGAAGACGCATGGATCGTTAATGATGACGAAAAACGTGTAGGTATTCTTCACAAGAGTGTCCAAGACAAATATACATACTTGGATAAAACGGAGACTATACTGTTTGAAAATAAACAAGAAGTGCAAGATGCATTTGATAATAAGTTTATTTTTGAAAAAGAAGTAGAGTTAGATATTAATCAACCAGCAACATTTTATATCAAAGGATATAGTGTTGACTATCCTAATCCTGTTCCAGTAGATCCAGAGCATGAGGATTATATGGAAGAGATTCCTTTGTTTGCTAAAACAGAAAACAGTAATGTTTACTATGCGGCAGGATGGTATGCAATTAACTTTGATAAAGGTTGGAAACATGGTAACTGTCCAAAACTTAATACACTTGTAACATATGGTTACGAAGGTCCGTTTAAAACTAAAATGGAACTAAAGCAAAGACTTAAAGTTCTTAATAAAATTAAAAGGAAAGCATTGAAGTAATGAATACTAACCCTACTGCATTAGAACAATTTAAACAAAGAGTAAAGACTCTTGCTAATGAATCAAATCGTAATCAAACTGTATTTGATTTACAGTTCTTGAGTAGAGTAGTATATGAAATTGAATTACTAGAAAATCCTTCAAATGAACCTGAAGAACAAATTGTAAGTGGTGGTGCTTTTAAAGATGATACCTAAGTTAAAAGAGGCAATTGGTACGACTCCTCAAACCAATGGAATGTCTGCATCAGATGATTGGAGAGAAGATTGTGGTTATAACAAATACTTCGAACATGAAATGATTTGGCAACAAGGCTTCTACGATGGCAACGATGAAGATTGGCGCCAGATTGGCATACCACATTCAGTCCTAACGGATATAAATACTAATGCAAAAGGTAAGTATGGATGGCATTTTAATGTTGTTCGTGATACCAAATATGCAATTATAACATTCGAGGACAAGGACGATGCTCTTTGGTTCCGTCTTAAATTAAACAAGGATTAAAATGAAAGTAGAGATATACAGTAAACCACAATGTCCATATTGTGATATGGCAAAGAATTTAGCAACACAAAAAGAATACGATTTAACAGTTAAGATGTTAGATGAGGACTTTGATAGAGAAACACTAATGGAAACTTTTCCAGGTGCTAGAACTTTCCCACAGATTATTGTAGACGGAGATAAAATTGGAGGGTATCAAGAGTTCAAGAAACTCGTTGATGAATTAAAATAATGAAATATTTTACTATAGTAATTATTGGTGTTCTATTATTGTTGACAACACCAGCATCTGCAGAAGACCACTATGTAAGAATGTTAAACAGTGATGCAGACAAAAACTATATGGTTTTTGAACCTGCTGTCTTACAAGTTGCAGTAGGAGATACTGTAAACTTTGTATCAATATCTGCAGGACACAATTCCAAATCAGTATTAACTCCAGGAGGAGCGACACCTTGGAAAGGTAAAATGAATGAACAGATTTCAGTTACATTAGATACTCCAGGGGTTTACATATATGAATGTACACCACATGCTATGATGGCTATGGTTGGTGTTATCAAGGTTGGAGATGCTAAAGTTGGCGAAGCAACTAAATTATTTGCCGACAAATACAAAACTAGATTTGTTACAAATAAAGATAGATTGGATGGTTATCTAAATGAGTGATACAAAAGAACAACTAGAACAAATAATCAAAGACAATAATGTTATATTGTTTATGAAGGGTGACCCACATCAACCAAGGTGTGGATTTTCAGCACAGGTAGTAGACATACTAAAAGAATACAAAGTAGAATTCAGTTATATGGATATACTTGAAGACCCAGAAGTCAGAGCAACACTTCCTAGTGTTAGTGACTGGCCCACTTTCCCACAACTATTTGTTAAAGGAGAGTTGATTGGTGGGTGTGATATCATTACAGAAATGCACCAATCAGACGAATTAAAAGCAGTTCTGCTTGATTAAACATAGTTATAACACCTATTAAAACATGTTTTATTGATAAATAAGTGTACGGAGATACACTTATGAGCAGACCTAAGCCAAAAATATTGTTAGAAGCAGTACACAAAGACACATATAAAGCAGACCAAATACTGGCGGCAGAAGCCATCTATTCCGTTTTCTATCAAGGTAATCCAATCAACTTAAGAACATTAAACAAATTAGTTTCTTATCCCGGACCTAAATACAAAAAGGTGTCATTTAGTAATAGTGGACATGCATTTAATCTAGCAGAAAAACTAAACAAAACTTTTAGTACGACAGAATTCCAAGTTATCAAGTTGACAGCAGGTGATGTTGTAACTGAGGACGATGTGGATTCAAATGAAACTAAAGGATAATCTACAATTTAAAATAGCACAAAAGATGCAAAGTGAACACGAGTCTTTGCAACAATACCCACCTCTTGATGTTTGTTATATGTTGTTTAAGAACTTTCAATACAGTAAACAAACATGTAGTGGACTTAGATTAACTAAACTAGGTTGGAACTTAATGAAAAATTATTATGATGTTTATAAGTTTCCAATAGATGAAGGATTACACAAGAATATATTACTTAGATTACATGAACATATGAAATGGCCCTACTACTTAGATAAAAAGATACTAGCATTGTTTAGCGAAGAAGATGCTATGTGGCTTAAAATGATGAGTAATGATATCGAAAAATTTGCAAAAGGACTTGATTAACAAGTAAATACATGTATGGGAACTTTAAATTATAATACTCTAAGACCCTTTTCTAGCACACCAAAAGGACTTCCAAGACTAATACAACCATATGAAGAACTTAATGGTAAAATAGAAGGAAACAGATTCCAATACCAACCATCAGATTCTCCTGACTTATGGCATAATGGTGGTAATTTAGAAGATTATGCAGAAGATGAGATGTTATATACTGCAAATAGGCAAGGGTTTAGAGGCAATTCAATAGAAAATGCACAACGAATTCTTATGACAGCAGGGTGTAGTCATACATATGGTATTGGGGTGAGGAGCCATGAAGTATGGGGTCATATACTTTCAGAACACTTAGACTTATATCATATTAATATTGGTGTAGGTGGAATAGGTTGTGATACTACAGCATTACTAATCAAACAATTTTTTGAGGAAGGTGTAATTCCAGATACATTAGTAGTATTATGGCCCGCCTGGAATAGAAAAATGCTTGTTACAGACAAAGCAAAGAAACTTGATGACCAAATACATGACTTCATATTAGATCCTAAAGTTAAGTTTGATCCTTTTATATTTCAATTTGCGGCTACAGGTAATTGGTCCAATGGTGCCATGAGTGCTGGACCACACAACCAAAAAGAACTAAACGCGGCTGTTAAAGGACACTTATTACAAAGTACTCAGCATAATCTTTTTGACTTTTGGTTTAGGAGAGAACTTGTTATTGAGTTATGTGCTAACTACAATGTAAAACTAATAGAAGCATTTTTGGAACCAGAAACTATGGATTATGTTAAGCAAAATTGTAATAGAAAAATACCAAGATTAGAACTCCACACTAAAGGCACAAAAGACGATTTTGGGGTGGATTTAGCCAGAGATGGCATGCATTTTGGGGCAAAATCACACTCAAATATAGCAAATAAACTCTACGATATAATCAAAACTCAGTAAAACAGGGCCTTTCATAGGTCAAAAAATACCAAAAAAAGTGGAAAAAAAGGTTGACTCTGCCCCCATTTTCTACTATAATACTATGTATAAGTTAATAAAAAGGTAGGAGATTTTATGAGCAGATTCGTAATAGTAAACAAACACAATGATAGTTTGTTTTCTGAGCCAAGCAGACCATCTTGGAAAGGTACGTCTTATAAGTCCGAAGGGGCGGCTAAGGCTGGTATTACTAGGACTATCAAGTTCTATGAAAAGGCGATTGCTGATGTTGAAAAAGTAGTTGCTGAAGGTAAGCCTGAATATCATTCAAGAGCATATAATGCCTTCCGTGAAGCCACTGATCCTGCTTTAGGTAGAACTCATGTAGCAGATAGAGATAACTACAGAGTTATGTCTGAAGAAGAGTATGCAATCATTGAGCCTTTTATTACTGAAACAGGAATTGCTCCTGGGTCAGGTAATGAGATTACAAGAACACGTTCAATTAATGAACCTCACTATATGAATCCATTAAGTGAGTCTTACTGGAGCAAATAATGAAGTTTCACAAGCAAGTAAAAATTCCTGGTATGTCTCAAGAACAAATAGTTGAGGCACTTAGAAAGTCTGACTTGGAAATGAGACCAATGAGGACTGAATTTAGTTTTGAGAAGAAGTTCAAGACTACTAATACTACTTCAGACTACAACCTAGTTGTTGAAGATGAGCAAATTGAAGTTCAGGCTAATGGTGACTACAATGTTTGGAGTTTTGCTCCTTGGGTTGCTAGAGAACTATTAGGTGTTAAGGACAAATACTTAACTATGAGATACACTAAGAGTGATATCGGATACGAGAGAGATGGTTGGGTTGAGTATGCTGAAAATGGTAGAAAAAAAGGCAGTAAGTATATTGATGGCAGGACTGGTGAGGAGAAAACTGTATAATGACATTTCAAGTAATTCAAAAGTTAGAATCAGATAACAGTTCATTGTTCAAGCAATCCGTTATTAAGGAAAACTTGGATAATGAAGAATTCATTTTAGGTGCAAAAATGTGCCTAGACCCACTTGTTACTTTTGGTGTTAAACAAGTTCCATTTAGTGAAACAGATGGTGAAGGTTTGCCTTGGAAAGAGTTTGAAGAACTTGCCCATGCATTACAAACTAGACAACTAACTGGACATGATGCCAGAGATGCTATCCAACGTGATTGTGATATGGCTACTAATGAACAATGGAACGATTGGTACAGACGTATCCTTATTAAAGATTTGAGATGTGGTACTGGTGCTAAACTTATTAACAAAGTTCAAAAGGATACTATTCCTTTATTTGGTTGTATGTTAGCACATGATGGTGCTAAACATCCTAAAAAGATTGCTGGTGAGTGTTATGTTGAATACAAGTATGATGGTGTTCGTGTCATTGCTATCGTGCAAAATGGTAGTGCAACATTACATTCACGTAACGGCAAACTGCTAGAAAACTTCCCACATATTGAAGAAGCATTAAGTAAACCTGAGTTTGAAGGACTTGTATTTGATGGTGAAGTTATGAGTGAAGACTTTCAAACACTAATGAAGCAAGTTCATAGAAAAGAAGGTGCTCAAACAGAAGATTCATACCTAGCAGTATTTGATATGCTTACACTAGATGAGTTTAATGCTGGTGGAACAAGCAAAAATGCTATTGAAAGAAGGCAAAGAATAGTAAACCTTTCAAACCTATTTACATATAGAATCCAATTAGTTGATGCAACACTCATAGACATGGATTCTGATGAAGGACAAGTAAAGTTTCAGGCAATGAATAAACGTGCATTAGACGAAGGATATGAGGGTCTAATGATAAAGCCTGTTGCAGAAGGATACAAATGTAAAAGAAGTCACGCCTGGCTTAAAATTAAACCATTCATTGAAGTTACCTTAAAGGTAGTTGACCTAGAAGAAGGTACAGGAAAGAATGAAGGTTTGCTAGGCGCCCTTGTTGTTGAAGGTGAAGATGATGGTAAGTTCTTTAAACTTAATGTTGGCAGTGGACTTACCGACGAAAACCGAGAGCAAATTTGGGCAAACCAGGAATCTGTTATTGGACAATTAGTTGAGATTAGAGCCGATGCGGCAACTCAAAGCCAAGACGCAGAAGACACTTGGAGTCTACGTTTTCCAAGATTTAAAACTTTCAGAGGCTTTGAAATAGGAGAAAAGATATAATGAGAGAATTACAAAACGGTTTAGTATTAGTGTTTGGAGCAGTATTTTTAATATTGCTTTCATCATCTTTAATAATAGGCAAACAAACTTATGATGATTTGCCCGTAGACTACTTGGACGCACCCATCGATGAGTGTACACATATTGAAAGATATGAATTTGATACACCTGGAATTGATGCACATGAAGTTGAAACAAAAGTAGAGTGCAAGGAAGCCGTATCGTAAAATATGCGTCGATTCGAAAACATAAATGGTGAGAAGCCTATAATAGAAGTCAAGGAACATTCTATTCCTGGCTAAGCATATTATTCTCACATTTAAAAATGGATATGGTGCCAGCATAATACCTGAGTACCATTATCCTCCAAAACAAAAGCCTATGGATAGTGTAAAGAATAGAAAAGTTATTCCTGGTTTATATGAAGTTGCTGTTTTTTATAACGGTGAACTTTGCTACGATACACCAATTACACATGATGTATTGCGTAGTCAAAATGATCCTGAAGTTCAACGTGTTGTTGGAATGATACAACGATTAGAACGAATGGACATTCATTATTTACATCCGGAGGAAGAAGATGCCTAATTGGTGTGAAAACTATGTAAGAATAGATGGTCCTGTTGAAAAAGTATATAACATGGCTAAAGCAGTAGATGACGAAAGACTGTTAGAGTATTTGGTTCCTGTTGAAGGAACTAATATGGATAGAACTAATGCTTGGGGCACCAAATGGGATATATCAGAACCTTCTATGGAACACAAAGTTGAAGATGGTGTTATAGAAGCAAGTTTTATGACAGCATGGGGACCACCTGATGCATGTTTTAATACATATCTCATGGAAAATGATGATGTAACTATTGAAAACTATTACTATGAGCCTGGTAATGCTTTTGCAGGAGTTGACGGAGAGTCTGTTGAATTACCTGCTTCATCCAAAGATCCTGTTTGGGAACAAGATGGTTTACTACAAGACGTAGATAGAGTATTTAATATTAGAGAAAATATGAGAGAGTGGGAAGATGAAGTTGAAGATGGACCTTGGAACGAAGAATAATGGGACACCCAACTGATTCACAAATATTCCGTGCCATCAAAGAAGGTGTTAAAGAAATTATTGAATCAATGAAGGAACATAATAGAGAACAATTAAAGAAATTGGAAGAAATAGAGAGGAAAATTAAAGATGGAAATGGCTGAGTATATAATATTTGGATTTTGTATTGTAGGAGTAGGTTATACTTCATATAATATTGGATTTAAAGAAGGCATAAGCATGGGAGCAGGTCTCATGTGGGAACGACTGTGGGATATGGGAAAGCCACGTAAAAGAAATCCTTCAATTAGAGCAGTAGAACTACAGAGAGATAACAATGGGAGTATATGATATGCATACAGTACCTAGTAATAATAAACGCAAAACAAAACAACAACGTCTAGGAATTCTTAGACGTAATGGTGTTAGCGGCTTTAAAATTGACGAGAAAGGTGTCGTTAGAAGTGCTAAAACTAAAAGACCTTTGGTTTCAACCTTAACTCATACAACCAAACAGGTTGCAGAACACTTTATTAAGTGGAGAGATAGTTTAAAGAAATCTATGATTGGTCACAACGGAGGACCTAAAGTTGACGATTAAATTTAGTAATGTAATACCTTTTCCCTTACAAGAAAGGAAGAGAACTGTATTTGATTTGGAAAAGGAACTTGATATTATTGAAGAGCAGTCAAAGTATGTTGAAAAACTGTCTGAGGATTTACTCAGATTAACAGAACAAATACTAAAGGACCTCGGTAAATACGAGTAATGAAATACAGAGTTCACTTAACAGAAAAACGTCATGGTCGACAAGATTCTGACGGTAGTAATTATCTTACTGAATATGTTGATGGTGATAATGTTATTGAATGGGAGTTAATGGATCGTATTTGTGCAGAGAAATTTATTGATGCATTTAATATGGTAAAAGGTGTTGATGAAAGCAGAGGAAACGATGTCAGTCCTGCAAGTTGGATAGCATGGAACAAATATTCAACAGGAAGTGGTGAATGGTTAGGCAATATTGATTTATTAAATAAAGAAGTTCAATATGCAATAGATAAAAACCATTGCTATTTTACTGATGACCATATAATTTTGCCTAATGAAATGTCGTTTGATGATATATTAAAAAGATGTAATGCTATTCATTTTGAATTCGAGAATAGATTATTAGACCATAAAAAGCAATTAGAAGAAACAAGTGCACCAGATAGTGATAATGACTTTAAAGCATGTTTAGAACGTTTAAATAAATTAGTTCATCAAGTAGAAAAAGGTCCACATGCTGATGCTAAAACAAATAATTTTGTAGTAATTAGATATAATTCAGACCATGTATCAAAGGATTTTCCGAAATTATCTGATCCTATGTATAGAGAATTCCAACAAAATGTAGAAAATGGTGATTTATTCAGTGATTTCTTTACAGTAGGCAAGGACTTAGGACATGCTTATCACACAAATGATACTGATTTAATAAAAAACCAGGAAGTAAAACAACAAAGTGTTATAAGTGGTGCAGTTCATTTTGGATTTAATCCAGAACATTTTGGTAATAAAGATGAATGTGCACCAGAACAAGTACCAGAGTATGCTAATTATCAACAATGGTGTAAGGATAATAAAGCATATGAGTATGGATATCCTTATTGGGAACCTAAATATAACTTAGGTAGAGCACCAATTGGAAGTTTATTAAACGAAACTTATGATAGTTTAGTAAATAAATTTATACAAACACCTTTTATAAGTAAGGTAGAACTAACTAATGACTAAGATGAGAACATTTAACGAAAAAACATATAGACCTTTACCAGACCAATTAACAATTAAAGAGAGTAAAATTGATGGATTGGGTTTGCACATGAAAGAAAAGGCAGGCGGACTTAATGCAGGAACTGTAGTAGGAGAAACTCACGTGTTAGTACACGATAGAGATAGACTGGAATGGGTTAGAACTCCACTAGGAGGATTTATTAATCATTCAGATGATCCTAATTGTTACATAGCAACAAATAAAGGTGATAGAATATTACACACAATTAAACCAATTAAGTCAGGAGAAGAACTTACTGTTTATTATAGATTCAAAGGTTATGACGGTATTATAGGTTCAGACACAGACGTAGATATAGAGGAGCAATAGTATGAGAAAGAAAGGTCAAAATGCAAGACGTTTAGGTGCTTTGGGTAGACTAGAAGCAGTAAAAAACCCTAACGAAAGACAGCAAAAAGAGATTGCTGTATTAAAAGATAGAACCAGAGGCAATGAAGTTATATAGTTTATTATTAATAACATTACTTTGTTCATGTTCGACTATAGAAATATTAGACGGACTTTGTTATAACGATAAAGAAGGGACACATATTTGTCCAACTGAAGAATGAGATTCTTTCATTTATTCACATTATTAATAGTAGTATTCTTTGGTACCCAAGTATTCAGTCAATCAGTTGATGAATATGTTCAAGAACAACACAATAATTTATTCTCATACTTAGATAGTGTAGAGGAAGTTACTAATGACGGCTTAGAAGAAGTTTTAAGTGGGTTAGTTGCTAGTGAACAGATAAGCAAACGAGTATTAGGCAGAGCAAACTATGAAGCAGTCACACCAGAACAGTTCGCTTTATTTGATAATAAGTTTAAGAACACACTATTTAAAACATACGCCGTAGCAATTAAAGATATTAGACAAATAGATATAGATAAAGTTAGACATCCTAAACAAAGAAAAGACCTAGCAGTAGTTATTATGTCTGTTAAAGACTATGAATTAGTATATAAAATGATTAAATTAAATGATATTTGGACAGTTGTTGGCATTGTATTTAACGGTATTGATATTGTTAAATTATATAGAGAACAATTTAATAGACATAAATTTGATAATAAAGGTGATTTAAACTCTGCTATAGAAACTTGGAAATAAAATGACTAATAATGAATTAGATTTACATGGAATTAAGCATCGAGATGTGCAATTACTTGTAGAGGATTGGGTATTAATTAATCAATATTCCGTTCCTTTAAAAATTATTTGTGGTAATAGTGCTAAAATGATTCAATTAGTTGACGAAGTATTAACAAATAAATTAAATATTAATTATCGTATGTGGCAATATGGAGTTATTGTTGTAGATAAAATATAATGGAAATTAAATTATTGGTATTACTTATTGTTGCCCTAGTAGTCTGGGGTCTCTGGTAATCTTATTACTACGTTTAAATCTATAAGTTGTAGTACCCACTTTACTCCTATCCATACCACCAATACGTTCATTACTGGCATCTAAGTCATATCCCATACACCAAAATGCTAACACTCTAATATCAGGATTCATTCCAGTATGACTCCAAGGTATTTTACGTTTACCACTGCTAATTGAATTACCAGGAATGTTTTGTTCTTCAAATCTGCTAATTGTTTTGCTTTTACCCATTAAATAATCCTCAAATGATTCTTTATTGTTTAACATTGTGCTATGTATTCTCTCTAAAGTATCATCAGTATTACCATTATTAGGAACTCCAGTTGTTTCCATTATTATATATTCTGCATTAATATTAGCCAAATATTCAAATAAATGATATGGAGAATGCAAATGATATGCTAATCCATTACAAACTACTACATCAAACTCACCAGGTTTATAATCCTCATAACTTAAACACTCTAATTCCCAATCAAATTCAGCCAACATCTCTAATATTTCTTTACTTTGATTAAACCATCTCTTATATGGTTCTATACCAAATAGGCTTTTAATACCATAATGATTATATATAGAAGTTAGTCTAGCATTACTACCTACTGCTATTTCTAGTACCTTTTTATCCTTTACAACATCATACATAGGACGAATATCCGCTATATATTCTGCTTCTACATCAGTCCCAAGTCCATGTAAATTATATCGTATTTGTTTAGGCGAATTAGGACTACCAGGAAAGCCATTCTCATCAATACTTCCTGATAATAAATTCATTCTTTTAAATATATGTGAATCGCCTTTCTTTGACATTATACTAGATAATCTATTTGATTTACTGATGTATATTTGCCTAATTGTCCATTAATATCATATACAGTAACAACATAATTAGTATTAACAACTCTATGCTTATTATCCCCGGCACTTATTACTTTACTAACTGAATCAACATACTGATATGTTCTAGGCAAATTACTTACATGCTGTATAGGATCTACAACACTATAAGGTTGATTACGTGGTGTGCTTACACTATCCATTAGAGTAAAATACTCAATACATATATGTTAATAGCCATAAGACTCAACAATGTAATGAATACCCACTTAATATGGAACTTCGTATTTAATAGTTTATTTAACATAGTATATATTTATCTGCGGCTAACTAGAGACTGCGAAACGCCTGGAAATGGTGCGAAGTTAGAGGCGGCGTACGTCCTGAAATTGCGAAACGCATATAATATACTCCTTTATTACCTATATAACCTAATAGTTCTAACCTAATATACCTCTGCTCATGCTCACTGCCTAGTCGGATATTGTCCTACAGACAGTCATACAGTTCATATAAGCACGATTTATTATATAGACTGTATCAAGCCTAGTTTATATAAAGTATTGTGCCTTACGGTGCTTATACGATGTTTATACGGTTGTGAGTTGAAGTGTACTAACGTTCTATTTGAATTCTTTATACTGTATATAGTGTTAGCCGAATTAAAGTATAATTATAAACTAATTAAATATTTAATTAATATATAGTCTATATATAAGTGCTTACGCACTAGTATTTCGTATGCTTAACGCATACTCATACTGAAACTTACATACAAACGTACACGCACAACATCTTGTACGCACATTTGTACGTTAAATACGTTTATGTGGCAAGCAGAAACAACACTATTTGATTATATATTCATGATATCCTATATAGTGGCATTAGTGTATATATGGATTACACTATATAGAGATTAACTATAGAAGTGTGCAAGAGTGTGTAATTGTGTGTAATTTTAGGGATATATTGGAAGATTGAGTTGTTTTACGCATAGCAAAAATAACTTTATATAGTGTGCCGGAACACCGGAAAAAAGTCAAGAAAAATCTACAGTATATACCGTTTCGCCCATACAGACACCATAGTGGTAAACCATAGTCGTCCAGAATCCTTCGGACCCACTCGCTTCGCGGTGCATTCTCCGGGAAAGTGGGCTTGAGCCTCCAAGATGCACAGCCTTCAGCAGAGCATACTTGTAGGGATAGTTCTGGACTCCCCTAAAATAGTGTATATACCATAGTGGAGGAGCCACTTTTTCTGGCAAAAACCAGTACCGTGTACCAATATTCCTGGCAACTCTGACTCGCTTCGCTCGTTTTTCTTGGCAAAAACCTCCTATATATGGGTTTCGGCTACACTCTAGAACTGTGGATAACCTGTGTATAAGTGTGAAAAGGTTGACTTTTGACTCAAAATATGTTAATATCATGTTAATGATATAACCAAGTGGGTGGTTATACCGCTTCATTAGAAACGCATCTGTTTCCAATGTCGGTTCCCTGTCGCTTTGGAACTATAACTTGGTGCCTATAGTCATGAATATACCGCAAATAATGGCAGAAAAAGGTTGACTTTTGGGCAGAAGATGTTATTATATATACATAATATAGTTGTAGGAGGCAGTATTATAATATGGTAGGATGGATTAGTTTAACATTGTTTATAGGTTTCACCCTATATTTCATTAAATTACTATTTGATATAGTATTTGTTGAGGGTCCGGAGGTTATATATCCGGCTACTCTTGGTATTCTTGCTTTATTCGTTTTCTTAGTATATATGTTTGGTACTGATATACTATTCATCTTATCAACTATTCTTATCGTTGGCTTACTTATTAGGAGATATGCATAATGGCAGTAGGCAATATAACAATCGAATCAATACCTGTAGCATTTAAAAGAGCATTCAACAAGGCGGTTAGCCTTGGTGAGAACCTCTATGAAGATGGTTCCGTTAATTGGAACTTTGTTGATGCTGACTTGTTTATGGAATTCGGTCCGCGTGATACTGAAATAAATGAACGATACTTATCAGAACTTCACTATGAGATGTTTGAACTGTTAGCCGATGCTTATGAACGTGCTAATGGTATTCAAAAGCAACAGGACACTATAGTAAGTATATAAACACTATATACACGAACTTCACTATAAAGGACTATCATATAGGTTCAGACTAGAATCAGAACTTTTTTCTGGCAAAAATAAAATATTCAATAATTACCTGGGGGTACCGGTAATACAGCGGTGGGGGTATAGGATTTGAAAATTTGGCATCGGTGGTAATTCAATTTTTTTGCCCTACAA